>Ga0307471_100000201_pt1 | contig 30296 bp, 25 predicted proteins | sample atmos_gasesAM3C__2_FD_204566 | JGI IMG/M metagenome (GOLD analysis project Ga0307471, IMG submission 204566) | Hardwood forest soil microbial communities from Morgan-Monroe State Forest, Indiana, United States - atmos_gasesAM3C_515 | ecosystem: Environmental > Terrestrial > Soil > Temperate... | reverse complement strand
TAAGGGATGAAAGTGAGCATCGCCGAAGGTTTCAGAGAAGCTTCCGGCCGATAGTGGAAGTAAAGCCCACTGCGTGAACCGGATTTGTTATCAACTGCGCCCGCACATTTCAGCACAACGACACCTCCCAGCAGGTCGTCTCGGAACTCCTCCTGAAATTGCGATGAAGATTTTTGATTCGCATCAAGGCGGACATCCGCGAGCACAACTCCCTCCGGCTGGTCGAGTTGTTCGAGGCAGTAGACGAGCGGGCCGCGCTGCACAGCGACCCGGCCGTAGTCGTCCACGACTCGCGGATTCGCTTGAATGGTGTGGGTTGTCAGATCGAATTTCACGCCGATAGAGTCGCCCGGCTCCCACTTCCGACGGAGCGCAAGGTACTCGCCGGGCGTGACTCCCGAAACCGCTTTCCCGTTGACCGTCACCTGCGTGTGGTCCGACCATCCGGGAATCCGCAAGTAAAGGGTGAATTCAGCCGATTTTTCCGGCGTGATAACGATATCTGCTGAATCCTTCCACGGATAATTTGTTTTCTGCTGCACCTTCAGCCCGGTCCCATTCTCGAGATGCCAATCGAGCACTGAGTTGTCGTAAAGATGCAGATACAAGCCGTCGGTGCTGGTGCTGTAGAAATAGCCCGGCAGCGAAGCAAACGTCCGTTCGAGGTTCGGTGGGCAACAGGTCGTGTCGTACCAAGGGTTGCGGATCTTGTCGCCATTAGAAGGGTCGAAACCCAGCGGATTGCGGTAACAATAAAGCGTTCCATCCAGCGACATGCCCGAATTGATCCCGTTGTACAGGGCGCGCTCAATGACATCGGCGTGTTTCGCATCCCCGGTTGCCGCGAGCATGCGCCAGTTCCACATCATGTTGCCGATAGCGGCGCAGCTTTCTCCGTAAGCGGTGAAATTCGGCAGCTCGTACGGCTCGCCGAACGCTTCGCCGTCGCTGCGTGCTCCAACGCCGCCGGTCACGTACATCTGATGACGTACCAAGTCGTCCCATAGAGTGTTCAGCGTCTCCCAGTAAGTTGAATCGCCAGTTTCAAGATAGTAGTCCGTCGCGCCGCAGCAGGCGTACATGGCGCGCACGGCGTGTCCCTCAAGATGCGTTCGTGAAGTGAACGGGATGCCGCAGAAGTGGTACACGTACGCGCGATGTGGCACTTTGATCCGCTCATCGCCTTGAAGAATATAGCCAGCCAGTTCAAGGTGACGTTTATCTCCGGTCGTTCGATATAGTTCAATGAGGGCGAGCTCAATCTCGGGATGACCTGAGAAGATAGGTTTCTTGTCCGGACCCGGGCCGAAGTTCGGAAGCAGAAAACCATCCACAAAATGGATCCCGGCGTCCAATAAAGTCGTATTGCCCGTTGCGCGGTAGTAGGCAATCGCACCCTGAATCATGTGGCCGATATCGTACAATTCATGGCCCCATCGCTGCACTTCGTGGGTCATGCGGTCCTTGGCATGTTCGCCGACATAATATGTGTTCAGGTATCCGCTAGGTTCCTGAGCCGCAACAACTTCTTTGATGATCTTGTCTGTGAGGCTGCGCAATTCGGGACGATCCCCCGATTGAAGCGCAAATCCTGCCGCCTCGGTCCATTTGTAAACATCAGAATCCGAATACACCGGGCCACGCTGCGGCGCGTCGCTCTTGCCTGCAAGGCGCAGGAAGTTATCCATGCGGCCGTTCGCTTCGAGTAGTTTTTCCATCGACGGGATGCTCTTGTCCACGTTGGTCTGGCGTCGCGCGGCCCAAAAGCCGGAAGTGATGGTGACCGCGTGCACAGGCACATTTCGCAATTTGGCGTGAGGAGACTTGACCAGATTCAGCACGCCTTGATTCTTCCAATCAGAATTTGGGGAACCTGGGGAAGGCGAGGCCGCCTTGCCTTCAGCGGATAGCGATATACTTCCCAGTGGCAGCGAAGCTACCGTTGCTGCGGAAATGGCCGAGCTCACGAAGTGGCGGCGTGAAATCTCAGATCCTTTTGTCATACGAACCTCCCAGCAGAGTGGCGGACTTGCAGGGATGCCCAAGAATCATCCCCGGACGCGCTCTGTTTTCATGGCTTGGCTAAGTCCTGATGCGCTCCGCCGAGAATCCACGGCTGTTAAGCGCGTGACTGCAAGCGCTTGCATCCTCGCCTTGGTAATAACATTCGCAGTTTCTTTTTGTCAATTCTAGTTTAATACGTTTGATTCTCCAGGAACCGTGGTAGAGAGGTGCGCAGTAATCCGGGTTTTGGCCAACGTCTTGAACAATCTTTTCCGGCAATAAACCGGGTCAAGCGGCCGTTTTTTCACGGCCGGCAACTGGCGCCATTCGCCCCTTTTGGATCGTGTATTCCTCGGAACCCCAGCGAATGCGGTTTGATGCGAAGCTCACCAGCCACACGATAAAGTGTATGGCGTCACGAACAGGGACGAGCCAGAGGTTCCGCCGCAGGACCTCGTCTCTCACACCCCATACGCCCACCGTCCAGGCCATGGCAAATCGCAACACGAGGTAGGCAGCGACGTAAGCGCTAGCAATCAACGGCGTCGGCGCAGACAAAACCGCAAGCAAAGTCCACGGGAGACCTTGTGTGAAGAGCAGTCCTAAATAGGAAAACGGCCTGCACAAGCGCACGGTGCGTGCCCAGCGCAATTGATGATCCCAAAATCCGCGAAAACTCTGCGCGGGATACATGGTCCAGACCGATTCATGCGAGAGGACAATCTCTCCACCGGCTTTGGCGATGCGCAGGCCCAATTCGTAATCGTCCGCAAGCGTATCCGCAATGGCTTCGAAACCTCCCATTTTGCGGACCCATTCCTTCGTCGTGGCGATGGAAGCTCCTAGCGTAAAGCGAATGCCTTCCTTCCATCGGGCCATCAGCACACCGGCGAAGAAATCGCTGGCCGCCCCGATGGCCTCCAGCCTGGCGCCAAAGTTGTCTTCAGCGATGGCGCGATAAAACGAGGTTACCGCGCCGATTTTTTTCTCGCATAAAGGCGCGATTACTTCACGAAGATAATTTGATCCAACTCGTACGTCACCGTCAGTCAGCACCAGGACGTCGTAATGCGCCTCGCGCGTTAGCATGGCCAGTTTGTTTACCTTGCGATTCGCGCCCAAGTCTTCTGCTTTGGTGAACAAACGAATCCGCTTTTGAGGAAACTCTGCCATGATTTGCCGGATGAGCGGCACCGCTGGATCGCGGTCGTCATTCACCGCAAACAGGATTTCGTACTCGGGATAATCCTGCTTGCAGAAGCTTGCGAAGTTTTCGTAAGAGCCGAAATCGACCCCGCGGACCGCCTTAAGGAGGCTCGCGGGAGGAGTGTAGTCGGCGCGCCTTTGTGGGTTTCGCCTGAAAAACCGAAAAGCTGCAAGGATTGCAAGGATGTAGTAAACGAGCGGAGCTGCTGCCACGAGCAGCAAAGCGTCACGCCATAAACCGTAATGCGAGATCATGAAAGACAAGTCACCATCTTGAAAGCTTCGCGGATTGCCGCTTCAGCCCGCAGCTACCAGGGCGACGCCAATACAAACGAGGATGACTCCCGCCCACCGCGCGGTGCTCACGTCCTCGCCCAAAATAAACTTCGCGCCAAAGGTCCCAACGACATAGCTGAGCGCGGACGAGGGAATGACCATGCTGATCGGCGCCCAGGACAACAGAACCAGCAGGGCGTAGAACGACAGCGCCATCAGGGGAACGCCGGCCCAAAACCAGCCATTGCGCACCGCACGGCCTAGAAACTGCAGCACAGCGCGTGGCCGCAGGCGAGATGGTTCGCCGACCGACTTCATTCCGTGGGTGATGGCGATTTCGCCTCCCGTGCTGCTCAGGATCAAAATCGCAAGTCCTATGATGATTCGCATCGCACCACTGCTTCGCTGGACACTTCCGTCGTTCGTGGTTTCGTCTGACCGACAAGGAGAACTCCCACACAAATCGCGACGACGCCGACCCAGCGGCGCGGAGAAACCGATTCGTGCAGGACAATAACCGCCAGGAAAGTGAGGACGGCGTACCCGAAAGCCCCCGCCGGCATGACGTAGCTGTAGTCCGCCCAGCTCAGCACAGTCATGTAGCTGATCATAAATCCGATGAGAAAAAAGATGGCGAGCCAAATGGTCGCATTGGTCACCGTCAGGCGGAAAGCCTGCGCGATTCCTTGCACCGTCAGCTCGACTGCGCCGATCTGCATCATTCCGCGCTTCAGCAGCAAGTCTCCTGCATTTGCGCACACCACCATGGCCAAGACCATGACCAGCGTCTTGATTCGCAGCCTTCTCTCGCTTGGCATTTGGGGAAGCTAATCGTTTCCGGAGGCCGAACTTGCGCCGGGCACGGGAGCCATGGGCTTGTTGTATTCCTCGCCGCCTTTGCGCGCCCACTTCAGGCGCTCTGCGCGGAGCTTCAGGAATTCCGTCGCTTCGGCGTACAGCCGCTTGCGTTCATGGCTGTCCCACAAAGCTTCTTTGACGATGCGCCAGACAACTCGTGGACGGAAATAGTATTCGTCGTAGAAGCGGTTCACCCCGCCCATCATTTCAACTTTCGAAAGATGCGGGTACTCAATGTGCGGAAGCTGATGGCCGCCGGAGTCCGCTAGCGCTTCCACCTTAAGGAAGCCTTGCGCCGCCATGCTGTCGTGAAGTTCGGTCCCGGGCATGGCGTGGGCCAGAGAAACCTGAATGGTCTCGCAATCCAGTTCTTTGGCGAAATCGATGGTTTTCTGAATGGTTTCTCTTGTTTCGCCGGGCAGTCCGATGATGAAATCGCCGTGAACCTTGACTCCATACTTGCGGCAATGCTTTCGGAAGTTACGCGCCATCTCCAGCGTCGCGCCCTTCTTGATGTTCTTCAGGATCTGGGCGTCGCCCGATTCGAATCCCACGATGAACAAACGCGCCCCGGACTCTGCCATTGCTCGGACCGTTTCTTCATCACTATGCACGCGCGCCGTCGACGACCAGCGGAATTTCAGCGGCTTGAACTTGGCGCACAACTCCAGTACCCGGTCCTTGCGAATGTTAAAGGTATCGTCGTCGAAAAAAATCTCTTTCATTTGCGGGAAATACCCAAGCGCTTGTTTTACTTCCCGCGCGACATTGTCGGTCGAGCGCGTCCGCCAGGCGTGGCCGGAAATCGTCTGCGGCCACATGCAGAAAGTGCAAAGCGCCGGGCAGCCGCGTGTCGTATAGAACGAAATAAAAGGATGCAAGAGGAAGGGGACGTTGTACCGCTCGATCTCCAAGTCGCGCTTGTAGATATCCGAGGCGAACGGCAACGCGTCCAGCTCTTCGGTATGCAGCTGGGGCCGTTCGGGATTGTGCACAATCTTTCCGTCTTTACGGTAACTCACTCCCTGAATCTCGCTTAGCGGCATTCCGTGCGCGTATTCCGTCACCGAGTGGTCGAATTCGCCGCGCGTGACGAAATCGATGTCTTCACTGGACTTGAGCGTTTCGTCAGGCTTGATATGCCCGTGCGGCCCGACAAACGCAATCTTCATGCCCGGGTTGGCCTCTTTTATCTTGCGAATGAGCTTGATATCGCTGTGCAACCCTACGGTCGAGGTGAACAGAACCAGGAACTCGTAGTTCTTGCAGATTTCCACGGTTTGCTTCCAGTTCACTTTGTGGGGCGAAGCATCGAGCAACCGGCTTCCGGGAATCATCCCGGCGGGGTAGGTCAGCCAAACGGGATACCAGTAGGACTCAATTTCGCGCGTCGCGGGCCACCGCGAGCTTGCTCCGCCGTCAAAGTTCTCGAAACTCGGCGGGTTAAGCAACAAAGTCTTCATCACTTCCGGCATTCATCACCCTCAGTGTTCCCAAGGCAATTTGTCAGTGCAGTTCTTCTGGGCTAGCATCCGGGCCTTTGCCCACCAGGGCTTCGACGACACACGACCCAGCGCCCGATGCTTAGATACCAGTGTACCCGAGTTTGTTGCATGGCCTCAAATGTTTCTCGGAAAGAGTGTTAACGGGGCGCGCAACTCCAACTCCTGCGCCAGGTATCAGTTACAGACGCGCCTCCTTAGTTGCCCGAAGTCATCCTCCAATTTTCACAGCGATTTTTGAGCGACGGCCTTGCCCGAGAAGACCTCCGAAGTCGCTTCAGACAGCAATTCCCAAATCCGGTCTACCCACACGAGATGCTCCGGTTTCATTAGCACCGAGCGGAGACAGGTGAGCGTTGCGCGGTCGCGCTTCATTCCGCCGAGGTCTTTCTCCCAAAAATGAATGGGCAACTCCGCCACCGCGAGATGAAGATCGCGTTTGGCCGCGGCTTCGAAGATTCTCCGACTCAGCGCGGAAGATTCGCCCACACTGCTTGCGCGCGGCGCAAAAACAAGAATGTCCAATTCGGGAGCAAAAGCGGTCACAAACCGCGAATCCGTTCTCAGTCTTTCGAAAAGCGCCAGCGCCGCTTTCCTTCCGCTCTCCAAACCACAAGCAAACTCCCCTCCCCTCTCCAGCGGTAGCAGCTTTTGCGTTGCCCAAAGAGCTGCTGCCGAAGCGCCGGGTCGCGAACACTCCAAACTAATCTCCCCAAGATGCAACTCCGCCGAACTGAAATACGTGTACGGCGAATCGTGCTTATAAAGGCCCCCCATGCCGGGATCACGAAACAGAACGCATCCGCAGCCATACGGCTGCAAGCCATGTTTGTGGGGATCGATCACAATGGAATCGGCTTCGCCAATCTGGGCAAATGCGTGTTTCGCCTCTGCACCAAGATTTTCTGCCAGGACAAAGTACCCGCCATACGCGGCGTCTGCATGAATCCGGAACCCGTGCTTCTCGCGCAACGCAAGAAGCGCTGGAAGTGGGTCAACCGAACCTGTAGCGGTCGTCCCCATCGTAGCCACGACCGTTCCCACGTCCCCACGTTCCAGACGTTTCGCTAGCGCGTCCATATCCATGCGCCCAAGCGCATCAGTAGGTATCGATTCGAACGGCAATTGCAGCACTCCGCTGATTCTTCCGTGGGTGTAATGCGCCTGCTCGCTTGCCAAAATCTTTTTTCCCGGATGCAATTGCCCCGCGACCCACAACGCCTCGAGGTTCGCCATTGTTCCGCCGCCGCAGAGGTGCCCCAAAAAGTTTTTCCAACCGAACATCCCGGCAATTTCTGCGACAGCCTCTTTCTCCATCGCGGACGTGGCGCGCCCGCCATCCAAAGCATGGTTGTTGGGATTGATCCACATGGCCAACGCGTAGGCCATTCGCGCCACAGGGTGGGGCGGCTTCAGCATCTGCCCCGCATACAGCGGGTGAAAATAAGGGTAGTTGTCCTTCAGGCGCTGCGCAGTGGCGCCCAGCACTTCTTCGAGACGCTCCATTCCTGGCGGCGCACTACCCAGCGTCGGCAGTTGGGCGAAGCCACACTCCAAAAGTCTCGCGGCTTCCCCAAGCGCGGCAAAGTCTCTCTGGTCGAGCATCCGGTGTCCCCGATCACGCGGGCGCGAGTCTTAAGTCACGAAGTAAGGACCGCCAGTGCGGTAGTCGGTCCTGACTAGTCAGGGCTGACTAGTCAGGGCTGACTATATTATGTTTACTGCCACACCTTGTCCAACTGCCCCGCGGTCTTGAGCAGTTCCAGCTGCGCCTGCTGCTTCTGAAAATTAGCGTCCAAGTAGGTCATCCATTTGTCGTTCTCGTCCAGCCTTGCTTTTTCCATCTCGCGCAGGTTCAGCTTGCCCTCGCCGAACTGCGCTTGCAGGACGGAAACGTTTTGCTGCGCGAGTTGGAGTTCAAGCCGCGCAACCTCCTTTGCCGCATCCATCTCGCGGACACGCCGCGTTTTTTGCCTTACGTCCGCGCTCAGTTCCGTTCTCTTGTTCGCCAGTGTAGCCTTTGCGGCGTCCAGATTGACCCGCGCCAGTCCGATGTTCGCCCTGATTTGAGCGCTGAAGATCGGTACGTGCATGTCGATTCCCGCGTTGTAGTTGTTCCGCTGGAAATGATTGAAAAACTCCGAGTAATTGTTGAACTTTGCCAGCACGCTGTAAATGCTCACCAACTCCAACGTCGGGAGATATCCGCGGCGTTCCCCTTTCAGACGAAACTCCTTGGCGCGCACGTCCGATTCCGCAAGCTGCAAGCCGGTGTTGTTTGTCAGCGCCGCAGCGATCAGATTGTCGCCCGCTTGTTCCGCTTCTCCGGGGAGGTCTTCCGGCGTGACTTCGATTGCCTGGGTCTCCGGCAAGCCTAGTTGGTACCTCAAGAAAACTTCCAGTTCGTCTTCGCGCTCTTCCAGTTGCAAAATGCGCTGAGCCACGCGCGCCTTGATCAATTGCGCCTTGGTGACTTCCACCGGCAATTCGAGTCCCTGGCCCTCCCGTTCCTGCGTTACCTGGAGAATCTTTTCCGCGCTGTCCTGTTCTGCGCGCAGTAGTTCCAACGAATGCCGCACCTTCCCCAGTTCCAGGTAGGCCATCGCCGTCCGCGTAATCACGCTGTTCTTTGCTTCCTCAAGCGAGATTTTCTGGGCCTTAGCCTGCTCTTGCTGCTCTTTTGCCTGTCCGCGCAATGGCTCATTGAGAACCTGCTCCGTGTATGTCACGTTGAACACCGAAGGCGCGCGTCCTCCGGGCGTTTCCGGGATGCCGTTCGTGTAACCGGCGCCCGAACCTGCATAGAGATTCGGCATGAATTGCGCTTTTGTGATTTGCGCCGCATGATCCGCGACGCTGGCCTGAATCTTGGCAACTTGAATTTCTTTGCTATTCTGCAGAGCTAGTTCAATGGCGCGCTTCAAGGTCAGCGCAACCGGCGCAGGGTTCGTGGCTTGCGCGACCGCGCCTGGCTCCGCAGGTTTACGCGCAGGAGTTTCTTGCGCCCTTACAGCGCCACAAAAGCTCGCCAGAATCGCAACACCCACAACGGTTTGAAGCAGTCGCATCTTCAAGCTCCTTGGCCGTACTTAAGAAAATTCCCTAATCCTTGGTCCCAATCTCTCATCCTTCTGCTCACTCGTAACGTAACGACTCCACGGGCTGCAGGCTCGCCGCCTGGTTGGCCGGCAAATATCCGAAGAACAAGCCCGTCGAGCAAGACACCACAAACGCAATCACCACGCTCAAGGGAGATACTGGAACGCGCAGATTGCCTGGCAGGAACGACTGCGCGATCACAGGAATGGCGATCCCGATCAAAATCCCGATCACCGCGCCTCCACCGCTAATAAAGAAAGACTCCACGAGAAACTGATACAGAATCTCGCGCCGCGCCGCGCCTATCGCTTTGCGGATGCCAATTTCCCGCGTTCGCTCCGTCACGGTCACCAGCATGATATTCATAATGCCGATGCCGCTGATAAGCAGCGCGATGGCTGCAATGATGATCAACACGATCGTCAGCGCCAGCGAAATATTCCTCGCCGCACCCAGAATCGCCGTCAGGCTCTGTACCTTATACTCCGCTTCGACCGGATGCCGGCTCCTCAGCAAGAGTCCTACTTGTCGCTGGACCGACGGCACGTTTTCCGCCTTGTCCGCCTGCACGTCCAGCAAGCGGACCACTTCCATGCCCGTGTAATACTTCATCAGAGTAAAGGGAATGATGACGGTGTTTTCCTGGATTTCAGAAAGACCGAACGTTTCCACGCGCTCGCGGAAAACGCCGATCACCGTGAACGTAAGTTCTCCGATGCGAATCGGCCGCCCGATCGGGTTCTCCTGGCCAAAAATTCTTTCCGAGAGCTGCGTGGTGATCAAGCAGACCTTGCTGCGCATTTCCATGTCGGCCGCATCAAAATAGCGTCCGCGCACGACGAGCAACCTTCGAATCGTCTGATAACCTTCCGTCACACCAACCAAATAGGCAGGACGCTCAACTCCTTCCACGGTCATTGTCATGGGCTGCTCCCGCGTGCCCGCCACTTCCACGACGTGCGCGATTGACCTCATCGCCTCCATGTCGTCCAGGGTCATTTCATAGCTCAGCGGCTGAGGCTTGTCCGGCCGCTGGACGAGTTCCACCCAAACCAGGTTGGAACCCACAGCTTCAATTTGTGAGAGGACGAATTTCCGGCTGGTCAACGCCACGGTAACCACTAGAACGATGGAGGCGCTTCCGATGATGACCCCTAGCGAGGTCAGCGTCGCGCGCAGCTTGTTTGCGCGCAACGCATCGATTGCCACCGTTACGGTCTCTCGGATATCCATGGTCGCCTGTGCCGCAGAACATCCAATTGGAACGGCCCGCAGAAGCTCTCAGTCCTTTTTGATCTTCTTCAACTCTTCCTGGGCAATTTTGTTCTTGGGATCCAGCCGGAGGGCGTTCTCAAATTCTTCCTTCGCGCTTGCGAGGTCATTCTTGCTTTCATACAAGCGCCCCAGCCATGCGTGTGTTGCTGCTGGGGATGGATAGCCGTTCCTTTTCGGCGCTCTCTTCGCATACTCCCGCAGCAAATTCTCGGCCTCTTCCAGTTTTTCTTTTTGCAAGACAAGGCCCACGCCGCGGTAAAACTTGTCCCGAGGATCGTTCGGCGCAGCATGTTCTCCGGCTTCAGCAACGGCCATCAACCGCTCCGCTTGTCCGCGCTTGAGGGCATAGTCGCCGATGTCGTAGATCAGCTCCGGTGATTTTGGCTGGCTTTCCAGAGCTTTCGTAAACTCTTCTTCCGCTACGGCAAAGTCCTTCTTTTGCCGGCGGCAATTCCCGGCTGCGTAATGGCCCTCCGCGGCGTCCAGCTGCATGAGTTCCCTGATGTGCGGCTGCGCCCTGTCTTCTCCGCCGCCCACGAGTCCTGGAGCACTGCAGTCAAATTCGATGAGCGCCTGGCGCGCCGAAAAATTCTTTCCGTCAAGTTCGACCGCGGTCTCAAATTCCTTCCCCGTTTTCTTGGCCAACGAAATCTTTGTCGGAGGCCACCCCACGTGATCTGCTTTCTCTCCGTATGCCCTGCCCAGCCACTCGTGATAAATCGAGTTCTGTTGGCCAAGCGATACGGCTTTCTCTGCGCTGCGAATAGCCGCGTCGTGTTCCTGCAATTCCAGATAGCTCTTGGTTAGCAGCAACTGAATGTCGCCATTTGCGGGTTCCTTGGCGGCTGCTGCCTGTAACACCTGGATGGCTTTCATGTAATCGCTTGCCTCGAAGGCTTTGCGCGCTTCGTCCAAGTCCTCGTCGCGTTTGACTGTGGCTGCGGCGAGGCACGTGCTGGCCAAAAGTAATGTTCCGAATGCCAGCTGTGTCCTTCTAACCATTCGTGTGTCTCGGGAACCCACCGGCTGATGTGCTCACCACAATCACGGACATGCCGTCCCGCAAATCCACGTCACCCGGCAGCGCCACCAGTTCTCCTTCCTGAAGGCCACTTACCACCTCGTAGTTGGTGGCGTCCGCAATGCCCACACGAATCTCGCGTTTTTCCAGTGTGGATTTGCCCACTCCAAGCTGACTCAGTTTCACGACGTATACATATCGCCGTCCGCCTTCGATTTCGACGGCTCCACGCGGCACCGACAGCACGCCGAGGCGCTCTCTGGAATTGATGCGCACGTTGACATTCGTATTCGGCAGGAGCTCCAACTTGTCGTTGTTTACGGAGCACAACAATTCGCCCACGCTCCGCGTTCCGCGCGGCACTACCTGTTTCGGAATGGTCTCGGTCTTGCCCAACCAGGTCTTGTTTGGCAGCGCGTCCCAGGTGATTCTTACGGGCTGGTTCTCCTCCAGACCGCCAATTTCAGGCTCATCAATAAACGCCCGTACGCGCACCTTGTGCAGGTCCGCCATTTCGGCAAGTGAGTCGCCTGTCTTGACAAAGTCGCCGGACTTCACCGGAAGGGAATACAGCGTTCCATCGACGGACGCAGTGATTCGGCCTTGCCGCACTTTTTCGTCGAGGGCAGCAGCTTCATTTTTCAGCTGGTCCACTTGCAATGCGGCCCGATCGCCGTCCAGCTTCACGCTGCGGCCGAATTCCTGTTTCGCGGCGGTAAGCCGCGTGACTTCCGCTTGTGCTTTAGTCAACTCCAGGTCATTGGTGTCTAGCTCGTCCTTCGTCGCCGCCTGCTGCGCGATGAGATGCAGAAGGGCGTCATGATTTTTTTGCAGCCGGTCGCGCCCCGCCTGCGCCTTCTGCAAGTCGCCCAAGACCTTCGCTGCATCGTCCGCCTTTCCGCCCGCTTTGGCGGCCCGCAAATCATCCTCCGCTTGCAGCAGCTTCGAGCGCGTCTCGGCGAGCCGCGCCGCCGCATTCTTCACGTCCAATTCCAGCAGCAGCTGACCTTTCTTTACCTGCTGCCCTTCGCTGGCGTAAACCTTCTCGACGAAGGTATCCAGCTCAGCCCTCATCACGTACGGCGCAATCGGCTCGACTTTTCCATTACTGCTGATCGAGGAAATCAGGTTTTCGCGCACCGGCGTTACCGCGGAGATTTTCGGCGCCGGCTTCCGCCCGCTTAGCTTGATCAGGCCAACCGCCACCACTGCCGCCAAGAGCAGTAAGAGAAAAATTCGGTTTCGCAGCTTTCGATCCATCATTTCCTATTCCGTGCTTACCTGCCTTTGGCGTTCTGGGGCATAGAAATCCTTCCCCCCTCGAGAAAGATTCGCCAATTTGTTGGTGGCTAGCCCGGCCCTTACCTGGAAGGTCCCAAGATACTTCATTCTAGCAAGGCTGGCGCGGCTTTCTCTATGCTTCATGCCCTACGTAAACACACCTAGAAGCGTGATACACCAAGACAGTTTGTGCCGGCGTTGCATCCCACATAAGAGACAGATGCCCCTGTCCACCACGGGGATGCCGCACATTTGGAGGGCCGTTTCCGGTGTGCTACTATCGGGCCATGACTGCCGAGACCATCAGTCCCAAAACCAGTCCTGCCGCTTCCAAGGGTTCACCGAAGCTCAAGCCCGTCTCCAGCATCGTTCTTCACCGCGTCTGCATTCAGTGCAATAACATGTTCCAGGTGAGCCCCGAAAGATTTGATGCCAAGCAGTGCCCCGCCTGTCACAAGGGCTAAGCTGTGGCGTGAGCGGCATCCGTCCTGTAATATTCCTCGGTCTCCTGCGTAGTACACTCAGAACGCTCTGTGTCCTGCATTTCGATTTTCAAATCGGGGATTGTCAATGATTGAAGCTCGTGGCCTGTCCAAGCGGTTCCAGGACAAAAAGCGCGGCGAGATTCGCGCCGTGGACAACGTCAGTTTCACCTGCCAACCCGGCAAAATCTACGGCTTGCTTGGTGCGAATGGGGCTGGCAAGACCACTACGCTCCGCATGCTCGCGACCATATTGGAGCCGACGGACGGTACCGCCGTGGTCTGCGGATATGACGTCGTTGACCAGCCGGAAAAGGTCCGCGCCAACGTCGGCTTCCTGTCCACCGCCACCGCTCTTTACCCGCGCCTGACGGCACAAGAACTGGTGGAATACTTTGGGCGGCTGAATGGCCTGGACGAGCCGACGCTCAAAAAGCGCATCGACGACATTTTCAACCGGCTGGACATGAATGGTTTCCGCGACCGCCGCTGCGACAAGCTTTCCACCGGCATGAAGCAGAAAACTTCCATCGCGCGGACCTTGGTGCACGACCCTCCCGTCATGATCTTTGACGAGCCCACGATCGGCCTCGACGTCATGACTGCCCGCACCATCACCGCCTTCATTCGCGAATGCCGCGATCGCGGCAAGACGGTCATCTTCTCCACCCACGTCATGAGCGAGGTCGAAAAGCTGTGCGACACCATCGGTATCATCCAGTCGGGCAAGCTCCTCGCCGAAGGCACGCTCGCCCAGCTACGCCAAAAATATTCCGAGAACGATCTCGAGGAAATCTTCGTCAAAATTGTCGCCCCTGATTACGTCCCTGCGGAGGCCCACTGACATGTCTGCACGCAACATCGGCATCGTCTATCGCAAAGAACTCACCGAGGCCCTTCGCGACCGCCGCACCCTAATTACCATGGTCGTTGTCCCCCTGTTGATTTTTCCGGTATTCAGCGTTGGCTTCGGGGCTGCGATTGCCGCTCTCATCGGAAAAGCCAAAGAAGAAACGCCTAAGGTGATGGTCATCGGCGGCGAAGGCGCCCCCACCGTCCTCGGCGGACTCAAAAAGGTGCCGAAAATTCAGATTGTTCCACTCGAAGCTAATTGGAAAGATCAAGTTGTCAACAAGCAGGTCCCCGTTGTTGTCGAAATTCCTGAAGGCTTCGAGCGGAATCTCGCCGAACAAAAAGAGCAGTCCGTCTTCATTCATGATTACGAGGGCGACCTCAAATCCGAAACTGCCAAGGACAAAGTCGAGAAATATTTCAACGACTATCGCGACTCTGTCGTAAAAGACCGTCTCGCCGCCAGGAACCTTCCCGTAAGCGTCTTAAAACCATTTGAAATCAAGCCGCATAACGTCGCCCCGCCGGAAAAGTCCGGTGGTGCCCTCTTCTTCGGCGGATTCATCGCCTACATCGTTGTGTTTCTATGCCTGAACGGCGGGATGCATCCGGCAATGGACCTGACCGCCGGAGAAAAAGAGCGTGGCACAATGGAGACCATCCTCTCCAGTCCTATCTCCCGCACTCATCTCGTCCTCGGCAAATTCCTTCTTGTCCTCACCACTGCTCTCACCACGGCCGCGCTTTCCGTTGTCTCCATGGGCATTTCCTTTGGCATCGTCAATGCCCTGCACACCAAGCCCATTCAGGCCGGTGAGTCTGACGCCACGCTTCATATCGGTTTTGGCGCTGCGCTCTCCGTTTTCATCATGGCGGTTCCACTCGCCGTTCTTTTTGCTTCAGTCCTCCTCACCATCTCCTCTTTCGCAAAAAGCTACAAAGAAGCGCAAAGCTACATCACGCCGCTCCTGTTTATCGTCATCCTTCCCGCCATTGCCGCCATGCTCCCTGGCGTCGAGCTCAACCTGAAGCTCGCCCTCGTTCCCGTCCTCAACGTCAGCCTTCTCTGCAAGGAGCTTGTCATCGGCACGTACCACTGGAACTACATCGCAATCATTTTTGCGTCTACGTGTGTCTACGCCGCCGCCGCGCTCTTCCTGGCCATCAAAATGTTCCAGCGCGAATCCGTCCTGTTCCGCTCCTAGCAGGAATCTTACTGACGCCTGCGCGGTCTCTGAGACTCAGATACAATGCTTCCGCTTCTCGACGGAGGGCGCATGCCAAATCCCCGCAGGGAATTCCTCGCGCAAATGTCGCTCGGCTTTCTTGGCGCCGCTGTTTCTTTGAACGCAGAAGCCGAGCCACAAGAACCTTCGCAACCTCCGCCGGGCGCGCCCTCAGCCTTCGGCACGGGCCCCGCCGTTGGTCCCGAGGTTTCTCCAGCCACCTTTGCCGAAGCCGGGAAACTCTCCCGTGTTGAGTTCACTCCGCCCGAGCGCACCCAGGCGGCGAACTCCTGGCGCGTGGACATGGCGGCTCTTCTCGAGCGTCGCACTGGACCGCGTAACGTCGCGCTCGAATCTACCATCGCTCCTTTTTCGCGCTATGACTCAGTTCTTCCCGGGCAGCACGCAGCCGCGCAGCGCGATCGCTTCGTCCGCACGAATTCCGATTCCGGCCCTCTCCCTTCGAACGATGCCGACATCGCCTACTCTCCCGTCACGAAACTTTCGCGCTGGATCGAGCAGCGCAAACTTACTTCCGAGCGCCTCACGCACATCTACCTCGATCGCATCGAGCAATTCGATTCGAAACTCCGCTGCGTCATCACCCTGACGCGCGATCTTGCTCTCGCGCAAGCGAAGAAAGCAGATGCCGAAATCGCGGCCGGAAAATACCGCGGCCCGCTCCACGGCGTTCCCTGGGGCGGCAAAGATCTTCTCGACACTGCCGGAATTCCCACCACGTACGGCGCGGAACCTTTCCGCAATCGAATTCCCGCGCAAGACGCCACGGTCGTGCAGCGTCTTCACGATGCAGGCGCGGTTCTCATCGCCAAGCTCAGCCTCGGCGCACTAGCGCTCAACGACATTTGGTTTGGCGGGCAAACCATGAATCCCTGGCTGCTTGAAGAAGGCGCTTCCGGCTCCAGCGCGGGTCCGGGAGCTGCAACCGCCGCCGGACTTGTCGGTTTCTCCATCGGCAGCGAAACGGGCGGCAGCATCGTCAGTCCCAGCATGCGCTGCGGCGTCTCCGGTCTTCGCCCTACTTACGGCCGCGTTCCTCGCACCGGCGCGATGACGCTCTGCTGGTCGCTCGACAAGCTCGGCCCCATGACCCGTTCCGTCGAAGACGCCATTCTCGTTCTGCAAGCCATCACTGGTCCCGACCTCGGCGACGTCTCCAGCGTTCCCAGCCATCTCGACTTCGACTCCGGCGCCTCCATCAAAGGTCTGCGCGTCGGCTACTTCCCCAACTGGATGAAGCAGCCTCCCGCCACCAACGTCGACCGCTCCGCCCTCGAAACTGTCTCCAAACTTGGCATGCGTCCTGTCGAGATCTTTCTCCCCGACTGGCCTTACGGCTGCCTCAATCTCAACCTTTTTGCTGAAGGCGCCGCCTCGTTCGAAGAACTCACACTCTCCCACGGCGTCGATCAGCTCAAAATGCAGACGCACGACTCCTGGCCCAATCTTTTCCGCCAGGCGCGTTTTCTTTCTGCCGTGGATTTCGTCCAGACGGACCGCTTCCGGCGCAAAGTCTGTCAGGAAATGGCGCGCATTTTCTCCGATGTGGATTTGCTACTCGTGCCTTCGCTTCGCGACGAAATGCTCACCATCAGCAACAATACCGGTCATCCTTCGCTCACGCTTCGCGCCGGTTTCGTCGAGGTCGGCGAGGCGCGCTCCGACTGGGCGCCCGACCCGCAGCATCCTCTGCCCAAATTCGTGCCGCCCCGCCGTGTTCCCCACGGCGTCACTCTGATCGGCCGTCTCTTCGACGAAGGCACGCTCTGCTGCGCCGGAATGGCCCTCGAGCGCGCTTTCGCCGTCGTCTCCGACAATCCCCCCAGCTTCTAGCCCTATCTCCAACCTGTCATTTCGAGGGAGCAAGCCGACTTGTTCTTCCCGCCCTGCTCCTGCGGGCGGGCCGTCTTCCGCAGAGAGAAGTCTCTCTTCGACTCTTTGAGCGTCGGCGCTGGCTACTTCCCGTACACCAGGACGTGGAAAGTCCCGAGAACCGGTTGTGGCCGGTCCGACCCGACGGCTGCCTTGAAATCTGCCGTATCCACGAAGATGTTGTGTGTCTTCGCGTCCAGCCCCATGGTTTTTGCGCCAAACTCCGTCTTCACTTTTTCCACTTCGCTGTATTTGTCCGGCGTGTCCTCGTGGAAGATGTGCACAAAGCCCTCGCGAGTCGAGACGTACACCATTCCCGTCTCCGGCTCAAACACCGCGGCATCCACGCCCGCGCTGATCGGAAACGATTGGATCACTTTCCCGCTGTCCGCGTCCAACACCACAAGATTCTGCGGATTCCGCCCTGCGCTGAACAGACGTCGGTGGGCCGTGTCCATCGCCAACGCGGTGGGGGTTCCCGCGGGTGCCAGCGGCCAGCGCGACTTGATCTTTAGCGTGTTCGAATCAATTGCCACGGTTTCGTTCTTGTCTTCGATGTTGACGAACACCGTCCCTTTGCCATCGGCCACGGCAAACTCCGGACCGCCACCTAGCGCAATGGTTCCAACCACGCTGCCGCTCTTCGCATCAATCACCGTCGCACTATTCGGGTCGCCGTTCATCACAAAAACTCGTTTCGACGCCGGATCGTATGCCACGCTGTCCGCGTCCTTGTCCGCTTTCGCCTCACCGGTCACCTTCAGCGTCTTCAAGTCAAAGATGATCGCCTTCCCTTGCGCTCCGTCGGTGATAAACCCGCGCCCAAATTCATCCGCGATCGCCACGCCGTGCGTCTGCTTCAATCCGCCAATGGTACCCACGACGCTGCCGCTATCCGCATCAATCACTTTAATCTCCGTTCCGTGCGACAAATACACACGGCGCGCCGCCGAATCCACAGTGATGTAATCGAAATACTCGCGCGTGCTGCCCTCCGCCTGCCCGATCGAATATTTCTTCAGCAAGTGGTAACTCTCCGCCGACCACGCCGCCGCAAGCCCTCCGAGCAAGAGTGCTGTCCCGAACGCAACCAGCCGGCCAATTCTTGAAAGTTTCATGGCTATCTCCTCCACGTCTGAATTTCGCCCGCCCAAACTACTCCAAGGAAGATAAACGGGCCATAAACATGAAGCCATGCTTGCTATTCCGAATCGTCCTGCCCGAAGAGAATCGCGAGTCTGTACGCTGCAATCGGGACCAAATAGGCGTTAAGGGCCTCACTCAATTAGGTTTTTTGGGGCCAAGTAGTCTGGCCGCCGTGCTGATAGGCTAAATTCACGATTTGACCGGCGCGCGCTGCGGCAACTCCGGTTTCCACTGGCGCGTTGGGTTCCTTGCGGCTCTTCACGCAATCAAAGAAATTCTGCATGTGGTCGAGGGTTCCATCGCGGAAACTGTCGGCCTTAACCACAGGATTCTCCCGTCCCGATACGCCTTCGCGATATACGCCAAAGCCGCCCCGATTGATCTTCAAGGTGGCGTCAGTGCCACGAAATTCCAGTCCGCCATCGTCGATGGACGAGGCCATCATGCCTTCGTAGACCACATCGAATCCGGGATAACGCACGGCCGCCTGAATCGTGTCCGGGCAGTCCCACTGCGTGAAAATCGATTTGTCGGCAAGGATTTGTGCATGGGTAGGCTGATCGGATTTCATAGCCCAGTGCGCAACATCAATCCAATGGGTGAAGAGATCCGTCATGGCGCCGCCGCCGAAGTTCCAATACCAGCGCCAAACGTAAAACTTTTCCTCGCTGAAGGGCTGATCGGGAGCGCCCCCGAGCCACCGCTTCCAATCCAACGCCTGGACATCCACCGCTTTGCGGTTCCTCCACCCCAGGTAGTTCTGCCACCAATAGGTCCGGACTTGCGGAACGCGCCCGAGGCTCCCTCCTTGAATCAGTTCCACGGCGTCGCGAAAGTGGCTCCAACTCCTCTGCTGCATGCCGCACTGCAAAATCTTTTTGCTGGAACGGACCGCATGGGTCAAAGTCGCGCCTTCTTCGATGGTGTGAGTGACCGGCTTTTCCAGGTAGACATCCTTGCCCGCGGCAGTGGCATCGACGGCCATGCGCACATGCCAATGGTCGGGAGACGCGATGATGACGGCATCGAGCGGTTGCTCGAGCAGTTCCCGGTAATCCACATGGGTGGTCGCAGTACCGTTCGAACGCTGTTTTACCGCGTCGCGTCGTGGTGCATAGACATCGCTCACGGCAGCGATCTGATAGTTGCCGGCCTTGTCGGCGGCATTGAGCAGGTCGTTCATGCGGCCGCCAGCGCCGATCACTCCAACGCGAAGAGTATCGTTGGCGCCAAGAACGCGAGTTGACGCAAGAGCGGTCAATCCACTTGCGATAATAAAGCTACGGCGATCAAATTGGTGTTTCATGCCAAGCATCTTAGCGAGTTGCCTTCGATGAGGAAAGTATCCTGAGAGCAGTTTTTTGGAGAAAGTAGGCACGCTTTGGCCACCGCGCGGCAGCCTAGAAAGCTGGCACTTGTTTACAAGTGCCCCGATTCAAATCGGAACCAGACTCCCTATGGTTGCCGCACTTCCGGGCCAATGCTACGATTCCGTGTTCTATGTCCTTCACCGACACCCACCAGAGCGCGACGCAGCGGCCTCGCGTCGGCATCCCTTGGCGCACCAGCACCGATGAGGATCAAGCCAAGACTACTGGTCAACGCGGCAAAACCGAGGACTACCTCAGGGCAGTTGAGAAGGCAGGTGCCGAAGGGGTGATTGTTCCTCTGAAAGATCAAAAAGAAAGGGACCGTCTCATTCCTACGCTGGACGCTTTTGTGCTCCCCGGCAGTCCTGCGGATGTTGAGCCTCAGCGCTACGGCGCGGTGAACCGGGGACTGTCCGCGCCCGCTGACACAGCTCGTGAGGAGACTGACCGCGCTATTCTCCGGCATGCTTTTGCTGAAAAAAAGCCGGTCCTGGCGATCTGCTATGGCTGCCAGCTCCTGAACGTCTATCTCGGCGGCACACTGATTCAGGATCTCAAGGCTGAAACTGGCACCGCAACCCCTCATCGGAAGAAGGACCTTGTGCCGGAAGGCAAGCCCGAACCAAAAGACGATCCCGCTCACGCCAATATATTGGAGTCTGGAAGCCGCCTAGGCGCGCTTGCTGGAACCTCCCAGGCGGTCGTCAACAGCTCGCACCACCAGGCGATTCAAGAGCCTGGCAGGAATTTGCGTGTCACCTCCCACACCGCTGACGGAACCATTGAAGGCGTCGAGTGGACCGGCGATTCGAACTGGGTTACAGGTGTGCAGTGGCATCCAGAGCGCATGTTAGGAGACGCATTTTCCGAACGTTTATTTGGAGATTTTGTCGCTGCTGCTGCCAAAACTCGCGAGGTCATCGCTCACAAAACGTAAGCAACGCGAATTTCCAGTTTCGTATTCGAATTTCTGGTTTCTGAGGCAAGCTAGGCTCGGTTTTGGTTCCAATTTCGATTTGCGAATTTCTGATTTCGCTCTTCGCGTTCAATCGGGGGTGTCATGATTTCTCTCGCAGGCAAGGCGGCGCTCATCACCGGCGGTTCCCGTGGCATCGGCGGCGCGGCGGTCAAAATGTTCGCACAAGCAGGCGCCGATGTGGTGTTTAGCTATTTCAAATCCAAGGATGCCGCCCTCCAGATTCAGCAGGAAGCGACCAAACATGGCACCCGCGTCGAAGCCTTCAAAGCCGACGCCGGCAAGCACGCGGACAACAAGAGCCTCGTCGAGCATTGCATCTCCCGCCTTGGCCGGCTGGACATTCTTGTGGCCAACGCCGGCGTGTGGAACCAGGAAGATCTTCCCATCGAAAAAATGTCCGAGAAGCAGTGGGACGACATGATCCGCACCAACCTCAAAAGCATCTACTCGGTCATTCATTTTTCCGTTCCGCAGATGATCAAGCAGAAGTCCGGCAAAATCGTCACCATCAGCTCCACCGCGGGGCAGCGAGGCGAATCGCTTCACACCCATTACGGAGCATCCAAAGGTGGCATCATCAGCTTCACCAAGGGCCTCGCGGCCGAGCTCGCACGTCACAATATTCTGGTGAATTGCGTCGCACCCGGCTGGGTGGCCACAGATATGTCCAACCCAGTGCTCGAAAGCAAAGCCGGCCAAAAAATGGCTACCACCGTGATTCCGCTGCGCCGCGCCGGCACGGCTGAAGAAATTGCCGGGCCCATTCTCTTTGTTGCTTCCGACCTGGCCAACTTCATGACCGGAGAAGTCATCAATGTAAATGGAGGTGCCGTCTTGTGCGGATGAGTCTGGGCCACTTTTGCCGCGGAATCACAGCAGCCGCAGTTCTCCTCGCTACCGTTTTGTTTGTTCCCCTTGTTGTGGCGCAAAATCCCGACAACATGATGCCGGAGCAAAGCGAGGCCAAGGGCAAGCAGATTCTGCGCGACCTCATTGCCGGCCTGGGCGGGCCGGGTTACACGGAGGTGCGCGAGAGCGAATGCTCCGGGCTCCGCGCGTTGTTTGGTCACAGCGGCGATCTCACCGGCTATATCAACTTTATCGATTTCCGCCAATATCCGGATAAGGCCCGCATCGAATACTCGCGAAAGGGACGCAACACGATTCTCTTGTCATTGATTGGTTTGGACGGATTGGATTTTGCACACGGTGGAATCGTTATCGCGCTCTACAACGGCGACCGTGGCTGGTCGTATGACCGCAGCGGTGTTAGCGAACTGCCTGTCACTTCTGTCACGGATTTTCAGGAAGCTGCTAAACGCAGCGTTGACAACTTGCTGCGTTTCCGTCTCAAAGAGCCGGGTCTTTCTATCAGATTCGGCGGGAGTGACACCGTGGACCTCCGGCAGGTGGATTGGGTGGAAATCAACGACAGCGAGGGGCGCAAGTACCGCCTTGCCGTCAACCGCTCCACGCATCTTCTGGACCGTGTAGTCGTCAGCACCGAGGACACGGAAAACCAGCAGATCAATGACGACACCACGATTTATAGCAATTACCAACTGAAGGACAGCGCCTGGACGCCCATGCAATTTTCGAGAGAACACAACGGCCGCCGCACCGCTCAGTTTTTTCTGGACAGTTGCCGCTACAACCCCGGCTTTCCGCAAGATCTCTTCTCCAAAGACTCATTGAAGACGCGCGGCGCGGAGCTTGTCTCCAAAAAGAAGTAAGAGCCTTCAAGGAATGAGATGAAGGCTTTAGCGCACACAGTTGTTTTGCAACTTCATTAAGAGTTACTAGAGAAGTAACTATAATCTATAAGTCTTAAAGAGCGAGGGTCATGTTTCAATTTGTTACATTTTTACCCCTCTACGCCTCACTGGTACTATCATAAAATTGGAGAGCCCAAGAAAGTACTATGTTTAGGGGCACTTGCGAGCCATTGTCCCTGGCACGGCGACTGCATCAAACTGGCCTTTAGACCAGTCACTCTCATTGTAGGTAGCGAACTCTGTCATCATATGAGGAGCGATTTTGACTAAGAGTGGAACCCGCTCCGGCACTCGGCGGAGAGCCACCGCCGGTTTCAGCATGGTCGAGTTGGTGGTGTCCATCTGCGTCATGCTGGTTCTCACAGCGCTTGCCATCCCGTCCTTGATGCGCTCCGTGCGGACCTATCAGCTTAACAATGCGGCGGGGAGCGTGTCAGACATGTTGAAATTCACGCGCTTCGAGGCTGTGCGCCGCAACATGCAAATCAATTTTCTGATGCAGGCAAACGCAACAGGCTGGCTGGTTGGGGCGGATTCGAACAATAGCGGAGCGCTTGACTCGACGGAAAAACAGGAATCCATCTCGGGATATGCAGCGCTTTTGCCTTCAGGGACAGCGCCTCCGCCAAATGCAATCAGTGCTGCCCTGGGCGGAGCCGCGCTTACGCCAATATACGGAAGCGGCGCCACAGTCACGTTTGACGCTCGTGGCGCCATTCGGCAAGGAATTGGCGGCCCCGTCTCTAGCAGCGTGTACATATTTTACCTGGGCAACGCCACCGATCACGATTCCGGTTATCGCGCCGTAGTCTTGCTCCCATCAGGGGGCATACAAATCTGGACTGCCCCTACCGGCGGCCCTTGGCGTGAGGTTGGTTGAAGCGTGGAATCTCGCACTTGTGTACATCGGCCGGCCACAAAGCCTCCCGCTCGGCAGAGCGGTTTCAGCCTTCTGGAGATGCTGTTTGCCACCGTGATTCTGCTCGTTGGCTTGGTGGCCGTCGCGCAGCTCGTGCCCGCTTCGATTCTCATGAACTACCACAATCGCACGGATTCGGCGGCTTTGGTGTTTGCTCAGCGGCAGTTGGATTTGCTTCTGGACCAGCCGCTCAACCCGCCAGGAAACTCCTTTACGGATCCACTAGGAAATACCTACCAACTCGGCGATCCGACGGCTCCCAATGTCCTCCAGGGCACCAACGTCGTGCCTCTGAATGGCTACACCGTCATTGATTTCGGCGGGGCCCCTCCCCCGGCGTACCCCACGAACGGATACGCATTCACTTATCAAGATCCTACCGATCCTAACGGGACTACTTACGATGTACGCTGGGCCGTTATTATCACAGGAAACGGCACGAACGCTTCTTCCAAGCGCTTTATCCTCGGTGTACGCCAATTAAGCGGCAGCGGCTTTTCTCTCCCCATCACCCTCGACACGATGGTGAGCAAATGAAATTGTCCAGCGGGATGAAGCGTCAGCACGGCTTCACCCTGATCGAACTTCTCGTCGCTCTCGGCATCTTCCTATTGGTGATCGGCGCGGCTTTTACCCTGCTGAGCACTTCACAGCAGCGGTATCGGACCGAATCCCAAGTCCTCAATTCCTTTCAGGAAGCTCGTCTTGGCATGGACCAAATGGTACGGGACATCAACGACGCCGGATTTCCCCCTCCCAGTTTCGCTAACGTTGATCCTACGAAAGTGACGACCGCCCCTTTCGGCTGGCAACCGGGCTACACCGTTCCCGCGCCCTGCCAAATCGGCGCTACATGCTTTACTCCAATGGATTTCGACATCATTATCGAAACGGAACCCAATCCCGTGGACCCTGCCTGCTTTCCGAACTGCCAGGTGCAGTGGATTCGCTACCAATTGGCGGGGCCGAACGGAACCACTCTGATGCGCGGCGCGGTTTATAAGCAGGCTTCGCATGATCCTGCCGTGGATACATCAGGTGTGCTTGTACCGTTCGTTGAAAATGTTGTCAACAATTCGCCCAACCTGCAGATAGGTCAGTTTCAGTTGTCTGCGGTCTATCCTGCAGTGTTCCCCGGAGGCAATCCCGTCCCCATTTTCCAGTACACTTGCGAGCAGCCGAGCGTTTTCCCCCCCGCGTCTCCCCTTCCGCTTTGTGTCAATGCTGGGCCAGACAATTCGCCGCTAAACATTCGGGACGTTGCCATTACCTTGATTGTGGCGGATCCGTCCCCGGATGCTGCCAGTGGGCGGCCGCGTCTTGTACAATTGGAAGGACGCGGTCGCCGCATTAATCCAAATCAGTGAGGCTTGTAGAGTCAAGGTGAGAGCACTTCGCCCAATTCGAAAACGCCGGAACGAAGCGGGAGTTGCTTTGCTCATAGCTATTTTCGTTTTATTGCTGATTAGTGTAGTGGCCATTGCCCTGTTGGTTTCCTCGAACACTGAATCTGCCTTGGCGGGCAACTATCGCTACTCCACAGGCGTTTACTATGCCGCTCTTGCCGGTGTCGAGGAAGCCCGCGCGCGTATGCGGTCCAACGATCCCAATTCCTTTAAGAACACTTGGGCGGCCTTCTATCCCGCACCGGGTGCATCGCTTCCCATTGGAACCGTAGGATATGTGCTCAATCCCAGTCCCACTGACAATGCCGGCGCTATGCTCGCGACTTATCCCGACACAGAATATGACAGTGAATTTGGTCCGGGTGCACTGGGTGCGGCGAACGTTCAAACAACTCAATCGGTTTGGAACAGAAACCCGCTGAACGGCTTGCCCTTTGCGGGCCCCTTTTACAAATGGGTGAGGATCAATGCCATCTCCGAGAAATCTCTCAACTTGGATGTGGACGCCGACGGTCAGGCGGACTCCCTAACTCCGCTCTACTATGACAGCGCAAACCGCGTTTTCTCCAATAACCCTGGAGTTGGCTCGCAGGCCCTGGAGTTCACCGCGCTTGCCGTCTTGCCCAACGGCAGCCAGAAACTCTTGCAGTACGTTTCAGCTACCGCCACCATCGCCCCGCCGGGCTTCCAAACAATAACCCCTATGTTTATGGCCGCTCTGACGCTTTCTGGCAGCAACGGAGGCGGTTCGCCTGCCTTCCAGGCCCCGGCCAACAATGCGGTCTACGCTGTGAAGGGCGATAACCACGACTGCGCGGGCAATCCTGCAGCTGGACCCGTTGCCGCGATCGGTGTTTTCGGCGATTATACCGGCGGCAGCTACAACTCTGACCTGACCGCGATTGCCAACGGGATTCCAACCAGTGCCGGTGGCCCTCCCCCAACCAACCCTCAACTGAATTACACCGGCAACACGCCGCCGCACGCTTTGCCCGACGTGGAATACTTGTCTGCGTTTCCAGGGACCTTGCAATCCCCTGCACAAATCGATGCCTTCGCGCAGGACATCATACAAAATGCTGTCGCCTCCTTCGTTCCTGCCGGTTCCGCGGGCACGCAGCAGGCGTACCTTAATTCGCTGGGCATGTCCCCCACGAATCCGGTGACGGTCATTGCCAGCGGGGATCTGAATCTAACTGGTTGGGGTGGAACGGGTTACGGTCTCCTGCTCGTGACCGGGACGCTCATCTATGATCCTTCGGTCACCTGGAACGGAGCCGTTCTCGTAATCGGTCGGGGCCAAATAACAAATACCGACCACGGCCAATACCAGCAGATCAACGGAGCAGTGTTTGTGGCCAAGACAAGGGATGCCGGCGGCAGTTTGCTCGGCGGGAGTCGAATCGGGAACGGGTCGGTCTCTTTCGATCCTCCCATGCAAGGGAACGGTATCCGGTATAGCAGTTGTTGGGTCCAGAAGTCGCAACCGATAGGTGGCTATAAGATTCTCTCGTTCCACGAGGTTTCGCAGTAGGTCTGGCCTCGATTCGCTCTTCTCACGTCAAGCGCCAAGCAACTCGACTTGTTACCTTTCTACCCATCAAGACCTCTTGTCCTCCACCGAGGCACGTCAACAGCTTCGTAACTAACGCTATTTAAAAGGTTTATCACGCCAGGGGGTTTGGCTCCCGAAGTGCCCTTCCTAGGCTGTTGTTACGTTTGCCTTAGCTGGTTTGTGATTGGCCGTGGTCGGACCTTTAGGACATAAGGGGAATCAATGAATCAACGGAAGCTAAATCGGACTGTACGGAATCGAAGCCGAGGTTTCTCGACTCTCGAATTGCTCTTGGTCATGGCCGTCTCGCTCGTCATCGCGGCGTTTGCCATACCAGGTTTCAATCAAGTGCAGCGCACCCTGCGGATTTCGGGGGACGCCCACGATCTGAATGGCGCCATTAACCAGGCCAAGATGCAGGCCGCCGCCGACTTTACGGAAGCGCGTCTGTACATCGACCTGGGAGCAAACCAGATAAATACATTTCATGTGGATGTTTGGAACAAGGCGGGAAACGGCGGAGCCGGATGCTGGCAGGTGGTCGGTGACTTCAATAACCCGTGCTACGTCCCGGGCAGGAGCCCTGTCCAGTCTCTTTCGCCAGGCGTCTTGTTTGGCTTCGACGGATTAGGGGCGCCTCCTCCCAATACGCAACCCGGCGGCATAGCTCAGGGGACTGGGGGCCAGCGTTGCACCCCGGTGAATGGCAGAAGGGTCGGACAACAGGCCACCACAGCTTGCATCCAGTTCAACTCACGAGGCATTCCCCTCGACATCATCACCGGCGTGCCAACAGGGAACGGCGCTGTCTACGTTACTGACAATACGCAGGTGTATGGCGTGACTGTGGGCGCAACAGGTCTTAGCCAGCTCTGGGCCAACAACGTAAAAGGCAACGCAAACTGGTACCGCAAGTGAGGAAGGCCAAGATGAGACTTCATCGTTCAACGCGAATTGACAACCGCAGAAGGAACTCGCAGGCCGGGATAAGCCTGATTGAGACCATGATTGCCCTGGCCCTCCTTCTGATTGCTGCAGCCGGCATTATGACGATGGCCACGGTGGCCATGACCACCACGGAAACACAAGGCCACTTGGCCGCCCGTACCGCTGAGTACGCCCAAGATAAAATGGAGCAGCTACTTGCCTTGCAATATCCGGATACCCAGACCGATACGACCGTTTTCCCCTCCGCCATCACCGGGGCCGGAACCGGTTTGTCGGTAGGAGGTGGGCTGAACGCCAACGCGCCTCTCGCAGGGTACTCCGACTACGTAGACAGGAGCGGCAACCCGGTCCCTGCCGGAGGGAATTGGCAGTATGTCCGTGTGTGGCAGATCACACAGGTTGGAGCCAATTTGAAACAGATTACGATTCTTACCCAAGTGCGGTACGGCGTAGGGCAGGCCGGCGTTCTGCCGAGGTCCACCATTAGTTGCTTGAAGTCCTTTCCTTTCTGATTGGCTGTGCGCGGAAACCGAGAAAGAGTGGAAACCGATGATGCGAAGAAAACAGGCCGGATTCACGTTAATGGAAACGATGGTGGCCTTGGTAGTCCTCTTGGCCGTTTCCGCGGTCGTCATGTCCGGGATGATGCAGATGATGAAAACCGAAGGAACCATCACCAATCGCACGGAAATGCATACCAGCGTGCGCAGCGCCACGGAACTCCTGGAGCAGGAAATTGGCCAGGCCGGAAAACTGTCGCTGCCTACCACGCCGGCAGGTACCGCATGGGCAATGGTGCAGCCGCTGGGCGTGCCGCTGGTAGCTTTTGGTGGCAAACCGGACGTCCCGATTACCCTTCTAGCGACGTTCAACGTTTTGGACACTACCCCCGCCGGCGCCCAAGTTCCTGTTCTCTTTGAAGGTGAATGGTTAACTGTAGACACCGGACTGAACAAAGAAGCTGTGCAATTGATCTGTCCTGCGGGACCAGGACTCTGCCCGAATCCCTCGAATGCGTGGAATGCAACGTTTTCTTACACTCATACACCTATCGCGATTCCAGGAACGGCCACAGTAGGGGTTCCTATCAGCGCGCCGGGAGCCTTCTCAACGGGGATCATCCCACCCGCAGCAGGAGTCATGCCCGCTCCGCCGCCGGGTTATGCAGGCTATCCGGTGTGGCCGGTGAATGCGCCGGGGCAGGGATCAAGCGGCACAGTATTAAAACTCTACGGCGATGTTAACGGCGATGGGCACATGGTTTATGTGGAATACACCTGTGTTCCGGGCACTCCCGCTAACCCCGGGTTTCTATATCGCAATCAGGTGAATTTCTGGAATTTACCTGTCGTGCCTCCCTTGGATCCTTCGATGATTGTGCTGACCGGGGTTCTTGTGAATCCACCTAGTCCGAACGGAGCCGCTGTGCCTTGCTTCAATTACCAGCTTCAGACGCGGGAGGGGGCTTTAGCAGCCCAAAGAGATATGGCGTTTGTGACCGACGTGGCCGTTACGCTCACCGTCCAGACTTCGAATCCCGATCCCCAGGTTCCCCTAATCAATGGGCAGCCCAATTACCAGACCGAGACCAAGGCGCTTCTGAACGTCTCGCCCCGAAATGTTTACAACGCCTACGAATTCGCAACCCTTGATTATTTAAACCGCGTTCAGCCCACGCCAATGATCATCAAGAGCAACACTCTGCCGAATTATCAATGATGGAGTTGTAATGAAGACCTTGAACGGAGAAATGTCCATGAAACGAAACAATGAAAAGGGTTCCGCACTCATATTCGCCTTGATCATGCTGCTGGTGCTCTCGGCCATGGCCGGTTCGCTGATGTTCCTGTCCACTTCCGAGACCTATTCGAGCATGAATTACCGCATGATGACCGAGGCACGCTATGGGGCAGAGGCTGGCGTGCACGCCGCGGCAAACTTCATCATGAACACCTATGTGCCGCCTGCCGGCAATCCAACCACCCAAGTCTTTCCCGGCTTTCAAACCAACGTATATCCAGTGCTGGACGCCAACAACCAACCGATTTACCTATCTACATTAAACGGCCAGGCCGCAAATTATCCCAACGGGCAACAGCAGGCGGCTTTTGCCAATGCCATGAATGCCAACCAGCCTTTGCAGCAAGGCGGCCAGAACGGCGCGAACACGGTCACCTACAGCGCTTCCGCGCAATTAATGACTATGACCTCGATCGTGCCGTTTGGAACCACGACTCCCGTGACCATTCAAACCTGGCAAATCACCGCGCATGGCGACATTGCCAACGTGCAGAATGGCGAAGCGGAAGTGGTCACCACCCTCGAGCGGTACACTTCGCCCTCCTTTTCCTACGCAGCGTTCGCTGATGCCAACGGTTGCGCGGCTCTCAGCTTCACGGGCAACGGCACCACGAACGGCTACGATTCCACCTCGCTTCCTGTTGTCGGCGGAGCGGTTCAGGCTCCAACTGGAGCAAACCTGCTCGGCTATGGGGGAAACGTCGGCACCAATGGAAACCAGAGCGACAGCGGAGCCAATGTCCAGATTAACGGTACGTTGTCAACGCCCAATGCGGGTTTCGGCGTTTGCTCGGCGGGCAATGTGACGGCGCTGAGCGGCAACGCGAACCAGATCACCGGCGGGCTCATCCAGATGCCCCAGGCAGTAACCTTTCCCACGCCGACCACTTATCCCCCGGGAGCCACAAATATCAGCAGTACCACAACCAAAGGCCCCACGGTCGATGCTGCTAACTGCAGCCCCGCTGGCGGCCTTCCTGCCAACACTTGCGCCTACGGGGATATCAATCTTTCCGGGAACAACGTTGTTACGCTCTATCCGGGCACTTACAATATCAACAGTATCTCCATCACCGGCAACGCTCAGCTCGTCATTGCTCCGTATCCTGCTGGGACGCCAAATGCTGGCCAGTACGGTCCTGTAGTCCTCAATGTGGCGGGCAACAATAACGCCACCCCCATCGATCTGGAAGGCAACGGACTCTCGAATCCCACTTATGATCCGTCCATGATTCAATTCCTCTACGCGGGGAACGGCAGCATGAAAATCGCGGGCAACGGCGCTAGCGCCGCGGTGGTCTACGCCCCGAATGCCTCGGCCGACTTCAAAGGAAATGGAACTTTTTACGGATCGGTCATCGCGAACTCACTGCTGGACGTCGGAAACGGGGCCATCTATTACGACATGAAGCTGAAGAAGAAG
>Ga0307471_100000200_pt1 | contig 30306 bp, 30 predicted proteins | sample atmos_gasesAM3C__2_FD_204566 | JGI IMG/M metagenome (GOLD analysis project Ga0307471, IMG submission 204566) | Hardwood forest soil microbial communities from Morgan-Monroe State Forest, Indiana, United States - atmos_gasesAM3C_515 | ecosystem: Environmental > Terrestrial > Soil > Temperate... | reverse complement strand
CGTTTTGATAGCTAAGCACTGCTCGAACTCGGCATCCAGCTTACTAATACTCTGTCTTAAACGGCGGAATCGCCACCGCTGGAAATGATTGAGGCGACTGCCGAGGTTGAAGACCCAATAGCCCTCCAGGGTCCTAAATATGATTCGATTGCCTGCCATAAGAAAGAAGGCGGCTACGGTCGTGATTAGCGCAAGAAAGGTGCTGTCTTTGAGGGGGTCCGCCGGATCAATCTTCAGCCACGGCGGAAGTATCCCGAACGCATGGAGGATCTCCGAGCACCCAGCAACCATCACTACGGCAGGCACGAAAAAACCAACAACGAAGTCACGGCCAATGATTTTATTGACTTCCATTGTGACACTAGTTCAGAGAAGAATCCGCGCTAGCGGGATTGCGGACGTGGAGCGTCAGTTCCATGATCGCCCTCGAGGTCACCGTGAGCCTCAGTCTGAGAGCCATGCGTAGCCGTGGAGACGGCAGTTGCCTTTTGCTGCTTTTCGCGGGCTTCCTTGAGCAGCGCTTTGCGCGAAAGGCGAACCTTGTTGCCCTCGATGGAAAGCACTTTCACCAGGACTTGATCGCCGAGCTTCAATTCGTCGCGCACGTCGCGGATACGATGCTCGGAGATTTCGCTGATATGGAGCAGGCCATCAGTGCCGGGGAATAGCTCGACAAAAGCTCCGAATTCCGCGAGGCGAACAACTCTGCCGAGATAGGTCTTGCCAATTTCGGCGCTGGCGGTGACTTCGCGGACCATGGCGAGAGCTGCGTCGCCCGAAGCTCCGCTGGTCGAGAAGATGTGCACCGTGCCGTCTTCGAGCACATCGATTTTGACACCGGTCTGTTCGGTGATGGACTTGATTTTCTTTCCGCCCGGACCGATGAGATCGCGGATCTTGTCGGTGGGGATATTGAGCTTGTACAGGCGCGGCGCGTAGGCGGAAATCTGCGTGCGCGCGGTGTCGAGCGTGCCTTCCATGGTATCGAGGATCTGAAGGCGGGCTTTCTTCGCCTGAGCGAGAGCCTCTCGCATCATGGCGACGCTAATACCCAGGACTTTGATGTCCATCTGCAACGCAGTGATGCCACTGCGGGTGCCGGCAACCTTGAAGTCCATGTCGCCGTAATGGTCTTCCGCACCGGCGATGTCCGTGAGGATCGAGTATTTGCCTTTGTCACCAACGACGAGACCCATTGCGATGCCCGCGCAGGAGGACTTGATGGGAACACCAGCATCCATCAGAGCAAGGGAGCCGCCGCAAACGGTGGCCATCGAAGACGAGCCGTTGGATTCCAGGATGTCAGAAACGAGGCGCATGGCGTAGGGGAAGTCCGCTTCGGAAGGAAGCAGATTCAAGAGCGCGCGATGGGCAAGAGCGCCATGGCCGATTTCGCGGCGTCCGGGGCCGCGCAGGAATTTCACTTCGCCGACGCTGAACGGCGGAAAATTGTAGTGCAGCATGAAACGATTGAACTGGTCCTGCTCGAAGAGCAGGTCAAGACGCTGCATGTCTTCCTTGGTGCCGAGCGTGAGCGTGGCCAACGCTTGCGTTTCGCCGCGAGTAAAAAGCGCGGAGCCATGGACGCGAGGGAGCAAGCCGACTTCGCAGGTAATTCTGCGAATCTGGTCGAAGGCGCGGCCATCCGGACGGCGCCGAGCGTTTAGAACATCGTCGCGAAAAATGCTCTCGCGAAGGCGTTCAAACGCGCGCTTGGTCAGCGTGCGCTTCTCGTCCATTTCCTTCTTAGGCTCTTCGGGAATGGTGGCCAGAATTTCGTCCTTCAGCGCATCCACCAGGTGGTAGCTTTCTTTTTTCGGATGCTTTTCGGTGTTCAGTGCATCGTGGAGCCGGTCGCCGTATTTCTTTTGCAGGTCCTTGTAGATGCCTTCATCGAAGGGCAACGGCTCGACGACCACTTTCTTGGGCTTGAGCTGGCGATGAAGCTCCTGGATGGCGGCGACAATCTTCTTGATTTGCGCGTGGCCGAATTCGAGCGCGTCGACAACCGTCTCTTCCGAAACTTCGAGCGCGCCAGATTCCACCATGACAATCGCTTCTTCGGTTCCGGCGATGACGATGTTCAGCAAGCTCTTCTTTTGCTGTGCGACCGTGGGGTTGGCAACAAGCTGGCCATCGAGCAAGCCAACGCGGACGCAGGCGATAGGCTTCTCAAACGGCAGGTCCGACGTGTAGCAGGCCGCGGAGGCGCCAGTGACGGCGATGACATCGGGGTCATTGTCGCTGTCGGCAGAGAGCACCATGCTGACAATCTGGGTTTCATTACGCCAAGCTTCGGGGAAAAGCGGGCGAAGCGGGCGGTCAATCAACCTGGAAGTGAGAATCTCTTTCTCGGAGGGGCGGCCTTCGCGCTTGAAGAAGCCGCCGGGAATCTTTCCAGCAGAATAGGTATTTTCGCGGTAGTCCACGGTGAGCGGGAGAAAGTCTCGATCATTGGTCTGGGAAGCCATACAAGCGGTGGTGAGCACGACCGTATCGCCATAGCGCGCGACAATGGCGCCATTGGCTTGTTTTGCAATTTTTCCAGTTTCGAGAATCAGCGGACGCCCGCCGACTTCCACCGTAACTTGATGATTTGCGTGTGAATTTTCAGACATAAAACATTCCTTTGACCCCGGCCCAGCCGGGGGAATTGATGGCCGATCGCGTGGCGAAGGGCCTTCTAACGATGTGCTGCCCGGTTTGCGGACAACTTCGAGGAAGAAAAGAAGGAGGACTAGGTGGGAACGAACCCGAGACGGACTACACCACGAGAAATTCCGGCACTAATCTTGCCGGAAGCCTGAAGACAGACTCCGCGTGGAATTTGTCACTTCGTGAGAACGCAATGGGTATCGTCCTGAATGCAAAATAAAGATAGGACGATTACTTGCGCAGGCTAAGACGGTCAACAATCTCGCGGTACCGATCCGGATCACGGCGGTTGAGATAGTCCAGCAGCCGGCGGCGCTTATTGACCATCATGATCAATCCGCGGCGGGATGCGTGGTCTTTCACGTGGGACTTGAGGTGCGTGGTCAAGTAGTTGATCCTCTCGCTCAAAAGGGCAATCTGCACTTCGGGCGAGCCTGTGTCCTTAACATGGGTGCGGAATTGTTCGATCAACACTGATTTTGTTGCGCTCAAGTGCCCCTCTCCGTTATCCCCTGAATTGTTCCTCTTCTCTTCGACACATTCAGGCTAACATAACTTTCTTCTGCCTGTAAAGCGAAGTCAATGATAATCCTCAGGAAGAATTTTCATGTTGGTGAAACTTATTTCGCGGCCCGGTGTCCATGAAAACAAAGGAGATGGCGGATTAGACTTTGGCCAGGTCTTTGATCTGTTTGGCCAGTTTCTCAGTCTGCTGGGCCTTTTTCACCAAAGAAACGGAAAGCATGGAATTCGCATCGGTTCGTTCCACCTGCTCTTTGAGTTCGGAGACCATTCCGCACAGTCTGGCAATATCTTCGCGAAGCTCCTTTCGATTGGCGGGGGCCACGGACCTCCCATCCGTGGTAGTGGGTTGCGGCCCGTTCATTCCATTGGGCACATGCGGGTCCGGCGCGTTGGGGGAAGGCTGCGGCGGAGGAGGAGGGCGACCCCGCTGCTCTGCGGCGCACCCAGAAGGGGCTCCGCAGCGAGGATTCCTGCAATACCGGTTAGCGCGAAAAGCACGCGACGGCGCGATTCTGTCATAAGCCCCCCCAGACTGGCGCACGTTCTGCGTCCAACGCCGACTTTCTCTAGATTTAGATCTTTTTCCCCTGTTTCGCAATAGCGGAGGGGAAACAAAACGCTGCCGCGTGCGTCTTTAAGAAGCGACGGCAATTGTAGTTGCGCGAGAACGGTAAATCCGGTTGAATGCTTGCGGAAGCTTCTGAGGAGGGAAACCATGAAGAGAAGCGTTGCATTTCTGGGAGCTGGATGCTTGACCATAGGAATGATGGCCCTGCTGGGGTCCGCACAGTCGGACAAGGCTTCGAGGCCGAGCCCACCTGCCTCGGCGTCCTGCGACCTTGGCGGCGGCAAAACCATCAAGACCGACTATTCCAGCCCGCGCCTGAAAGGGCGAAAGATGATTGGCGGAGTCGAACCATATGGCAAAGTTTGGCGCAACGGCGCAAACGAAGCCACCACGTTTGTAACCACGACAGACGTGATGGTTGGCGGGACTCACGTTCCCGCTGGCAGTTATACGCTGTTTGTCATTCCAAACCAGGACAAGTGGACGCTTATCATCAGCAAGAAAACCGGAGAGTGGGGTATCCCCTACAAATACGAGAGCGACGAACTTGCTCGCGTGGATATGAAGCTCTCCACTCTGCCATCGCCTGTTGAAAATTTCACGATCGCTTACGATAGAACTGCGAGCGGCTGCACGCTGCGTGAGGAGTGGGACACGGTCAGGGCGACGGTAGATATCTCGAAGATGTGATTGCGGGTTTGATTTCGGAAAAGGGTGCGGCTTGCAAATCGCAAGCCGCGCCCCTTCTTTTTGCGGCCTAGGGACAACAAATCTAGACTCGCTGCGGCAGGCGGGCCATGCCGCGATCCACAAGGATCACCGCGCTGACGACCATGGCGGCCGAAACCAACACGTTGAAGGTAACGGCCTCGCTCGCCAAGAGCCAGCCTAAGAGCACTGCCACAATTGGATTGATGAACGTGTGCGTGGCGACCAGCGTTGGCGAATAGTGCTCCATGAGCCAGTTGTAGGCGGTAAACGCCACCACTGAACCGAAGACAATCAAGTATCCAAGAGAAAGCCACGACCGCATCGAAACGGCGGCTAGAGAGAATCCCCGGTATTCACCCGCGATCGTGCCCACCAGGAGTAGTTGAACGGAACCTGCCAACAGCGAGAGGGCCGATAAAAGAAGCGGATTTCCTGAAAGATGTGACCGCCGCGAACACACCACGCCGATGGACCACGAGAGCGCGCTAATCACCACCGCCAGCGAGCTGATGAACATTCCGGGGACGGACGTGAGCGCGCTTCGCCCCATCAAAAGGCCCACGCCACCCAAGCCCAATAGGCTTCCAGTTAGCAGCGAGGCGTTCCAATGCCATTGCTTCGCCGCAACCGCAGAAAGCAGGAAGACCCAAATCGGTTCACTGGCAATCAGAAGCGAAGCCAGGCCGGAGGGGACTTTTTGTTCAGCCCAATGCAGCGCACCGTGGCCAATGAGAAAGAAGAAGAATCCAATGATGATGCTGGCGCGAATTTGCGCCCAAGAGGGACGCAACCGCTTGGCCTGGCACCAAGCGAGAAGAATGGAGCCAGCAAAGAGGTGTCGGAAGCCCGCGGTGTACAGCGGGGGAATGCTTTCCACCGCATAACGAATGGCCAGATAGGTGGATCCCCAGATGAGGTAAATGGCAAGAAAGCAAAAGATAACAGTAAAGCGATGGCCTCGCTCGAGAGAACGCGGAGGAACGCCGGAAGAAATTTTTTCAATAGTAATGGGAACCTGGTCGGTGGCCATTTATCTATGGACTGTATGCGCCTCGGGCAAGTGAATCCAGCGCCAAAATGGCGGCCGACTAAGCTCTTTTCTGACTGACAAGCGCGAGAAACTCGTCGCGCGTCTGCTTGTTGTGGCGGAAAGCACCGAGCATGGCACTGGTAACGGCTTGGCCGCACTGCTTTTCCACGCCGCGCATCTGCATGCACAGATGGCGAGCCTCAATAATCACGCCCACGCCCTGCGGAGCAATTTTCTCCTGAATCGCATTCGCAACCTGGCTGGTCAAGCGCTCCTGAATCTGCAGGCGCCGCGCGTACATGTTCACTATCCGGGCGATCTTGCTAAGCCCGAGGACGCGCTTGTCCGCCAAATACGCGACGTGCGCTTTGCCAAAGAACGGCAGCAAGTGATGCTCGCAGAGGCTGAAAAACTCAATGTCCTTGACGATGACCATTTCATCGTAGGTTACGCTAAAAGTGGCGCCGTTCAGAACGTGATCGATGTTCTGGTGATAGCCGCTCGTCAGGAACTTAAATGCCTTTTCAAAGCGTTCCGGCGTTTTGCGCAATCCCTCGCGATTCGGGTCTTCGCCGATAATCTTGATCATCTCGCGGACGTGACAGGCGATCGTCTTCGCGTCGAGCTCCTTGCGCTCGCTCGGGTCATTCAGCAGGATTTCTTCGGTTGGCTTGGTCACGAGTGGTGTCCTTCCCTGTTTCCCGCGTATTCGAAGCTGTTATTACCTGTTTCTTGGATGCGCACGCGTTCAAGTTTGGCATGCGGAAACTTCTGCAAGCGTCTAAAGATTTCGATGCACAGATTCTCCGTGGTCGGAACCTTCTCGCGAAAGGCGGCGACATCTTCGTTAAGCGAATGGTGATCGAATTCATTGAGTACATGGCGTTCAACAAATGCGTCCAAATCGGCGAGATTGGCGATCATGCCCGTGGCTGGATCCACCTTTCCTGAAAGGCTCACTTCCAAAACGTAGTTATGCCCGTGCCCGTAAGGATTGTTGCACTTCCCGAAAACGCGGTCGTTCTCCGCCTCAGTCAGTTGCGAAGTATGCAGCCGATGCGACGCTGCAAAGCGATAGCGGCGGCCAAGTTCGACATAAAGCCCATCGTTTTTCATGCCAGCATTCCTTTGTTCAATTCCCTGCTCCGCTCGCGCCGTTGCGGTAGCAATCGGCGAAAAGATCCGGCGATTCGTAGAGCCGCACGCGGTGCAGTCTTCCCTGCGTGATTTTCGGCTCAAGCAATTTCCAGATGACCTGCGCAATATTTTCGCAGGTGGGAATCTGGCCTGCCAGTTCCGGCACTTCGTAATTCAAGTGGCGATGATCCATGCGCTGCATCACTTCGCGTTCAAGGATCTCCTTCAATTCTTTCAGGTCCAGCACCATGCCGGTCACCGGATCCGGTTCTCCCGCTACAGTCACTTCCAGGGTGTAGTTGTGCCCATGGCCATGCGGATTGTTGCACTTCCCAAAGATTCGACGGTTCTCCTCCGCCGAAAGATTCGGGTTGTGATAGAGGTGCGAGGCGGAAAACTCGATTTTTCGCGTTAGAAGAATCATGGCTTGAGCCAATAGCTATTTTACCGATTCTGGGGCTCCGATGGAGTATTCCCTGCCCTTCCAGGCAATTTTCCCGTTGACATGGCTCCGGTAGGACGCCCAGAGCACACCCGCATATAAAAAGGCTGCAGGGATGTAATAAAAGATGAAGGAAAACGGGTAATGGTTACGCGCGAGTTCAAGGCCGTAAATGGTCTGGCGCATAATCAAGAACAACACGCCAAGAAAAATCAAGAACGGGAACTTCAGACCAAGGAAGATCAACAGGAAGGGAATCCAGGGAAGTGTGGATTCCATTTCGCGGACAATGGTCCACGGCGTTCCGCCCATCAGGCGGTAAAGATTCTTCTTCCAGCCTTCCCACATCGCGGTAAACGAAGTATACATCCGTGTCCGCACGAGGCCCTTGCCCGAGCCGAACCAAATCCGGTGGCCTGCCTGTTTCACGCGAAGGGCAATCGCGACGTCTTCCAGAACTTCACCGGCAACGCCGCGGTGGCCGCCGATACCGTCGTAAACGTCACGACGAATCAACAGAAACTGGCCGTTCGCCGCCGCGACAGGTGATTTCGGATCGTTCACCTGGTCATAAGAAAATTTCTTGACCAGCCGCAGGTAAATGAACGGTATGAGCGCCTTTTCATACCAGCTGCGGCTGATTTGCTCCGGAGAGAAAGAAACTAACGCGGCCTTCTGCTCGTTCGCGATCTCCAACGCTCGCGCCGCGGAGTTGGAGAGGTGCTGCGCGTCGGCGTCGGTGAAGAGAAGCCACGGACTTGTAACCTGCCGCTCGCCGACCCAAAGAGCATGGTTTTTGCCCACCCACCCGTCGGGCAAGGGACCCGCTTCGAGAAGGCGAAGATTGGGGGTCTCCTTCATGCAACTGCGCACGACGTCCGCGGTTGCGTCCGAAGATTGGTCGTTGACCACCAGGATTTGGGCAATCTCCGGCTGCCGCGCCAGGGACTCGATGCACGCGGCGATGACCGCTTCTTCATTGCGGGCAGGAACGATGGCTGTGACGACGTCCGCCGTAGTTGCCGCGATGGGCTGATTCACCGCTAACGGGTTGGGATTGTCGCTCGCCATTCCTATTTTTGTTGGATGTGTGAGATGCGGTTCCCGACTACGTAAGAATGCGTTACCATCTTACTTGATGGGATTGCTAAGAAAAATGGCAGCTTGGGGCGTGATGGCGTTCATCGCGCTGGTTTTCGTTCTTTTTGCGCGGCCGATGTACCGGCAAGGCGAACCTACGGTCGCTGGCAAGAGGGCCGAAGACTTCGCCACGGACATCGGCGGCAAACCGGGCCGTCTCAGCGACCTTCGAGGAAAGGTCGTCGTCCTGAATTTCTGGGCTACCTGGTGCGCGCCTTGTGTGGAAGAAACACCGGCGCTGAACCGCTTGCAGAAATATATCGAATCGCGTAATGCGCTGGTCCTGGGCGTAAGCGTCGATGAAGATCCCGATGCCTACCAAAAGTTCCTGAGAGATCAGGGAGTGGTTTTCCCCACCTTCCGCGAACCTACCCGGAAAGTTGCTCTCGATTACGGCACTCCCGTGTTTCCGGACACGTACATTATCGACCGCAATGGAAAAATTGCGCGCAAATTCTACGGCCCCCAGCAATGGGATTCGCCGGAAATGCTCGCCTATTTTGACGCCATTTTAGGTCAAAGCTGAAACAGAGTAGAGCAGCAATGATGCTGTCGCCGCAGGTCACAGTGTGGAAGAGCAAGAGGCGAGGATATGTCTCTTTTCTTGTTTGTGGTTTGTGCGTAGCCCTAAACGTCCTTGCCTACCTACCTGCAAAGACGTTCGAAGAAGCAGAAGCAACAGAATTTACGGTGACGCTCTTCTTGCTATTGATCTTCGTCGTCTCGGGACTTACCGCCGTTATTCTCACAATCAAGAATCATCGCGACGTTCCTCTCTTGGCCCTAATGCTGATTACAATGACTTTCGCTTTCATGAGCAGCTTGAGCGGGGCCTGGACTAGGCAAACGAGAATCGCATTACAGCTTTCTTACGCAATTGTAGTTCTGATCCTTGCAACGATTAGATTGCTGGCAGTGTCGCGCCGAGATAATTAGATCAATTCATTCGTAGCGGAGCGCTTCGACCGGGTCGAGTTTGGCCGCTTGCATGGCGGGGAGCCAGCCACTGATGACGCCGGTGAGGACCAGAACAATGGTGGAAAGCGTCAAGGTGAAAAGCGACAGCGTCAGGTGGATGTCCACCTTGCCGGATTCATCTTCATAAGCAGGCCCGAGAAACGGCAGCGTGCCGATTGCCGAAGTAAGCGCCCACGATAGCAGCATGCCGATCGCGCCCGCCGCTAGCGTCATCACCAACGCTTCCAGCAAAAACTGAGAACGAATGTGCGACTTTCTTGCGCCGAGGGCGCGGCGCAAACCAATCTCCCGGACGCGCTCTTCGACCGACACCAACATGATATTCATCACGCCCACCCCGCCGATGCCCAGCGTCATGGCCCCGATAAAGAAAAGCAGCGCCTCGATGCCAATGGTGATGCCTTCCATGATGGGCTTGAATTCTTCGCGCCCGAACATGGTGATGGCGCGCTTGTCGTTCGGCGAAAAGTGCTGCCGATTCGCGATGGCGGCTCGAAACTGCTGCATCGCTTGCGCTTCAAAAACCGGAGCCACCGGCTCGAACACCATCACACTGGAATACTTTGTGTCCCACAGGTCGCTGGCGGACGTGTATGGAATAAAAGCGGACTCATCGTCGCAGTTGAAGTAACAACTGTCGGAAAACTTCATGTCCATCGATCCGATGACTGTAAACGGCACTCCATTGATTCGCACGACCTCGCCGAGGGCAGGTTCACCGCTGAACAGTTTTTTGCGAAGGCGGGCGCCAAGGAATACCACGCGCCGGCGTTCCGCAATGTCCTCCGGTGTAATCCACCGGCCGTCGGTCGGCACTTCGTTGCGCATTTCGCCGTATTCCGGAAACACGCCGCGGACGGCGGATTCCGAGAGGCGCTCACCGTAAGAGACACCTTGGAAGCGAACCGTCTCGCGCGTGACGCGTTTCACCAATGGTGATTGCGCCTTGACCCATTCGGCATCTTCTTCCTCAAAGCGGACAGGCTTGCCCGCGCGCTCTCCGCCCGCTTGTTCGCTGGTGGTTCCAGGCCAGGCAATCACCGCGCCTTTCCCGAACACTTCAAACGTGTACATCAACACACCGCGAAAGCCGGAGCCGTAACTCAGCAACAGGGTGACGGCCACAATGCCCCAGGAAATCCCGGACATGGTCAGGAAACTGCGAATGGGGTTGCGTCCCAGCCCCGTCCACGCCTGCTTGAAGATCTCGGTGAACATCACCCACCTGCCTCGAAGCGCAGGGCCTCGATTGGATCAACCGAGGCGGCGCGGTTCGCGGGATATAGCGCAGAAAGAATGGAAATCACGCCGAGCAATGCGATGGACATTACCGCAATTCTCCAGTTCGTCAGCATGCCGCTGAAAAACGGAGGCATAGGAGCGAGATTAACGAGCCCGCAAAAACCATAAGAGATAATCAGGCCCACTCCGCCGCTGATGGCTACAACAAAAATGGTTTCGAGAAAAAACTGCCGCAGGATGGATCGCCGCGTTGCACCAAGCGCCATCCGCACGCCAATTTCCCGCGTGCGTTCACGAACGCTCACCAGCATCACGTTCATGACGCTGAGCCCGCCCAAAAAGAGCGTCGCGATGCCGACGGCGGCCATGAAAATCTCCATCCCCACGATAATCATGCGATTGGCTTGCGCGTTTTTCACGGTGTCCCAGATGCCAGCGGCTTCCTCATCACGCGGATCGAAATTATGCAGCCGGCCAAGCGTCCGCCGGATCTGGTGAACACAATCCATGTGTGTTTCGAGCGACCAGGGAGCAACCAGCAGGCGATCCACGCTGTGCTCCACCGCGGGCGGTTTATTCGGAAAATCGCGCCGCATCGAGTTGAACGGTATAAAAATCTTTCGCGTGTCGAACCCGTCGTAACTGGAGTTCTGGTCCTTCGATTTCATGACCCCAATGACGACGTAAGGAATGCCATTCAACCAAACGGTTTGGCCCATTGCGTCGCGTTCGGCGAAGAGCTGTTTTTTGGTGTCGCTGCCGAGGAACGCCACGTTGCGCGCCTCCGCATTATCCTCGTCGTTGTAGAAGCGCCCCTGTGCTGTGGCCACGCTGCGGATTTCAGCGAATGGCGGTAGCGCACCCACCACTTGAATGCTGCCGCTGTTGAAGAGGCTGCGGACTTGTACGCCATTGCCGAGTTCCGGCATGACGTACTTGCATGCCGGAGCTTCCTTGGCCACCTGAATGTAATCGTCTTCCAGCCAGCGAACCATGCGGCCTGAACGCATTCCGCCAGCCTGCATGCTGGTGCGCCCGGCAAAAACGATCATCACGTCCTTGCCAAAAGTTTCCTGATTTTTCTGGATGCCGTCGCCAAGGCCTTCGCCCGCCGCCACCATAATCGTGATGGAGATGATTCCCCACGCGATGCCGAACATCGTCAGCAGCGTGCGGCGCTTATGCGCCCACAGCGTTGCCAGCGTGTCCCGCAATAGGTCCGTGAAGTTCATGGCGCTCCGCCGGGCGGCTTATTGCAGAACAACCTGTTGCTTTTCGGTGAGCCCTTCGAGAATTTCAGTCTTTACGCCGTTCGAGATACCTAGCTTGACGCTGAGCTTTTTCTTGCCGTTATCGCCCTTGGCGTCAGGGATTTCGACGGAAGCTTTGCGATCCTTGTCGTAGATCATCGCCGCTTCCGGAATCATCAGCACATTCTTCTTCTCTTCGAGAAGGATTTCCGCATTGGCGCTCATGTTGGCTTTCAGCTCGCCGCCGGGATTGGAAATCGAAACGCGCACTTCAAACGTCGTCACATTGTCCTTCTCTTTGCCAAGCGGAGAAATCTTCGTGACCTTGCCGGTGAATTTCTTGTCCTTGAACGATTCCACGACGATGCGCGCCGACTGGTCCAAATACACCTTGCCGATGTCCGCCTCGTCGACTTTTCCTTGCACGTAGACTTCGCTGACGTCTCCCAGCGTCATAATCAATGTGGCCTGCGAACCCAGCACGAGAATGGAGCTGACCGCGTCTCCCACGTTCACGTCGCGCGAAAGGACCAGACCATCAATCGGGCTGATAATCGTCGAGTTGCGAAGATCTTCTTGCGCGTTCTCCAACGAAGCCTGCGCTTGCGCCACTTGCGCCTCGCACTTGGCAATCTCCGCCTGCGAAACCACCAGATTCCGCTGCGCGCTGACTTGCTTGTTCAGCGCAAGCTGAAAATTCTTCTCCGCATCTTCCACCAAACTCTTGGACATCACGCCGTCTTTGTACATTTGTTCGGCGCGCTCCATCGTCAGCTTGAGGAAAGGCACATCGGGGCCTTCCGCATCCACTTTGTTACGTTCCAGCGTCGCCTTAGCCGATTGCAACGCCGCCTCGGCGGCCTGTAAATTGGCGCTGTAAGCGCGCACCGCAGCCTCGAGCTGCACCTTGTCGAGTTCCGCCAGAACCTGTCCCTGTTTCACGCGGTCGCCATAGTCCACATAGAGCTTCTTCACGATGCCGCTGGCCTTGGATTTCACTTCGACCTTGGAAAGGGGCTGAATCTTGCCGGTGGCAACGACCACGCGCGCCAGGTCGCCGCGTTCCACCGAAGCGAGTTTGGAGGGGTCAATCGTGTGATTGGGGCTGAGCGCCGCCTTGACTCCGTAGCCGGCACCCAGCAAGACAACCGTCGCGACCGACGCCCAAATGATCCGCCGACGGCGTTTCTTGCCATTCTTACCATTCGCTAAGCCATTGCCATTGCTCGACATACACAACCCCCGCTGTTCCTACACGTTTTGCATGCTGTTACAGGGCTTTCATACACAAGTACGAAAGACTTCGGGAAAAGTTCCCTCGCCTTATAGACGATGGAAGGCTGCTTTGGTCATGCCGCAGGGCTTTCATTTCGAGGGTTGACTGAGACGGTGAAGTGCGCCTGAAGACACACAATTAAGGCAATACAAACAGCCGTTGGAGCGAGCCGGGGCCGAGGACCTTGCCCAATTAGGGTGAGGCCTTCTAAGCCAACCTCACCCTATTGAATTGCTGGTGCTCAGTTCGGGCAGTTGGTGGTCCCGCCGCCAATCAGAGTCTTGGCACTAAGGCTCACTGGGACTTGACCCACGCACGCCACATCCGTGCCACTCAAATTCCCGGTAATGGTGTTGGGACCGCTCGAGAAATCTCCAAAAGACAGATCCCCAACCTGGACGCCCACATTCCTGTTTCCGGTGATGGAACTCCCAGCACCGAAGTTCTCAAACGTGCCTGCGGAGGCGCTTTCCAAAATCACTCCGTTGGGATTTCCTTGGATGGTGGAGTCAATCAATCGAAGCGTCGAATGCTCGGCAACGCGAATTCCGCCTGCTCCACCGTTGGAGGTGATCACGGAGAATTGCACATTCAGATTGGTCCCGTAGAATGCGGCTACTCCCGCTGCACCGTTGTTTTGGATGGTCTCTCCGGCTAGGGTCACGTTTGCTGCGTTCAGGGCCGACACGCCTCGCCCCGCGTTGTTCTGAACGGTGTCGCCCTGCAGAATTGCATTGGAGCGATTAACAATAACCCCTGCTCCGAGTGAATTCTGTATGATGTTTCCCGCCAGAAGGCAAGTGCTGTGATTGAGGCAACCAAAACCAGCTCCTCCGCCATTGATGGTAAAGCCTTCAAAATCGAACGTCAGGGCATTTATTGCAGATACCACGAAATCGTTGCCTCCCGAGGCGTCGTTGATTGTTGCTCCGGGTGCACCAAGAAGTGTCAGCCGATTAATGCCGTTGATGTGCAAGTTATCGTTGCAGGTGCCAGAAACAACAATGGTGCTTGCTTCGTCCGGGTCCAAGCCGGCAAGGAAACTGCTAAGCAGGAGGTGCTGCGCATTGTTGCAATTGAATTTGATGGCATTGGGCTGCGGCATATTCATTTTGGGCTTCGGTAGCTGTCTTTCCGCTAGTTTATCGACCTTGTTATCCTGCTGCGGAAGAGCGCCCCAAACGGGGATCGTGCAAAGCGAAACGCTCATGACAATTGCGAGAAATCTGGAAGTCCCTCTCGGCATGTTGCCTCCTCAATTTTTCTGAAACCGCTTCGAAAAAAAAACGCAGTGATTTGTGACTAAAACGTAGGAAGGGCCCGGATCCGCATTCAGCGGAAAGAATGGCGAGATGTTACTCTACCGAGATTGGCCGCGCAAGGAGTTCGCAAAAAATATGAATTCTTAGGGGCGTACTGGAAGTGTTAGTAAACTCCCTTGCTTGTCCCCTTCGCTTACAGCTTCACAGTGCGCAAGCGCAGAGCGTTGGCAATGACCGAGACGGAGCTGAAACTCATCGCGGCGCTGGCCAGCATCGGACTCAACAGCCAACCGACCAGCGGATAGAACACTCCCGCGGCGATGGGAATGCCAATCACGTTGTAAAGAAAAGCCCACGCCAGATTCTGTTTGATGTTGCGAATGGTGGCGCGGCTCAGCATCCGCGCTCGCACAATTCCTCGCAAATCGCCTTTGAGCAACGTGATCCCCGCGTTTTCGATGGCCACGTCCGTGCCGGTACCCATGGCGATGCCCACGTCCGCGGCAGCAAGGGCCGGCGCGTCGTTAATACCATCTCCCGCCATCGCCACAACGCGGCCTTGATCACGCAGACGTTTGATGAGTTCGGCTTTTTGCTGAGGGCGAATTTCCGCTTCGACCTCTTCGATTCCCAACTGTTCCGCGATCCGGCTCGCTGTGCTCTTCAGGTCGCCTGTGGCCATAACGATGCGCACGCTATCTTTACGAAGCGCCTTCAGCGCATCTAAAGTGGATTCCTTGACGGAGTCGGCGAGCGCGATGACACCAACCACCTGATCGTTCACTGCAACGGCAACAAGGCTAGTCGCGGCGATGCCATCGACGCCATGACCCCCATAGAGAGTTTGCCCGGTTCCCTGTTTTACCCCTTGTTGTTGCAGATAACGCCCACTGCCTACCAAGACGCGGTCTTGAAGCACTCGCCCTTCTGCGCCGCCTCCTGGAGTAGCGCGGAAGTCTTTGCTCGGGGCAAGCTCCAGGCCCTTCTCGCGTGCAGCCCTGACAATTGCACGGGCAAAGGGATGCTCACTGGCCTGTTCGATGCTCGCAGCGAGTTGCAGCAGCTGTTCGTTAGTGAGACTCCCTCCTTCAAGAGCGCTAACGGAGACGACTCGTGGCGCACCTTCGGTAAGCGTACCCGTTTTGTCGACCACAAGCGTGTCGACTTTCGCGAGAGTCTCCAAGGCTTCCGCGTTGCGCACCAGGACGCCCGCGTGAGCCCCGCGCCCAACCGCGACCATGATGGACATCGGCGTCGCCAGTCCGAGCGCGCAAGGGCACGCAATGATCAGAACCGAAACCGCCGCGACGAGCGCATGAGCAAAGCGCGGCTCGGGACCGAAGAAGAGCCAGCCAAAGAACGCCAACGCCGCGGCCAGCACCACGGCAGGAACGAAGTACGCGGCGACGCGGTCCGCCAGGCGCTGCATCGGCGCACGGCTCCGCTGCGCTTCGCTGACCAGCTTCACGATTTGTGCCAGCATCGTTTCGCCCCCGACGCGCTGCGCCTCCATCACGAAGCTGCCGCTGGTGTTCAACGTGCCGCCGGTAACGCTGTCGCCTGCCTTTTTCTCAACGGGCATCGGCTCGCCGGTGACCATCGACTCGTCAATCGCGCTAGCACCTTCGCAAATCATGCCGTCCACGGGAATGCGCTCGCCCGGGCGCACGCGCAATCGGTCGCCCCGCTTCACCTGGTCGAGCGCCACATCTCTTTCCCCGCCATCTGCTGCCAGCAAATGTGCTTGTTGCGGAGCCAGATTCAGCAGTGCTCGAATCGCGCCGTTAGTGCGCTGACGAGCACGCAGTTCCAAAACCTGCCCCAGCAACACGAGTGTCGTGATGACCGCAGCCGCTTCGAAATAAACGGGAGCCGCGCCCTCCATTCCGCGGAAGGATGCAGGAAATACTTGCGGGAAGAACGTCGCAACCACACTCTCGACATAAGCCGCGCCCGTCCCCAACCCAATCAGCGTAAACATGTTCGGACTGCGATTGACGAGCGAAGCCCAGAAGCGCTGGAAAAACGGCCAGCCGCCCCACAAAACCACCGGCGTGGCCAGGACAAATTCGAGCACACTGCGAACGCTGTGCGACAGCCGCAACCCTAGCGCGTCGCCAAACATCGAGAGAACCAGAACGGGCAGCGACAATGCCGCGCTCACCCAGAACCGCCGCCGCATCGAGTCATACTCGGGATCCGCCTCCACCTCCGCGAAAACATCCATCGGCTCTAGCGCCATCCCGCAGATGGGGCATGTCCCCGGGCCAATCTGCACCACTTCCGGGTGCATCGGGCAGGTGTAGCGCACCCCCTGCGCATTCGTTGGAGGCGCCGAAGCGGGCGCGCTGGACGGCGCATGCTGCATCTCACTTTGCTTGTGAGCATGCGCCGTAGCATGGGCATGCGCATGCGCATGTTCCATTCCCGCAGTTCCAAGCGCCGCCAGGAACTTCTCCGGATCCTGCGCAAATCGCTCCGCGCACCGCTTCGAGCAGAAATAATAGGTCTTCCCTTTATGCTCGACTTTGCCCGCGGCCTTCGCAGGATCCACGGTCATTCCGCACACCGGGTCTTTGACCTTCGGCGGGCCAGAAAGAATCGGCAAGCTTGCGCCGGCCGGCTTCGGGTTCGTGGGCAGATCGGACATGTCGTTATATTAGATGATTTCGGGTTACATCCGAATTCATCAGAATTCCCAACGCCGCTGGTATACTTCGGGCTGCCGGAGACCTTCGAGGAGTTACGCCTTGTCTTCCCCAGCGATCTCAACCGCCAATGTATCGGCGCCGTTGCGCGTTGACGCGCTAGTGAAGCGTTTTGGCAAGGTAACTGCCGTTGACGGCATCACCCTCGAACTGCGCAGCGGTGAATGCTTAGGGCTGCTCGGTCCAAACGGAGCCGGCAAGAGCACCTTGATTCGCAGCATTGTGGGCCGCGTCATTCCAGACGCCGGCGCCATCACGATCTTCGGAGCGCCCGCGGATTCCTCAGCGGCGCGCAACTCGCTCGGATGGATCCCGCAGGAACTCGCGCTCTATCCCCGGCTCACCTGCAGCGAGAATCTTCAGTCGTTCGGCCGCTATCACGGACTCGGCGGCGCCGCGCTCGATCAAGCGGTCGCGCGCTGCCTCGGCTGGGCGACGCTCACCGATCGCGCCAGCGAACTCGTCAAAAATCTCTCCGGAGGCATGAAGCGTCGCCTCAACATGGCCGCCGGACTCATTCACCAGCCGAAGCTCGTGCTCATGGATGAGCCCACCGTGGGCGTCGATCCACAATCGCGCAACCACATTTTCGAAATGATCGAAAAGCTGCATGCCGATGGCATGTCGCTCATCTACACAACGCACTACATGGAAGAAGCCGAGCGCCTCTGCGATCGCGTCGCGATCATCGATCACGGCAAAATCATCGCGCTTGGCACCAACGCCGAACTCGTTCGCACCTCTTTTGGCTCGCGCAGCCAAGTGCTGGCGCGCTTCGCGGCAGCGGACGAGCGCGTTGCCGCGTGGGTGACGCAGCACGGCGGGCACGCCGTGGACGGCGCGGCGCAATTCACCATCGAGCACCCAGCGGAGATCGCCGCTCTTCTCGAAGCGTCATCGAAAGCCGGACTCGAGCTCATCGACGTCTCCATCCGGAAGCCGAATCTCGAATCGGTTTTCCTGCACTTGACCGGAAGGGAGTTGCGCGATTGATTTCTCCCATCTTTCGCACGGCCATAGTTTCCCTGCGCCGCGACCGCGGTGCGCTAGCGCTGAGTTTCCTTCTGCCGGTCGTTTTCTTCAGCATCTTCGCGGTCATCTTCGGCGGACGCCGCAACACCACTCCCAAAGTCAGCGTTCTCGTCGTGGATGAAGATCACAGCCGCGCCTCCCAGCGGCTGGTTCAAGGCTTAAAGGAAGAAGGATCGCTGGTCGCGAAGACCCGGCCCGAGCCGGCTAAAGGCGCTGAACAACCGGAATACATCGCAGCCACGGCGGAGGCCGCCGTCAAAGCGGGAACCGCCTCCGTTGCAATAATCATTCCGCACGGGTTCGGCGAGAACCCCATTGCGTTTGGTCCCGCAGATGCCAATCGCCCGAAGATTCAGTTGCTCGAAGACAGCAGCGACATGGTTGCGCCACAAGTTGTCTCAGGACTGCTCCAAAAAGTAGCTATGACTTCTCTACCCGACGTCATGGCAGAGCAGGGATCAAAATATATTGATCAATTTGCTGGCGGCCTCACACCCGGGCAGCGGGAGCGGATTGACGAAAGCCTCAGCCGCCTGCGCCAGCAAACCGACAACGGCAGCGGTGCGGTCACTTCCGGTTCCAGCAACGGCGGAATCATTGCGGTCACCACGCGCGCCGTCGTCGGTGAAAACAAGAACAATCCCATGGTCTCCTTCTACGCCGCCGCGATCGGGGTAATGTTCCTGCTCTTCACCGCCAGCGGCGCCGCTGGAGCACTGCTCGATGAAGCCGAGAGCGGCACGCTCGACCGCGTGCTCAGTTCGCGCGTCACCATGACTTCGCTGATGCTGGGCAAACTCACTTACAACTCGCTGCTGGCTTTCGCGCAACTCGTGTTGATGTTCCTCTGGGGATGGGCGGTGTTCAAGCTCGACTTCTGGTCGCACATCCCGGGATTCATCGTGATGGGCGTCTGCAGCGCGGTGGCTGTAGCCGCCTTCGGCTTGCTTCTGGCCAGCATCTGCCGCACACGCGCGCAGTTGGGCGCGCTCTCCACACTCGTCATTCTCGTCATGTCCTCGATTGGCGGCAGCATGTTCCCCCGGTTCCTGATGCCGGAAGGCATGCAGAAAGCGGGCTTGCTGACCATCAACGCGTGGGCGATTGACGGATTCACGAAAGTTTTCTGGCGCGACGAGCCGGTCTCGCACCTCTGGCCTCAGGTCCTCGTCCTCTTGGGCATCGCCGTCGTCTTGTTCGCCATCGCCCGCCGCGTGGCGCGGCGCTGGGAATACGCCTAGGTGCTTGTTCAAACAGCGCCCTCACTGTCATTCCGAGCGCAGCGAGGAATCTGCTTTTTTCTTCTCTGCGCCACCTCCGTGTCCGGAGCTTGCCGCGATCTGGTCGGGACGCCTCCGAGCTGTCTTTTCTCTTCGCTCGTCACTCGCCACTGCTATAATCCCGCCATGACACTCGTTGAAATCACCTATGAACTGCAATCCCCGCTGACCGACGACCAATTACGCCATCTCGGCGAATTCTCGAACACCTACGGCCTGCGCCGCTTTCGCCTCGACGATTCGAGAAAACAGCTGTCTTTTGAATACGACGCTTCGCGCCTCCGCGAAACCCAAGTGGCCCACGCCCTCGGCCAAGCCAAAATCGCCGTCGCCCGCCGAATCAACTAGAAGAGCGCTGCGTTACGTTCTATCCCATTGGTGTCCGAGGGGGCGCGGAGCAGAGGGCAGGCGTGATAGTTGTAGGGTCTACTTCGAGTCGACGCGGAGCACCATGGATTTGGCTCGGGCGTCGAGGGCGAGGCAGACCTTTTTAGCGAGCCCTTCTAGAGTTCGCGGTGCGGGTTGGGCGTGGCCAAGTTGTAGAAAGGATGACCCTGGCTGGCCCTTGCGAACGAGGAGTTTGCCGAAGTCTTTCCAACCGGGGAACTGCAGGTGACCGTTCAGCGCGCGGCGCAAGATCGTTGCAAGCATATCGGCGAGCTGGAGTCCGAGGGAGTCATGCGAGTCCAGAAATTCTTGCCGCTCGGTGAGTAATAACCTCGCGTCGAGGTGGTTTTTGCCCGCGTCCAGGAAGCGGGGCCCGTAGGCCTCCTGCATCCACTCTAGGTGGTGCAACATCTCTGGCTCGGCAGTTTCGACTGTGAATCCGTAGTGCGCGTCGAAGTGTGAATAATCTGCTCCGCGGAGAGCCTTGAGTGGATTCCTGGCAAAATGGTTTTCGCTCATCGGAAGTACAAGGGTTGTCCACATGTCTTCCATCTGCGTAATCGTGTGATTCTTGCGGTCGACGAACCAGGCGATTTCTCCCAGTTCCTTCGGTTGCCTCTGTACGTAGTAGAGCGTCGCTTCCTCGATGACCTCCAAGACCAAATCGATCGTGAGAAAGCCCTGCAGGAACAGTTGGTTCGGCATCGCGCGCATCTTGGCTGCCTGGGTTTGGAGCTGCGCGACTAAGCCCGGATGGTGCTCCGCCGTGAGACGCGCCGTCACGGCGGCGGCTTGCCGAGTTTTGAAGTCGTCCACGACTTGGTTGTCGTGCGTCGTCATGTCTATGGCGAAGAATTTGACTAAGACATCGTAGCGGCAGAGTACGGCGAGCACCTGGGCGGCTTGGGATTCGTCTAGCTTGCTGCCCTTAATTTCGACTTCCTGTTTGGGCCAGCTATCGCGTAAGCGCAAGAACTGGTAGAAGAGTTCGGACTCCATTGTCGAAGGCACCGCGAGGGCGAGAACGAGAGAGTAGGAATGCTGTTTCGTAGGCGGGGGCACTACGAAGCCGCCAGCCTCGTCGATGTATATCCTCATCCGTGGAGATCCTGGTGCTTAGAATCGCACATTTTGGAGCGGACGCAGGCGCCCCTTCACCATCTGAGGCCGTAACGCAGCGTGCATCTTTCGCAGAGACGGATGCCACGGTCACCAGGGATGATGGTCTCGAAGTGGGTTCCGCATATGTTTTGGGGTCGGACTGTGTTGCCGAGCAGTTTTGGATTGTGGCCGGGTGAATGTATGACGTACTTGGTGTCGGCCAGCTTTCCGCAACCTTGTATGTTCACGGTCGTACTCCAGGCATTTAGATGCGGCGTGGTGTCCAGAGGGGTAAGGGAGGTAGAATGGCGGTCCCTCCTCGCCGTGATCAGACAACGAAGACACCATGGACGAGCAGCGGAAGCACGCCATTCTGTTTGCAGCTGCGCTACCCTACGCGCGGAAGCTTTTGCCACTGATGGAGCCGGATGAGGCGAAGCCCGTTCAGGAATTTCTGACGGAGCACTAGCGGTGGCGCGCGGTCGAGCAAGCGCATCGTCTCCTGGAAATCATCGACAAGCGTTGGCCCGCTGAGACGGTCAGCGATCCGCGGGGGTGAGCACGCCGGCGTTGGACACCGGCGTGTGGGAGTTGTATTTTCAGGGCATGGGGCGGAGGTGTGACTCATGGCCGACACGTACAACGTCTTCATCAGTTGGTCCGGCGAGCGCAGCGAGAGAGTAGCGGCGGCGCTATACGATTGGCTGCCCAAGGTTTTGCAGGCCGCCAGGCCATGGATGTCGAAGGAGGATATCGAAAAGGGCAGTCGGGGCCTGGAGGAGATTGGAAAGGCGCTGGAGGCGATGAGCGTTGGGATCATCTGTTTGACGCCGGAGAATGCCGAGAGACCGTGGATTCATTTTGAGGCGGGCGCGCTTTCTAAGACGATGGGTGACAAGACTCGGGTCTGTCCGTATCTCTTTGGGGGGCTTCGGGGTGAGCAGGTGAGACTTCCCCTTGGGATTTTTCAGGCGACGAGAGCGGAGAAGGAGGAGACGCGAAAGATGGTGCTGGCGGTTAACCGGGCGATAGGCCTGGTGTCTGAGCAAAGTGTGGGGACTTGGTTCGAGCGAGCGTGGCCTGAGTTGGAGGGAAAGCTTAGGGAGATTCCGGTCGCAAAGGCGGCGGCGCCCCCGAGTGATGAGAAAAAGATGGTTGCGGAAATGTTGGAATTGGCTCAAGTCGGGGCTAACAACGATGCGAAGCTGAGGGAGGAGGTGCGCGAGCTGCGGGAAGTTCTTGAGCGGGTCGCTGGGCCTGGGTTCGTGTTTCCCTCGGGCGGGCTTGGGCTCGGTAACCGTGCCACCGTTGCTCGCGGTGGTTTTGGTAATCCGATCTTCTATGGTGAGCCGCCCTACTCGGCGACCGGTGGTGGCTTTGGAAGATTAGGAACGCTTACAGCTCAAGAGAGAGCAGCGAGGGCGCGTCGGATAGCTGAATTAAGGAAGGAATTGGAGCAAGAGGAGGGGGATGAGCAGGCGAAGGAGGAGCAGCAAAAGGAGGAGCGAGGGCCTATGCACGCGCCGGGGAAGCGCGCCGGTGAGCAGGGGAAGACCGGCGATGAGAAGAAGTGAGGCGCTGGGCTGTGCCCTGGGCGGTGCCTACGTACGTGGTTCTACGTACGTAGTTCTGCTTACGTGTTGAAGTTCTGACGTTCCCCCCGTTCTTCGCTTCACAACCTCCCTTTCCTCAAGATTTCTTCCATCCCACCTCATCCTCCGCCCCCTGCGAGCTCTACCCCTTTATTTTCATTCTCTTACGCAAAACCAGTTCGAACCGACCCGTCTTTTTTCTAAAATACTATAAAAGGACTTGACAGAATATTAAATAGGTGATAGCATGGGTCGTGAATTCTCGACCCCACCCTCGCCGAGCGTCTGTCTATCCTTCCGCCTCGAGCTTTTCTATCCTTTCTGCCTTCTGCTTTCTGCATTCTCCTTTCTGCTTTTCCTTTCTGCCTTCTGCTCTCTGTTTTGCCCTTTCTGCCTTCTACCTTCTGCTTTCTGCTTTTCCCTTTCTGCCTTCTCTTTTCTGTTTTGCCCTTTTTGCCCTCTTGTATCTCTTTTGTTTCCAATCAATTCCAAACTGCCCCTCCTGCAACCCCTTTGTTTTGATAACCATGCAAATTGCCGGGGGGTGGGGGTCCCCTGGAGGTATGGGAGTGAAAGCGAGCATCGATGAGGATGCGAGTCCTGAGCGAGCACAGGGAAGCGAAGGATCTCTCTGCTTTCCCGCATCCACCGTAGGTGCGTGCGGGGATTCTTGTCTATTCTGTCGGCCGGCGCGTGTAAGCTGTCGGCTGTTGCCTCGCCTAAGTTCTTTAGAATGCGCAGTTGCAAAAACAGGGCTTTGTAAGTCCTTTAGAATGCGCAGTTCCAAAAAAAGGTGGGGGGGGGAGGGTGCTCGCTCAAAACTCTTTTGAAGCCCCAGCAAAACTAAGACCATGCGCTTGCCCAATGGCGAGCCTCCAACTACAATGCCCGCGCCCGTAGCGCCTCTGCTACGAGCCGGTCCACGCATTTGTCTTTATTCCAGAGAGGTTCTGATGACAAGAGCCGTTCGCCTTCGCGCATCCGTTCTTTTTGCAACCATTCTCGCCCCGTTTTTCTTCCCTACTGGCGCCGCAGCTCAGGCTCCTTCTCCTCAGTCCGCTCAAGCAACATTGGCGAATGAAACCCCCGCACAACTCAAAGTTCCCCAAGACACCTGGGACTACACGCGCCGCGACGTGATGATTCCCATGCGCGACGGCGTCAAGCTGCACACCGTCATCCTCATTCCAAAAGGCGCAAAGAACGCGCCCATCCTGCTCACACGCACGCCTTATAGCGCCACCGAACTCACTTCGCACGCGGCAAGCGCTCATCTCGGCCCCATCCTCTGGGGATACGACAACGCAACCGAAGTCATCGTCGAAGGCGGCTACATCCGCGTCGTGCAAGATGTGCGGGGCAAGTACGACTCCGAAGGTGATTACGTGATGAACCGCCCGCTCCACGGCCCGCTGAATCCCACGCCCGTGGACCATTCAACCGACACCTACGACACGATTGACTGGCTGGTGAAAAATCTTCCGGAAAGCAACGGGAAAGTCGGCATTCTCGGAATCTCCTACGACGGTTTCTTGCCCTTGATGGCGCTGATCAATCCGCATCCCGCACTGAAAGTTTCCGTGCCCATGAATCCTATGGTGGACGGCTGGATGGGCGACGACTGGTTCCACAACGGCGCCTTCCGCCAGCAGAACATGCCGTACATCTACGAACAGGAAGCTACCCGCGACAACAAAGCCAAATGGTGGGTCAGCCATTTCGACGATTACGATGAATACCTGCACGCAGGTTCCGCCGGCGAACTTGGCCGCGAACATGGCCTCGAACAAGTCGGCTTCTGGCGCAAAATCCTCGAGCATCCGAGCTACGATTCTTGGTGGCAGCAGCAAGCCATGGACAAAATTCTCGCCGCGCAGCCGCTGAAAGTGCCCACGATGCTCGTCCACAGCCTCTGGGATCAGGAAGACATCTACGGCGCCATTGCCGTCTACAAAGCCATCAAGCCCAAAGACACCAACAACGACAAAGTTTTCCTCGTCATGGGGCCGTGGCATCACGGTCAGGAAATTGAAGACGCCAGCTCGCTCGGTGCTTTGAAATTCTCGAGCGATACGGGCTTGTACTTCCGCAAAGAGATTCTCGCGCCCTTTGTCGCGCAATATTTGAAGGACGGTGCGCCGAAGGCCAATGTTGCACCGGTGAGCGCGTTTGAAACGGGAGCAAATAAGTGGCAGCGCCTGCCCGCTTGGCCCGCGGGCTGCTCGACTGGCTGCGCGATTCACGCGACGTCGCTCTATCTTTCAACAGGATTGGGACTGAGCTTTGCCGCACCGAAGACGACTGATGCAGCGTTCGATGAATACGTCTCTGATCCCGCCAAGCCAGTTCCCTTCCGCGCGCGCCCCAACCAGCCTGTGGGCTACAGCGGCCGGTTCACCTGGCCGCAGTGGCTCGTGGATGATCAGCGGGAAGCCTCCGGGCGGCCCGATGTCCTCGCTTTTGTTTCCGGCGAATTGCGCGAGCCGCTGAAAATCAGTGGGCAGCCTGTCGCGAATATCGTCGCGTCCACCAGCGGCACGGACTCGGACTGGGTCGTGAAACTGATCGATGTCTATCCGGACGAAGTCGCCGGTCAAGAAGAAATGGGCGGCTACCAACTGATGGTTTCCGCTGATGTTTTCCGTGGGCGTTATCGCGAAAGCCTGGAAACTGCGAAGCCTATCGCTTCAGACAAACCGCTACTTTACAAATTCAATCTGCCGACGGCCAACCACGTCTTCCTGCCCGGACACCGCATCATGGTGCAAATCCAATCAAGCTGGTTCCCGCTCTACGACCGCAACCCGCAAACTTTCGTGCCAAATATTTTCTGGGCCAAGCCGGGCGACTATCGCAAAGCCACGCAGCGCATTTACCACGCGCCGACTCAAACAAGTTTCATCGAATTGCCCGTGGTGACGATGCGATAGGATCTGTAACGAGCGATTTGCGGGCGTTGGCTGGCAGTTGGGCCTTTCTAACGAGAGCTTGGTGACTCGCGTGGAGATTCTGAACACCTCGACATGGATACTCATTTTCTTCGATGCGGCAGGACTGTGGCTCCTTGTCCGGCCAAGTGACCTTGTGAACCTATGGACCGCGCGCCGCTCGCCCGCCTCCGATATTGACCGGTTCTTTGTGCGCCTGGTTGGTGTAATGCTACTTTGGGCACAGGCCACGCGCTGGGTGTCCCAGGCGAAAAACACACATGCCGAGGCGATCATACGCTGGTTTTGGATCATTTTTGGAGTCGGCGCAGTGGCCTTTATCGGCTACCAGTTCGTGGGCCTCTTCGAATCCAAGCCCGACCGGCACACACAGGTGGCCGAAGCCAAGCGCCGCTACGTCCTACGGGAATCAGAGGAAGAAGCGAGGACTCGATATAGAGGAGCATGGCGAAAGTATCGGAGGCTTCGGATCGCATTTCCGCTCGTGTTTCTTGGCTGGCTTCCTTTCGGTTTCGTTCTGGGCGCAGTATTTCGTTTTTTTGACTGGAATCAAAACATCGCGGGAATAATTATCCTGGCTTGGATCCCATTTATGTCCATTTTCACTTGGCAATGGGCGTTCTGGCAATGCCCGCGCTGCCGCTATGCGTTTAGGGGAAAATATGATCTCTTCTACCCTAAGCGCTGCCACTACTGCGAACTGCCGATGTGGGCGGAATCACCGGATCAATAGAAATGTTCAATTGCACTACGATGAGGGGCGGTAGCTAGCAAAAGGAAGCTTGACAGAGGGCAAGAAAAAAATGGGGCCCCCGCTTGGGATCTGGGGGCCCCGTAAGGCGCGTTTCCGTTGCTGGCGTCGTTTTCACACCAGCGCGTGGGGTCATCCATCCTAGCTTCCCTCTCAGAGGCAGGTGGGAACGTTCCGCCAAGAGAAACAAGCAAGCCCCTTCCCCCTCGCTTGTCTTTCTCGACAGTTCGTTAGACGAAACGCGCCTACGCAGCTCAAGTAATGCACGGCTCAGTCCAATTGGGAGCATCAACAAAAACCTACTTAAGTATTTGCATATGTATAAGTTAGGCTTTAGAGACTCCCCCGGCACGTGCTCCAAAAACGGACTAGAAATTCAATTCGGAACCCACTTTGGGATTCTAAGATGACCCGCAAAACTCATGAAAGAAGCTGACCCGATCACAGATATCAGTTCCAGAACCCGGGTAACGGAACTCCCAAGCACACCGCGCTATCGGTTTTTCTCAAAAACCCGGCGCAAAATGGCGCATGCGAACTTTTCGCAATGGAACATTGCTGCGCCTCAGGTTTTCGGCACGGCTTCTCGCTTCCGCCCTCTGCTTCCTCGGCTGCACGCTGCCGCTTCTTGCCGACACGCCTTCCCTGCTCCGGCCCGCCCCCACGGGCGGCTGCTATTGCCACTGCGCGGAATCCAAAGTTCGCGGCGGCTGCGTGAAGATGTGCGAGTCAAAGAAATATGCGTACCGCTGGTGGGCCACCAGTTGCGCCAAGCCTCACATGAGCACACCCCGCCGCGACTCTCATGCCGGCCCGCGTTATCCGCATCCTCACCACACCGAACACGCGGAACTTCGCAAGTCTTCTTAGATTTTCTTCCGTCTTGCCTCAGGCTTCCGCCCCTTGAAGTCTGGCAAACTGTTCGCAAATTAATTGGCGACAATCACGGAGGAAGCAGAATCGCGAGAACGGAGTGCCGAACTCGTTCCATCAAGAAGCGTTGCCAGAATCTCCGGGATTTCGAAGATGGCGCGGTTATTTTGCGCGACAACATTCCTGCGAAACTCCGCAAGCCTCGCAGGCTCCAGCATTTGTTTTACGCCGCTCACCACGTGCTTAAAACTCTTCAGCACAATGCCAACGTTTTTCTCTTCCACCCACTCCGCGTTGTAGCGCTCCTGCGGCAGCGTCCAAGCGTTGCATTCGATCAGCACGGGAAGCCGCCGGATCATGGCTTCCGCAATGCTTCCCGGTCCGGGCTTGCCAATCAGAAAGTCAGCGGCGCGCATCAAGCGATGCACCTCTTTCGTAAATCCGACAACGTGTACGGGCATCTTCCACTTGCGCGAGCGCAGTTTCGCCGCGAGCGCTTCGTTCCGCCCGCAAATCAAAATCAACTGTAAGGGTAGCTCTTCCCTGTCCAGGCGTTCGGTGATATCCAGCATCACTTTCGAGCCGTGCCCGCCAAAGAGCACCATCGTAGTGGTGCGATCCGCTTGCAGCCCCATTTGCTTCCGCAATTCCGCAGGATCAGAATTGTCCACCGCGTAAAAGTCCGGCCGCACAATCATTCCCGACGTCTGAAAGATATGAGCCGAATCATGCCCCATCGCGCGAGCCTGCTCCGCGGCTTTTTCGGTTCCGGCAACCACATACTGTTCTAGAATGGGTTCAATCCAAAAGCGCGGCGGAAAATCCGCCAGGTCCGTAATGATCGTGACGAACGGCCGCCCCGGATTCACGCGCGTCCAGCTTTCGCAAATCTGCCGGTTGAAATGAGGAATCACCGAGACCAGAAGGTCCGCCGGTTTCTCGCGCCAAACCTTTTCCAGAGAATTCACCAGCGGTTTGTGGTACAGCCGGATCGTCGCTTGCAGCACGCGCAGAAGATACGTGCTGCCAAGAGTCCAGCCATTCTGCAGAAGAATGTTGTACTGCTGCTGGATTCGAATGCCCGTCAGCTTTCGCAAAACGTCGAGCTGGTCCGCAATGTCCTGGAACTGGACGAGTTCCACCTGCCAATCCCGCGGCTGCTCGGAAATCGCCGTCTGTAAAGCAACGGCTGCGTTTCGATGTCCTCCTCCTGCGTCGTGATAGACGATTAGGATTTTCTTCATTGCGGAGATTGTGCCACAAAGCGAAAGCTTCGTGTCAGAGCACCCCACATGCCATGTGGATAAACTTGTAACCTTTTTGTGCTCAATGAGTTCCATGAGCACATTCACGCAGATTTTGCCCCTTCTTCATGGGTTGTTCATATTTCAGACCGACAATTGACCCATGCGCTGCGACCTCCATGTGCATTCGAAAGCTTCCGGAATGTTCAACCTCGCCGGGCTCAAGCACTTGTGTCAAGAGTGCTATAGCGAGCCCCTTGAAGTTTACGACCTTCTGAAGCAAAGAGGCATGACGGCTTTCACCCTGACGGACCATGACTCCATTGAGGGTTCGGAAACCCTGCGTTCTCACCCGGGCTTCTTCCTCAGCGAAGAAGTAACAGTACGCATGCCCAGCGGCACGGAAACCCATCTTGGGGTCTACAACATCACCGAGCGCGACCACGTCGAAATTCAGCGCCGCGCCAAGGATTTCGTATCCCTGCTGATGTACCTGACGGAGCGCAAGCTCTTATTCAGCGTCAATCACGTCTTCTCCGGACTCACCGGCCGCCGCGAAGACGAAGACTTTGCCTGGTTCGAATCCTATGTTCCCGCTTACGAAGCGCGCAACGGCCAGATGTGGCGCAAGAGCAACGAAAGCGCAGCACACCTCGCCGCGCGTCTCGGCAAAATTGCCGTCGCGGGCAGCGATGCCCATGCCCTTGCTGGCGCGGGGCTCACTTACACCGAAGTTCCCGGAGCCAGAACCGCCGACGAATTTTTTGCCGGACTGCGCTCCGGCTGGGGCCGCGTGGCCGGCGAACACGGCAGCTACGGCAGGATCACGGCGGATGTTTTCAGCATCATCGGATCCCTCTTTGCAGACAAGCGCTGGACATCCATCTTTGCTCCAATCGTTACGCTTGTGCCGTTTTTTTCGGCGGGACATTGGCTGAACGAAATCCGCTTCTGCAGGAAATGGAGCGCCGCCATGGAAAATGGCGGAGCGAGGAAACGCAAGCTCTGGGACATCGATCCCAGTTTCGAGGCGAATTGGGCAAGCTGAGCCGGAAAGTTTTGTCTGCTTGTCCGTTCGAATGAAGTAGAGGTAACGAATGGCAGTAGCACGCAGCCTCTGGACGCGCATCGAGCGCCGCGATCACCGGGTGATGCAGCGGATGAACCGGTGGCGTGCGCCCCGCTGGGTTCGCATCTGGACGATTACCGTCACCCGCCTCGGCGACGGCTGGATTTGGTACGCGCTCGGCTTTTTGCTCCTCGGCTTCGGCGGCCCGCAAAGATTCTCTGCGGTATGCGCAGCGGGAGCCGCGGCGGTCTTAGGGATTTTCGTGTTCAAGGCGTTGAAACATCTGAGCCAGCGTCCACGGCCTTGCCAAATCGAACCGCATTGCTGGTCGAAAATTCTACCCCCCGACAAGTTCTCTTTTCCCTCGGGTCATACGATGACTGCTTTTTCCATCGCGCTGGTCATCAGTTACTTTTATCCTTCGCTCGAAGGCATGCTCTTGTTCCTCGCGCTGAACATTGCGGTGTCCCGCATCGTTCTGGGCATGCACTTCCTCAGCGACGTCCTCGCAGGAATGGTCCTCGGCGTGGCATTGGGTGTCGCCTCAATTACCGCTTTCGCGTCGATGGGCCTCGCCTAGCGCAGCTGCGACTTCGAAAATAAATTTCTGCCCTTCTTCACTTAGAACTCATAATTCATAACTTAGAACTTTCCTCAGATCGGCGGCTTCGAATGACTCGCCATTGCGTCGCGGAACGCCGCGAGATTATTTTTGTCTACAAGCGCCGTCCCCGTATCCACCCAAGCCGGCATAGGAGAGGCCGGTGCCGTTCTCCAATCCTTGAAGTCGTGCACGGCATTGTGATGGAGGTCATCCAAAAATTTCAGGCCATAGTAGGCCATCACATAAGGCTTCTGTACGACCGTCGCGGTAATCGCGCCGCGCTGAATCCAGTCCAGCGTTTCGGGATCCTTGTCAAACGCCACGATGGGAATCTTGCCGTCCAAGTCCACGCGGTGCAGCGCATCAGCCGCCCCTTCGCCTCCCGAGGCCTCGAGTCCAATGATCCCATCGGGCTTATCCTTGCCCTGGAGCAGCGGCGAAATCGTGTCGTAAGCGATGCGGGAATCGCCCTTGTCGTCAATCATCTTCGTGATTTTCACT
>Ga0307471_100000199_pt1 | contig 30326 bp, 27 predicted proteins | sample atmos_gasesAM3C__2_FD_204566 | JGI IMG/M metagenome (GOLD analysis project Ga0307471, IMG submission 204566) | Hardwood forest soil microbial communities from Morgan-Monroe State Forest, Indiana, United States - atmos_gasesAM3C_515 | ecosystem: Environmental > Terrestrial > Soil > Temperate... | reverse complement strand
TGGGAATGATGTACCAGTTGCCATCTGAGGGCCGAAAGAACGCGAAATCGGTTTTCCCATCGCCATCGTAATCCCCCGGCACTGGGATGTCTCCCTGCGTCCCCCATTGCTGAATGATCGGGGAGCCGGCGTTGCTGCTGGGAATGATGAACCATTTCCCGGTTGAGGGCCGAAACACGCCTATGTCCGCCTTGCTATCTGCATCAAAGTCGTTCCCTGTGCCCAGCCGCTTGGCTTGAAGCGCTTGGACCAGGTCCAACCGGCCATGGCCCATATCGGCGCCTATGGGCACCCCATGAGCCACAGCGGCGGCGGCCCTTGACTCGTTGATGTTGGATTGCCGATTCCGCAGCAAAGCAGCTGCCCCAGAGACGAAGGGCGCGCTGAAGGAGGTTCCCCACCCCCCGGCATAGGTGCTAAAAGGATAGGTAGAGATGATGCCTTCGCCCGGCGCCGCCACCCACACGATGGCATTGCCGTAATTGGAAAAAGAAGACCGCGTGTCCGTGTTACTCGTGGAGGCAACGCCCATCACGTCATTCTGATAGGCGGCGGGATAAACGATCTCCTCCATTCCATCATTCCCTGCGGAGGCGGCACAGATCACGCTGTTCTGGTTGGCGTAATCCATGGCCTTGGAAAACTCCAGCGAGTTCGCGGTCATGTCGAAGCTCATGTTGATGACGTTAGCGCCGTTCTGCACTGCGTAGTAGGTCGCGTGAAGAATGTCAGAAAGGTAACCCTGTCCGTTGGAACTGAAGGCCTTCAGCGGCAGCAATTGTGCGGTAGGCGCGACCAAATGAATGACTCCCATCACCATCGTGCCGTGACCGAATGCCGCATATTTATTGGGAGCACCATTCCCGTCTAGAACTGCGGCTGTGGATTGGTCTAGCACTGCGGCCGTAGACTGATTCACGGTAGCGGGCTGGCAGCTTGCACAAGACTGCGGTGGAAAGGTGCTGAAATCGGATGGTGTCAGGTCCGTCATCTCGGAACCGCCGGGCTGGTTCCGCGTAAAGTCATAGCCCTGCAGCAAGACGCCTTGCAGTGCGGGGTGACTGGGATCCACACCGGTGTCAATGTCCGCGACAATTCCCGTCCCCGTCACGCTGAATGCTTTCTGCGCGTTCTGCACTCCCACGATCAGCGCCGCGGGTTGATTGACATAGCTATTCCATGCCATCGTCGTGGAATTTGGAGGATAAGCCGCCGAAGTTCTGTCCGACATGAGCGTGGTGGGAATTGGTGTGGGCACTACATTCAAGCCGCCCACCAAATTGAGCAGTTGATTCACTTCGGCGTCCACGAATCCGGGCAGCGTGATACTCAAGAGATTCAGGAAAGACGTCAGGTCCGTGAGCGGTGTCGTAATAAGGAAAAGCTGGCCAAGTGGGTCGCCGAGTGGGCCGACAACGCTACAAGTCGTCGGAAGCAGACAGAGCGTTTGGAAGGCAGGGAGCCCTGCCGTGGTTCGAACAATGATCCCGGTGTCCGCACTCACTGAGGTGCTCCACAGCAGGGCTAAAAACATTGCTGCAAGCCATAGTCGAATTCGGCGGATCATAGTTCGCGACTCCTTCTCATCTTCGTTTGTGAATAACGCTGAGGCGCTAACTTCCCCACATGCACTCATGTGTTTCTTTGGCCGCTAGTCGTGTCGCAACGACAATTTCCGGCCGGCCTCGAACCCGGCCAGCTCAGGAGAGGGAGCCGCATCGAATGCCGCGCCGGTCTTTATAGTTAATATGGGTGAGAACGGGGAGAAAAATAGGAGGGGAATCCTGCAAGTTTGCTTAGGGTAAAGACCTGATCGCCGGGGCTTCTTTTTGCTTCGCTACTTTCCAACTGGTTGTTGGATGCGGAGCCGGATAAATGCCGGGAAACGAGTGCGCTTGCATTTTTGAAAAATGCTGGAATTACTGAGAATCAGACAACGAGCGCGGGGACAATTCGGTGCCGTGCCTACAAGGCCGAGGAAACGGAAGTGCCGGCAGCGGCGAAGACCGTGGCCATTTCTGCTTCCGCAAACGAAAGAAACAACTGAACGACGGCAGGGTCGAACTGAGAGCCATTGGCCTCGTTGAGCCGCCGCACAGCCTCTTTGTACGGTAAGCCTTTGCGATAGGGGCGGGAAGAGACCATGGCGTCAAAGGCATCGATGACAGAAACGATTCGCGAAGCCACGGGAATTTCGGCGTTCTTCAACCCTGCAGGATATCCGCTTCCATCGAAGGACTCGTGATGATGGAGAATGTCGAGGGCGGCGCGCTCGAATCCCGGGAGCATCCGCAGCACCGCCCAGCCGTATTCCGGATGCTTTTTCATGAGCGCATATTCTTCAGGATCGAGGCGCCCAGGTTTGCGGAGGATGGAATCGGGAATACCAACCTTGCCGATGTCGTGGAGAAGCGCCGCCACCTCCAAATTTTGCAGCGCAGATTCTTCGAGGCCCAGTTCTTGTCCTACACGCACGGCCCATTCCGCCAGGCGCGTGCTGTGCACGCCGGTATTGAGATCTTTCAGATCGAGAAGTTGATTGAACGCGCAGATCACCGAATTGCGCAGGGCCGAGGCCTGTTCCTCGAGTTGCTTGACGCGCAACAAGTCCGCAACACCGGGCCCTGCGGATCCCGCGACAGGCAGCGGAGTTTCGTGAGCAGCCATGACTTTTACCAGGTTGTGGTCCACGCCGAGACCGCATTGTAAACATCCAGACGGCCGTGATTCAGGTCCGGCGTAAGTTTCTGGGCATTCGACAGGGCTTTCGCGGCTTGCGATTGATTGATGCACTGTTCTTTCGCGCTGAGCATCAGTGAGACAGTGCCCGCGACAATCGGTGCGCTGAACGACGTGCCGGAAGCACTGCCGTAGGTTCCGCCCGGGTAAGTACTCACAATGTTCTCGCCGGGTGCCGCGACCCAGACGTCCACGGCTCCATAATTGGAGAAGGTCGAGCGGCTGTCCCAATCCGTGGTCGAAGCAATACCAACAACATGACTGTCCAGTGCGGCGGGGTAGACAGGAGCGCTGGTGCTCTCATTTCCAGCGGCGGCTACCAGAACCACGCTAGCCTTATTAGCGTAAGTAACCGCTTGATTGAGCGCGGGAGAAGAAGAGGTTAGGTCAAAGCTCATGTTCACAACGTTGGCATGGTGTTGAACGGCGTAGTAAAGAGCAGCAACGATATTCGAAAGATAGCCCGTGCCGTCCGATGAGAAGGCCTTGAGAGGAAGAATTTTCGCGCTTGGGGCCACCAGGTGAATCAGCCCGGAAGTCATGGTGCCATGGCCAAACGCGGTGTAGTCCTTGCCATCCAGCACAGCGGCGGTAGATTGGTCGAGAACAGCGGCGGTGGATTGTTGCACGTAACCCGGCTGTTGGCCCTGGGCGCCGGTGTCCACGTAGCCATTTTGCAGTGTGGGCACATCGAGCCATTCCGAAGCGCCAGGCTGGTTGCGCGTAAAATCATAACCCGGGAGCAGGACTGAAAAGAGGACAGGATGATTGACATCCACGCCGGTGTCGATGACTGCGACGATGCCTGTGCCTCTGATGCGAAAGCCGTTTTGCGCATCCTGAAGCCTGATGATCTGCGCAGCCGGTTGCGCCGCGTATCCGTGCCACACGACTGTGCCGTAGTAATTGACTGGAGCCGTGTCATAAAGACCTGAGGGGATGCTGGCGAGTGGCACCTGAGGCACGGGCAAAAGATGATCGGCCTCGATACTGACGATCCCGAGCAGCGATTCCACGAGCGAGAGCGTGCCGTTGACTACGTTCGTGAGGAGGTTGTTCGAAGAGGTTACCAGAAAATTCTGGCCCACGGAGCCATCCAACCCGCCTTGGACTTGACACTGGAGTAGATTGCAGAGATTCAGGACAGAGGAAAGACCGCCCGTAGTGCGCACAATGTAGCGATTTTGCGCGGCGGCCTGTTTTGGACTAGCGAACGTGAGAAGAATCATCGCGGCTATGAGAATGAAGCGTTTCATAGTTTCTACCCCTTAAGGGTTCTCCTATAGGTAAAATGCTCGCTTATTGGCTCGATTCGTCGCCCTTAGAATCTATTGGGGCCGTCGGACTGAGCCAATGGTACGAGTAGGTTTTTTCACTTAGACCACTTTGCCAGGGGCCTTGGTACTTCCGTACCAAAGCGGTGCTTTGCGGCCGGCAGGCGATTTTGCGAAAGGTCATGACCGTTCCTCCGGCAAGTGACCAAGGGCCTCTGGAAGCGAAATCACGATCGGCTTACCACCCGGGCTGGCAAATGTCATTTCCAGGGCTCCGCTGTTTTCAATCTCGCCGCTAAACTCTCCGAACTGATTGGTGACCGTGTGCACGACTTGTCCACGCATATTGGAAAGAAGTATGCGGGTATCTCTGGCAATGATTTCGGGATTGCTCAAGTCCAGAATTTGGCCGGTTACAACGATGCGGCCGTCGCCAGGCTTGGCTTCGAGCTGGACGTCGATTTGAAAGGGATCCGCGCGATAGAGCATCTGCCTGGTGCTGACGCGAGCCGAACGAGCGCCTTCGAAAACGGGATTCAGGAAACTGTCGAAAAGAACGCTGACGCGGCCGGGGGTTGCTGCTCTTTGACGGGTCAATCCGGATCCAGCAAAGGCAGCCTTGGCAATTCTCACGGCGGCTTCGGAGGCCTGGAAATTCACTTCCTCGAGTGTGGAGCGTCGAACTCTCTGCCACAACGAAACCTCCTTCGAACATCGTTTGCACCCTTGTTGCAGATGTTTTTCCATTGACAAATGCTCTTTAGCGGTACCAACCTGATTCACGAAATCGATCCATTTCTCGGTTGAAAAGTGTTGCATCGCAATCCCCCCAGATTCCTTTCTCTATCTCCATGCCCAGCCCCCGCGCCATGTCCCCTAAGAGACCCAGCGCTCGGTGAATAAGGGAGGACCGGAAGCGAATAAATATAGCGTCCCAGGCGATTAGCTAACTCTTGTTGTATCAGCGAGTTGCCCAACCATGACAAACGGGGCCCAAAAGTAGGGATGGGGATTTTGTTTGCGAATTTCCTGCATGGCGTGCTGGAGTGCCACAGCCACTACTCCAGTGCGCAAGAATTCTCGATAGAAAGATTGCATTAACAGCGAAGTCGTTTCATCGTGAGCGTCCCAGAGGGACAGCAACAATGTGGTTGCGCCGGCACAGAACAAGCCGCGTTGCAGTCCCAGCAACTCGTCACCAGCAGCAACGAAATTCATGCCGGTGGCGCAACCGCTCAGGGTTACTAGCTTTGGCCCTACATGCATCTGGTAGAGATCGTAGAGATTCAAGTATCCGTCGCCCAGCCGGATGCCGGAAAACATGGGATTGTCCTGACGATAGATGCCGTGAGTGGCGATATGAAGCAAACCGCAAGCCGGACCTTTTTCGGTGAGCACAGACGAGGTGGCTTGGGCTCCCACATAAAGCGATGAATGGGGCAGGAGATCCGCAACAGACTGGACTTCCTCCAGGATGCGAGGCGCTCGCTGGTCGGCGATTCCAAAAACGAGCGACTTCGCGCTCACGCTCGGAGACTTTTCCTGGCACAAAGTGAAAACGGTCGCGCTGGGAGCGTAGGAGACCGTGAAGGAATCGCAGAGATACTCCCCGCCCGTCTGCAGGGCATGGAATGGCAGAAAATGGAGAGGACCGTGGGGCACGATAACGAGGTGCTTGCCTCGAAAATAGGGGCGCAGCGGAGCGATCAGTTCGTTGTAGAGAGATTCCAGATGACTCTGTGTAGCCCGCAAAAGGGGTTGCTCAAATTTCTGCACATAGTCTCTTCCCATACGAAACTTCGAGAGCTGAAATCGAAGTAATTGCAACACATGGGTGACCCGTGAAAAGATCGTCACAGGGAGAATTTGGAATTCCATGCTCGTAATCAACGCCGCCACGATGCGATCACCGGTCGAGAAATATTCAACGAAGGTTGCCTCTGCCGGGAGACTGGCTTGCAGTCTTTCAAGTGTAAAATCCGCCGGGGCTCCAAACGTGGCGGCCTCCCGCTCGTGGGCTGGCATTTCGCGTAGAGTTCGCAAAAGCTCTTTCTCATGCGCTTGCACTTTTTCGTGCAGACTCTCAAGCCTCTCTTGGGCCTTTTCCTCGGGACGAAGCTGTTCGATCTCAATGCGGTGGTAATACCAGTTGAGTTCTTCGCGCAAATCCCGAATCCGCCGGACAAGATCGCTCTGGCCCCCTTCTCCGAGGGGAAGACTCTGGCCGCCCTGGAATATCATTTCGATCATGCTGCGCGATTTCGCGGCTTCAATGCATCCGAGCGCCTCCCGGGAGGCGGCGCCGGTTTGCTCTCCGGAAATATACAAATCCACTAGCGCTTCATAAACTTCCATCCTGTTCTTGATGAACGAGATTTTCAGTTCCTGGCCTTGCAACCGGCTGCGCAATGCTTCGAGAGCTTTCTTTGCTTCGAGATACGAGCGGAGCGCGACCGGGCGGTCGTTGCGAGCCTGAGCGATTTGTCCCTGGAGCAAATGAGCCTGATAGGCAAGCACCGGCGTCTGCAAGCCTTTCAACCGGGTCAGGGATTCGTTGGTCTCCGATTGCGCCTGGCCCGGGTCTCCGACGTGAAGGGCGATGCGTGCAAGCAGCAGATGGGCGAGTACGGCTTTTCCAGCCAAGGCGGATTGGTCGAAAAAGGCGGCTGCGGCTGTACAGAGCCGCCGCGCTTCAAAGTAGCGTCCCTCGCGGAAAAGCAACAAGCCCTGGTACAGGTCGATGAGCCAGGGCCAAACTAGATTCTCTTCCCGAACAAACATTTCACGCGCTTTTGCGAAACGCTCCAGGGCCTGGACCGTCTTTCCTTGTTGGCCATAAGCCATGGCTTCGTTCGCAAGAGTTTTCGCCGCCTCGTAGCCCATCCCCAGCTTTTCAAACCGGAGAAAGCCTTCATGCGCCATCTCGCGGGCTTCTTCGCTCAGGTTCAGTTCCAGATAGATATCGGATAGGTCCAGGTGGCACAGAGCGAAATGGTAGGCATCGCCGGTGGCTTCACAAGCGCGCCGCGCGGCATAGAGCGCCTCAATGGCACGGCTGTATTCCCCACGCAGGTAATAGAGGTAAGCGATGTTGTAATCCGCCTGCGCCACCAGCAACGGCATATTGTTCTGCCGGCAGAATGAGCGAGCCCGCTGATAAGTCGCCAGAGCACGCGGGAAATCGTTCAGGCTGATGAGGCAGACGGCCATGTTACTGAGGACGACAGCAATGCCCTCGGCATCTTTGTGGGGCATGAGGCTGGTATAGGCACGCTCGTAATGGGCGATGGACTCCTCGAACCTGTCCTGCCGGTGATAGATGTTGCCAACGTTGATTTCCAGCCGGGCTAGGCGCCAAGGATCGTCAAGACGCGCGAAGATTTCCCGAGCGCGTTCGGCAGCCTCGAACGCGCGGTCGTATTCGCCAAGAAGGATCATCGGCTGGATGGAACTGCTCAAGGTTCTCCCGGCTTCGCTCCAGGAGCCCAACGATTCGTAAAGCTGGAAGGCTTGTTGATGGTGCTCGACGGCGGCCCGATTATCGCCGGAGGAATAGAGAGCGTTTGCTTTTGCGCGCAGGCCAAGAGCCAAAGCTTCCTTGCGGCGCAAACGCTTGGCAATAAACACGGCGGTCTCGGCCAAGTGCAGAGCTTCTTGCGTGCTGACGCGGACTTTCTGGACGACTAGGCGCGCGAGCTCCTCGACAATTTCCTGACGGACCAAGTTCTTGTGACGCCCAAGGAATGTGCGGCGTGCCGATTCGCTGGAAAGCATTCCCAGCTTGGCAATAAGGTTCTCTCGTGATTTTTTTCTAAGAGCCGCAGGCATCAGCAAAAGCCAAGTTCCTCGAGCTGGCGCCGCAACCGCTCGATGCATTTCTGCCGTGTGAACCCGATAGAGCCCACGGCAAGGCCAAGTTCCGCAGCGACTTCGCTGTAGGGTCGCGCCGGTGATTCCAGGAACAACAACTCCACCAGCCGGCGGCATTGATGTGTCAGCGTGGCCATCGCCTCTCGCAGCATTTGTTCCTCTTGAGTCTGCTGGACAAGGCTTTCGGCGATAGCGGGGATTTCCGGTTCCGGGAGGTCCGGTTCCGCATCGCGGCTCACTACACGCTGGCTCAGCCGCTTTAAGCGGTAACATTCGTGATGAGTCACCTGCATGAGCCACTTGGGGAGGGCACGCGGTTCGCGCAGTTCTGGCAAACGAATGAGAAGTTCCAGACACGTCGCCTGAAAAACATCCGCGGCCTCCTGCTGCGAGAAGCTGTATTTTACCGGGATGGAGTAGATCAGGGCTTTGTATTTATCGATCAGGACGGACCAGGCTTCCTCATTGCCGGAAACGCATTCCTTTACGAGGCGGCTGTCATTCCAACCGGCTCCCGGCCTTTTTGGACTCTTGGCCATCACTGGACTCATCGACCTGCGTTCTCCCGCGCATTCTTGAGATACAACCGCTCGACATTCCAGAGGACGTATGGCTCCAGGACCGCAGGATGGAAGTTGCCGACCGAGTTTTTTGCACCCGCCAGGATGTCCGGGCTTGCGAGAAAAATCATCGGTTGGTTCTCTACCAGAATTTCCTGTGCACGGTCATAAAGCTTCTTTCGCTGCTCAAAAGTGGGAGCGGACATCTGCTCCTCAATCAAACGGTCGATCTCCGCTTCCCAAGCGGTGGCAGGATGAGCTTGCGAGGGGTTCCAGAGATGGGTCCCGCCGCTCGACAACCAGACATTAATATCGGAATTGGGGTCGGCATCAAAACTGGCAACTCCCATAACGCAAGCATCGTACTCTTTCGTTTGCGTGACCCGGTCGAGAAGCGACCGAAACTCGAGCGGCACAACTTGAACGCGCATCCCGAGCAGCTTCAAATCATCCTGAATGAGCGCTGCCATTTTTGCGCGATCAGCATTTGAAGAGCTCGTGAGAATCGAAAACTCGACAGGATTTCCAGCCGCATCTTGAAGCGTGGATTCGCCGTCAGTTCCCGTGCTCCAGGAGAATCCGGCCTGCTTCAGCAGGGCGCGCGCCTGTTCGAGCGACCGGGCAGGATGAGGGAGTTTCTCATTCCCCCATCGGTGATTACCGGGAGCCACTAAACCCCAGAGGGCGGCACCGCGTCCCTGATAGACCAGCCGAACGATGGCTTGGCGATCCACGGCGTCTGACACAGCCTGCCGGAATTTAACTTCTTGAAACCATTTTTGCTTCTTTCTGGTGTCGGGCGATGCCTTCTCGCCAGGATCGTTCAGATTGAAGAAAAGAAAGTTGTACTCAAGCCCCGGCCCGGCGTCCACCATCGTATAGCCATGCTGCTGCCTGGATAAGACGCTAAAATTTTCAGCGCTCAACTGGCTGATCATGTCGGTTTCACTCGACTGGAATTTGAGAACCTGGGCATCCGCGTTTGGCACGAACAGAAATACAAGTTCAACCAGGTAAGGCAGCGGATTGCCACCAGTATCCGATTTCCAGTAATAAGGATTACGTTCGAGGACCAGGCGTTGAGCAGCGACGTACTCCTTGATTCGGAAAGGACCAAGTCCCGCCCATTGGTTCGCAGCCGTAGTCAACGATCCTATCTGCCCCAGCTTTCCTTCCCGGTATGGTTGTTCGAGGAGATGACGCGGCAGAATCGCCAAACCATCGAATAGTCGCTCGCCCACGCCATAAGTCTTCGCTAGCCGGAAAACGACGGTGTACGCATCCACCTTGCGCACGGAAATCGGTTTTCCTCCTACAATCAAAAGATCGCGTTGAGAAGCGTGCACGTTTTCGTCGAGGTACACCTGGAACGTGAACAAGACATCGTCAGCATCGAACGGCTGCCCATCTGAAAACTTGACGCCCTGCCGGAGCACCAGCGTGTATTCCAAGCCATCCGGGGAGATCTTCCAGGACTTGGCCAGGGCCGGTTCGGTCAATTGCGTGGACCGGTTGATGTGAATGAGATCGGCTTGCATGACGGAAATGACTTCACGCGATCGCGCATCCGCGGCAATCAGGGGATTCAGTGTCTTAGGTTCGCCACGGAGCGACACCACGAGCCGTCCGCCGGAATGACCCACTTCCCCGGGAACGACGAGAGAATCTTCTTTTGTGCTTTTCTGCTGCGAGAAGATGGCAGCAGGATGGCCGAGTAAAACGGCCGCGCAGAAGAGCGCACTTGAGAGCAGGAGGCAAAACAGCAACTTTGCTCTTCGCTGTGTCACGTTACACTCCCCTGGCCGGCGCGTTCTATCTTGCACCCGTCCCGGCGCTCCCGCAACAAACTCGCTAGCCCCAGGTATCCCAGGAAAAACGGCACAATGGCAAGAGCAGGCAAGTACATCCACCAGTAAGACACCAAAACACTGTACTGCTGGAGATTTGAAAGAAGATTACCCCAGCTTGGCACCGGCTCGGGAATGCCTAGCCCAAGAAACGACAGTGTCATTTCCGCGAGCACATACTGCGGAACGAGAATGGCCAGTTGCGTCAGGAGCACGCTCTTCGTCTCCGGCAGAATATGGCGTCGCATGAGGTACAGATCGGATGCGCCGAAGCCCCGGGCGGCGCGAACAAAGTCCCGTTCCTTGGCGCTGAGCACGATGGCACGCACCAGGCGGGCGGGGCGAGCCCAGCCGACTGCCCCGATGATGGCGATGATCAGGAAGAACGTTTCGAGAGGACTGACCGCCAGAGGCAGGAAAGCGCGAAGCCCAAAGAGAAGATATAGCCACGGCAAGGCGAGAAAAAGTTCGGCGATGCGCATGAGAACTTCATCTTTCCAGCCGCTGTAATAGCCCGCCAGGGTACCGATGCCCAGGCCGAGAAGCAATGAAAGACCCGCGCCCAGAAGTCCGGCGAGCAGCGACACCTGCCCTCCAAAAAGAAGCCGCGAAAATTGGTCACGGCCGTACGCATCGCTGCCGAAGACATAAAACCGTGTGCCTTCGACGCCAAAAAGGTGCAGACGGCTCGGCAATAGTCCCACTAGCCGATAGCGCGATCCCCGCACAAAAACTGACAGGGGATAAGCGTGCGCCGTATCGTCTTCAAATTGATCAAAGGCACCCTCGCGCAATTTGAGTGCATACACAAACGGCCGCATGTGCAGATGACCTTCCGTGTCCACGAGATGGAGACGCATCGGAGGTGCGTAGGGATTCTGGCGGTCCTGCTCGGCCGGATCGTAGGGCGCGAAAAACCCGGCGAACACAACGGTGCCATGCAGCATGCCAAGGAAAACCAGCCACCACGCGAGAGTCCTCTCGCCGCTCATTGCGCGTGGCCCTCTGTTCGAATGCGCGGATCAACCCAATAGAGAAGGATATCGGCAAGAAAATTCCCACCCGCTAGAAAAAGCCCGGAGAGGAGGACTCCTCCGAGTACCAAATACAAATCGCGCGCCAGAATGGCCTCCAGCAACAAGGGGCCCAGCCCGGGCCAACTCATTACGACTTCAATCAGAAGGGATCCGCTTAATAAGACGCCGAGGCTGAATCCAAAGAGGGAGATGAGCGGATTGGCCGCCGCCCGTAGCGCATAGCGATACAAAAGTGTGCGCCGGGGGATCCCATGCCCGCGCGCGGCCAATATGAAGGGAGCGTCGAGCACGTCCGCGACGGCTGCTCGCACGTGGCGCACCAGCAGCGGGAGAACGGAAAGAACGAGCGCCACGACTGGCAGCGTCATGTGCAGCGCCAGATCGCGAATTTTGTGAATGAGAGAAAGTGATTCGAAGCCGACGGAGGCCAGGCCCCCCGCGGGAAACCATCCCGTCTTCACGGCAAGCACCAGCAGACCGAGTGCAAGCGCCAAATCCGGAATGACCAAAAGGGCGGCCGTCGCCCACGAGATCAGCCGGTCGGGCACACGTCCGAGCTGCTCGGCACTGCAAACCCCCAAAGGGAGGGCGATACCCCAAGCCAGCAAGGTTGCGGTAATGGTCAGGAGCAGCGTGTTGCCCGCGCGCGGCAGGAGAAGCGGCGCAACCGCGCTGTTGTAGGCAAACGAAAAACCCATCTGGCCGCGAACTACGGAATTCAGCCAGGAGGCATAGCGCCACGGGAGCGGGCGGTCGAGCCCGTACTGAGAACGGAGGGCCACCACTGTTTCTGGCGCGATTTGCGGATTCAGGCGCATCTCGTCAAAGTAATTTCCCGGCGCCAAGGTCGAGAACAGGAAGGCAAGAATGGATACCCCGATCAGTAGAAAAAGAACGTGCGCTGTTCGACGCAACACGTAGCGCATCATCGCTCCAACCCAGTCGGCAGTGAACGCTTCAGCCCGGGTGTGGCGGCCAGCAGTTGACGTGTCGTGTGGCACTCAGAATGTTTCCAGACAGTTTCCGAAGGGCCAAGGTCGACGATCCGGCCACGATTCATCACCGCAACCGTATCAGCGAGGTGAGCGGCCATCGCCAGGTTATGCGTAATAAAAATGTAGGTCATTCCCAAGGAAGATTGGAGTTCCAGAAGGAGATTGCCAATCTGCCCCTGGACTGAGCAATCGAGAGCTGAAAGCGCTTCATCCAGAATTAAGAGCTTTGGCTCGAGAGCCAGTGCCCGAGCGATGGCCAGCCTTTGGCGCTGCCCTCCACTCAACTCCAGGGGCAACCTCGTATAAAACTCAGGAGACAAACTTACTTGCTCCAGCAAGGAGTGTGCGCGCTGCACCATCTCTTCACGCTTCCATTTCCCTTGCAGGACAAACGGTTCGGTGACGATTTCGAGCGCGTTCCAGCGTGGATTCAGAGAACTTGCAGGATCCTGAAAAATAAGCTGAATCTGCGGGCGTACCTTTCGTCGCTCCTCTTCCGAGAGTTGCACGATATTTTCTCCATTGAGCCAGATGCTTCCCGAGGTCGCACGCTCCAGGCACGCCAAACATAGAGCCAGCGTGCTTTTGCCGGAACCTGATTCTCCAACGACGGCCAGCGTGGTCCCGGGAGAAACAGAGAAGGTTACGCCATCCAGAGCAAGCTTCTCTTCCCGCTGGCCTGAGAGGCTGCGCTTGGCGTAGCGTTTCACGAGATTTTCGACCTGGATCAGTGGTTGCATGCATCCATCGTTGGTCGAGGGTTCAGGATTCATACTTAAAACAGGAAACGGCGTGAGATTCGCTAAGATTTACAACTGCGGGCTCTCGTTCTTTACACAGCGGCATTCTTTGCGAGCATCGCGGCTCGAAACAACAGCCCTGCCGCGGAAGAGCTGAGAAGGACGAATCGCCCGCTATTGCGGAGAACTTCTTCTTGCGGCCGTTGGCGGTCTCTTCGACACCCGGCGGGATGGAGTCAAGAAGGGCTTTTGTGTAGGGATGCCGGGGAGACGTCAGCACGGTTGCCGTGGGACCTACTTCCATGACACGGCCGGCGTAGAGGACGAGCACGCGATCCGCAAAATCCACGAGCAGAGCCGGATTGTGAGTGATAAAGATCATGGCGATATTCAGTTTTTCCCGCAGGGCTCGGAAAACACCCAGAATTTCCATTTGCGTTGTGGGGTCGAGCGAAGCGGTCGGCTCGTCGGCAATAATGACGGAAGGGCCGCAGGCAATGGCTTGGGCGATTAGCACGCGCTGGCGCTGTCCGCCACTGAGCTGGTGCGGATAGGATTGCAAGACGCGGTCCACCTCTTCTGGAAAGAGGGTGGCGAATATTTGTCGGGTACGCTCGCGCAAGCTGCGCCTGTCAGCGGATGTATGCGCGGCCAGCACCTGGCGAACCTGTTCGCCCGCGCGCAGTGTGGGATGGAGCGCGAGGGATGGCTCCTGAAAGATCAAGGAAATGCGTGCGCCACGGATACGCCGCAATTCCTCGGACCCCAGCTGAAGAAGATCCTTCCCTTCAAAGTGAACTGCGCCCTTTATGATCTGGCCGTTCGAGGGAAGGAGCTCGACAATCGCCGACGCCAGCGTACTCTTCCCCGATCCGGATTCGCCGAGGACGCCGAGAATTTCACCCGGCAGGAGACCAACATTGACGGCGGTCAACGCCGGGCGCAGAGCGGCCTCGCGCGACCCATAGGAAACGTGGAGATCTTGGATATCCAGAACAGAGAGCATGGTCCGTCCGTCTCCCTCCCGGCCTCACCACATGTTGCGGCAGGATTGCAGAACGGACAAGTGAAACGTCACTCCTCATGAAGCAAAGGTAATGACTTGCGGTCGCGTTTGCGGTTAACGATCCCCTCCCTTCGCCGCTACTCGGCTTGCCGGAGTGTCTGCTCGAGGAGTCATGGAAAGAACCAAATATTCGCGCTCCTTGCCGTCGGCTTCGGGGATTCGAAGCAGCAATTTATCTTTGTGAATCCGGAATTGTGCCGATTCGCCTAGTGGCAGGAGCGTGGGATGCTTGTCGTCCTTCGGCCTGATCCGGTAGGTCACCCGTTCCGCCTGCAATATGTATTCCTGACACAAAACTTCCTTGGTGTTCTTGTGCTGGCCGTCCGTGCCAAAGATCTCGCCAGCGATGGTCCGGCCATCTTTTTCGGCGTAACCGCACGACGTAGAGTCCATCTGAAGCAGAACACCTTTTTCATACGCCGGCGCGTCCTTGGCTTGAACGGCCCAGGCCGCCGCAAAAACCAAAACAGCAAGCAGTCCTAATTTCATTTTCGTTCTCCTTTTGCCGTTCACTCGTCTTGCTCGCGAAGGAGGCCGATTCAGCGCGCAAACACACGTCCGTATTCGCCTCGGCTTCAGGCGCATTGTTGGATCATGTCAAAAGGGAGTTTGCGGGCAGAAAAAATATAGGTCGCAGCCTTTCGCGTTAGTTTAACGCCCAAACATGGAATGGGCCACACCGCGGGACTCTCGACTGAGGGATGGCCGCACCGAAAGCGGACGCGGCGCTGCCGGCATAATCGGACGATCAGCCGGACGATTGGCTATACGCTCGAGTGCATCAGCAATGCGACCCAATTCGGAAGTAACCTGGTCGATTGCAGCTGACCGCCTTAGCTCGACTATTCTTTTTCTGCTGAAATAGAGAGCGACCCAGAACACCAACCCTGTCACCACAGAGACTATGGTCATCAACACATCGTGACCGGTGACGGTAAAGCTTCTACCCGCGATCGTAATTACGAAGTCTGAGAACATAGTCACCTTCCGCCACCGGCTCAATCTTTACGGCAAAGGGTTGGGTTGGTTTCCATAGGAGTAACTAACGCTTGAGTTGAGGAGATGATTTTTCTAAGGTCGCAATCAGGTCGTGCGCTGCAGCTGGAGCATTCAATTCTGACTCGGCAATGATCTGCGCGGCCGATGCGGAGTTCCCGTAGAGTCTCCGATTGGCCTCATTGTCGGGCCGAAGCGTCGAGCCATCCAGTGAAACGCCGGCAAAGACGCCACGCGCGCGGGAATAACTCAGAATTTCGGCGCGCATATAAGCGTCGGTATCGGCTGAGGCGGAACGTCCCTTCGGGCCAGCTGCTGCGGATGCATCCGCTCCGAGCTTCACTTTTGTATGCAGCAGGCTGTCAGCGCCGCGGTCGTTCATGACCAGAAAAACGAAGTCTGTTGCTTCGCCGCCAATCTGAAATCCGAAGCTGCCCCCTTCCAGCGCGTACATCGCCGGAGCCCCCCAGGAACCGGTAAATTCCTTACCGGTGCGACACACCATCGTGCCGCGCCCGTAACTCCCCCCGACAACGAAGGCGGCTTTCAATACCGACGGCATCACCACCACGCAACGAGCCTTGTTCAGGAGATCTTGAGGAATGTCGTCAGGGACATGGAGGATCTCCTGCATCACCTTTCCCGCATTTTGCAGACGATCTTGCTCCGCTCTTGCCTCCGTCGGCTTTTTTGCGGACATCATGGGAACCACGGCGAGTGTCCCCGCCATCATAGCCATCCAACACTTTCTGTATTTCATGTGCAACGCCTCCCTTACCCCTTGGGCTCATCTTCTGGGCTGTTTCATTCGCTGGTTCTAAGGGCAACTCCCCTTCCAGTCTCGAACTTAATTGAATAAACACCTGAAAAATCAACTGCATAGGGCCCCAGGGAAAATCGAATACTTGCCGCAACCAGAATTTCCCGCGTGTAATTTTTCCCGGACGTGGAGACTTCTTGCTTTGAGCCAATTCGACCCCCAGGCGCTGCACGGAGATTCTCTTCCGCCTGTAGCACCGTTGCGTTAGGACTCGACAGCGGCATCTTCTGGAAAGAGTTGGAATTGCATCCACGACGTTCTCGATGGTCGTATTGACTGCCGAGCCGTTCCATCGCGCATCAGGCAATTCCCCGGTAAGTCGCGGTATGCGGAAGGTAGGATCGGCCCGGGAGGCTGCCAAGGGGGTGGCAAATCAGTCAAAAGTGGGTATGGCACGGCAAAAATTAAGGTCTTTACCTGAGGCTTGTTCCCGGAGTTTACTTGATTGAGGGGCTGGGAATCCCATGATATTGCCTACTCAGGATTCCGTGCGTTCAGAAAACGTATCAATGCGAATGCAGTCCCACTACGCCCAGGAGACAACCTTCATGGTGAAACAAAATGTTACCTCCGCGCCGCCCGAACCAAAGCAGAACGAGGATTCGTCGGAGCTTCTACGAGAACTTGTAGCGCACCTTCGCCAGAATCGAACGCTATTGCGCGAAGAATGGGTGGGTCGGATCTCGGAAACGCGCCTGCTCACGGCGATGACCAAGGAAGAGATCTTCGCCGAGGCCACGTCGGTGTACGACAGCTACGTCGAAGCGCTGGAAACGGAGACGTTCGAAGCGCTCCAGGCTTACGCCAGAAATCTTTCAGAGCGCATCATTCCGCGCGGTGTTGAAACCCACGAAGTTGTGGGAATCGTACTGCTGTTGCGCGACGTCCTGGCGCGTTCCCTCTTTGCAAAGTATCAGAACGATTTCAAGAAGTTGAATCGCATCCTGGATGCCTACGAGCCGGCGGCCAATCGCATTGCAAATACGGTGGCCGTGGGATTCGTGCAAGAGCGCGAGCGCGTAATTCGCCAGCAGCAGGAAGCCATTCGCGAGCTTTCCACTCCTGTGCTACAGGTTCGCGAACGCCTCTTGATTCTTCCCATCATCGGGGTGATTGATCCGCAGCGTGCGCGACAGTTAACCGAACAGCTCTTGCGGGGCATTCGCACCAATCGCGCGAAGGTCGTGGTTATCGATATCACGGGTGTGGCGGCCATGGACGTTACCGTGGCCAACCACCTGGTGCAAACGGTGGAAGCCTCCAGACTGCTGGGCGCCACTGTCATCGTCACAGGTCTTTCGCCGGAAATCGCGCAAACGCTGGTTACCATCGGTGTGGACCTCGGCAAGATGAACACCGTGGGAGACCTGCAAGGCGGCATCGAGCAGGCCGAGAGATTATTGGGTTACAGGGTGACGGCCATAGCGGAGCCTCGCTGACCCATCTGAGGAAGGACAACGTGGAAGTTCCCATTCTCAAACAAGGGGAGGTCCTGATCGCGACGTTTCAGGCGGCCCTGTCCGATGCAGATCTTGAGCACCTGCGCCGAGGGCTGGTCGAACAGGTGGTCCGTTTCCGATCCAGAGGGGTGATCGTAGATGTGACGGCCATGGACGTGATGGACTCGTTTGCATCTCGGACACTACGCGAGATAGCCCAGATGATCCACCTCCGCGGAGCGGAAACGGTTATCGTCGGAATCCAGCCGGAGGTGGCTTTTGCCATGGTGCAATTGGGGATAACGCTGGAGAGTGTCGCGACCGCCCTGGACTTGGAAGAGGGCTTGGAGTACTTGAACGAAAAATTCAAGAACGTGAATTGAGAGAGAACACATTGCTGGCCGGAGTAATCAGGGTGGCCATCGGTTCAGACCAAGATATTGTCGCTGCCCGGCAAAGAGGCCGGGCCTATGCGGCAGGCCTGGGGTTTTCCGTTATGGATACTACGCTCATCGCTACTGCTATCTCGGAGCTTGCGCGGAATATCGTTTCCTATGCCGGGCAAGGCCAGATCACCTTCGAGAGAGTCACTAATGGAAACCGAGAGGGTATCCAGATCGTGGCATCCGATGAAGGGCCCGGAATTCCCGATATCCGGCAAGCCTTACGAGATGGATTTTCCACCTCTGGGAGTTTAGGGCTGGGGCTGCCAGGAGTGCGTCGATTGATGGACGAATTTGATGTTACTTCCCAACCCGGCAAGGGAACAACTGTGGCGGTGAGGAAATGGAGACAATAAAAGAGCCGATGGTCGAGTATGGTGTTGCGAAGTTCGTATTGCCAGGACAGGAAGAGTCTGGCGATCACCATTTGGTGCGTTGCAATCAAAATGGGGTTCTGGTTGCTGCCATTGATGGCATAGGCCATGGTGAAGAGGCCGCTGAGGTCGCACGGGTGGCAGCGGAAATACTTCAAAAAGGCCTGGACGAACCCATCATCTCGCTCGTGGAGCAGTGCCACGAGAAGCTTCGGGGAACCCGGGGTGTGGTGTTGAGCCTTGCTTCCATTGACTCCGCACATGGAATGATGACCTGGCTTGGAGTCGGAAATGTGCAAGGGGTGCTGGTGCGGGCCGATAGATCAAAGGGAAATGTAAAGGAAGGTCTTCTGCTGCGGGCAGGTGTCGTCGGTTCGCGGTTGCCTTCGCTTCAGGCTAGCGTGCTCCCGATGACACCAGGAGACACGCTCTTTTTTGTCACGGATGGAATTCACAGCGGATTTACCGAGACCCTTACGGCGCTGGAAAACCCGCAGAGAGCGGCGAACCGCATTTTAGATCACTATCGAAGCGGAAATGACGACGCGCTCGCCTTGGTTGTGAGGTTGACGGGGATCACCCACTCGCTAAAAGTCATTACTCGACGCAAGGGCCAACCGCAAGCGGGCGTCGAGGACGAGTATCGCTCTTCGTTGAAGGAATATACCGCTTCAGGAGGTGAACCTGAGCTGCGCAAGGCCTACGAACTGGGCCGCCAGGCCCTGACGGAGCGAAAGGGCCTCGTCGAGATGGCCTATCTTCATCATCATGCTGTCCTGGAATTGGTGCGGGGGAATTCCGCCGGAAAATCAACGGAACAGATGCTTGAGGCATGCGCCGAGTTCCTCGCCGAGTGCTTGTCTCCTTACGAGATGGCTAGCCGGGGATTTCAGGATGTGGTCAAAGCGTTGCGGCAGCTGAACGAAACACTCGAGGAGGAGATCAAGCGCATCGCAAATTCGGTGCACGACGAAGCGGGGCAGTTGCTGGTGGCCGTGTACCTGGCATTGGCGGAGATGGGCCAGGATTTGGCAGAGCCGCAGCAAAAACAGATCGCGCGAATTAAGGAGATGTTGAATCAAGTGGAAAAACATCTCCGCCGATATTCCCATGAGCTGCGGCCAACGATACTTGACGATCTGGGTTGGATCCCGGCGGTCCGCTTTTTAGCGGAGGGGATATCAAAACGCGCGGAATTGCCAATCCACATTGAGGCGACGATTCCCGGACGCTTGCCGGGCGCGGTTGAGACGGCGCTCTATCGCGTCGTCCAAGAAGCCCTGACAAACGCCGTCAAGCATGCCAACGCAAAGAATTTGTGGATCCGCGCGTGGAAAGAGCAACTGTCATTGTGTTGCTCGATCCGGGATGACGGCAAGGGATTCGACCCCGGAGAGGTGCACGCGGCAATACACGGGAAAGGGCTGGGACTGATCGCCATGAGGGAACGCGTCAGCGCCATCGGCGGGACACTGCGCATCGAATCCCGCCCCGGGCAAGGGTCAGAGTTCTGCATACGAGTACCATTGGAGGATGATCATGCCAATTCGGATTATGCTCGCAGATGACCATGTCCTGGTTCGACAGGGCCTAAAATCATTGTTGGAGAAGGAGAAGTTTCAAGTTGTGGCGGAAGCGTCGGATGGGCAAGATGCAGTGCGCCTGGCGGAAACACACAATCCGGACGTAGCGGTGCTGGACATCAGCATGCCAACGCTGAACGGAATTGAAGCGGCTCGCGCGCTGCGCCGTTCATGCCCCAAAACCAAGTCAATACTTCTGACGCAGCACGAAGAGGAGCAATACATTCACGAGGCCCTGGAAGCGGGGGTGAAAGGTTACATCCTGAAGAGTCAGGTCGCCGGCGAGTTGGTCCATGCAATTCAACGGGTTTCTCGAGGAGAGTTCTATCTGAGTCCAGGGATCTCCCGCACGGTGATAGAGGCGTACCGCAACAAAGCGGACAGGCCTCCCGATCCCTTGACTGTACGAGAGCGCCAAGTACTGCAGTTGATAGCGGAAGGGAAATCAACCAAGGATACCGCCTCCCTTCTGGGAATCAGCGTGAAAACGGCTGAGTCTCACCGCATGAGGCTCATGCAGAAACTGGATATACACGAGACGGCAAGCCTCGTGCGCTACGCGGTCCGTCGTGGGCTGGTGCAACCTTGAGCGGGAATTCCCGGGAAAGGGCCGAACTACCGGCAGCCGCTGCGGTTGAGTTTCCGCAACTCTTTGCGAGCTTCGGTATTACCCTTCCTTGAAGCCGCCCTGAGCAGGATCCTTGCCTGTTCGCAATTCTTCGGGACACCCTCGCCCGTTATGTAGAGTTTGGCAAGTGCGACCTCCGCCGATTGGTCCCCTGCCGCTACCGCAGACCAGAGTTGTTCTGCGGGCGCATGCTCGCCCGGGCGAGAAGGCCTGTCCGCAAGAAATTCAGAAGAGTTGGAGGGGAGCGAAGCGCGAGATCCGGGCAGGTCGGCTGTTCTCTGCCCGGTATCTGCCACGATAGTTGGGCGGGATTGGCTGGGGTTCTCCTGTGGAGGAATCTGCAGATCTGGATTAAGGACAGCGGGTGCGTCCGGCGAGGTTGGGTTGGAGGTCGGAGTAGGAGTTGAAGGATGTAGATCCGGTTGAATCTCGCTCACGCCTTTGAGGTCCTCACCCAGGCGGATTAGCAAATCGCCGATTCCGAAACGGAAATTTTGCACGAACAAGACCGCCATGGATACGAAAACGAATGTTAAGAATCCTGTCGCAACTGCACGCAGAAATCGTGGCCGTGGCTTAGGGGTTTGCGTCTCGAAAGAGAGCGGCTCGTGCAAGAAGGCCATTGTCGTCGCCTTGGAGGAAAAGGCCGCCGTTGAGGATAGGACTTCCGCAGGCGCCGGTGAAACATTGTGAAGTGTGCCGGTTCGCGGAAATAGACGCAATCCGCCCTTCGATGGAAGCAAGGCAGGTTCAGTTTCCTCCGGTGGCGCATTCGAGGAAAGCGCAAGCCTTTCCTCGGCAGGCTCCGAACCGGGGGATGGCCTCAGCCACTCCCGGATTTGATTTCGAGTGTCCGAAGTGAGTTCGCGGAAGCGTAGTCCCCCAGACCTGTGGGTGTCATCCGTCCACACGACGTCGGCAAGGAGTTCAATGCGCTGTGAAGGATTGGGAGAAATGCAAAGCCGCCTCGGGCCACCTGGCTGAACAGGCGCAACAGCCTGGAACGCGAGGCCTTGTTCGGAGGCATTCAGGACGATGCCTCCGCCTTGCGACTCCAACTCGAAGTAGCAAGGTGTTACCGGCAGGATTCTCTGAACCCGACGGCGATCAGGATTCATCTCTTGGTCTGTGCTCCATGGTTCATATGTTTGATTGCTGGAATCAGACCTGTGGCCACCAACCCCGTTGAGTTCAGTCTAGTTCAGCGGCATGATTTTACAATCTTTTTGCTTGACCCGCTTGGCCAGCGGCGCTGAGTTTTGGCCAAGCCCACAGCGCCTGACCCGAGAGCATCAGGCTAACTCAAGCAATATCAGTTGCATAGCAAACTGTGTGGCGATCGCCCGGTATCCTTTCCCCCCCGGCCATTAGGGTCTTTAACCTATAAGGAAATGGGAAAGCACCGGATTGCCGGGAAACAGAGGAATCCGTAACCTGCAGCAGGGACGATGCCTACACAAGTACTTTTAGCCGATGACCATTCCATGATCCGCCAGAGCCTAAAGGCATTGCTTGAAAAAAAAGGATTTCAAGTGATTGCCGAGGCCTCGGATGGACAGGAAGCCTTGCGCTCGGTGGAAAAAAGCAAACCCGAGGTGGCCATCATTGATATCAGTATGCCGATTTTGAACGGCGTGGACACCGCGCGTGAACTGAAGAAAGCCGCACCCAAAACCAAGGTGATTCTACTTACGCAGCACGATGAAGATCAGTACGTCACAGAAGCTTTGCGCGCGGGAGTTCGCGGTTATGTCCTGAAGAGCCAGGCCGCGGACGACCTTGTCCATGCGATCCACGAAGTCAGCCGGGGTTCGGTTTATCTCAGCCCGAACATATCGCGCGCGGTGATCGATGCCTACCTAACCAAGTCCGAGGTCGCCGCCGATCCGCTCTCCGGGCGAGAGCGTCAAGTTCTGCAATTGGTGGGTGAAGGAAAATCCACGAAGGACATCGCGGTGCATCTGGGGATCAGCGTAAAGACCGCCGAATCGCACCGGGCGCGGCTCATGAAGAAGCTGGATATTCATGAAACGGCAAGTCTGGTTCGTTACGCGATCCGTCATGGCCTGATCGAGCCATGAAGCGGTAAACAAAGGGTTTGGCCCGCGAGCTTTTCTGGGGGGATATCTCGCGGTAGAAATGGGTAATTCACCGGATTGTAGCGTTCTGGCAATCGGCTATGGTGCAAGGAGAGAAGCTGGCTGCCTCCGTGTACAGAGACCCCGCCTCGGTCGCCCAAACACCGAAGTTTGCTGACACGGAGGCACACTAAATGAAGCAGAGGGGGCGATAGCGTGCCGAAAGCACTCGCCAGTCAAGAGCTTCGAACGGGTTTTTCGCGGCGGCGTGAAACGGCGGTGAAATGAAGGTGGAGGAACATTCGCTGTTCAATGTGCTTACAAATGCTTATGGGATCAAATAGTTTCGGCCTCAGCTCACGGAAACGCCGGGCGGGCACAAAATATTCAAACAATCCGTCCGACGCTGCCATCTTGAGCATGACCGTCGATTTGCAGTCTCAGTTTCGACCTCGCGCGCAGAAATCCTTGCACGGCCCTAAGAGTCCAAAGAGCGAAGTCCCAGACGATTTCCAGACAATTCTTTCGGAGGCCAACCGGGAATTCGCCAGGTTATTGCGGGACGTGCGGTCCAGGACTAACGGCCGGCAAAGTCTGGAATCTCCGCGCCAGGGGACAAGTGAATTGCTGATGCGCGCGGTCCGTTGCGCTGCAAAACAATACATGCTCCAGGCCGAACTCGGAAATCTAGCGCTCACCGACGAGCTCACCGGCTTATATAACCGTCGCGGCTTTATGGCTCTGGCGGAACGTCAGTTGAAACTCGCGCGGCGCTCCGGACGAGGATTGCTGCTTTTTTTCATAGATGTGGACGGCTTGAAGGCGATTAACGATTCGTTCGGGCATGCGGAAGGTGACCGTGTTTTGAAAGGCACGACTAAGGCGCTGGAAACCACATTTCGAGATTCCGATGTCCTGGCTCGAATGGGGGGAGACGAGTTTGCGGTGCTCGCGATCGAGGCCTCCAGACACAGCGAATCCATCATCAAGGAGCGGCTTTGCGAATACCTGAAATCAACGAACGAGGCGGAATCGCGCTACGCCATTTCTCTTAGTGTGGGCGTGGCGCGATTTGATCCTTGCAAACGCGCATCGATTGTCGGCTTGGTGGTCCAGGCGGACCAGGCGATGTACGAACAAAAACGGCGCCGCTCAAAACTCCAAGTGGACGCGGAGGTTCATACGCAAAATGCTTAAGAGATTGCTGTTGGATCCTCGTCGGTCAAGCCCTTAATTGTTCCGGCAAGTTTTCGGGCAATCTGGAGCTTGGCGATCTAATGGAACTCAGCGTGGAAGGTCATTTAACAGATGCCAGCACGGTTGGGACGATTTGAAAAACGGGTACGGCTGGCCGTTCCAGTGGAAGTAGCCAGTCTTCAGAATCCGGCTGCGACCGAACGGACAACCACCGAAAACGTGTGTTCACTCGGTGTGCGGATCTTGACGCGGCAAACCATGCAGCGGAACGAACGCGTGAGAATTAAATCCGTCGCGGGCGATCTGCGGGCCTTTGCTCGAGTGGTCTACTGTCAACGGCTGCCCGACGGACGCTTTGGAGTGGGATTGGAGTTTCAGGGAACAAAGCCTAATTGGCCGAGGAACTCGATGGCGGGTGCCGCCGATTGAATGACAAGAATGCTGTGATGTAACGAAGTCACTCACCATGGGCTTCCTGCCCAAATCATGCCTTGAAATTTGTGGACGCCGTCCGGCCATTTGCACACCTGTCCGCACCTCGCTTACAGGATTTTCCTGATGCTTGTTTCCTCCAGCTACCGGATTGTTTGAAGCTTCAAGTATGAGTAAGTTGCCCATGGTGAGGAGGCAACGAAAAGAAGCGTGCTGCATATAGAGGATTGCCCACGGGCAATCCGTTCCGGAAGTCCGAAGTCAACTTCACTGCGAATTCGGTGAGACACAATGGCGAAATGTGACATAGCGATCGTGGGTGCGGGCCCTTACGGCCTTTCGGCAGCGGCTCACCTGGGAGCTGCGGACGGGCTCGACATCCGTGTGTTCGGCGAGCCGATGTCTTTTTGGGAGAAGCATATGCCCAAGGGGATGCTCCTTCGCTCTCCCTTGGCGGGCTCTCATCTCTCGGATCCGTTCCGAGCCCTAACCTTGCAGGCTTATGGGGGAACAAGCGGCAATCACATCAACTATCCTTTGCCACTCCATCGTTTCATCGATTATGGGCGCTGGTTTCATTCTCGAGCCGTGCCGAACCTGGATTCCCGGAAGGTCGCTCGTGTCGAAAAAAATGGGACTGGACTCCAACTGACCCTGGAGGACGGGGAAGTCTGGAAACCTCGACGGGTGATTATTGCCGCGGGCATTGTGCCGTTCGCCTGGGATCCGGCGGAGTTCAGGAATTTGCCACGCACCTTGGCTTCACATTCCTGTGAGCACACCGACCTCAGTCACTTCGCAGGGAAAAAAATAGCCGTGATTGGAGCTGGGCAGAGCGCCCTGGAGTCGGCCGCGTTACTGAATGAGAAGGGAAGCGACGTGGAAGTGCTGGTCCGCGCTCCCAATGTTCGCTGGCTGTGGCGGCAAAAATGGTTTCACACCTTTAAGCCCGTCGCGCGAATGTTATACGCGCCCGCTGACGTAGGACAAGCTGGACTCAGTCATCTGGTGGCGCGGCCCAACGTTTTCCGGCGTCTGCCGCGATCGGTGCAAAATCGCTGGGCAAGGCGCGCCATACGTCCCGCCGGAGCGGGATGGCTGAAGCCCCGGTGCGATGCGGTTCGAATTACCACGGGCTGCGTGGTTAGGTCCGCGACGGCAACGGGCGAGCAGGTTTGCCTCAAACTAAGCGACGGCACCGAGCGGCGCGTCGATCACGTGCTGCTCGCTACTGGTTACCGCGTGGACATCTCGCGCTATCCCTTTCTCAGTAAGGGCCTACTGGAAGCCATTCGACGTGCCGACGGCTACCCCCAGCTCGATTCGGGCTTCCAATCCTCAGTTCCTGGCCTGCACTTCCTGGGTGCTCCCGCCGCCTGGAGTTTTGGACCACTCATGCGATTCGTCGCAGGCGCAGAATTCGCTTCCCATGCGGTGACGCGCGGAATCCTGGGAAGAGTCAAAACGAACGGTGATTCCTGAGAACCTTGGCGCGGTCAGCCACAATTTCGGATTCGATCGAACGGCCGGTGCCCGAGGCGGCTAGCTGTACTCCCCTGTCCGGCGCCCTGGTGCTGGGTGCGGATTATCGAGCCCTCGGAGTAGTTCGAAGTCTCGGGCGCCGCGGAATCCCAGTCTGGGTCGTGAAACAGGGCGGTCATTTAGTGGCCGCAGCCTCTCGCTATGCCCGCTGCAGGGTGCCCTGGCCCGAAGGCGACGACCAGCGAAAAGTTGATTTCCTTCTCAATCTTTGCGCGCGCCATCATCTCCGCGGATGGATGCTCTTCCCCACTGACGACTACACTGTTGGACTCGTATCCAACCATCATGGAGAGCTGGCAAACAAGTACCGGCTGACCGTGCCGCCGTGGGAAAAACTGCGTTGGGCTTGTGACAAACGTTTGCTCTCCCGCCTTGCCGCGCAACTCGGCATTTACCAACCATGGTCCGCATGTCCCTTGACTCGCGAAGAACTCGCCACACTCGGGTGCCCCTTTCCTGTCGTTCTCAAGCCGGCGATCCGCCGGAAACCGGGCAGTCTGGCTATTCCCAAGGCGTGGCTGGCCGAAGATCGTCAATCGTTGTTTGCGCGGTACGAAGAGGCCCATGCGTTGCTCGGAGCGGAAAACCTGTTCGTGCAGGAAGTCGTGCCCGGAGGGGGCGAAGAGCAATTTTCATATGCGGCCCTTTGCAAGGACGGGAGTTCCTTGGCCTCGATGGTGGCGCGACGTACGCGTCAATTCCCCAAAGACTTTGGTCAACTCAGCACCTTCGTTGAGACCGTCGACGAACCGCAAATTATCCAGCCGGCAGAGCGCTTGCTCACCTCGCTGCGTTTCACTGGTCTTGTAGAGATCGAATTCAAGCGAGATTCGCGGGATGGCCGGTTTAAGCTTCTCGATGTCAATCCCCGCGTGTGGGGCTGGCATACGCTCTCACGGCGCGTCGGAATCGATTTTCCGCACCTTCTTTGGACCCTCGGCCAGGGCAAACCGGTTCCCCGACTGCGCGGCCGAGTCGGCGAACGCTGGATACACCTGAGCGCCGATCTCAGGGTCGCGATCGAAGAAATCCTGCGAGGTCGGCTTTCTCTCCTTAGCTATCTGCGCTCGATCCACGGAGCACGGGAATCCGCCCTTTTTGCCTGGGACGATCCACTTCCAGGGCTCCTCGATCTCCCGTTGTTCGCTTACAGCCTGGGCAAGCGGACCCTGGGAAGCAAAGTTGTATGAGCCGTGGTCGTCGAGTACGAATTTCGATTTCCAATCTTCTTTCTACCCCCGCCCGTTGTGTGTGGCTCCCGATGATTTACAAAACGCTTGGAGCCACTACCGTGGTGGTGCCAGAGATCGGGCTGGGTACGTTCAAGTATGAAGGTGGCGTCGAAGCACTGTGTGCGGGCATCGAACGAGGAGCATACCTCATCGATACAGCCGAATCTTACGGAACGGAAGAGATCGTCGCGAGGGCTATCGAGAACTGTCGAAGCCGTGTTTTTCTGGCAACCAAAGTTTCCCCGGCCAATTTCCGGCGCCAGGCATTATTGGCCGCGGCGGAGCGCAGCTTGTATCGCTTGCGGACGGACTATATCGATTTATACCAACTCCACCGGCCGAACTATGCGGTGCCGATTCACGAAACGATGGCAGCCATGGAAGAGCTCATCGAGCAAGGAAAAATCCGATTCATCGGCGTAAGCAATTTCTCAGTGGCCGAGTTGAAGAAAGCCCAATGCGCACTCTCGAAGAACAAAATCGCCTCCAACCAGGTGCGTTACAGTCTGGTCGAAAGAAGCATCGAGCCGGAGTTGCTGCAGTACTGCCAGAAAAACCAGATCACGGTCATGGCATACAGTCCGTTGGCCCAAGGGATGGGCAATATCCGGCGGCGGGATCCGCAGTGCCACCTCTCCCGTGTGGCAGCCTCGAGAGGTAAAACAGAAGCTCAAGTTGCTCTAAATTGGTGCATTGCAAAGCAAGGAGTGATTGCCATTCCGAAAGCCGCTTCCAGAGATCACATCGTTGAAAACTGTGCTGCATCCGACTGGAGGCTTTCCCAAGAAGAGATCGTGGCTCTGGACAAAGCGATCCTGTTTCGACGCCGCGGCCGGCTCGAGGCCGAGTCGCGACGGTTCGCACGCGCCGTGCTCCAAAAGATCGGCTATCGCCCGGCTTTTCATCCATGAATGACAGTCCGAGGATTCAAGGATTCGCCAGATGCCGAATTGAGGTTTTCACCCTATTGTGGCGCGAGCGAGTATTACATAGCTTGGCAACTGGACGGCGATTGAGCAGCGTGCGAATGGGACGGCCGACTCGGGCGCTGCGAGGAGGTCACCGTCACTGCGCTTCGATCGTTGTCGACGCCGACTTTCCTGCAACGGGAAGGCGACTCGCGCCGTCCGACGATCGGCGATCGATTGTGCGAGAGGTTCGGATTTTTGCCAGTCGTTGATTGCTGGTGAAAGAATAACGGTGCAAAATTGCGAATTTCTGTAGTTGGTTGCGGTTATGTTGGGTTGGTCACAGGGGTATGCCTCGCTGAGGTGGGCCACGAAGTGGTGTGCACCGATAACGACCCCCAGCGGATTGCGGCGTTAAAGGCGGGTGTCGTCCCGATTTTTGAGGCACATCTGGAGACCCTGCTCAACTCGAATCGGCGGCCAAGGAAGCTCACCTTTACCAGCAATGCGGGAGAAGCTGTCCGGGCCGGGGACGTGATTTTCATCTGTGTTGGCACGCCGCCGCTAGAGAATGGTGAAGCCGACCTTTCCGCGATCGACAATGTTGCACGGTTGATTGCTTCAGAAGCAGGCGGCTCCAAACTCGTGGTCGAAAAGAGCACTGTGCCCGCAAAGACCGGACAGCAACTTAAGCGGGTTTTAGACATCTATCGCCGCGATGGTGGAATCCAGTTCCGCGTCGCATCAAATCCGGAATTCCTGCGCGAAGGCACGGCCGTGCAGGATTTCCTGCACCCCGACCGCATCGTCCTGGGGGTCGAGGACGACACCTCCGAACAGCAACTTCGCGAAGTTTACCGCCCCATCCTGGAAGGGCGATTCCGCTGCCCGATACATCTGGGCAATTGCCGCGCGAAACAGCCTTCTGAGCTCTTGATCACGACAATGAACAGCGCCGAGATCATTAAACATGCTTCCAATTCCTTCCTGGCTCTGAAGATTTCCTACGCCAACATGATTGCCGACCTATGTGAGAAAGTTGGCGCCGATATTCAAGAGGTGACTCGCGCGATGGGGTTGGATCCACGCATTGGGCCGCAATTTCTGCATGCGGGGCTAGGTTTCGGTGGTTTCTGCCTTCCGAAGGACGTCCAGGCGTTTATCAGGTTGGCGGAACGCTCGGGGGTCGATTTCAACCTGTTGAAGGAGGCTGAGCGGATCAACAAGCGTCGCATCGATGTGTTCCTCGAAAAAATCCGGCGAGCGCTTTGGGTGATTAATGGTAAGTGCGTCGGCATTCTTGGACTAGCTTTCAAGGCCAACACGGACGACATTCGCTTTGCCCCCTCGCTTGAAATCATTCGCAGTTTGCTGGCCGAAGGCGCGCGGGTGCGAGCGTATGACCAGGAGGCCATGGACAAGATCGCGGCGTTATATCCGCAGATCGAGTGCACTCGCGAGCCCTACGATGTCGTACGCGATGCCGATGCCCTGCTCATCCTCACGGAGTGGGAAGCGTTTCGCCATCTCGACTGGGAGCGCGTGCATGGTCTCATGAGCAGGCCTCTGGTCATCGATGGACGCAATCTGCTCGATCCCACAACAATGAGAGAGAAAGGTTTTGAATATTACGGTTTCGGACGCCCGATAGAAAATATGGACCTGCGGCTTACTCTTTCGAATGCCCCCAAGTTTTCCCCGACCGGTGCGAGCGCTTGAGTCCTCCTCATTCGTTTCCGCTAAGCTGCACCGCTGATTCCGATTCTCTTTTCAAAATGTGGCGCTGCTTCTTGATTCACGGTCTGCCAACCCTGTGCAGAGTGCCTTCCACGAGATAATAACCATATACTCTTCAACGCCTTACGATAGCCACGCGACCGGAATCGTGCGTTGTCAGATGTAGACTGACAACCCCCTCAGGCATAAACCTCACGGCCCGATTTTTGGCCTTGCGAGCAGTTGTCCGCTTGCCGTAATCCCGTTTAGCGTCTCTTTCAGTCGGAGAGACGCCTCGTGCATCGTTTGGGCCTAAATTGGACTGTTTTGTTGCTCGCAACAATTTGCGGTGGCTGCGCAGGGATTGCGTCCGAAACTCGCAATCCATCCACGATTCCCCCTTCGATCACAACGCAACCCGCGAACCAATCTGTGGCGGTTGGTCAGACCGCTTCATTCACTGTCGTTGCCTCAGGCACCGCCCCTCTCAATTATCGGTGGATGAAAAATAACGCTGCCATCACGGGTGCGACTTCGCCCTCCTACACCACTCCACCTACTGTCGCTTCCGACAGCGGCGCGCAGTTCACGGTCGTCGTCAGCAACTCAGCCGGGAGTCTAACGAGCAGTGCCGCCCTGCTTAGTGCCCAGGCGCTTGCCGTGGCACCCTCGATCACGACGCAGCCCGCGAACCAGACCGTGACGGTAGGTCAGACCGCTTCGTTCGCTGTCGTTGCCTCAGGCACCGCCCCTCTCAATTATCGGTGGATGAAAAATAACGCTGCCATCACGGGTGCGACTTCGCCCTCC
>Ga0307471_100000198_pt1 | contig 30508 bp, 23 predicted proteins | sample atmos_gasesAM3C__2_FD_204566 | JGI IMG/M metagenome (GOLD analysis project Ga0307471, IMG submission 204566) | Hardwood forest soil microbial communities from Morgan-Monroe State Forest, Indiana, United States - atmos_gasesAM3C_515 | ecosystem: Environmental > Terrestrial > Soil > Temperate... | reverse complement strand
CCGGTCAGCAATGTCTCGAGGGTGGCGGTTCCGGAAGCGACGAGCGCTCCGTCGCAGGCCGCGAGCACGCGCTGCGCCTCGCCGTCCGTGAGCTGAATGACCGGCGTCTCGGGCACTTGCGCGCCTTCTCTCACGAACGCTTCACGAGCGGCGGCCGAAGCCATTGGAGAGATGAATTGCCAGTCCGGGTGCCGTGCCGCGATCCGCGCGGCCGCCGCGGCGAAGGGTGCCGCGAGGCGCGAGACTTCCCCGATGCGGCTGCCGGGGAGCAGGGCGATCACCGGTGTGAGTGGATCGAGCCGCAGCGCTCGCCGTGCGCCCTCGCGATCGACAGTGAGCGGAATCTCATCCGCGAGTGGGTGCCCGACGAACACGGCCGGCACACCGTGGCGCTGGTAGAAATCGGTCTCGAACGGCAGCAGGCACAGCACGAGATCGCAGCACGCGCCGATGGTGCGCACCCGCCCCTGCCGCCAGGCCCATACCTGAGGACTCACGTACTGCACGGTGCGCAGGCCGGCGCGCTTGAGTCGCCGTGCGAGCGGCAGGTTGAATTCCGGCGCGTCGATGCCGACGAACACCTCGGGGCGCGCCGCGCTGAAGCGCCGCCACAGCTCACCGCGCAGCCGCAGCAGCCGCGGTGCATGACGCAGCACTTCGGTGAGGCCCATGACGGCGAGCTCCTCGGACGGGGCCCAGGCCTCGCACCCCGCCGCGATCATCTTCGGCCCCGCCACTCCGAAGCATTGCACCCCGGGAACCCGCTCACGCAGCGCTGCGATGAGCGCGGCGCCCAGCTGATCTCCGGAATGCTCCCCGGCCACGATACCGACACGCAGCGGCGCTGCCGCCGCGGCCGGCCGCTCGTCCGCCGCGCTCATCGCACCAGGCTGCGCGTGGAGCCGTGGATGAACTCGACGAAGGTGCGGATCTCGGAATGCTGCTCCGCGACTGGTGCGAGGCGCGCCAACGCTTCGGCGAGCCTCAGGTCCGAGCGGTACAGCACGCGATAAGCCTCCCGAATGTTGCGGATCTGCTCGTCGGTGAAGCCGCGCCGTCGCAGACCTTCCGCGTTGACGCCGTGCGGCACGGCCGGGTTGCCCGCCACCATGACGTACGGCGGCACATCCCGCGAGAGAATTGCGCCGCCGCCGAGAAACGCATGCGCGCCGATCTTGGTGAACTGGTGCACGGCCACGAGACCGCCGAGGATCGCCCAGTCGCCCACCTCGACATGACCGCCCATCGCAACGCTGTTCGCGAATATGGTGTTGTTGCCGATCACGCAGTCGTGGGCGACGTGCGAGTAGGCCATGAAGAGGTTGTCGCTGCCGATGCGCGTGACGCCCTGGTCATGGGTCGTGCCGCGATTGATAGTGCAGCTCTCCCGGAACACGTTGCGGTGGCCGATGACGAGCTGCGTCGGCTCGCCGCGGTATTTCTTGTCCTGCGGCGCATCGCCGATGGAGGCGAACTGGAAGATCCGGTTGTCCTCGCCGATGCTGGTCGGGCCATTGACGACCGCGTGCGGACCGATCACGGTGCGCGCGCCGATCTGCACCTGCGGGCCGATGATGCTGAAGGGGCCGACGGTCACATCGGGCGCGAGCCGCGCTTCGGGAGAGACGATGGCGCGTGCGTCGATCACTTGCCGGCCTCCGGCGCCACCATCATGTCCGCGTGCGCGACTTCCTGATCGGCCACCAGCGCCACGGTGGAGAAGCGCCAGATGCCGCGCAGGGAGCGCTCGAGCTGTGCCGTGAGCAGCAGCTGATCGCCGGGCACCACCGGGCGGCGGAAGCGTGCCTTGTCGATGCCGACGAAGTAGAAGCGCGTGGTGTGATCGGGGATCACGTTCGCGGTGACGAAGCACAGAATGCCGGCCGCCTGCGCCAGCGCCTCGATGATCATGACGCCGGGCATCACCGGCCGCGCCGGGAAGTGCCCGGGGAAGAACGGCTCGTTGTAGGTGACGTTCTTCAGTGCACGGATGCTCTCGCCCGGGCGACACTCGAGCACCCGGTCCACCAGCAGGAAAGGATAGCGGTGCGGCAGGCGCTCGAGAATCGCCTGCATGTCGAGCTGGACCGCTTCATTCATGATCCTCTTCCGGCGCCGCCTCCGGCGCGCTCTTGATTCCCGAGGCGCGCTCCAGGCGGCGCAGCCGCTCCTCGAGGAGGCCGCTGCGCTTGAAACGCGCGACCAGGCGCCGCCAGGTGTGCGCCTCCTCCGTGGGAAGGGTGCTGGAGTATACGCCGGCGCTAGGTATCGAGTGACTCACGGCGGATTTGGCTGTGATCACAACATCGTCGGCGATGCTGATATGCCCGGCGAATCCTACCATCCCACCGATCATGCAGCGCCTGCCGATGCTGGTGCTGCCGGAGATGCCGGTGCAGGCCGCGATGACCGTGTGCGCACCGATGCGCACGTTGTGCGCGATCATGATGAGGTTGTCGAGCTTCACGCCCTCCTCGATGACCGTGTCCTCGATGGCGCCGCGATCGATGGTGGTGTTGGCGCCGATCTCGACGTCGGCACCGACGCGCACGCTGCCGACCTGCGGCACCTTGAGCCAGGTACCTTTCTCCGGGGCAAAGCCGAAACCGTCCGCGCCGATGACCACGCCCGGCTGCAGCACGCTGCGTGCACCGATCTCCACACCGGGCCCGAGGGTGACGCGCGCGATGAGCCGCACGTCGGCGGCGAGGCTCGCCGCTTCGGCGAGATGGCAGTACGGCCCGATGAAGGCGCGCGCGCCGACGGTCACGCGCTCCGCGATGTTGCTGTAGGGGCCCACCTCCGCGCTCGGGTCGATGCGGGCACCGGGCGCGATGAGCGCGGTCGGGTGCACCCCTGGGGCGAGCGGCGGCGGCGGATGCAGGAGCGTCGCGATGCGCGCATAGGTTGCGTAAGGGTTGGCACACAGGAGTAGCGCTGCACGACAACCCGCGGCATCCAGCTTGCCGAGCACCACCGCCGCGGCCCGCGTCTCGGCGAGCTGCGTGCGGTAGCGCGGATTGGCGAGAAACGCGAGCGAGCGCTCATCCGCGTTTGCGAGGGTGGCAACCCGCTCGACGCGAGTGTCGGGATCGCCGTGCAGCTCGCAGCCGAAGCGCACTGCGAGCTCCCCGAGCGACAGCGACATGTTCAGGCGGCCTCACCGCGCGCAGCCACGGCGGCGGACCGACCTATTTCGTCGGTGGCTTGGCCGGGGGCGCCGCCGGCGCCGCTGCCGGCTTGGCCGCCGCAGCGCTGCCGCCGCGCGCCTGCAGTGCCGAGAGAACCGCGGGTGTAATGTCGGAGGCGGAGGCGTTGTAGATCACGCCCTCCTGGGCGAGGATCAGGTCGTAGCCCTGCGCCTTGCCGTAACTGCGCACTTCCTCGACGATGGTGCGCTGCAGGCGCGACAGCTCCTCGTTGCGCCGCGCGTTCATGTCGTCCTGGAACTCACCCTTGGCGCGCTCGAAATCGCGCGCGCCATCGCGCAGCTCCTTCTCCGCCCGGCCGCGCTGCTCCTCGCTCATGGTTGCACCATCCTTCTGCAGCTTGTCCTCCTTGGCCTTCACTGCCTGCCCCTGCGCCTGCAGCGTGCGCTCGCGCGGGGCGAACTCGGCTCGCATCGACTCCATCACCGCCTTCCCCTGCGGGGACTCGATGGCGAGCCGCTGAAAATCGACCACGCCGATCTTCGGTTCGGCCGCCACGGCAGGCAGCGCCGCCAGCGCGCCGACAGCCATCATCCACACCCCCACTATGCTCTTAGTCACAAGATTCACGGAACCTACCTACCCTCGTGTGAAAACAATTCGTTGCGGACGTGAGTCCCGTCCGGCCCAAACGCCTAGTATCGCGTAGAACGCGCTGCAGCGCGATGCTCGAATCTCTTTCCCGCCGGGGCCCCCGCGAAATTGCGCGTCCTGCTGGGCGATGAGCGCTTAGCTGTCGCGGCAGGCGCAATTTCGTGGGGTGGTTCAGAATGCATTGCCGACGGAGAACTGGAAGCCTTCGGTCTCATCCCCCCAGGTGGTAAGGCCGTTGCCGTGCTTGGCGTTGAGGGGTATTCCGAAGCTGAAACGGAAGAGCCCGAGGGGCGCAAGCCACTGCACCGCGAGACCCACCGAGCGCTTGAGGCTCGGCCAGCCCTGGAAACCGTAGTCGATCAGGCTCACTTGGTCGGGACCGTAGAACCTGATCGTGTGGCCGGTGTAGTAGACGTTGCCTACGTCGAAAAATGCGCTCACCCGGGCGGTCTGTGCGTACTTGGACGGCATGGGGAAGATCAGCTCGTTCTGGCTGCTGATGCGCAGGTTGCCGCCATAGGGGTTGCCGAACTGGTCCTTGGGGCCTAAGCGGCTCTCACGGAAGCCCCGCACGTTGTCCGGGCCGCCGCCGAAGAAATTCCGGTAGGGCGGGACCGCGGTGGTGTCGCCGATCGGTGCGCCGTAATCGACGCCCTCGGAGAACGCGAAGAAGAACCCGTGCGTGAGCGGCACGTACTTGACGAACTGGTAGTTGCCGATCCAGTACCTGACCGTACTGAAGGGGAAGGTGATCGCCGCGGAGATCGACTGGCGCATGCCACGGTCGGCGAACAGCGTACGGTTGCGCGTATCCCAGTCCCAGCCGATCACCGCCTCGGTGGTGGTGAAATCGGTCCCATAGAAAATGTACTCGTTGTTGGTCGTGTCATCGTGCGCCAGACGCGTGAAAGAATGCCCGTTCTGCCGCACCCATTGCTGCGCCTGCTCGGCGCTGCTCAGGGAGTTGGTGAGCAGGTGCGAGCTGTTGAAGGCGACACCCATGCGCATGTACATGAATTCGGTGATCGGGTACGCCCAGGTGGGCCCGACACTCAGCGTCTGCGAGGAAAAGGTCGAGGACGAGGACACGAACTGCGTCACGTCGCTGTAGGTGAGCGAGATGGTGCGCTGCACGTTGTCGATGCTGGTGTACGGGTTGGTGTGCTGGATGCTGTAGACCTTGCTGAAGGCGCCGCCGTTGAGGTTGATGGCGACGCGCTGCCCGGTGCCGAGGAAGTCGGCGTCCGCGTAGCTGGCGTTCAGCATGAACTTGTAGGTCTCCGACCAGCCGATGCCGCCCGAGAGCTGCGACGCCGGCCCCTCCTCGATCTTGAAGTTCACGTCCTCGAGGTCCGGCGAGCCGGCTACCGGCGTGGTCTCGAATTCGACGCTCTTCACGTACGGCAGGCGCTGGATGCGCTGCTTGGAGCGCTCGAGCGAGGTGTTGGAGAGCCAGCCGCCCTCCAGCTGGCGCAGCTCGCGGCGCAGCACCTCGTCGTTGATGCGGTTGGCGCCGGAGAAGGTGATGTTGCGCACGTACACGCGGCTGCCCGGGTCGACGAAGAAGGTGAGCGACACGGTGTGGTTGAGGTTGTCGGCCGTCGGCACCGGCTCGACCTTGGCGAAGGCATAGCCGTCGCGGCCCATGCGGTTCTGCATCAGCTCCTGGGAGGTGGTGATGCGCTTGCGGTTGAAGGTGTCGCCGGGGTGAATCACCAGCAGCTGCTCGAGCTCCGCCTTCGGCACCACGAAAGTGCCCACGACCTTGATCTCCGACACCTTGTAGACCTGGCCCTCCTCGATGTTGACCGTGATGAAGATGTCTTCTTTCTCGGGGGTGATCGCCACCTGCGTCGAGGCGAGATTGAAGTTGGCGTAGCCGCGGTCCATGTAGTAGTTGCGGATCTTCTCCAGGTCGCCCTGCAGCGACTCACGCGAGTAGCGGTCGTCCTGCTTGTACCAGGACAGCCAGTTGGGGGTCTTCAGCTCCAGGGTGTCGATAATCGCCTTCTGCGGAAACTTGGTGGCGCCGACGATCTCGATCTGGCGGATCCTGGCGCGCGAGCCTTCCTTGATTTCGATCTTGATCTTGACGCGGTTGCCGGCTTCCTCCTCGACGGAGGAGTTGATCCTCACGCCGTACTTGCCGCGGGCGAAGTACTGGTCGGTGAGATACTGCGTGACGTCCTCGAGCACCGAACGGTCGAAGGTCTTGCCGGTCGCGAGCCCCACGCCACGGAGCGACTTCTGCAGGTCCTCGGTCTTGATGTCCTTGTTGCCGGTGATCTCGAAGCTCTCGATCGAGGGACGCTCGAGTACCACCACGATGAGCGTGCTGCCGTCGCGGCGCAGCTGCACGTCGCGGAAGAAGCCCGTGGCGTAGAGCGCGCGGATCGCCTCGCGCACGCGCTGCGGGGTGAGATGGTCGCCGATGTTGACCGGCAGGTAGTTGTAGACGGTGCCCTCGGAAACGCGCTGCAATCCTTCTACCTTGATGTCGCTGACGGTGAAGTCCGCGGGCACGGTCGTGGTCGGCGCGGGCGCGACGGTCGCTTGCTCGGGTGCGGCGGTCGTCTGCTCGGGGACAACGGTCGTCTGCTCGGGCACAACGGTCGTCTGCGCGAGCGCGAGTGCGCAGCGGGCCGCGAGCGTGAGGCCTGCTAACAGCGCCGCCGTCTTGCCGCGGCGGCGGGCACCCGCGGCCGCCGCGCCACGGCTGATCGCAGCAACTCCCCCGGGGCCCCCTGCGACGCCAGCGCGATGCGGACTCGCGCCTGCGCGTCCCTTCATGTTCTGACCACCGTGTACCTTTCAACCAACGCTTGGCAAGCGCGACTCATCCCCTGTACCGCAGACCGGGTGACCTGCAGATGCCCGCGGCCTTGAGACACGCTCAACCGAACTGGCGCGCAATATCGTTGTACAGCGCGACACCCATCAGGACGATGAGCAGGGCGATGCCCACCTGCTGCCCGAGAGCCTGCGCCCGCTCCGACAGCGGGCTTCCCTTCAGCCACTCCACCAGCTGGAAAAGGATCTGTCCGCCATCGAGGATGGGGATCGGCAGCAGGTTGAGAAAACCGAGCGACAAGGAAATGAGGACCAGGAAGCTCATGAACGAGGCGACGCCCGCCTCGGCGGAGTCACCAGCGAACTCGGCGATCGACAGCGGACCGCTCAGGTTCTTCAGCGACACGCGCCCGAGCACCATGCGCCAGAACAGCCGCGCCTGCAGCATCGTCATGTTCCAGGCCTCGGAGCCCGCGCGCGCGAGCGCGCCGGAAGCGCTGAGCTCGGTACGCAACAGCATGTCCGGGGGGTAGGTGATCCCCGCGGGCTGCTGCACGCGAATGCGCCCGATGTGCCGCCCGCCCACTTCCTCGCTCGCCACCACCAACTGCACGGCGTGCGTTGCGCTGCCGCGGCGGTAGTCGATGCTGACGCGCTCGCCGGGGCGGGCGCTGATGTAGTCGACGATCTGCCGGAAATCGTTCACCGTCACCCCGTCGAGCGCGACGATGCGGTCTCCGGCGGCGAGGCCCGCGCGCGCTGCCGGGCCATCCGGCGTCACGGGCCCAAGCACCGGCGGCACCGGCGGCGTCCAGAACTGGAAGCCGAGGCCGCGGAACAGCTCCGCGGGCTCGGTGAGGCGGCGCCGCTCGGTAGGATCGTTCACGCTCAGGTTCGCCTGGCGCGTCTCCCCACCACTGCCGCGCACCGTGAGCAGCGCCTGCCCGCGGGCGCTCATGGCATCGAGCAGTCCGAACACCACATCGCGCTGACCCGTGACCAGGGCACCGTTGATCGCGCGGATCTCGTCTCCGGGCTTAAGCCCCGCGCGTGCCGCGATCGAGCCGGCAGTCACGTCGCCGACCTTTGGCCGCACCTCGGTGATGCCGTTGGCCCACAACATGCCCCACAGCACGAGCACCGCGAACAGGATGTTGAAGGCGGGACCCGCGAGCAGCACCAGGATGCGCTGCCACGGTGGCCGGTGCGTGAAGGAGCGCGGCAGGTCGTGCGGCTCGACCGGCCCCTCACGCTCGTCGAGGAGCTTCACGTAGCCGCCGAGCGGGATTGCGGCGATCACGTATTCCACGCGGTCGGCGCCGGCGACACGCGTGAGGAGCGGACGCCCGAAACCGATCGAGAAGCGCAGCACCTTGAAGCCGAGCCGCCGTGCGACCCAGAAATGGCCGAACTCGTGCACCGTGACGAGCAGGCCCACCGCGACCACGAACCAGATCGTGTACCAGACGAAATTCATGCGTGAGCGCCTCTTGTCCCGGCATTGAATGTCAGGCGAACGATCCGCTCACGCGCGTGCATTCTGCTGTCCGCATCGGCCGCCAGGACATCCTCCAGCCCGCCGATCGCCCCCCCGGTGGCCCGCTCCATTACCGCTTCAATGACCGCGGCGATAGCGGGAAAGTTCAATCGGCGCTCGAGAAACGCCTGGACGGCGACTTCGTTGGCGGCATTCAGCACGACCGGCGAGAGGCCTCCCGCGCGCGCGGCAGCCTGGGCGAGCGCAAGGCAACGGAACTTGTCGGTGTCGGGAGGCCGGAAGTCGAGCCGTCCCGCCTTGAGCAGATCGAGGAATTCCACGCCGGAGTCGATCCTGTCGGGCCAGCCGAGCGCGTGCGCAATCGGTGTGCGCATGTCGGGCGCTCCGAGCTGCGCGAGCACCGAGCCGTCGGCGTACTCGACCAGCGAGTGCACGATGCTCTGCGGATGCACGAGGATCTGCACCTGCGAAGGAGTGACGCCGAACAGCAGGCACGCCTCGATGAGCTCGAGTCCCTTGTTCATGAGAGTCGCCGAGTCGACCGAGATCTTCCGTCCCATGACCCAGTTCGGATGCGCACACGCAGCCTCGGGTGTCACCTCACCGAGGGCCTCGGCCGGCGTGTCGCGGAAGGGTCCGCCGGAGGCGGTCAGCAGCACCCGCCGCAGCCCCGGCGGCGCCCTGCCACTCACCGTGCCAGGCGGCAGGCACTGGAAGATCGCGTTGTGCTCGCTGTCGATCGGCAGGAGCGTCGCGCCCGAGGCATTCACGGCCGCTATCAACAGCGGCCCCGCCATCACCAGCGACTCCTTGTTGGCGAGCAACAGCCGCTTGCCGGCCCGTGCCGCGGCCAGCGTCGAGCGCAGACCCGCAGCGCCGACGATCGCCGCCATGACACAGTGCACCTCGGGCAACAGCGCCAGCTCCTCGAGCGCCGCGGGACCTGCGAGCACGCGCGTGTCGGGTGCGCAGCCGTCGAGTAGCGCACGCAGCTCACCGACGGCGCTCTCATCGGCGAGCGCCGCGTACGCCGGCCGCCAGGTGCGGATCTGACGCGCGAGCTTCGCTGCGTTGCTGTTGGCCGCGATCGCGACGAGCCGAAAACGCTCCGGGTGGCGGCTCAGCACATCGAGCGTGCTCTCGCCGACCGACCCGGTTGAGCCCAGCACCGCTACGCCGATCATGAGATGACTCCGAGCAGCGAGAGTCCGAGCAGCAACACCGGCGCGGCGCCGGTGAGGCTGTCGATGCGGTCCATGACGCCCCCGTGCCCCGGGAATATGGTGCCGCTGTCCTTCATGCCGGCGAAGCGCTTGAGCAGGCTCTCAGTGAGATCGCCCACCACCGAGAAGCCCACCGCTGCCAGGCACAGCGGCAGAAACGCCGCCAGCGGCACGTGGAACCACTCGCTGCCGGCAATCGCAACCAGCGCACTTACGGTGATTCCACCCAACAGCCCCTCCCAGGTCTTCCCCGGTGACACCTCCGGCGCCAGGCGCACGCGCCCGAACCGCCGGCCGCAGAAGAATGCGCCGCTGTCCGCAACCCACACCAGCACGAGCGCGAACAGCACCCACTGGGCGCCCCGCGGCAGGGTGAGCCGCAGCCGCACCAGCGCGAGCCAGGACGGCACCAGGGCGAGCACGCCCGCTGCCGCAGCCGCCCACGGCGACACCCGGCGCGGTGCGAACACGATCCAGGCGAGGGCGGCCAGCCACCACAGTACGGCCACCGCGAGGATGAGGTTGCGCCGCTCCGGCGTAGTAGAGAAACGCCACACCAGCCACAACAGCATACCGACCAGTCCCACATAGGCGAGGCGCGGGCCGCGCGCCGAGAGCAGCAGGAACGCCGACCACTCCCAGGCGCCGAAGAGCACGAGCGCGGTCATGACCGCCACGGTCACCCAGTCGGGGAGCCACAGCAGAATCGCAAGCAGCGCCGCCCCCAGCACGATGGCGGTCAGCACACGCTTGCGCAGGACATCGCTCATGGCGCTCAGGCCTTGGCCGCAGTGCGCGGCGCCGAGATCCGGCCGAAGCGCCGCTCGCGGCCGGCGAAGTACGCCAGCGCCTCCTCGAGATCGCTCAGGACAAAGTCCGGCCAGAGCCTCGGCGTGAAATACAGCTCCGCATAAGCCAGCTCCCACAACAGGAAATTACTGATGCGCTGCTCCCCGCCGGTACGAATCAGCAGATCCGCGTCCGGGATCCCGGCAAGCGACAGATGAGCGGCGAAGCTCTCCTCGGTCACCTCTTCGGCACCAATCCGGCCGCTCACGCAGTCGCGGGCCACTCGCTGCGCCGCCTGCACGATGTCCCAGCGGCCGCCGTAACTCATCGCCACCTGGAGCTTGAGGCCGACGTTCGCCGCAGTACGCGCCTCGGCGGCGGCGATGCGCGCCTGCAGTCGCACGGCAAGGCTGCGGCGCTCGCCGATGAAACGCACCCGCACCGCCTTCTCGTGCAACTCCTCGATCTCGCGGTCGAGCGCCTCCACGAAAAGGCCCATCAGGGTTCCCACCTCCTCGGCCGGACGCCGCCAGTTCTCGCTCGAGAAGGCGAACAGCGTGAGCGCCTCGACCCCGCGCTGCGAGCACTCCTCGATGCACATGCGCACGGGCGTGAGGCCCGCCTTGTGACCGGCCGAGCGCACAAGGCCGCGCGCCGCCGCCCAACGGCCGTTGCCATCCATGGTGATGGCGATGTGTCGCGGCAGGAAGGCGGGTGCAGCCATCAGACGTGCATGACCTCCTTCTCCTTGGCCGCGAGCAGGCCGTCGATCTCGGCGACGTGCTTATCGGTGAGCTTCTGCACGTCGGTCTCGGCGCGCCGCTCATCGTCCTGCGACACGAGCTTTTCCTTCAGCATTTCCTTGATGTCGTTCATGACATCGCGGCGGACATTGCGTACCGCCACCCGGGCATTCTCCGCATCGTGACGTAGCACCTTGGTGATCTCGCGGCGGCGCTCCTCGGTGAGGGGCGGCATGGGGATACGGATCACGGTGCCGGCCGTCATGGGAGTGAGCCCGAGGTCGGATTTGAAGATGGCCTTCTCGATCGCCTGCACCACGGTCTTCTCCCACGGCGAGATGACCAGCGTGCGCCCCTCCTCCACCGTAATGCTCGCCACCTGCTGCAGCGGCACTTCCGAGCCGTAGTACTCCACCTTCAGGTGCTCGATGAGGCTCGGGTGCGCGCGGCCGGTGCGCAGCTTCTTCAGGTCTGCCTGGAAATTGTGAACGCACTTCGCCATGCGCGAAGCGGCGTCTTTCTTGATGTCGTCGAGCATCGTCGTTCTCCTCACTCCCCGCGGGCGCGGCTCACTCGAAGGTCACCGCCGTGCCCACGTCCTCGCCGCGCACGACGCGGGTGAGGTCGCCGGGATTGTTGAGATTGAATACACGCAAAGGCAAGCGATTGTCGCGGCACATCACGATCGCGGTCGCGTCCATGACATTCAGCCGGTCGGCGAGCACCTTGTCGAAGGTGAGGGTCGCATAGCGCAGCGCCTGTGGATTGCGCAGCGGATCGTCGGAGAACACGCCGTTCACCTTGGTCGCCTTCAGCAGCACGTCCGCATTGATCTCGATGGCGCGCAGCGCCGCCGCAGTGTCGGTGGTGAAGAATGGGTTGCCGGTACCGGCGGCGAAGATCGTCACGCGTCCCTTCTCCAGGTGGCGCACGGCGCGACGACGGATGTAGTCCTCGCACACCTCGTTGATGCGAATCGCCGACATGACGCGCGCGTGCATCCCGAGGCTCTCGAGCGCATCCTGCATGGCGAGCGCGTTCATCACGGTGGCGAGCATGCCCATGTGGTCTGCCGCCACCCGGTCCATGCCGGCGCGCGCGAGTCCCGCACCGCGGAAGATGTTCCCCCCGCCGATCACCACCGCGACTTGCACCTGCATCTGCACGATCTCGAGCAGCTCTCCAGCGATGCGCTTGATCACCGCCGGGTCGATACCGTAGTCGCCCTCGCCCATCAGCGCCTCGCCCGAGAGCTTCACGAGGATCCTCGAGTACGCCGCCCGCACATGACTCATCGCCGCTTTCCTCGTCCGTTCCTTACCGGGGTCCCCACAGAATCGAGCGTCGGGTCGTTCGCAGGAAGCCGGTGCGGTGAAGCTCTGCCGGATGGTCAAAAAAACCCCGCACGCGGCGGGGTTCCAGTCCCTTGCTCACTGCTGCCGCCGTCAGTGCCTGACCGACGCGGGGCCTGCGCCCTTTACCTGGGCCATGACCTCGGCGACAAAGTCGTCCTGCTTCTTCTCGATGCCGGCGCCGACCTCGAATCGCTCGAAAGCCACTACCCGCGCGCCGGCACCCTTGAGCAGCTTCTCGACCGTCACGTCCGGGTCCTTCACGAAGGGCTGGCCCGTGAGGGTGATCTCGGCGAGCGCCTTGCGCAGTCTCCCCTCGACCATCTTGGCGACGATCTCCGGGGGTTTGCCTTCGCCCTGCGCCTGGCTGGTGAGGATGTCGCGCTCCTTGGCGATCACCTCCGCCGGCACCTGCGCAGCGCTCGCGTACTTCGGGTTGCTGGCGGCGACGTGCATGGCGAGATCGTAAGCGAGACTCGACGTGCCGCCCTCGATCGCCACGAGCGCGCCGATCCGCGTGCCGTGCACATACGCGCCCAGGTGGCCCGGGGAGCCGAGCACCACGAAACGCCGCACGCTGATGTTTTCGCCGATCTTGGCGATCAGGTTGCGACGGCGCTCCTCCACGCTCTCGCCAGAGGCGAGCGGCGCCTGCGCCAGTGCGGCGAGATCCGCGGGCCGGCGGGCGAGTGCGCACTCGGCCACTGCCTGCACAAACGCGCGGAAGTCCTGCTCGCGGGCGACAAAGTCGGTCTCGCAATTCACCTCGACGAGCGCGGCTGCCTGCGAGTCGCCGGCGCGCGCGACGGCAACCACGCCTTCGGCGGCGATGCGCGCTGCTTTCTTATCGGCCTTGGCGAGCCCCTGCTTGCGCATGAGCTCGGCGGCCGCATCGAGGTCGCCCTTGGTCTCCACCAGCGCCTTCTTGCACTCCATCATGCCGGCGCCGGTGCGCTCGCGCAGCTGTTTCACCGCATCTGCCGTGATGTTCATGCGTCGGCTCCGGCGGGGCCTGTGCCGCCGCGCTTGCGCCGGCCCGCACCGACGGCTGGGCGGCGCGAGTCGTCGGCGGTGGGAATGCTCCCGGCCGCGACCGCTTCCGCGGCCTCCTCGGCGTCGAGCTCCAGCTCCTCGGGGCTGACTTCCTCGGTGCCCACGGGCGCCTTGACCGGCGGGAGCTTGCGCCGCGCCGGCGGCTTGCGGCGCACCTGTGCCTGCGGGCGTTGCCGCCCTCGTGCGGCCTTCTTGCGCGGCACCCCGGCCTCGTCGAGCTCGACGAACTCGTCCTCACCGACGGTCACCTGCGGCACCGACTCCTTGCCTTCGAGCACGGCATCGGCAATCCCCGCCGCGTACAGCTGGATGGCGCGCATGGCGTCGTCATTTCCAGGGACCACGTAGTCGATGCCGTCGGGGGAGCAATTGGTGTCCACCACCGCAACCACCGGGATACCGAGCTTCCTCGCCTCGTGGACCGCGATGTTCTCGTGGCCGACGTCCACCACGAACAGCGCATCCGGGAGCGACTCCATGTTCTTGATGCCGCCGAGGCTCCTCTCGAGCTTGTCCATCTCGCGCCGCAGCTGCGTCGCCTCCTTCTTGCCGCGCTTCTCGAGCGCACCCGAGGCGGCGAGCTCGGTGATCTCACCCAGCCGCTTGATCGACTGGCGGATGGTCTTGAAGTTCGTGAGCATCCCGCCGAGCCAGCGCTGATTGACGTACGGCTGCTGTGCCCGCTCGGCCTCCTTCTGGATGGACTCGCGCGCCGAGCGCTTGGTGCCCACGAACAGCACCTTGCCGCCGTCGGCGATGACGCCCTTGATGAAGTTCGCAGCCTCCGCGTACATCGGCTGCGTCTTCTCGAGATTGATGATGTGGATCTTGTTTCGCTCGCCGAAGATGAACGGCGCCATCTTCGGGTTCCAGAAGCGGGTCTGATGTCCGAAATGGACTCCCGCCTCCAGCATCTGTCGCATGGACACGCCGGGCATGAAGAACTCCTTCTGGGTTAAGCCTCCGCACATCCCCGTGACCATCCCGGAACCCCCTCCGCAGAGGGTGGTTCGCGGAACACCCAGTCGCCGGTGTTAACGATGCGCGTGTGGGTTGCGTTGCCAAAAAAGGCGGCGCTTTATACCATGAAGGCCTCGTCGGAACAATGTCTTACGCGACCGTCGATGCCTCTTGGCGTCGCCCGCCCCCGACCCCATTTCGGAGCTTATGCACGTCACCATCAAGACCTCGGAAGAGCAGCAGAAAATGCGAGTCGCGGGACGGCTCGCCGCCGAAGTGCTCGACATGATCGGCGAGCACGTAGTGCCGGGAGTGACGACCGAAGAGCTCGACCGCCTCTGCCACGACTACATCGTGAACGTGCAGCGTTCAGTGCCGGCGAACCTCAATTACCGCGGCTTTCCGAAGACCATCTGCACGTCGGTCAATCACGTCGTGTGCCATGGCATCCCGAACGACAAGCGGCTGAAGGCCGGGGACATCGTCAATATCGATGTGACGGTGATCCGTGAGGGCTTCCATGGCGACACGAGCCGCATGTACTTCGTCGGCAAGGCACCCCCTCATGCGCAGCGTCTCGCCGAGACGTGTTTTGCCGCCATGTGGCGCGGCATCGACGCGGTGCGCCCCGGTGCGCGCCTCGGGGACATCGGCCATGCCATCCAGGCCTTCGTCGAGCAGAACGACTACTCGGTGGTACGCGAGTACTGCGGGCATGGCATCGGCCGCGTGTACCACGAGGACCCGCAGGTGCTGCATTACGGCGAGCCGGGGACCGGCCTCGAGCTGCGGCCCGGGATGACCTTCACCATCGAGCCGATGGTGAACGCGGGTAAGCGTCACGTGCGGCTGCTGCCCGATGGCTGGACCGTGATCACCAAGGACCACTCGCTGTCGGCACAGTGGGAGCACACGGTGCTGGTCACCGACAGCGGCGTCGACGTGCTCACGCTTGGCGCGAACGGCGGGCGTCCGCCCGACCGCGCGCAGCACTGACGCCGCGGGCGCGCCGATGGGAGCCGCGGACACCGAGCTGCTCGACCAGACGCTCCCGCCGCTGTCGCGTTCGCTCCCCTGGCCGCTGCTCGTGGGCCTGCCCGCCCAGCTCGCTCGGGACGCAAGTCCGCGCGCCTGGCGCGAGCTCCTGCGCCGCGCTCACGAGGAGCTCAAGCAGCGCTTTCTCACCGAGGAGCCGGTCGAGGAGCTGGTGCACGCGCGCGCGGCACTGATCGATGCGGTACTGCGGGAGGCGTGGGGCAGGCACTGTGCGGCACAGACGGCGTGGGCGATCGCCGCCGTCGGCGGCTACGGCCGCGGCGAGCTGCATCCCTCCTCCGACATCGACATCCTGCTCCTGGTGCCGCGGGCCCCGGACGCCGCCGGAAGCGCCGCGGTCGAACAGCTGGTCACCTTCCTGTGGGACATCGGGCTCGAGGTCGGTCACAGCGTACGCACCATCGCCGAATGCCGCGAGGAGTGCATCGGCGATGTGAGCGTCATGACGACGCTGCTGGAAGCGCGGCTGCTCGCGGGCGATGGCGCGCTGTTGGCTGACATGCGCACGGCGCTCGCACCCGAGCACATCTGGCCGGTGAAGCAGTTCTTCGAGGCCAAGGTGCGCGAGCAGACCGAGCGGCACCTGAAGGCGAACGACACCGCGTACAACCTCGAGCCCAACGTCAAGACGGGACCTGGCGGCCTGCGCGACATCCAGACCATCGCCTGGGTGGCGAAGCGGCACTTCGGCACGGACACGCTCGATGGGCTCGCCACGCACGGATTCCTGGCGCCGGCCGAGCTGCGGCGCCTGAAGCAGGCGCAGGCCTTTCTGTGGAAGGTGCGCTTCGGCCTGCACATTCTCACCGGGCGACACGAGGACCGGCTGCTGTTCGATCACCAGATCCGTCTCGCGCAGATCTTCGGTTACGAGGACGCCTCCTACACCCTCGCGGTCGAGCAGTTCATGCAGCGGTACTACCGCACGGTCATGGACGTGAGCCTGCTGAATGAGCTCCTGCTGCAGCTGTTCCGCGAGGCGATCCTGAGCGAAAGCGAGCCCCCGAGGCCCCTCAACCCGCGCTTCCAGGTGCGCAGCGGCTCGCTCGAGGCGGTGAGCGAGGAGGTGTTCGCGCGCTCACCCAGCGCACTGCTCGAGCTGTTCGTGCTGCTGCAGCAGCACCCGGACATCCGCGGCGTGCGCGCCTCGACCATGCGGGCGGTGGCGAAGAGCCTGTGGCTGATCGACGAGGAGTTCCGCCAGAACCCGCGTCACCACCGGCTGTTTCTCGAGATTCTGCGCTCGCCGGTGGGCGTTACCCACGAGCTGCGGCGCATGAACACCTACGGCGTGCTCGGCCGCTACATCCCGGCGTTCGGGCGCATCGTCGGGCGCATGCAGTACGATCTTTTCCACGCCTACACGGTCGATGCGCACACGCTGTTCGTGGTGAGCAACCTGCGCCGCTTCGCGATTCCGCGCTACGATCACGAGCTTCCGGAAGCCTCGCGCGTCATGCAGGCGCTGCCGCGGAGCGAAGTCGCCTACCTCGCCGCGCTGTTCCACGACATCGCCAAGGGGCGCGGCGGCGATCATTCTGAGCTCGGCGCCGTGGATGCCGAGGCATTCTGCCTCGAGCAGGGCCTTTCGCCCTACGACGCGCGCCTCACGGCCTGGCTGGTGCGCAACCACCTGCTGCTGTCGATCACCTCGCAGAAGCAGGACATCGGCGATCCGCAGGTGATCAATGCCTTCGCCCGCAAGGTCGGCGACGAGACACACCTCGACTACCTGTATGTGCTCACCTGCGCCGACGTGCGTGCCACCAACCCGAAGCTGTGGAACTCGTGGAAAGCGACGCTGTTCCGCGACTTCTACCAGCGCGTGAAGCAGGCGCTGCGCCGCGGCCTCGAGAGCCCGATCGATGCCGAGCACCTGGTGCGCGAGACGCAGGACGCCGCGCGTCGGGCGCTGTTCGAGCGCGGCGTGGCGGAGGAAGACATCGTTGCGGTGTGGACGCGCTTCACCGCCGGCTACTTCCTGCAGCACTCCCCCGAGGAAGTCGCGTGGCACACGCAGCTCCTCTCGGAGCGCGATGCCGCTTCCGACGAGCCGCTGGCGGCGCTCGATCCGCGCAGTGTGCGCGGCACCACCGCGGCGCTGATCTTCGCACGCCCGCGCCGGCACGGGTTCGCGCGCACCACGGCCGCTCTCGATCAACTCGGCCTGAACATCGTCGACGCGCGCATCACACCCAGCGGCGATGGCTTCAGCCTCGACCTGTACCATCTGCTCGAGGACGACGGCGCGCCGATCGCCGACAGCGACCGCCTCGCGGAGATCGAGCATGCCCTGTGGCGCTCGCTGCAGGGCGCGGCGGATGCGCCGCTCGCGGTATCGCGGCGCGCACCCCGACAGGTGCGCATGTTCCACACGCCGACGCACATCTCCGTGAGCGTCGATGAGCGCAACCGCCGCTCCGTGCTCGAGCTCATAGCCGGCGACCGTCCGGGATTGCTGTCCGAGGTCGGACAGGTGCTGATGCGCGAGCACATCGAGCTGCACGCGGCGAAGATCATGACGGTCGGCGAGCGGGCGGAGGACGTCTTCTACCTCACCGATTTCGACAACCGCCCCCTGAGTGCTGCAGCCGCGGAGCAGCTGAAGGCACACCTGATGCAGGCGCTCGATGAGCGCCAGGCGGCGTTGCAGGCACCTGGCGGCGGTGGCGGCTGAGCGGGCAGCAATGAGCGAGCCAGAGCGCCTCAAGAGCATCATCGAGGCCGCGTTCGAGCGGCGCGCTGCGCTCAGTGGCCGGCATCTGCCGCGCGAGCTCGATGGCGCGCTGGAGCAGTGCCTGGGGCTCCTCGATCGAGGCGAGCTGCGCGTCGCCGAGCCCCGCGATGGCGGCTGGGTCGTGCACGAGTGGCTGAAGAAAGCGGTGCTGCTCTCCTTCCGGGTGCGCGAGAACCGCCTGGTGGATGCGGGGTTCACGCGCTTCTACGACAAGGTGCCGCTCAAATACGCCGACGCCAGCGAAGAGGAGTTACGCGGCTCCGGCGTGCGCATCGTGCCGCACGCGCTCGTGAGGCGCGGCGCCTACATCGCGCCCGACGTCGTGCTCATGCCGAGCTACGTGAACATCGGCGCCTGGATCGGCCCGGGGACGATGGTCGACACCTGGGCCACCGTCGGCTCGTGTGCACAGATCGGACGCAACGTGCATCTCTCGGGCGGTGTGGGGATCGGCGGGGTGCTCGAGCCGCTACAGGCGGTCCCGACGATCATCGAGGACGACTGCTTCATCGGTGCGCGCTCGGAGATCGTCGAAGGCGTGGTGGTGGGAGCGGGCTCGGTGATCTCGATGGGCGTCTTCATCGGCCAGAGCACGCGCATCTACGACCGCGAGAGCGGCACCATCCTGCGTGGTCGGGTGCCGCCAGGCTCGGTGGTGGTTCCGGGGAGCCTCCCCTCACCGGATGGCCGCTATGGCCTGCATTGCGCGGTCATCGTCAAGCGCGTGGACGCGCAGACCCGCGCCAAGACCTCCATCAACGAGCTGCTGCGCAGCGCCGAGTAGCCTCGAGCCTGCACGGCCTGATGGGCGTCCCGTCAACCGCAAACCGGAGCCTTCAACGGCGCGACCGACATATTGAGTCAGTAACCGGCGCGTGACCGCCGTGCGACTGACGGCATAACCGCGGGCCCATGAAAATCCGGCCCGCATGCTCGACAAGATTCTCCACCGCCGGTGCGTGCTGTTCGTTTTCACTGCACTCGCCGCTTCGGTCCAGGCGCCCGCCCAGCAGAAGACCGGACCAGGCATCACCGGTGAGGATAGCCTCACCTGGAAGGGCATCACGCTCTATGGCGTCATCGACATCGGGCTCCAATACGACACGCACATGGCACCGTTCACTCCCTTCCGGCCCGCCGCCAGCGGGAACATCGTGCGCCAGAACAGCCGCCAGTCAGTCATCGGTCTGACTCCGAGCAACATGGGCCAGTCGCGAGTCGGCCTGCAGGGCATCGAGGCACTGAACGACGAGTGGTCGGCCGTATTCCAGATGGAGACCTTTTTCAATCCACAGTCGGGCGAGATCGCCAATTCCCTCAAGTCGTTGACCGTGAACAATGGCGTATCCATCGGGAAGCAGACTGTCGGTGTCGATGGCAGCTCGGCGGGTCAGGCCCTCCAAACCTCATGGGTCGGCCTGAAATCGCGGCACTTCGGCACCCTCACTTTCGGCCGTCAGGTGACACTGCTCCTGGAGGGCATCATCAAGTACGACCCCAATTACAACGCTTCGGCGTTCGGCCTGCTCGGCGCGTCAAACACTTATTCGGGCGGTGGCTCCCAGGAAAGTAACCGGCTCGATTCCACGGCGAAGTATCTGGTGAGCTTCGCCGGTCCGCTACACCTCGGCGCTCTGTACAAATTCAACGGATCCACCGGGTCGGCCAATACCGCCTTTCAGGCGAACCTGGGTGCTGACTTCGCGCGTGTATCGGTCGATGCCTATTACTCCAAGGTCAGCAGTGCCATCACCGCGACTTCCCTGACCGCCGCTCAAGTCGACAAGCTTCCGGCACTCGGTTATTCGGTGTCGAATTCTCTCGCGGCGACGATCTCGGACAACACGGCCTATGCCCTCATGGGGCTGTACAGGTTCGATCGGCTCAAATTCTTTGCCGGCTACGAATACATCAAGTATGAGAACCCAAAGACGCTTTTGAGCGCAGGGTTCATCAACATCGGCGGATACGTTCTGGCGGTCGTCAACAACACGGCCTACGATAACTCGAAGATTGTCCAGGTCTACTGGACTGGCGTCCGTTACAGTGTCGTTCCCAAACTCGAGCTGACCGCGGCCTATTACGGCGTCCATCAGAGCGCATACGGCAGCGGAGATCAGGCGGGCTGCACGACAAATGCGCACAGCGTGTGCAGCGGGAGCCTCGAGGCCTTTTCCTTCGACGCCGACTACCGATTCAACGTGCACTTCGACGCCTACGTTGGCGCGATGTACAGCGGGGTGCACGACGGTCTGGCCAACGGCTATCCCTACTACACGACCAACATCAACCCCACCATCGGCGTGCGCTACAAGTTCTGAAGAGCGACCCCCGCCGCACGCCAACCGCGAGCTGCGCGCGCGCGGCGCTCAGCGGTCCGGGAGCCGTAAGACCGTCGCCGACCTGCGCGTTGGCGGTCGCTCGTGCGCCTGCCGGACGATCGCGCGGAAGTGACGGGCGGCCCGCGCCTGCACGTCCGCATCGAAGTCCCGGTAGGTACGGATCAGCCGCCGCCCGAACACCGTGAGCCTCGCACCGCCTCCGCGACGGCCGCCCTTGGCGGTCACCGCGACCGGCTCGCGGAAAGAATGATTGAGGCTGTCGAGCAGCTGCCAGGCACGGCGGTAGCTCATACCGAGCTCCCGCGCTGCCTGTGACAGGGAGCCATCGCGCCCGATCTGCTCGAGCAGCGCGATCTTGCCCGGGCCCACGCAACAGAGTGTTGCGAAGTCTACCCGCAGGCGGACGGCTGGTCTGGTCACTGCGCCCCCTTCCGGTCCGCGATCTTACCGCGGGCGGTTCGGCCGGGCACGACGCCTTGCAATGTTGCCCTAAAGCTGGTAACGCTATATACGAACAAATATAACGAAAGTTCGACATGCTGCACACGCCGCGAACCCTGCTCACTCTTGCGCTGCTATGCCTCGCCCTCGAATCTGCTGCGCTGCCGGCGGCGGAAGTCCAGCAGCCGCAGATTCTGGTGTTCGCTGCTGCCTCCCTGACCGATGCGCTGCAGAAAATCAGCGCGGCCTATGAGCAGGCCGAGCACGTGACCGTCAAGACATCGTTCGACTCGAGCTCGGTTCTGGCGCGCCAGATCGAAGCAGGCGCCCAGGCGGATGTGTTCTTCTCAGCGGATACGGCGTGGATGGACTACCTGCAGAGTCGCAACCTCGTCAAGGCAGGCAGCCGCAGGAATGTCCTGGGCAATCAGCTGGTGCTGATCGCTCCCGCATCGAGCCAGATCCAGCTCAAGATCGCACCGCACTTTCCGCTCGCGGCGGCGCTCGGCACCGGGCGTCTTGCAACAGGCGACCCGGATTCAGTCCCGGCAGGCCGCTATGCGCACTCGGCGTTGTCGACGCTCGGGGTCTGGGACGAGATTGCTCCGCGCCTCGCTCGTGCGGAGAACGTCCGCGTGGCGCTGCTGTATGTCGCGCGTGGCGAGGCGCCGCTCGGCATCGTTTATGCGAGCGATGCGCTCGCCGACAAGAGGGTGCGCGTCGTGGATACGTTTCCCGCGGACACTCACGAGCCGATCGTGTATCCCATCGCGTTGACTACATCAGCGAAGAGCCAGGCGGCGGGCTTTGTCGCTTATCTGACCGGTCCGCGGGGGCGCGACATCTTCGTCAAATACGGTTTTACGATTCCCGACCAGCGCGATCGTTAGATCGGCTCTGAAAACTCGCTGGTGTGACGATTTCTTGCAGGGAGAATACCAATGCGGTCTATCTGGTGGTGTGCCGTAGCGGCGCTTGCTGCAACTTTCCTTCTGAATCGTCCCGTGCACGCTGCCGATCCTCCAGCCGAGGCACCCGCACCCTGCACCAGCTTCCAGGAGTTCATGCATACCGATTGCCCGCTGAGCTGGCACGGCATCACCCTCTACGGCACGTATGACGTCGGCGTGGGCTGGGTCAGCCACGGCATGCCGGAAAGTCCCTATAACTATGAAGGCGAATCGTTGGTCAACCGGAACGGCAATCACCCCCAATGGCTCATCGCGCCGAACAACCTGACGCAGTCGGGGGTAGGCATCAGGGGCAAGGTTGAGTTTATGCAGGACTGGTTCGTCGTGTTCAACGCCGCGACCGGAATCAATCCGCAGTCCGGCCAGCTCGCCAACCTGGCCGCCACCAACGTCGCCAACAACGGCCTGCCGAGGGCCAGCTATTCGTTCGCGGGCGACGGCGCGCGGGCGGGTCAGCCCTTCAACGACGAATTCCAGGGCGGTATATCGTCCAAGCAGTTCGGGACCCTGACCTTCGGCCGACAGCGCGCTCTCGGTACCGATGCAATGCTGCGTTACGACCCGGCCGCCGGTGCCTACGGCTTCTCGTTCATCGGCTATAACGGCTTGATGGCCGGCGGCGGCGACACCCAGAACACCCGTTGGGACAGCGCCATCAAATATCGCGTCGCGTATGGTCCGATCCATTTCGGCGCGATGTATAAATTCGTCGACGGTTCTGGCGGCTGCTACTCCGACTCCAAAACCTGGACCGCCGCAACCTGCACAGCGGAACAACCGCATAACAATGCCTATGGATTCGACCTCGGCGCAGAGATCAGCAAGTTCTCGGCCGACGTCGTCTACCAACGTGTCTACCAGGCGATCAGCGTACTCAACCCCTTGCTGGGGCCGCAGAGTCCGACGCAGCCATATCAGTCGACCACCAACAGCATCAATCAACATCCCATCGGCGGCGACAATGTGATCGCAACGACCAACACCGAATATGGCATCGTGACCGACAACACCGCCCTCATGGTCGCGGCCAAATATACTCTGGACCCGTTCAAGTTCTATGCCGGCTACGAACACATTACTCAGAATAACCCATCGAATCCGTTGGGCGTTGGCGCCACGGCTCAGGGTGGCTATCTTTTGAGCGGCGTGGAAGACAACAATCTTGATTCCACCAAGAAAGTGCAGGTCTACTGGACGGGTGTGAAATACACCTTCAACGAGAGCAAGACCGATATCACTTTGTCCTACTATGGTCTGCAGCAGAACACCTTCCGTGTGCCGCCGACCTGCACGCCCACCAACATGCGCGCTTCCTGCGGGGGCCACTTCAACGAGGGTTCGCTCTACGTGGATCATCACTTCACGAAGCGCTTCGACGCTTATGCCGGAATTGCCTATTCCAAGGTCAGTGGCGGTTTGGCCATCGCCATTCCTCACGGCCCTGGCGTTCCCTATTACCACGACGACAACGTAGCTCCGGTGATCGGTATTCGTTTCACCTTCTGATCGCTCTCGGCGGCGGCGTTTGTCGTGGCCAGGCGCCTCAGATGGGCAGCGGAGTGCATACGTACGTGTCACGCGATCTGAAGTCCGGTACCGGAGAGCACCCACGGGCGCAGGGAAGCGCCGGACTTCAGCGGGGTCGGACTGCGCTCATTTGAGCGGATCGTCGCGGCTCAGCACGCGCTGAAAGGCGGCGATGATCGCCGGCGCGGGGCGGTGGATGGGTGGCAGGGCCTGGTAGCTCTCCCACCCGCCACCCAGGCTGCGGTAGAGCTCGACGAAGGCCTCGGCCGCGGCGACCTGGGTGCCCGTGTACTGCTCCTCGATGTCGTATTCCTGCCGCTCGGCATCCACGACGTTGAGGAAGTCGGTGAGGCCGCGCTCGTAGCGCTCGTTGGCGAGTGTCACCGCGCGCTGGCTGGCGAGCAGCGCCGTCTCGAGCTTGCCGAGGCTCACCTGCTCGGCCGCGTACCGTCCGATGTTGGTGTCGACCTCGCGCACCGCCTCCTGGATGGTCTTCCTGTAGTTGACGAGCAGCGCGCGGGTGCTCAGGTCGGCGATCTCCACCTGCGCGTCCAGCTGTCCGAAATCGAGCAGCGGCCACGCTGCGCCTGCGCCGAGCGACCAGATGTGCTGTCCGATGGTAGGCAGGCCCGGCGCCTGCTGCCGCTGGAACCCGAGCGAGCCCGAGACGAACAGCGAGGGAAAGAGGCTCGCCGTCGCCATACCGATGCGGGCGTTCGCACCTGCAAGCTCACGCTCCGCCTGCTGTATGTCCGGACGGCGGCGCAACAGCTCCACGGGGAGTCCGGCTGCGACCGCGGCGGGCACCGAAGGCACCAGCGCGGTGCCGCTGAGCTCCTTCACCATATCCTCCGGGTACACCCCCAGAAGCACGGCGATGGTGTACTCGGCGGCGCGTACTTGCGCCTCGATCGGAGCCGCCTGCGCTTCCAGAGTCGCGAGCTCACGCGTCGCCAGCGTCACATCCAGCTCATTGGTGATGCCGCGCTCGTAGCGGATGCCGACGATGCGCTGCGACTCGCGCAGCGCGTCGATGGTGGCGCGGATGACGGATGCCCGCACCTGCAGGCCGCGCAGGTCGACGTAGGCGCGTGCCACGTCGGCGATCACGGAGACGAGCACGCCGTTACGCGCTGCGCGCATCGCGCCAGTGTCGGCGCGCGCCGCTTCCATGCCGCGGCGATACTTGCCGAACACGTCGAGTTCCCACACCGCATCGAACCCCGCGACGATGTTGACGTGCTCGAGACCGTTGGTGTTGGCGGCCGAGATCTGCGGCTGCGGCGCACGACCGCGCGCGAGGTTGGTGCCGGTTCCGCGGCCCGCGCCCGCCGCGGCTTCCGCCTCGGGCAGCACACTGCCCACGATGGCCGCCTCGAACGTGCGCGCAGCCTGCAGCCGATCGAGCGCCATGATGAGATCGGGATTGCCGGCGATGGCACGCTCGATCAGCGAGTCGAGCTCAGGATCGTTGAGCGCATGCCACCACTCCGCGAGGTCGACCGCAGGCGCGCCGCTCGTCGCGACGGCGGCCGCTGTCGCCGGGGCGGTCGTGGACTCTGCATAGCCCCCGGGTGTAGGCACCTGCGGAGTCCGGTAGTTCGGGCCCACGGCGCAGCCTGCCACGAAGCTCACAGCTGCGAGTAAGGCGAGCAGCCGGGGTATTACGCGGCGCATTCCTTCAGCGCCCCACCGCAGCCACCGGCGTCGTACCCTCGCCCTCGACGCGATGTACGCGCACGAGCTCGCCGTCTGCAAGCTGACTGCTCACGTTGAGCGCGACGCGATCGCCGGGAGCCACTCCGGAGCTCAGCTCGACGACGCTGCCGTCGTCGCGAGCGATCGTCACGCTGCGGAAGCTGATCCTGCCCGCGGAGTCGACGCGGGCCACCTGCGGGCCGCTGGCGCGGAATACCAGCGCCGCCGCAGGCACCTGTGCCAGTCCGCGCGGCGGCAGCCCGAACCCGACCTTCACGTACATCCCCGGTACCAACTCATCCCTGGTATTGGCGATGTCCACCTCCACTCGCAGAGTACGGGCCTGTGGATTGAGCGCCTGGGAGGTGCGGGTCACCTGGCCGCTGTAGTCGCGTACGCTGCCGGCACTGGTCTGAATCTGCACCGCAGCCTTGCTGTTGATCAGGTCGTCGGCCACGCTCTGTGGCGCATCGACGAAGACGCGGATCGGATCGTTCTGCGTCATGACGTAGAGCGGCGTCGTCGCGGAGGTGCTGCCGGCGGTCACCAGATTGCCGATGTCGATGTCGCGGACGGTGATCACGCCGTCGTACGGCGCGCTGACTCGCTTGAACTGAGTAAGCGCCTGGTACCTGTCGACCTGCGCCTGGGCGAGCGCCATGTCCGCCTCCGCCGATCGCTGCCGCGCCAGGGCGCTGTCGTAGGCGGCTTTCTTCTCCTCGCGCTCCTGCTCCGACACCACGCCCTTCGGCGAGTCGCGCCAGCGCTCATAGGTGGTCCGGGCAAACCCGGTCTCCGCCTTGCGAACCAGAACGGTCGCCTCGCCGGCCTTGAGCTGGGCGCGTGTGGCGGCCAGCTCCGCATCGAGTTCGGGTGTCTCGATGAGCGCCAGCACCTGACCGGTGTGCACCCGGTCACCGATGTCGACGAACCACTTGCCGACGTAGCCGTCGACGCGGGCATAGATGGTGCTCGCGTGCCAGGCCGCGGTGTAACCCGGCAGCACCAGGCGCTGCACGGCGCCGACCGACTGCGCCGTGATCACATCGACCAGCGCCGGTGCGGCGGCGGCCGCGCGCGTCTCCCGTGCGACGCTGTGCGCCTTGATGAGGCGATCGATGCTGACGAGCAGAAAGGCCACCCCGAACACGATGGCGACGATGACCGCCAGGCGCTTCAGCCGCTCGCCGGTGTGCGGGTCGAACCGAGCCGAGGCGGCGTGGGATTCGACCGCCTGCGTGTCGTCGCCATAGTCGGTATGCCGGACTTCCTCGTCCATGCTCCTGTCTGCCTCTTCGTGGTGTTCCTGCACGTGCTGCCCGTCTCAGGCGGTAGTCTCGGCCGCGACGGGCGCGGGGGGACGCCGCAGCAGCCGGTACGTGGTCGGCACGAACACCAGCGTCGCGAAGGTCGCGAACAGCAGCCCGCCGATGACCGCGCGCGCGAGCGGCGCATTCTGCTCCCCGCCTTCGCCGACGCCGACCGCCATGGGCACCATGCCGAGGATCATCGCGCCGGCAGTCATCAGCACCGGACGCAAGCGTGTGTAGCCGGCGGTCAGCGCGGCGATGAGCGGCTGATCGCCCTGCGCCATGCGCTGATTGGCGAACGTCACGACCAGAATGCTGTTGGCGGTGGTGAGCCCGATGGACATCAGTGTTCCCATCAGCGCCGGAACGCTCAGGTGCGTCTGCGTGAGGTACAGCATCCAGATGACGCCGCTCAGGGTGAACGGCACAGCCATGAGCACGATCAGGGGGTCGATCCAGTTCTGGAAGTTGATCACCAGAAATAGATAGACCAGCACGACCGCGAGCGCGATACCGGTGAAGAGTCCGGTGTAGCTCTCGCGCATCGTCTCCACCTGGCCGCTGAGAGTTATGTTGGTGGCCTTCTCCGACGGCGGCCGGTTGGCGGCGATGACCCGATCGATGTCGCGGGAGGCTGCGTGGAGATCGCGGTCCTGGACGTTGGCGTGCACATCGAAGACCGGCCGGATATTCAGCTGCGAGGTGACCAGCGGCACCGTCTGACGCCCGATGGAGGACATGTTCATCAGCAGCTGCGACTGGCTGCCACCCGCGGCGCCGCTCACCGGCATCGTCTGCAGATCGTGCGAGCTGACGATGTCGTAGGTCGGCTGCTGGACCACCAGCGGATAGCTCACGCCGTTGCTCGGGTCGACCCAGAAGTTCGGCGCGGTCTGGGCGCTCGAGCTGGTGGTCACGAGCACGTTGCTGGCGGCCTCGCGCTGGGTCAGTCCCACCTGGGTGGCGAGTGCGCGGTCGACGGCGACCGACAGCGCGGGAGCGTTCGGAACCTGGAACACGTGTGCATCGACGACGCCGGGCACGTGCGCGATCAGTCGTGCCAGCCGCGCGGCCAGTCGGTAGGCGCTGTCGGTGTCGGAGGCCGTGACGCGGATGTCGATCGGTGCCGGCTGCCCGAAGTTGAGCACCTGGTCGACGATATCCGCCGGCTGGAAGAAGAACTGCAGCGCCGGATACTTCAGGGGCAGCTCCCGGCGCAGCATGGCAGTCAGCCGGGCCGTCGGCGCATGCTTCTTCTGCAGCGAGATCAGGATCTCGCCGTCCATCGGCCCGACCGTCGCGGAGTCCGACAGCGCGATGTTGATGCCGCTGTAGGGCAAGCCGATGTTGTCGAGCAGCACGCTGATCTGGTCGTTGCCGATCAGCTGGCGGATCGTCGCCTCGACCTGCGAGAAGTAGTGCTGGGTCGTTTCCAGGCGCGTACCCGCGGGAGCGCGCACGTGCAGGCGCATCTGCCCGGCATCGACGTCGGGGAAGAAATCGCGGCCCAAAAAGGGGAACAGCGGCAGCGACACCGCCATGATCCCGAGAAACGCGAGCACGATGATCCGCGGCTGCGACAGCGCCCAGGCGAGCGCCTCACGATAGGCCTCGCGACCGCGGCGGAAGCCGCCCTCGAATGCGAGATGCAGGCGCAGCAGCGGATGCATGCGCGCGGGCACAGCGGCCGCGGCGCGCTGTGCCGGATGCGCGTGCGCGCGCATCAGATAGAAGAACAGCACCGGCACCATGGTGAAGGACAACGCGAGGCTCGCGAGCAACGAGACGATCACCGAGACCGACAGCGGCGAGAACAGGTACCTGGCGGTCCCCTGCAGCAGGAACACCGGCACGAACACGATGCAGATGCAGAGCGTCGACAGAAATGTCGGCGTCCCGACCTCGCCGCAACCGTGCACGATGGCGTCGGCGAGGCGCGTACGCAGAGCGATGTTGCGCTCGATGTTCTCGATCACGACCGTGCCGTTGTCCACCAGGATGCCCACCGCCAGCGCGAAGCCGCCGAGCGTCATGGTGTTGAGCGTCTCGCCGGCGGCACCCATCAGCAGCACCGCGGTGATGATCGACAACGGGATCGCCGCCAGGATCATCACCGTCAACCGCCAGTTGCCGAGGAACAGCAGGATCATGAGCGCGGTCAGCGCGGCAGCCATGGCGCCGCCCAGCAGCACGCTGTCGAGAGCCGCTTTGATGAACACCGACTGGTCGAAGATCGGCTTGACGCGCACATCGTGCGGCAGCATGTGGCGGATCTCGGGCAGCGCCTGGCGGATGCCGCTGATCACCGCCAGCGTCGATACGCCGCCGGTGCTGCGGATGTTCATCAGCGCCCCCGGCACGCCGTCGACCGACACGGAGTTGGTCTGCACCTGGAAGCCATCGTGCACGTGCGCGACGTCGCGCATGAACACCTCGTGCCCCTCGACCCACTTGACCGGGAAGGAATTGATGGCCTCGATCACGTCGGGGCTGTTGTTCATCGCCACGAGGTAATCGAAGCTGCCGAGCTTCACGTCGCCTGCGGGGAGGATCACGTTCTGGGTCTGCAGCGCGTTGCTCACCTCCGCCGGCGTGAGCCCGCGCGCCTGCAATGCCGCGCTGTCGAGGTCCGCCATGATGACGCGGGGCTTGCCGCCGTACGGATAGGGCACCTGCGCGCCGTGCACCACGGCGAGCGCCGGGCGGATGATGTTCTGCCCGAGATCATTGAGCTTCGTGTCGGGAAGCGAGCTGCTCGAGAGGGCGAGTTGGATGATCGGCACGTCGGTCGCGCCGTAGCGGATGACGAGCGGCGGAGTGATGTTCGGCGGCATGTACTTCAGCACCACCAGCGCGCTGCTGGCGAGCTGGGCGATCGCGCGGGTGACGTCGGCGCCCTGGTGCAGGTACACCTTCTCGACGCCTACCCCTTCGTAGCTGGTCGCCTCGATGCGCGCGATGTCATCGACGAGCGATGCCATCTGCCGCTCGTGCAGCGTCAGGATGCGGTTCTGGATGTCTCGGGGCTCCATGCCCGCATAGGTCCACACCACACTGCAGACAGGGATGTCCATCTCGGGAAAGATGTCCACCGGCATGCGCAGCGCCTCCCCGATCCCGAGGAGCCCGACGAGGATCAGCAGCGCGATCACCGTGTAGGGATGCTTCAGAACGTATCGAGCCAGCGGCATGCGGCGTCCTAGGCGCGCGCCGGCGCATCGGCCGCGAGCGGCTGCCGCAGGCGGAACGTGCTGCCCGCGCCTACCGTGCTGATCACCTCGATATCGGCGCCGTGAGCGCTGCAGATGGATTTGACGATGGCGAGGCCCAGACCCGCCCCGCCCTGCTCGCGCGAGCGCGAGCTATCGACGCGGAAGAAGCGCTTGAACACGTGCGGCAGCGCCTCGGCCGGAATGCCGACGCCGTTGTCGGCGACCTCGAGCAGCGCGTGACCCTGCTCGCGCCGCACCGTCAGGCGCACCCGACCGCCGCCGGGCGTGTACTTGATCGCATTGTCGAGCAGGTTGACGACCACCTGCTTGAGGCGCGCCGGGTCGCCCTGCACCATCACCCCGGCGGTGGACTCGCAGTCGATGCTCACGTTCTTGTCGGTGGCGAGCAGGCTCATCTGCTCGGCGGTGGTGGCCGCGAGCTCTGCGAGGTCGAAGCGCCGCCATTGCGCGTTGGCCTCGCCGACATCGAGGCGCGACAGGGCGCACAGGCTCTCCACGATGTCGGCCAGCCGCTCGACCTCCTCGAGCACGCTGCCGAGCGTCTCGCGCGTCTCGCGGCCGAGCGAGCGGTCCTGGGCGAGGCTCTCGAGCTCACCGCGCATCACCGTGAGCGGCGTGCGCAGCTCGTGGCTGGCGTCGGCGACGAACTGCTTCGAGCCGTCGATCGTCTCCTGCAGACGGCTGATCATGCGATTGAGCGACAGCGACAGCCGCTCGAGCTCATCACCGCTGTGCACCACCGGCAGCCGCTCGCTGAGACTGTGCTGGGTGATCTCCTCGGCCTTCACCGCGATGCGCTCGACCGGATCGAGCGCGCGCCGCACGAGCACGAAGCCACCGGCCACCGCCACTGCCACCGCGAGGGGTAGTCCGACCGCCAGCATGCCGAGCAGCCGCCGCAGTGTCTGCTCGGCGGGCGCCGCAGAGGTTCCCACCTCGACGCGATACGGCGTGCCATCGGCCGCGGTGGCGGGCACGGTGG
>Ga0307471_100000197_pt1 | contig 30658 bp, 28 predicted proteins | sample atmos_gasesAM3C__2_FD_204566 | JGI IMG/M metagenome (GOLD analysis project Ga0307471, IMG submission 204566) | Hardwood forest soil microbial communities from Morgan-Monroe State Forest, Indiana, United States - atmos_gasesAM3C_515 | ecosystem: Environmental > Terrestrial > Soil > Temperate... | reverse complement strand
CCCACCAGGCCTGCAGGAGAGGGCTGGTCGCGGAAAGCACAAAGAACGGCAATCCCACGGCGAGGACCAGGACTTCTAAGATTTGCAGAGCAGGATGCTCGGGCCCTGTCGGCTTCCAGGAATTTCGCGGCAGAATCGGAAGCACCAGCAAGCTCGCGGCAAGAAGAGATGTATGAATCCATCTCTGCGTTTGCCGGCCAAAATGCTGCGTCAGCAAATGCGCGTAGAGGTAGCCAAGTAGCAGGACCACTTGAAAAAAGAGCAGGCACACCGTCCAGACCGCCGCGACTCCTCCAAACCAGGGAAGAACGATCTTTCCGATCAGAGGCTCAACTTGAAAGAGCAGAAGCGCGCTCAGGAAAATGGTCAGCGCGTTCAAGGGATTCGCTGGATGAGTCCGCATGTTTCCCCTGGGCTCAGGCGAAGGGACGTGAGAGATTATACGAAGCGGAGGGCTTCACTCCAGCTTTTCTTTCTTGCGTGTGAATGCCCAGCGTTCGGATTACTCGTAGCGCAGCGCCACGATTGGATCTATGCGCATGGCACGGCGCGCGGGAATGTAGCAGGCACACAGCGCCACGGCGGACAGCAAAACGGCGACTCCGGCAAACGTAAGCGGATCCGTTGCGCCAACGCCGTAAATCATCTTGGTAATCAGCCGCGTCAGCCCGAATGCGGCGATGAGACCGATGGCCACTCCGATCAAGGTCATTCTCATGCCCTGTCCCAGCACCATGCGCAGCACATCCTTGCTTGATGCTCCCAGCGCCACGCGCACACCAATCTCGTGCGTGCGCTGGCCGGTCAAATAGGAAATCACACCGTAAATCCCGATGGCGGAGAGCACGAGCGCAAGCGCGGAAAAGACGCTTAAAAGAAGCATGGTCAGCCGTTGCGTGGAAATGGAACGTGCGACAATCTCTTCCATCGGCCGCACATCATAGACTACCGTGCTCGAGTCCACTTTTTCCGCAACCTGGCGAATGGACGTTGCGAGACCAGCAGGCGACCCGGCGGTCCGGGCAACATATTGGCCGCCGTTCGCGAGGAGCGGCCAGAACCTGTCTGGAATTTGCCAGACGTTGAGATAGAGCTGGGCTTCGAGGTTTTCGTGCTCGCGCGCCCCGAGCCCCCAGTGCTGGACGTGGCCGACCACACCCACGATTTCCGCCTGCATTTCGAGCAGACCGAGGTTGATGCGTTTTCCGAGCGGATCTTCGTTGGGAAAGAATTTGCGCGCCAGACTTGCATCAATTAATGCGACGGTTGGAGCATGTTCATTATCCTGTTCGGTGAAAGAACGTCCGCGTATTACCGGAATGCGCATAGCGCGGTGATAATCGGAGTTCACCAAATAAAACAGGGCGAAGGTCATGTCGTTTTCGTTCTGGGGCCGCGGCTGGCCTTCGCGCCAGAACGGCACTTCGGAATCTCCGGTCATAGGCAAAGAGCCGCCCAGCAGAGAAACCGCTTCAACTCCAGGAATGCTGCCCAGTTGTACCAGAGTCGCGCGGTATTTTGTTCGAAGCTTGTCTACGGTGATGGTGGGATCGGAGGTGGAAGAAATCTCAAACGTAAGAACACTACGCGCATCAAAGCCTGGATTGACCCCCCAAAGCGCCGAGAGCGTGCGAATCATGAGCCCAGCGCCGATGAGCAGAACCACCGCCATGGCCATTTCGAAAGCAACAAACACGCTCTGCGTGCGGTGACGTGCGCCGCTGGAGCCTCGCCCGCCTTCCTTCAATGTTTCGTGCATGTCCGGCCGCATGGCTTTAATCGCAGGAACCAGCCCAAACACGATCCCCGTCAGAAGAGATATCCCAAACGTGTACAGCAGCACATGCGTATCGAGAGTGATTTCTTCCACGCGCGGGAGCGTTCCTGGCAATGCGGCGAGAATCACTTTGGTGCCGAGCTTAGCGAGCCCAAGTCCAATGCAGCCGCCCGCGATGCCAAGTAACACGCTCTCTGTGAGCAACTGGCGGACGGCCCGGAAAGGGCCGGCTCCCAAGGCGGAGCGAATAGCGAATTCACGCGCCCGGCCGGTGGAGCGCGCGAGAAGCAAGTTGGCAACGTTGGCGCAGGCGATGAGCAGGACGAAGCTGACCGCGCCGAGCAGAACCAGAAGGGTTCCTCGAACGTCGCCGACCACGTCCGTTTTAAGCGGCACCAGGGCGACGCCGGAGCCCTTGTCGGCTCCCGGATAGGCGGCCGCAAGATTTTCGGCCACGCGATCCATGTCCGCTCGCGCCTGTTCGATGCTGACACCAGGCTTAAGCCGCCCGATGGCATTCATGCCCATGCCGATGCGCCGGTCGCGAAACGTAGGATCGTTCCACTGGCCGATGGGAACAAAGATGTCGGTCGGGCTCAGCCCCGTGATTCGTCCGGGAGCAACTCCGATGACCGTATAAACCTTCCCGTTCAGCGTGATCGTCTTTCCCAGAATCTCTGGCGATGATCCAAATTTGCGTTTCCAGATTCCGTCGGCGAGGATGGCCACGGGACCCGCACCGGGTACGTCTTCCTCAGGGCGGAAGTTGCGGCCAACCATCGGCTTGATGCCCAGCGCTAGGAGAAATTCCGCGGAAATCATGTGCGCGTGCAGGCGTTCCGGTTCTCCCACGCCAGTCATATTGAAGTCGTCCGAGCGAAAGGCACCCAGGTAGGCAAAGGAGTGGTTTTCCTTTTGCCAGTCGAGGAAGTTCGGATAGGAGATAGAGCTTTCTTGGAAGGTCCCGGTTCTGGAATAGGCGGCCACAAGTTCGTTCGGATTCGGGAACGGCAGCGGATTCAAGAGCACGCCATTCACGACCGAAAACAAAGCGCTGTTCGCCCCAATGCCCAGCGCGAGAGTCAACACCGCGACAGCGCTGAATCCCGGATTCTTCCAAAACACGCGGAGCCCATAGCGCACGTCTTGCCAGAAGCTGTTCATGGTTCATCCCCTAATGTAGACAGACTTGTTGCAGCAGGCCGTCATGGGGAAGTACGCAAGCGATGCGGGATTTGTTCCCGGAAGCGAATCAGGCTGCTATTCCGGGTGCGTGCCCTCTATTCATACCGTAGCGCCACAATCGGATCCACGCGCATCGCCCGCCGCGCGGGAATGTAAGTTGCCAGCATAGTAACCACGGCCATGGCTATCGGAACGAGGAAGTACAGGGCCGGCTCCTGAATGTGAAGGTCGTAGAACATGGCTTCAAACATTTTCGGCAAAGGCAACGCCATTACGAGTCCGACGGCCGCTCCGATGGCGGTCATTTTCAGGCCCTCCCACAAAACCATGCGCAGTACCCGAGAGCCTTCTGCTCCGAGCGCCACGCGGATGCCGATCTCGTGCGTTCGCTGGTTGACGGAGTAAGCGACCAGCCCATAGATCCCGATTGCCGAGAGGATGAGCGCGAGTAAAGAGAAAGTGGCCAGCAAGCGCTCGAAAATCGCATCGCCGCCATGTTGACGCTCAATCACGGCCGGCATGCTCATCACTTGAACGAGCGGAAGCTCCGAGTCCACTTGCGCCACAGCGTCGCGCAAGGCCGAGGCTAGGACCTTCGGATCGGAACTAGCCCGAATCATAAGCGAAAACGAAGACACCGGCCGTTGAAGCATCGCCTCGAAAACTTGCGGCTCCTCCCGAGTGGCATCGGAATAGCTTTTCGTGTTGCCGACGACGCCGACAATCTCGCTCCAATCGTGTGTTGCTTCGCTTACGTCAAGCCGAATCTGTTTTCCGAGCGGCTCCTGGTCCTGCAAATGGCGATGCACAAACTCCTGGCTCACAAGAACGACGCGCGGTGCGGTGGCGTTGTCTCTCTCTGTAAACACTCTGCCGCGCAACAGCGGAATGCCTGCGGCCCGGAAGAACTCCGAAGTAACAACAAAATCGAGTGCGTTGGGCCTCTGGTTCGCGGGGAGTTCGGGCTGGCCCTTGATCAGAAACGTGACTTTACCGGGCCCCGTCGCTGGCAGGTCTGATGTAGCGGCCACGGCCTCCGCACCCGAAATCTGTTGCAGCCGCAATAGCACATCTCGCACGAAGGCGGCTTGTCGAAAAGCATCTTTATACTGTGCCTCATCGAGGGTCACACCAGCGGTTAAAAGATGATCCGGCAGGAAACCCAGGCTTTGATGGTGAACGACGGAAAGTCCGCGGATCAGCAGGCCAGTCCCGACTAGAAGAAACAGCGCCAGCGCGATTTCACCGGTGACCATCACGGTCCGAAGGCGGCTCTGCGAGCGCCCTGCGGAGACGGCGCGGCTCTCATCCTTGAGGTTCGTGTTCATATCGGTGCGCGACGCGCTCAGCGCCGGTACCAGACCGCAAAGCACGGCGGAGGCCACGGAGATCGCCAATGCGAAGAGCACCACGTTCCAATCCAGGCTTATGGGCACGGCGTTCACGTATTCGTTGAAGTTCATACTTGCCCGAACAAAATTGATGCCCCAGTAGGACAACAAGAGGCCCAAGCCGCCGCCGAGAAGCGCAATTACCAGTCCTTCGGTCAATAGTTGCCGGACAATGTGAAGCCGCCCCGCTCCGAGGGAGATGCGAATTGCCAACTCCTTCCGGCGCCCGGCGGCGCGCGCCAAGAGCAGGCCGGCTACATTGGCGCACGCAATCACTAGGACAAAGCCCACCGTGGTCATTATCACTGCAAGCCCTGCGCGAATGCTGAAGTTCTGAAGCAGATAGTCTGGCAAGGTACGCACTGCTGCACCCCAGCCTTTTTCCGTTTGCGGGAAATCTTCCTCGGCGCGGTGTGCCAACGTGGCCATCTCTGCGCGCGCCTGCTCGATAGTCACGCCCGGCTTCAGCCGCGCATAGAGATTGAGAGGACGATCCTTTCGTGCAGCCTCCGCCTGATCCGCAGCGCTCAGGACTAGCAGCGTCCACAATTGGGGAACGAAACCGAGCAGGCGGAAATTCGCAGGCATCACGCCGATCACCGTATAGTTTTCCCGGTTGAGCCGGATGGTGCTCCCGATAAGAGAAGTGTCGGAGCCAAATCGCCGTTCCCATAGTTCGTGGCTCAGGATCACCACATGCTCGTGCCCGGCCTGGTCTTCTCCTTCGGCGAAGGTCCGCCCGAACTGTGGGGGAACACCGAAAACCCGAAAGTAATTCGACGATACGGCGGAAGCGCGTAGTGCCTCGGGCCTTCTCGTCGAGGTGAGCTGTCCGCTTGTATCTGCACGCTGGGCCGTCAAGCTGATCGTACGATATTCATCCGCAGCGGCTACCTCCTCAAACACGTGGTTTGCTTCGCGCCACGCGAGGTAGTTGGGCGCGGAAACGCCGTTGAGATCCGACTGAAAGCTTTGCGCCGGATTAACGCCAGAGATCACCACCATGCGGCCTGGTTCGCGCCCGGGTGGAACCCGCAGGAGGAACGCGCTCACCATGCTGAACATCGTGGCGTTCACGGCAATCCCCAGCGCCAAAGTGAGAACAGCAATCGCGGTGAAGCCGGGATTCTTTCGCAGCGTTCGCAAGGCGTATTGCAAGTCGTGCGTCAGCCCGTCGAAGAGAGAGACGCCGCGCGCCTCGCGGCATTCTTCTTTCGCGCGTTCCACTCCGCCAAACTCGAGCCGCGCGCGCCGCAAGGCTTCTTCCCGCGGCACGCCCCTGCGCGCCAAATCTTCCGCGAACGCCTCAATATGGAAGCGCAACTCCGCGTCCATCTCTTTCTCCATCCGTGAACGTCGCGCCACGGTGCGCAGCCACGATGCAAGCTTGCTCCACATTGTCATTTTTCCTCACTCATATCTCAGCGCGACCATCGGATCGACGCGCATGGCCCGCCGCGCTGGGATGTAGCACGCCGCAGCGGCGACAGCCAGGAGGAGCACGGCGACAAGGGCTAGCGTCATGGGATCATTGGGGCTTACGCCAAATAATAGACTCTTAAGAGCCTGGGTGAGCCAAGCCGCTCCGAGAAGCCCAATCGCGATCCCCGCCAACGCCAGGCTCAAACCTTCCCGGAAGACAAGTAAGAGCACGTTCTGGGCGCGCGCCCCGAGCGCCATGCGGACACCGATCTCGTGAGTGCGTTGCTGGACGGCGTAGGCCATCAGCCCATAGATGCCGATGGAGGCCAGAAGCACAGCTAGGCCAGCAAACACGCTGAGCAGCATCATGTTGAAGTTGGTGCGAGAGGTGGATTCAACGGCCACCTGGTGCATCGAGCGCACGTGCGCCACCGGCAGGCCGCCGCTAGCTTGACGCAATTCTCGTTCGATGTCTTCACGGAGGGAGTAGGGTTCGACCTTGGTACGGACCACCCAGGTTAGCGGAACGACCGTGTTACCCAATGCCGTCAGGCCGTCCGTTAGCTGCGCTGCTGGTATGTACATAATGGGTGTGGGACTTTGACTGAGCCCAGCATCGCGGACATCGGCGACCACGCCGACAATCTGCCGCGCGGGTTCCTCAAATTCCGGGCCGACACCCTTGCCGATAGTGATTCGTTCACCCAACGGGTCCCCCTTGGGCCAGAACTGCCGAGCCATGGCTTCGTTGATCAGCACCACACCGGGGGCGTTGCCATCATCCCGCTCGGTGATCATTCTTCCGCGCCTTAATGGAATTCGGAATACCTCGAAGTAACGAGAGGAGACGTAGCGATAGTCTGCGCCACCATGATAGCGATCGTTCGCCAGGGGCCGGCCCTCAATTGAGAACGGCAGGAAAAAGATTGGCTCGAGAGGAACGGAGCTGGTGGTTGCGAGCGCGGTGACTCCCGCGAGACTCTCGACGCGCTGCTCGGCTTCGCGCACGAACTGGGCCACCCCGGCAGTCTTCTGAAAGCGCGTCCCCGCGAGTGACATCTCAAGGCTCAAGACGTCGTGACCGTCGAAGCCAGGATCGACCAATTGCAGGGCCGTGAATGAGCGAATGAGCAGGGCCGCACCGGCAAGAAGAACCAGAGCCAAAGCGATTTCTGAGACCACAAGAAAGTAACGGGATTTTGCGCGTCGCAGCCCGAAGCCAGAACGCACACCGCCCTCACTGAGAATCTTGCTCGGGTCGGTGCGGGAGAAGCCGATGGCCGGCAGGAGCGCGAAAAGCACTGCCGTGAAGGCGGAAACGAACAATGTAAAGAGCAGCGCTCTCGCATTCAGTTCGACTGCAACTCCGTGCGGCCCTACGCGCGGGAGGTCATCGGGACTGATAGCGAGGAGCGCGTGCAGGCCCGCATAACCGAGCACGACGCCCAGGGCGCCGCCGGCGACCGACAAAATGACGCTTTCGGTAAACAATTGGCGGACGATTCGTCCACGGCTGGCTCCGATTGCGACGCGAATGCTTAGTTCCCGGCCTCGACTGGCAGCGCGTGCGAGAAGCAGATTGGCGACATTGGCGCAAGCTATGAGGAGCACGAAGCTGACCGCACCGAGCAAGACGAGTAGAGCTGGGCGGGCATTCCTGGTGACTGCGTTTCGCAGCGGCAGCAGGGTAAAAGTACCCTGCGGGCCTTCTGGACCATTCATGCCCGGAAATTTTCTCTGAAATTCCTCAGCAGCGAGCTTTGTCCCTTCCTTTGCGGCTTCGAGGTTGATCCCAGGTTTCAGGCGGGCCGCAGCTCGGTGATCATGCGCTTGATTTGTGCTGTTGGGGTCAGCCTGCAGCGGAAGCCAGATGTCTGTGGGTGGATCCCACACGAAGCTGCCATCGAGTACGCCGACCACCTCGTACGGCTCGCCCCCCAACCGAATAGCCTTGCCCACAAGATTGGGATCTCCGGCAAAACGGCGATGCCACAGTCCATTGCTGATCACCACGACATGGCGGCCGCCGGGGCGATCTTCGTCGGCCGTGAATGTCCGCCCCAAATCCACGGTTGCACCGAAGAGCCGGAAAAAGCCCGCGGAAACGCGGATGTCTCTGAGTTGCTCTGGCAACTCCCCTTCGGTCAGATTTATGCCGGGACTGTCGCTTTCATAGGCTGCAAAATCTTGCAAGGTGCTGGTTTGCTGGCGCCAAACCATGAACTTTGGAATTGAGCTGAGATTGAAGCTCTCCTGAGGGGAACTAAGCATGAACTGGACGATGCGATCAGGCTCCGGATAAGGCATAGGCCGAAGCAGAACGGTGTCAACGACGGAGAAGATGGCGGTGTTGGCGCCGATGCCGAGGGCGAGCGTCAGTACTGCGACGGCGCTGAATCCGGGGTTCTTGCGCAGCATGCGCAGGCCGTAGCGCAAGTCCTGGAGGAGGCTGTCTATGAAGCTGACGCCGCGCGCCTCGCGGCATTCTTCTTTCGCGCGTTCGATGCCGCCAAATTCAATGCGCGCGCGCCGCAGTGCCTCTTCCCGCGGCTCGCCGCTGCGCACCAAGTCCTCCGCGAACGCCTCGATGTGGAAGCGCAGCTCCGCGTCCATCTCGCTTTCCATCCGCGCGCGCCGCATCACCGCCCGCAACCACAAACGAATTCGGCTCCACATCGTCATACTTCCTCAGGTGTACTTTGCAGAATCCCGGCAATGACATCCGCCATGCGATTCCACTTTTCGGCTTCGGTCTGTAATTTGCGTTTGCCCGCCGCAGTCAGCCGGTAGTATTTCGCCTTGCGCTTATTTTCCGACTCGCCCCATTCACTCGTGATCAAGCCCTGGTGTTCGAGCCGGTACAGCGCGGGATAGAGCGAGCCTTGTTGAATTTCCAGCCGGTCTTTCGAAATCTGCTGAATGCGTAGCAAGACGCCGTACCCGTGCAGCGGGCCCAGCGAAACAGCTTTGAGAATCAACATATCCAGCGTTCCCTGCAGCAGCTCCATCTGTTTTTTGTCCATGGAAACGGTCTCTCTCCTAGACGCACTAGGAATCTAGCTCGCTTCTCCTAGACTGTCAAGGAGAAAGAAGGGCTACTCGCACTGAAAAGTGGTCTGAAGCAGGTCAAAGGTGGAATTGCGCAAAAAGAAGTATTTCAGGAATGTGAGGCGGGCCAGTCGAGTACGTTTCGGATGGAAATGGCGATCTCTCTCATTTGGATTTTCAGCAAAACCATCAACTCGCCTGAGTCTTCGATCTCTCCCAGAAATTCACCCCATTCGTTCGTCCTAAGCGTGATGAAACTCTGACGGAAGTTCCAAAGTGTGATCCTGACGCCTCGGCGAAAAACCGCGGTGCAGCTGGTGTCCAGCAGCTGCCCAGTGATCATCAGGCGGTTGGTTTCCGGATGCAATTCGAGAAGCAGATCAAGTTCGTATGGTTCAGCGCGATAAAGCAGGTGCCTTTGAGGATGCGCCGCCGACCGCGCCCCGAATGCCGGTGTCGCAAAACTGTCGAACAGGAGCTCAACCTGCCGCTCCGATTCGCGGCGACTCGGTCTGTTTCTCCATCGCGCTGGGCGCTCAACCGATTTCGTCTGCCTGGTGAAGCGCTTTTGCTGGGCTAAGCGCATTGCTGGGAATCCGCCTATTCTGTAGTGTCCTAACCCAAAGATTCGTTGCAGAGAAGAATGCCTTATCTCCTCTGCGCGCCCTTCGTCAGGAACGCCCGAAGCTCTTAACCTAAGACACTCGCGTAAATTGCTGCGGCTTCAAAAATGGCCCTGGGTCCTGTAATCGGGGTGTTTGAGGGCTACTTAACCTGAGAACACCCGACCGTGTCAAGTTAAGATTAGCCTTTGGTTTGAAGTCGCTACTCCCTCCACATCGTTGTGATTTCACGTATGCTTCTCCAATGAAATATGTCCTCGGCTTTGACGGCGGCGGCACAAAAACCGAATGCGTCTTGATGGACGAATCCGGCACCATCGTCGCGCGTTCCCGCTCCGGCGCATCCAACGCCGTCAACGTTGGCGCGAAAGCAACCGCCGCGGCTCTTGCAGAGGCAGGCGTGGAAGCGCTTCGCTCTGCCGCGAAATCATCTTCCGGCGTCGCATACATTCTCGCGGGCATTTCTGGTGCAGGCGAGCCGGCAGTTCAAGCCGAAATCAAAATCCTTCTTCAACTGAGCTTTCCTGATGCCTCGATCGTAATCACCAGTGATTTGCCGCTCACCTTGGCAGCGACTGGCGAAATCCCCAGTGTTGTCGTAATTGCGGGAACAGGCTCCGCTGTCCTTGGAAGAACGTCGCCGCTCAAACTCGCGCGCGCCGGTGGATTCGGTCCTATCATTGGCGATCCCGGAAGCGCCAACGACATCGGGCGAAAGACCGTTGCGCGCTGCTTTCAAAAATTCCTCAACAAAGAAGAGTTTCCTCTGACCGACGAAACCTGCCGCACCTTTGATTGCGCCTGGCCCCAATTTGTTGATCTGGCCCGCGAACAACCTACCGTCATCTTCCCTAAAATATTCCCGATCGTTGCAAAAGCGGCCGAAGCCGGCGATGCTTCAGCGCGCTCGATCTTGATCACCGCCGTCAAAGATTTGTTGCAACAAGTCTTTGAAGTTTTCAGTCAACTCCAATTGCAGAACACGAGTTTCTTCCTTGCAAAAACGGGCGGAGTCTTCGAGGGCAGTCCTTTTCTTAATGCGGAATTCGACCGTCTGGTTCGCGAAATCGCCCCCAGCGTCCGCATTGGCCCGCTCCCTCGGCCAGTTGCTGAATCCGCCGCGCAACTTGCTCGCGATGCCTTGACGAGCCCGCTGCAAATCCCTGAAAGTTAATTCATGCCCGAGTCTGTCGCAGAAGCCCGCGAACGCGCGGCCGTAGCCACCGGCGATGAATTTGCCGCGCTCCTGCATCATCCTTCCGCGGATGTTCTCCTCTTGCTTCTCGACAATCCCGCGCTCGACGAACCTCAACTCTGCTTACTCCTGGAACGAAAAGATCTCCCCGGCGAAGTCCTCGAAGAAGTCGGCAAACGCAAACCGCTCCTAAAAAGTTACCGAGTGAAAAAGGCACTTTGTTTTCATCCGCGTGGGCCGCGCCTTGTCACACTGCGTCTCATCCGCGATCTCTATCTGATGGATCTCGTCCAACTCGCGCTTTCGCCAGCTGTCCCGGCCGAGCTAAAACGCAACGCGGAGGAGCAACTCCTCGCGCGCCTTCCGCAAATTCCGCTAGGCCAAAAAATCACGCTCGCGCGCCGCGGCCCTGCGCGCGTGGCTGGTGCTCTGCTCACAGAAGGCCATCCGCAAATTGTCTCCGCGGTCCTCGACAATCCTTACCTAACCGAAGCGCAGGTGTTGAAAACTCTCTCACGCGAGAAGCTCCCTGCACCGGTGGTTCCCGCGATTATTCATCACCGCAAATGGTCCATTTCCTACAATATTCGGATCGCGCTTCTGCGCCAGCCTTCGGCGCCGTTGGCCACCATTCTTTCCTATCTGCCGCAACTCACCGTTTCCGACCTCCGCGAACTCGCCGCTCCCGGCATTGTTCCGGAAACCTTGCGCCGCTACATCCAGGCTGAAGTGCAGCACCGTCTCAGCTCCGGCGCTTCCCCCAAAGGTTCCCGCGCGTCCAAAGAATGAGTCACCCATAAGTGAACGGGTCTGCATTTCGAGGATTCACAAAACCCTTCGATTTGCCGGATTCTGAGTCGTAAATGATCCGAAGCGGCCCTTCTGGCTGATCCGTTCGCATGAATTGTTATAAGAGATACGATTGGCGGGAACAAAACACCGCGTTCCGGCGTCGTATGTCTTGTGGTGGTGACTAGCGTATTCTGGCAACATTGGGACGGCGATTCGTCTCCGGCGCCGCGGTACGTCATCCCTGGCAGGGGGTCACAACCACGAAATGAGCACGGGGGATCAGGCATCCCGGCGGCTCGAACGTCGCTGGGCGCCACGCTACGCGTTTCGCGCCGGCCTCGAAATCGAATGGGGCTCCGCGCTCCTGCGTGGCAGCACCCGCGACATCAGCTTGAACGGAATGTTTATCGAAGTGCCGGACACGTTGTGGATCGGCGCCGGCTTCACCGCCCGCTTGCGTCTCCCTCAACCCGTCAAACTCGATTGCCAGGTGAAGCGTATCGAACCAGGCCGCGGCATGGGCGTCTCCGTCGCTCTTGCCGAATCGGAAAGCCAGAAAGCTTACAGCGACCTTCTTTCGTCCCTCACTCCTCCGGGCATTTGAAGCGGCTTATACTAGACTGGACTCCGTATCGCGAAGCCGGAATCGCAAATTCGGCCGAGCCTTGCGCGCGAACGGGTCGCGTGGGGAAGCTTTGACTCGCATCGCCGCGCGAAATGGGGCTGTTCGAGTCGCAACGCGCTATGAATAACATGACTCGCTGCCTTGATTGCGGTTCGCCACGGACCGCGGATCAGTGTCCCGCCTGCGGGCTCACTTCCGCAGCGGCGGAGGTGATGTTTCGCCGCCGTTTCATGAAGCGCACCGGCATATTTCTCGCCGGGTCGCTGGCGTTTCCATATATCAGCCAGGTTTATCCGCCGCTCGACGTTGATCTCATGTTGATATTTTTTGGCGTGATTTTTTTTGTTGCGTTGACGCTCGCGGTGATTCTGGACCGGCGCGCGCGAAGACGCCAGGAACTCGAAATGCTCAAGCACCTCTACGGCGGTTTCATCCTGCTGCCATGGATTCTGGCCTTCACGCTTATCGTCAACGGAAGACTCGATTCCTCAAAAAACGTGAGCTATCACTCCGCGATTGTTGACGGCCGCTACAACATGCCGCCCGTGGTCCGCGGTCGCCGGCTATTCGTCAAGTCTTGGCGCGAACTGGGGAAATATGAAAGCTTGGCCGTGAGCGAATATGATTACGACCGCTTCAAGCTGGGCGACCAAGTGAATGTCGGCGTCAAACCGGGTGCACTCGGAATTCCGTGGTTTTACGACATCTACCGCCGGTGACGGCGAGTCGATTTTTTTGACTTCAAATCCTCCTCAAAATTTTCGTTGACGGCAACTAGTGCGCAGGAGTGCTGCGCCCCTACATCCGTCAATAAGCTGGCTGGCCGCTGATCTTCAGCGGGATTTGCAGTTGTAGAATGGAGCCATTCTTGCCCACGCGAAAGGACACTTGTTGCATTGGGCCGATGTCGCGCGTTTTCCACTCGGGAGTTTCGAGCGGGTCGCTGGGCTTATCCGCGAGCGACCATTCGACGTTGTTGCCGGCAGGCTTCACCGTTTGCGGATCGATTTCGTAGACTTCTTCCTCCTTCACGTTCACCAGCAAATAGCGCTTCCAGAGGCGCACAAGCAACAGCCCTTTTTTCTCCGTGTGATACATGCCCCACGATTTCGGTGCCTCGTCATTGAATTTCACAATCGCAAATTCCACCGATTTCCATTGCTGCTTCTGCGACGGCGCTTGAGCGCAAACCGAGATTGCACCAAAGAGCAGAGCCAATGTGACTCTAAGGCATCGAGCCATCATTTACGCGCCCAATCCTGCAGCTAGCCAAAATAGTGTCATTAAGGCTGAAACGCCGCAGGCCGGCCATCTCAGCTTTCCGTTCCCAACCAGGCTCGCCAGGAATCCGAGCGGCGCGGCCGAGAATCCACTGAGGGCTATCAATCCGCATACCCAGTACTCGCAAGTTCCAGTTGTGCCCATTTCAACCAAGATGCCATAGACAATCAACCAAAAACTCGACCACGCCACCAGTCCGCTAGCCCCGATTGCCGCGTAGCTCCGCCAGGCCGGCTCGACGATTCTGGGGGATGTTCGCCACCAGCGATGCAGGGCCCATGCCAGAATCACTCCGGGAAGAATCAGCAGAGGAAAGTTCACCATCTAACCCTTGACCTCGGAGAAGGATTTGTCGAGGAGGCGGATGGCTTCGTCGACGTCGGACTTGGAGGTGTTGAGCATGGGGGCGAGGCGGAGCGTGTTGCCATAGAGGCCGCCTTTGCCGATGAGCAAGCCGTTCTGGCGTGCGCGCTCCATCACTTGCGTGGTGGCTTGGGGAGCGGGCTCTTTGGTCTTGCGATCTTTCACCAATTCGAGCGCCTGCATCAGGCCCATGCCGCGCACATCACCGATAAGCGCATGCTTTTGCTGCAACTCTTCGAGCTTCGAGCGGAAGTGCGCGCCAACCGTGTGCGCGTTTTCGAGCAACTTTTCTTCTTCGATGAGTTCGATGGTGGCTTTGGCGGCAACGCTGGTGACGGGATTCCCGCCAAACGTTGCGATATTCGCGCCCTGGAAGCTTCCCGCAATTTCCGGCGTGGTCACGGTGAGGCCGATGGGCACGCCGTTGGCCATGCCTTTCGCGCTGGTAATCATGTCCGGCACGACTTCCCAGTGCTCGATGCCGAACCACTTTTTGCCGGTGCGGCCCCAGCCGGTTTGCACTTCATCGGAAATGAACAGCGCGCCGTACTGCTTCACGATTTTGAAAACGATTTTGAAGTATTCCTTTGGCGGAGTGATAAAGCCGCCGACGCCCTGAATCGGCTCCGCGATGAACGCGGCGATGTTGCCGCTGGTTCCGGTCTGAATGAGATTTTCGACATCGCCTGCGCAAGCAACTTCGCAATCGGGATATTTCAGGTGCAGCGGGCAGCGGTAGCAATAAGCATTCACGGCATGGGAGATGCCGACGCCAATCACTCCGCCTTTGCGGTAGGACGCGTGCGCGGTGACTCCTTTCGCGAGCGCGGAGCCGCCGGAATAAGCGTGGCGCAGCGCGACCACGTCAAAATTTCCCGTGGACATGCGCGCGAGCAGCAGCGCGGCTTCGTTGGCTTCTGTACCGGAATTGGTGAAGAAACTTGACTTGAGGTTGCCGGGAGTGATCTGCGCGACCTTTTCGGCGAGCGCGACGATGTGTTCATTGGGATAAAGCGTAGACGTGTGCTGCAGCCTGTTCACCTGCGCGGCGACTTTGCCCGAAACTTTGGGATTGCAGTGGCCGACAGAGACCGTGAGGATGCCGCCGAAGAAGTCGAGATACTTGTTGCCGTCGAGGTCCCAGAGATACTGCATTTCGCCGCGGTCGGCGACCAGCGGCTGCTGGAAGTAGTTGGTGACCGAGGGCCAGAGGTATTTCTTGTGCTTGGCGACAATTTCGTCGCTGCGCGCGCTGCGAGCGAGTTGCGAAGCGGGAACGAACTGAGCGGGAGTGGTCATGGGCGAATCCTTGCGTAAATTTGATACGTCGAGTGTACGACAGGGAATGGGAAGTGACGAGTGACGACCCGGGGGGTGTCGGATGTGTGGCAAACAAGGGACTTACAAACAGTAATTTTTGGAAGTGTGGCAAGGAAAGGACTTACGGGCGAATTTTCGGATCTGTGGCAAATAAAGGGCTTAGGAGCGTTCTTGAAAGAGGTAGGGGTTTGCGGTGGATAGATGAGAAGTACCGCGCCGCCGACGGACATTAGTTAAATCTTACTACAAGATGACGTAAAAGTCAAGCAATTTCTAAATCATTTGGGTTCTTGAGGTTAGAGGCAAGAAATTCGGGGCTAGAAACGAGTTTTGATAAGAGCAAGTAAGTCGTTTGTTTGATGCGGGATAGGTGGCACGCTACTAGAAGCTCTTCAGCAATGATTCTAGCCATTGTTGCATTCCAGAACTTAGCAAAAGGCCGCAGCGACTCAAAACGTCCCTTAGCTTAGCCGCTTGGCACGCGTTGGTTCGCAAGGTACAACCGAAGCTTCGTCACACCAAATCCCAGGGCGTTGCGCTTTCCGTGAAGATGGCACGAGGGATTGCACTTTCCTGGCACGCGTGCCGACGAGCGAAAAATAGCGACATTGGGTCAGAGTAAGGCGGGAGTCGCACCTTGTCGCTTGCGGTACGTAGAAACAACGGACAATAATGCCCGCAACCCAGGGATCCAAGGTCAACCAAGTCCAAGGAATGTTCGGTAGGATCCCTGTCACAGCAAGGAGAAATTCATCATGAAGAGAATTCTTAAAGGTGTCACCATGACGGAAAGCCGAATACTAGGGTTGTTCATGGGAGTGAGCCTGTTGTGTGTTTTGCCGATGCAAGCGCAGGAGTCAAGGCCAGTGAGCGAGCGGCCAGGCTCAAGCAGTCGCGACCTGGCAGCGGAACCTAACTCGTTGGCCACAAATCGGGGCGTTTCTCAGGAAGCTCAGGCGGCTGCGCCCCGCGTATTGAAGTTCAGCGGCGTATTGCTCGACGCTGAAGGCAAGCCGTTGAGCGGGCAAGTGGAGGTGACCTTCTCGCTTTACCAGCAGGAAGGAGACGAAGTACCGCTTTGGACAGAAACGCAGCACGTGGAGGCAGATGAGCGTGGCGGCTACACAGCGTTCCTTGGCGCCAGGCAACTGACGGGCATACCTGCGGAGCTGTTCCGGTCAGACGAAGCGCGGTGGCTGGGCGTCCAAATTGCCGGCCAGACGCAGCAGCCTCGCACGATACTCGTGAGTGTTCCCTACGCCTTGAAAGCTGTGGAGGCGGAAAAACTGTCCGGAAAGTCCCTGTCTGATTTCGTGATGTCGGACAGCCTGGGTGAGCAGGTTCGCCGGGTGATGGAAGGTCAGGCGCTGGTTGCAGGCCAAGCGACTTCGCCAGGCACACAGCAGCCGGGTCAAACCAAGGCAAGTAGCACGTCGACTGCTCCAACGACTGCGGCCGGGCCGATGTTTCCGCCCAGCACGTTCAGCGGGACGAACGCCACACAGATCGTGTCGGTACAGCAGAACGGCAGCGGTAACGGATTGTACGCGCAGACAGCCAGCAGCACAGGCAACAGCGGCGTGGTGGGCGTTGCCACTTCCACCTCCACTTCCAACAACCAGAACGGCGTTATCGGCTTTAACGCCGGGGCAGGATCTGGTGTGGCGGGGATCGCCACCAACCCCTCCGCCGGCGTTGGTGTGTACGGCCAGAGCGCGAACTTCGCCGGAGTGATCGGTAATTCCCTAGCGACTTCGGGGTTCGCCACCGGCGTGTTCGGGAATAGCGCGAACCCGAGCGGAAACGGCGTGTTCGGCAACGACACCGCGACCTCCGGCTCTGCTACCGGTGTATTCGGACAGACTTCCAGCCCCGACGGATCCGGAGTTCACGGTGGCAATACCGCCTCTTCCGGGTTCGCCACTGGTGTGTCTGGATTTAGCACGAGCACCGGCGGGAACGGTGTGTTTGGTAAAGCCGCCGCCACTTCCGGCTTTGTCAACGGAGTCTTTGGGCAAACAAATAGTACGAGCGGGAATGGTGTCCTTGGTCAGGCCCTCGCTAGTTCCGGATTCACAAGCGGCGTATTTGGAGACGCTAGTCCTAGCCAGAACGGCACGGGCGTTTTCGGGTCGACCGTCCAATGGGTCGGTGTCGGCGGTCAAGCCACAGCAAGTTCTGGCGGCCCCGCCTTTGGTGTATGGGGAGACAGCCAGAGCACTGGCGGCGCTGGCGTAGCCGGATTTGAAGATGCAACCTCGGGTCCCACGAACGGTGTGTATGGACACAGTGTCAGCCCAGACGGCAGCGGGGTCCAGGGAGTCAACGACTCCAGCGCTGCCAACTTCAACAACGGCGTTTTGGGCATAAATAACGCGACGACCGGCAATGCCTACGGCGTGAACGGCGCAACGCAGACCACAGGTTTCGGTGCTGGCGTTGCGGGCCAAGCGTTCGCGACGACAGGCAACGCCTTTGGAGTGTTTGGTCAATCCAATAGCCCGAACGGGAACGCGATATTCGCGCACGCCGTTGCGGCTTCAGGTTTTCCAACTGCCGTGGTCGGATTTCTCGACAGCCCGCAAGGCGGCGTGGCCGGTCAGTTCGTCGCGCACACTGGGGCAGGTCTGATCCTGCAAGGCTTATCAGGTCCCAACTTCAACCAGGTCTTCAGTGTGGATGCAAACGGCAACCTGAACATCAGCGGCAATCTCGTGGTGAGCGGCACAAAGTCTTCCACTGCGAAGCTCCAGAACGGACGGGAAGTAGCACTCTACGCCGTGGAAAGCCCGGAAAACTGGTTCGAGGATTTCGGGAGTGCAGAACTGAAGAGCGGAGTGGCCTGGGTGTCCCTTGAGCCTACCTTTAGTGAGGCAACCAACGCATCCGTTGCCTACCATGTTTTTCTGACTCCGAACGGCGACTCCAACGGGCTGTACGTAGCCCGAAAAACCGCTACCGGCTTCGAAGTTAGAGAGCACGGGGGCGGCGGTTCTAATGTGGCGTTCGACTATCGGATCGTCGTAAGGCGCCGCGGCTATGAAGCGATTCGCATGGCCGAAGTACAGAATGACGCGAAAACTGTCGAAGCATCGCACCAGCACCTCGCTCAGTTTGTAAGCTCAGGCATTCCAAACAAGGCTGCGATCCTCAAAGCGTCTCCTCGGAATGTTCAAGCCCTAGCAACTCGGCCTGTACAAGCACGGCCCAGTGTTCCTCAGCCGCCAAAGCCGAGCATTCCGCAAGCGCCGAAGGTAAACGTAGCCCAACCGCCGCAGCCGAGATAACTAGCCACATCCCCAGTATCAACTGGGGGCTGGGCGGGTATTTTGCAGGGGTGCAGCATGCTCGCGAGTTGCACCTCTGCACTTGCTGTCTCGATCGCGGGCTGCGGAGTTGCTAAGGGAACAAAGCGAGACGGGTTTCTTCGGTTTGGCGCGAAGGACTCGGTCGGGAATTATAGGGCGTGGCTGCGTGACGCGAAAACGCGCACATGCCAGAGGGACTATGGTCGAAATGAGTAAAAGCCACACGGTTTCGCAAGATGACGGGCTTTGTCGCTTGCAAGGAGTGAGTGGCCCAGGTAGGTTGGCACTCATGAGAGTTGCCATGACGAAAAGGAAATCGCGACAATTCACTTCGCTTGGATTGCTATTCGTAATTCTTGCCGCGGTCGGGTTGTCCGGCTGTGCCACTCCGCTGGGGCCGCCACCGCCGGGGGCCAAGACTAGAGTTTATGTGGCCGACATCACTCAGAACAGCCTTTCCGTTTTCATCATCGACGACATCCTCACGGGATCGTTGAGATCATTGCCGTCGATTGCGGCGAATTGCAACGGGCCGGTGGCGCTTGCGAAGACTTCCTCAGGGAAGTTTGCGTACGTGCTTTGTGCCCACTCCAACCAGTTTTCCGGGTTTGCCATCGACCAAGCCACGAACGATCTGACGCCGGCGGGGACATTTACCACCGGGAATAATCCCGTGGCCGCAGCCATCGACCCCGGAAGCAGGTTTTTGTATTTGGCCAACAGCGGGTCCAACACAGTCACCTGCTATACGATCGATTCCAATACGGGCGCGGCCACATCTATTGGCGGCGCGACGGTGACAACCAACTTTGCGCCCAACGGGCTGGCGATTGACCCGGGCGGGGCTTTCCTCTATGTGAGCGCGGCGTACGGGAATAGCGGTGACGTAGAGGGGTTCTCGATTAACGCGATGACCGGCGCACTGACGCCCATGGCGGGTTCGCCTTTCGCTTCGTTCTTGGCTACTGGGCTCAAAGTGCATCCCTCGGGCAAATACATTTATGTAAGCGACGAGGTGAACGGAATCCGCGGGTTCTCGATCGACGGGATGGGGGCCTTAGCCGAGATTGCAGGTTCACCGTTCGCAGCGGGCAATGAGCCTTTCGGCGTCTCCTTGGATTTCCAGGGGAAGTTCCTATACACGGCAAACTTCGTGAGCAACGATGTTTCCGGATTCACGGTTGATGCCAACACGGGCAAGCTATCGCCGGTGCCCGGTTCGCCATTTGTGGTGGGAGTCACTCCCGCAAGAGCGGTTGTGGACACGCTCGGGTTGTACCTATATGTTCCCGACTCGTTCGACAATACCGTACGAACCTATTCGATCCATCTAAACGGCGCGCTCACGGTTGTGTCGGGGTCGCCGTTCGCGGCGACCGGAGCCGCGGACGTGATGACGATTCCGTAGGATGTTGCCCAACAAAAGCTCAGAGGGATTGGTGGTGGGCAACTGCAGTAAGGAGGCCTACGCGAACATGGCGAGGGCGTTGGGTTTCTTGGATTTGGCAGCGAGGGGCGCGGTTAGAAATTGCAGGAACGGGGTCATAACGCGGAAGCGGTCGACGATGGCCTTGTAGAGTTTTGGAGAAGTGACGAGGCTGGGCGGAAGCTCCTTGTACAGAATGTAGTATTTGTAGCGCAGCAAATCGGCGGCGGGATGGTCGGCCGGGAAGCCGCGAGGAACGCGGGAGAGTTGAGTGCCCTCCAGGTTGCCGAGAAGTTTGCGCAGGTCGCGCGCGGCGAGGATGCGGCGGAACTCTTCGTGGCGTTCGGCGATGCGCTGGCGAATGGCGAGCAGGAGTTCGGGTTCAGGCATATACACGCCTCCGCCAATAGCGACACCCTTGTGTGAGATCGCGAAGTAGTAGCCGCCCTGATGGTGCGGCGCGCCGTGAGGGCGAAACGTGGCGGCGATTTGCTCTTTGTAGGGCTTTTTGTCTTTGCTGAAGCGGACGTCGCGATAGATGCGGAAGATGGCTTTGTGCGGATCGGTTTCGTATTCGGGAGCGAAGCCGTGGAGGGCGATGTTTAGGGCGTCAACGAGCTGGCGCATCGGCTCTTTGACTTTTTGTTCGAAGAGCGGCTTGCGCGGCAGGAACCATTCGCGATTGTTGTTGCGCGCGAGGCCGCGGAAGAATTGCAGAGCTTCGGGGGGAAAGCCGGAAAATTGAGAGCGCATCGCGTCCTCTGTTCGTTAGGCTAGCGGTCTTTTTCACTCCTCGCAACATGAACATACATCCCCGGCGGGAATCACAGCATCCGTAGAGGCAGGTTGGTTGAATCGATTGGCAAGTTCGCGCTTCGAGTGGCAACCTACTGGGTTCAGCTCAATAGCAAATCCTGCAAAGCAGGAATGAGGGCATGAGGAGAGTCCTATGAGAGAGAGGATGGCCAAGCTCGCCGTTGGTGCCGGAGTTCTAACAATCGTTCCTTTGCTCGTTCCCTGTTTGCGAGCCCAGGAGGGAGGCCGGGCTGTCGGGCAAGGTCACGGACTCTTCGGGGGCAGCGGTAGCCAACGCGAAGGTTTCGATTAAGAATTGGCAACGGGCCAGTCGACGGAGGCGCAGACCGATGGGACGGGGATGTACAGCTTGGCAAAGCTGGCTGCGGGCGACTATGAAGTTACGGTGGCGGCCGAGGGGCTTGCGGTTAAAACAGAGAACGTAAAGGCGGCGGAGGGAGCTTCGCTGACCTTCAGTGCAGAGCTGACGGCGCTGCCTTCGGCTCCTGAAGCGCAGACGCAAGCTCCGGCGATCAACGCTCCAAATGCGCCGCCCAGCAATAAAGCTCCATCTCTCGAGGACCTGGGTTTTCCTGCCGCCGAAATTAAAAGCAACCCCAAGGAGCAGGCGCTGCTGGATAAGCGGACGCACATGCTGAAAATCCATCAACGGCTGGGCTTGATTACAACGATTCCCATGATCGCGTCGGTGGCGACGTCGATTAATGCGGGTGGCAGGCACACCAGCAACACGGACCGCACGGTACACATGGTCCTGGGTTCGGCGACGGGGGATTTGTATTTTATGACCGCCTGGTATGCAATTCGCGCGCCGCGCGTGGAGGGTACAAAGTCCCGCGGGCCGATTCGCTTTCACAAGGCTATGGCGTGGATTCACGGGCCAGGCATGATTCTCACACCCATTCTGGGAGCATTGGCGTATTCGCAAAAAAATAACGGGGAGAAGGTCCATGGAATCGCCAAAGCGCACGGGCCGGTGGCCATCGTTACGGCGGGAGCTTTTGGGGCGGCGCTGCTGTCGGTATCGCTGCTGAAGGTTTCCACGAGCGGCAAATTTATGAATGCAAATCGGATGACGAAACAGTCAGCTTCGGTTTTCCTGTTATTGCTTTTGACGCTGCCACAGTGTCTCTTGGCCGCGGATGAGCAGTGGGTGCTTGACCAATCCACGTTGAGCTACCACGTCTCTCATCCCCTTCATCAAACGGAAGGGGTGAGCCACGCCGCCCGAGGCAAAGGCCTTTGTCACGAAGGGCAGTGCGATTTCCTGATTGCGGTGCCGGTGAAGTCGTTTGATTCAGGCGACAGCAACCGCGATCTGCACATGATTCAGGTCACGAGAGGCGCGGAATTTCCCATGGTCACCGTGCGCACGCGATTGCCGGAAAGCGACTCGAAATCCGCGACCATCAACGCCGATCTGGAGATCCAATTCGCGGGCCAGACGGCGCATTACAAGCAGGTTCCGTTTGAACTGACGACGCAGGACAAAGAAGCCAAAATCACAGGAACCATTCCGGCGACACTATCCGATTTCAAGATTGAACCGCCAACGCTGCTGACACTCCCAGTAAAGAATGAAATGCCGATTCGCGTGGAAATGAACTGGCATCGCCAGTGAGCTTGAATTACGCTTGACGTAACACATAATTCCTAATACCCTTAGTCCGTGATCGTCAGTTACCGGGACAAGAGGTCGAGGGATTTTGCCGCAGGAAAACGGGTCAAGGCATTTTTTGGTTTTGAGCATTCTGGGCGTTTGAAGCTCGACCGACTGGAAGCGGCCACATCGTTGCGAGACCTGGTTGCATTGCCTGGTAATCGTTTTGAAGCGTTGGCCGGTGACCGCCAAGGGCAATACAGCATCCGAATCAACGATCAGTGGCGAATTTGCTTCGAGTGGCCGGACGGATCAACTGGGCCATCGAACGTTGAGATTGTTGACTACCATTAGGAGAAGCGACATGGGAGTTCCTGCGATTCATCCCGGTGAGCATCTCGCCGAAGAGTTAGAAGCACTCGGCATGAGCGCGGCGGAGTTGGCGCGCAAGATCGATGTGCCCACCAATCGCGTCACGCAAATTCTGAATGGGACACGCGCGATTACGGGCGACACCGCATTGCGGCTTGGTCATTTCTTTGGCACGAGCGCGCAGTTTTGGCTGAATCTGCAGAGTTTCTATGAGCTGCGGCTCGCTGAGCGCAGGGCAGGGAAATCCATCAAGGACCTTCCGAGGCTAAAACGCCGCGAACCTGTCCACGCGTAAGAGTTTAGTCCTGCGCGGACGCGACGCTAGCTGATTGAAACTCGAGGGGCTGAAGCGGGCGGGTGTAGTTGATCCAGACTTCGGCCGCGATGGTCTGCAGCGTGAAGCCGATCCAGAAAGCGGTGCCGAAGAATTCTTTGGGCTGTGGCGCGTGGCCGCTCATCAAAGCGGCGGCAAAGAACATTCCCATGATGGGCCGAATGGTGGCGACGGCGAGTCCGATGGCGTACCCGCGAATCATCCACTCACGATGCTGAGCAAATTCGCGGCGCAGGGCGTGCCAAAGCGCTTTGGCGAGTGAAATCAGGAAAAACGTTCCAAAGAGAGCTATGGCGGCTTTTTCGTCGAGGCCACCGATGGTTTTTCCGAAGGCCAACTTCAGTCCGCTGATCCCCACGACGGCGCTTGCGGCAAGAAAAATCCTTCCCGACCAGCGATGCACCTGCGGATAGCGCGAGCGCAAACTGCGCACAAATTGCAGCGGCCCAAGCACCATAAAAAGCATGGCGGGAAGAATGTGCGTCAACACCAGCGCGCGTTCGCCGGCGAAATGCGCGTCCAAGTCTGCCGCCGGATTTCGCGGCGAACTCAGTGCGCCGGGTTTCAGCAAAACGATGGTCCGCCGCGTGGCGACGGCGAGGCCGATAAAAGCGAGAAAAATCACCGCAACCCAGAGGAATCGCACGAGTGTGCGATTCGGACGCGTTAGCTGTGACGTTGCCCGTGGCATGGCCGCGATGCCTCCCACTAGGCATACGCAGGAGCGCCGCGATTTATAACCGCTTCGGGGTTTCTCCTGAATGCGGGCTGGAGGTACTTCGCGCGATATACTTTCGCGCATGTTTCTGCGGCAAAGGATTCTGCTGTGTGGCGCGGCGTGCTGGTTCGGCTCTTTGGCCGCAGCGGCGCAAGCGACACATTATTCGGTGAAATTGACGCCGGATTTCGAGCGTCACGTCCTGTATGGCGAAGAGCGAATCGAGTTTTCAGCGGACCCGGGAGTTACGGAGTGGCGAAAGAAAGAAGGATTGAAAATCACGGAAACCAGAGTTGCGGGCGGGAAGGTGACGGTCGACGAGAATGACGTACGCGCGCAACTGGATTCAGGCGGCAAGCACGTTCTTCGATTCAAATACGAGGCTAGCGCCGGTCAAGGGCTCCGGTGGCTCGGCAGTTCTGCTGCGAACAACATAAATTCTGAGAAGGCGGGATTCTTTAGCGCGTTTTATTGCGACGCCTGGATGGTGTGCGACAGCAGTCCGGCACAACGCGCGACGCTGCGGCTGGAGATGGTTGTTCCAGTTCAGCAAAACGAGAGCGCCACGATGAGTTTCCGTGCCGTGGGTCCGGGGAAACGAGGCAAAGAGAGGCGCGACAAGGATGGGAATCACTTTGTTTTCGAGCAGAACGAACCCGTGCAGACGTACTTGTTCAGTTTTGGAGTGGCCAAGCTTGGCGTAGTGGAGGCTGGAAGATTATCGCTCTTTGCTCCGAACTTGGAGGCGAAAGGGGCAGCGTTAGCCAAGACGAAGGATGCGTACGCGTTCCTACGAGAGAAGGCTGGGGTGGATTTGCTTGATCCGCGCTACACGCAAGCGTTCTTGCCGACTCTTAACCGCGGCTTTGGACAAGAAGCAGCAGGAATGGCGCTCTTGTCCGAGGAGTACCTGTCAGACCTGGCGGACAGAGATGACGTGCAGTTGATGGCGCACGAGTTGGCGCATCAATGGTGGGGTGTGCTGGTGGGCATTCGTTCGTGGTCGGACTTCTGGCTTAACGAAGGGTTTGCCGAGTTCATGTCGGACGCATACATCGAAAAGCACCAGGGACGGGCAGCGTATGAGAAGCAAATGTCGGAATTGAAGGAGAGAATGGAGAAACTGCGTGAGGAGGGCAAGGACCGGCCGTTACACTGGGAAGAATGGAAAGATGCGCGCGAGGCTTTGGGTGCGATTCCTTATGTCAAAGGGGCGTTGTTTTTGAACCGATTGAAGACAGAACTTGGCGAAGAGAAGTTTTGGCAGGGGATCGGGCTTTACACGTCCAAGAACGCGCGGAGATTAGTCGATTTGCGCGATTTTCAGAAGGCTATGGAGGAGGCGAGCGGGCGCGATTTGCGCGGACTGTTCGACGAAGCAGTGTATCAGTGAAATCTCCTCTTCTCGTGGGCGCGAAGTGAGTCCTCCAAGCCTTCTTGCGTTACTCCTCGTCAACTATTTCCGGCGGTATCCAGACAGTTTGCCAGGAGTCCCCCGAGGGCCAGCTCAAGAAGCGATTGAAGATCTGGTCGAAATCCCTGCGAAAATCAAAACAGGTCCTGTAAGAAATTATCGCGAGGAATAAGACTTGTCATAACGGCCTCCGGGGGTGTGTTTGGGCGGGTGCAGGCGGGGCTTTCTTAGGCTGGGAGCGGAAAGAACGCCAACCCGAGCTGGAGACTTCTTTTTGGAGCGATGCGGTGGCGGTGTCAAGGGGTTCTTGTGTGAAAAATTTGCATGGAACGCGGGGGCAGGGAAGAGGCTGGCCGTTTCTTGGACTTTGTGCCAGTTTTCGCGGGCGCTTCGGAGCGATATGTTTTACGTGACCCAGCAAGAGGTGCAACCATGGATCAAATCGCAAATTGGATGCAAAGCAATTGGTATGAACTGGGCAGCCTCTTGGCCCAATTCACGTTTTTGTTTGCAGGTTTGTGGTTCGCGTGGAAAATTCTCAGGGCCATGCGGGCCACCCAGCAGCAAATGGGCGCGTTGCTGCGCCTTTCGATGACGGATGGCTTGGAAGAGCGCTCTAACACGAACGACACGGGTCACGAGACAAGCCCAAGTGTCGTGGCGAGTCCCATGTTCAGCCCGGCCATGGAGCGGCCGACTTCTTACTCTGCGTTTGAAAAGCCGGCGCGAACCGAAACGCCGTTGCTTTCAAGTGAATTGAGCGGGCGAGCCAAAACGAGCACCCCAATTGCGAATGCTCCCATTGCCGACGCCCCGATGGCGTCAGCGCAGGATCCAACTCCGTACGTTGCGGCCCCGCTGACCTTGCCGGAAGACGAACACAGCGGCGGACATCTGGCGGGCGTCGTCCGATGGTTACAGACGCCGATGGTCAAGAAAGAAAAGAGCGGTTCCCCGTTGAAAAAGGTCGTGCGCTGGCTGCAAGCTCCGGCGCGTAGCTAACCTAAGCTCATTCCCATTGTGAGTTCGTACCTGTTCCAAAAGTGGTGAGCTACGAGCTCGCGTCTTTGATGTCGTCGTGAGCTTTCTTCAGAGCGTTACTCGACTCCGTTTTCACATCCAGCTTCGGCTTTATCAAGTCGAGGGCTCGGTCGAGCGGCATGGCTTTCCCGCCAGACGGGCCGGCGCACGAATCCGCAACGGACTTCGGTTTCACTCCTGTCACATTCCATTTCAAACAGGTGAATTCGACCGGCAGGCTGACGCTTAGTCGAAGTACAGCCACGCAATTCGGCAGGTCTTTGAAGTCGGAGCAGACGTCCTGCAATTCACGGTCGGCCCCCAAGACCCCTTGAATTCGCAGCTGTTTCGACAGCTTGTCCTCCAGGTGTCCGTCGGAAGCAAGCTGGTCATTGGCTGATTTATAGTGTTTGATGAGTCTCGCCGGGTTGACTTTGTTATACCACGGATCGGATTTCCCGCTCGATTTGTCTTGCGTGTCTTTTTCCTGATCCTGAGCGCTCTTTTCCTGCGTGGGTTTTTCCTGCGAATCCTGGGCGCGTACAGCGGTACCGCAAAACACAAGCATGACTGCGGCAGCAGCAAGATAATTCAGATAGCCTCTCATATCTGCCTTTCGAGGGGCCTTGAAGGAGGACAATTATTCTTACATCAAATCCAACAGTTTTGTCGAGAGGTACAGGTTTCGCCTTCAGGTCGTCGCGCGTCTTGGGAAGACCCAGTCCAAGGCTTCCTCGAGGGTGCGAAAAACACGAATGCCCTTCTCCCCCTCGAGCCCTCGCAGAATCTCAAACATCCGTCCGATTCCGAAAACCGTTTCATTCGGCGCGATGAAGATGCGGCGGGAATTTGCCGAGAAGATACTCTTCTGTGCCAGCCGATGGATGTCATCGGCGGAGAGCTCAACTCGCGTGACTTGCGCAAAATCCGCGATTTGCGAGAAGCCGGGGTCGAAATCCGGATCCTTGGACAGCTTCTCCATGTGAGATACGGCGTCCGCCACCGAAAACACACCCGAGCCCGTGCTCATAACCAGATGGCGCTCCTTATCGATTTTGTAGAACAAAGGCATCTATTTTTCTGACTTGCCATTCGCTCGGTGGGCGCTTAACTTTCAGTATAGCGATTTTGGCCGCAAGTGAAACGATTTAACGAATTTTGACACCATGCTCATATAGTGGGTGTACACTTGGCCCCAATATACCAGCGGGGTTAACTCCAATCGATCGGAGACCTGTCATGCAGCCCGGCAACGCTCCTTCCCGACGATTCACTACACGCGTCCACACGCCGGGAGACGTTTGGGTGTGCTGGAAGTGCCAGGGACGCGACGATATTTCGCTAGTCCGCAACATGAGCATGGGCGGACTGTTCATTGAGACTCCGCAGCCTCGGCCCACAGGCACAGTGACCCGTTTGGATTTCCTTGTTGCAGAAGGCCAGATCCGCGCCGACGCCGTAGTGCGTCACGCCAATCCTGGCTCAGGGCTCGGATTGAAATTCACGGCGCTCAGCGAGCAGGACCGCCCCAAACTTGCCGCGCTGATTACTCGCCTTCGCCAGACCCAGCACTTTCAGCGCAGCGCCTGATTACAGTTTCGGCGCGATCAACTCCAGCGCTTCTTTCGAAGTTCGCACCGGCACGAACTCAAACTCCACGAGATCGCTCCAGTTGGCGGCCCACTCTTGGAGCAGCCGCGCGTCGTCGCACTCCATCATTTGAAAGCAGCGGTCGAAATTGGTTTCCACCCAGCTTTCCACATAATTGAGGCCTTGCGGAGTCATCCGCCCTTTTTCTCGGAAGCGCCGGTAGACCGGTATGGCCTCGCGGTTTTTGAATCGTTCGATCACCATGTAGAGCATGGAACGTCTCCGAAGCCGCAGCTCTCAGATAACATGTACCACGGCCACGATATTTCGAGTGGCAAGGAGAAAGAAGGAGAATCGTACCGCACGCGAAGGAGAAGCGGTAAAATTCGGCGGCGTATCCCGGGGACCGATGACTGCGCCAAAACAAATTCGCCTGCGGCTCGCGGTGCCAGAAGATGTACCGGTTCTGCGGAAGTTGATCGAGGCTTCTGTCCGCGGTTTGCAGACCGAAGACTACACTCCCGCGCAGATTGAAGGTGCATTGCAAACCGTTTTTGGCGTGGACAGCCAGCTGATTGCCGACGGCACCTACATCGTTGCGGAAGCTCCGTCCGACGCAAACCCCTCTGCGGTTGCGATCGATGCAAAATCGAACTGGACCATCGTCGGCTGCGGCGGCTGGAGCAAGCGCAAAACGCTTTATGGCAGCGACCATTGGACCGGCCGCGAAGACGCTTTGCTGGATCCACAACGCGACGCCGCCAAGATTCGCGCCTTCTTTATTCACCCGGGTTGGGCGCGGCAAGGCGTCGGCAGCAGAATTCTTCAGGCTTGCGAAGAAGCGGCGCGCGCCGCAGGTTTTACCCGCTACGAAATGGGCGCAACGCTTACGGGAGCCAAACTCTTTGGAGCCAAAGGCTATGTGCACGTCAAACCCATCTCCATCCCGCTGAACAATGGCGAAGCGCTGCCAGTCGTTCATATGGAGAAAAGGGCGAATGATCATCGCTTCGCAGGACCCGGCGCGATCAATTCTGCCATTCATTCTTCTAACCCCATGAAACAGAAGGGCTTGTTTAAGCATAAGGCAGCGACTAGAATTCCGCTTGACTCTGACGTTACGTCAGGGTTGAACCTGCTTCTCGTACGAGGAATTCACGTGAACCAGCTTTACCACGTCCGGAAATTTGCCCAACTCGCGGGAGTGACCGTGCGCGCTTTGCACCATTACGACCGCCTGGGGCTGCTCAAGCCCAGCCGCACGGAGGCGGGCTACCGCCTTTACTACCTCCGCGATCTCGAACGGCTGGAGCAAATCGTGGCCCTCAAGTTCCTGGGGATTCCTCTCAAGCAGATCCGGATGATGTTCCACCGGGGCACGAACGGCATGTCCGAGTCTCTGCGCATGCAGCGGCGAGTGCTCGAAGAGAAGCGGCGACTCCTGGATAGCGCCATTCGCGCCATCGAAGAAGCCGAGAGAGCCACCGCGCCGGGAAATCGGCCGGACTCTGCCATCTTGAAGAAAATCATCGAGGTGATCGAAATGCAGGACAACATGGACTGGTCGAAAAAATATTACAGCGAAGACGCACAAGCCAAAATCGAGGAGCGCAAAAAACTTTGGTCGCCGGAAAATCAGGAGCGCTGGACGAAAGAATGGACGGACCTCTTCCGCGACGTGGAAGCCGTGCTCGGAGAAGATCCCGCGAGCGCAAAGGCACAAGCCTTGGCCGCGCGCTGGAAAAAACTGGTGGAAGGCTTCACCGGCGGCGATCCGCTAATCACCGACGGCCTTGGCAAAATGTACCAAGACCGCCCCAACTGGCCTGCGAACGTTCAGCAGCGCATGCAGCCGTTCAGCAACAAGATGGTTTGGGAGTTCATCCAGAAAGCTTTCGCCGCGGGCAAAGCGTCGAACTAATTCTCGCGAATGCAAGCGGAGAGAGAGCCGACTTCGCTGAAGTTCGCTCTTTTTCCAACCCGCGAACACGCCAACCCTTTGTCCCGACCTTCAGGCTGCGTTCTTCCGCAGCCTGAAGCGGAGGGATCTCTATTCAGCAATTCACAGCTTCGGCTGCGCGAAATACTTCCCCGTCTTCACAAAGGCGCGACAGGTATAATTCCCGCCTATGATTTCCTTCCAAGGCATCGCGAGGCGAAGCTACGGCATGTTTGCCCGGGTTTTCCCGCGATGCAGCATGATCTCGCAAGCCATCGCCTTTAATCTTTTCCTGGGGTTTTTCCCCACACTATTAATTGCCGTAGCTCTGGCAACCACGCGCATCGGCGGCAAAACCAGCTTGCTAGAGCTAATTAGGGACCTGACGGAATTTCTTCCGCCCGGCAGCCAAGGGATTGTCTCGGACTTTCTCGTGAATAACGGCCCGGAAGCCTGGAAGGTTGCGCTGCTCGGATGGTCGGGCACACTGCTGGCCGGTTCGCAAGTCATGAAGCTGGTGATGGAAGGCATTCACATCATCTATGGCGACGAAGAAAAACCGGGCTTCCTGCACCGGCAACTTCGCGGGTTGCTGCTTTTGCTAATCACGATCGCCCCCTTGCTCGGTGCCGCGGTTCTGGGAATTCTGGGCAAGCCGCTTCGGCATTGGATTGCTCACGAAGTCGGCAAGCATTCGATTCTGCAGGGCTGGTGGAATATTTTCTTTCCCGTCGCCGCCATGCTTCTTGCCATGACCGCGCTCACCATGATCTATCGCGTGGCACGTCCCAAGGAAGACAGCCTGCGCAACGTGCTGCCCGGCGCTGCCGTCGCCACGCTCCTCTGGTGGATTGCCGACGTTGTATTTGGCGCCTACGTCCGGCGCGTGCCCTACAGCGTCGTCTATGGCGGATTGGCCGCCGTCATCGGCTTGATCATCTGGATGGAGCTTTCCGCCGTGATTATTTTTCTCGGAGCCGCCTGGAACGCCGAACTCGCCGAAAGCCGCAAGCCCGCATCCTAGTTTGGAGGGCGGGAACGCGGCAGCCTCGCCTGCCGGTTTTCTTTGCTGGCCGCCTTACTCTATATTTGGCGAAGT
>Ga0307471_100000196_pt1 | contig 30760 bp, 32 predicted proteins | sample atmos_gasesAM3C__2_FD_204566 | JGI IMG/M metagenome (GOLD analysis project Ga0307471, IMG submission 204566) | Hardwood forest soil microbial communities from Morgan-Monroe State Forest, Indiana, United States - atmos_gasesAM3C_515 | ecosystem: Environmental > Terrestrial > Soil > Temperate... | reverse complement strand
GACGGTAATGAGTTTGGAAGCTTCAACCCTTCAACCGGAGAGTGGAAAATATTCCCGATAGGCTACTGCCCCGACAGCTACGTACAAAACTGCGAGTTGGGACTACCAAACGCGATCGCGATCGACCCAACCGGTCAGGTCTGGTTCTCTGAACATTACAGTGGAAGAATAGCTCGATACGATCCGAGCAACGAAACCCTCACAGAATACAAAATGCCCACCACATCGGCCACGTGCAACAAGGACTGCGCCCCATATTCTTGGTGGATGTGGCCCGGAGAGAATAACCTTGTCTGGTTCGTAGCTTTCGGCTTAGGGGAAATTGGCTACGTCAACAGCACCATACCAGTTCCATTCTCGGTTAACGCTCTTGGGAGTGTAACTCTGAATCAGGGGAGAAGGGTGGACATTCCATTATCTACTGATTTTGTTGGTGGAGTCCCATCTCTCAACGTCTCTGCTACAAGTCAGGACACATCATCGAACCCCACCGTGCTTTCCTTGTTATTGACGCCAGAACATGTTTCAAGTGACGGCCGAATGGCAACTTCAAGTCTTACTATCTCTGCGAATTGGGGTTCCACATTGGGACCGAGATATGTGGCAATTACAGCCTACAACGAAAATGTCACAGCGAACTCTTTCCTCAAAGTCGATGTGGTCGCTTCTCTGTCGTATGCTACTCTTGGACTTGCAGGCGGAACTTCCGCATTCGCCATAGTGACCCTCACCGTGACCAGATACACAAAGAAGAACCGAAACAACGGGGCAACGTCCAACTCAAGTAGGTTGAGATCAGACTAGTTCTATTTCGATAAAAACGTCGTCGGGGGCTCGAATCCTCATGAGCCGTTTCAAGAAACGTTCGTTGGGGTCGACATCGATTAGGCGTTTGTGAATTCGCATCTCCCACTTGTCAAAGGTATTAGTGCCTTGGCCTGCGGGCGATTTTCGGGTCGGCACCATGAGCTTCTTTGTGGGGAGAGGAATTGGACCCTTCAGTTTCACGCCTGTCTTGTCCGCGATCTCTCTTATCTCGCTACAGATCGTATTGATATCCTTAGGGTCTGTGCTAGAGAGGCGTATTCTAGCCTTAGAAACCATCCTAGGATACCTTCATCGTATCTATCTCGCTCGCGGAATTCTACCGCTGACCCCGGTACTGTTAAAAACCTTGGTCTTCGCGCCGTCCTTTACTGATCTAGTTTCGCCACGACTCTAGAGTCAAGGGACCGCTCATGTACGATGCTTGGCAACTGATGTCGAAAGAGGTTGATGAGGTCTGTAATTCTACGCCTTGGGGACTTCGCCCTTTTCCTTGATCTCTTGAACTACTCCAACTCCGATCGTGGCGCCCATGTCCCGTATGGCGAAGCGTCCAAGTTCTGGAAACTCCTTGAAGTTCTCCAAGACCACCGGCCTGAGGGGTGCCATCTTGACCAGGGCACTGTCGCCGACCTTGAGGAAGGATGGTTTCTCTTCAACAGTCTGGCCAGTTCTCGGGTCGATCTTTCGAATGAGTTCTTCGAACGTGACTCCCACCGTCGCTGTGTGAGCGTGAAGGACCGGTGTGTAGCCAGCTGCAATCGCTGTTGGGTGGTAGATGACGATGATCTGTCCTACGAATGATTTTGCGACAGTAGGCGGGTTGTTAGTGTGACCCATGACCTCTCCTCTGCCGATTTCGTTCTTCGCTACTCCTCGGACGTTGAATCCGATGTTGTCGCCAGGTTCGGCTTTGTCCATTCGTACGTGATGAGTCTCGATGGTCTTCACTTCACCGATCTTGCCGGAGGGCATGAAGATGACCTTGTCACCATCCCTTACGATTCCAGTTTCGACGCGTCCAACCGGGACTGTCCCAACGCCGGTGATGGTATAGACGTCTTGGATCGGGACTCTGAGCGCCTTGTCTGTTGGTTTGGGCGGGGGAATGATCTGGTCGAGGGCCAGTAGAATGCTTGGACCCTTGTACCATGGAGTGTTCGGGCTGTTCTTTGCGAGATTGTCTCCGAGCCATCCGCTGGTCGGGACGAAGTTGATCTTGGTAATGTCATAGCCGACCGTCTTTAAGAGCCCTTCCAGCTCTTTTCTCGCTTCCTTGTATCGTTCCTCGCCGTACTTTACTGTCTGGTCGTCCATCTTGTTTATGGCGACGATAAGTTGTCTGACCCCGAGTGTTCTCGCGAGGTATGCGTGCTCGCGTGCTTGGCCACCGGGTCCGACTGCAACTTCGAATTCGCCTTTCTTTGCGGACACGACAAGGATAGCAACGTCCGCCTGACTTGCACCAGTGATCATGTTCTTGATGAAATCGCGGTGTCCCGGCGCGTCAATAATTGTGTAAAAGTTCTTTGGCGTCTCGAATTTTTGGAACGAGAGGTCGATAGTGACTCCTCTTTCGCGCTCCTCTTTGATCGTATCCAGAACCCATGCAAACTTGAAGGTCTCCCCTGCTCCAGTCTTCTCAGACTCCTTTGCATAAGCATCGATGGTTTTCTGGTCGATGTAGCCGGCATCGAATAGCAAGTGGCCTGTTAACGTGCTCTTTCCGTGGTCTACGTGTCCCATTACGATCAGATTCAGATGGGGCTTTGCGGACATTGTCTAGCTCATTCGCTCCTTACTCGAAACGAAGAGGAGAAACGCTTGAGTCTTTATAAAAAGCCTTGTCCACGGGGCGAAAAAAGAATCTGATTTCAGAAATGACTTTTCTCTAGCGGTAAGGAAAGGTCTAAATGGGATTTTTCCCGGGGACCGGTCGCGAACTCAGAGGAATTTTTGAATGCTCGAGACAACATCAAAACACGAGGCGGCCCCGATGAGTATGGGTATGCAGAAGACACAGTACGACATGGCGGTAGAGCAATTCCAGAGAGCCGCAGATATTATGAAATTGGACCCGAACGTCCAAGAAATTCTGCGAAAGCCTAGACGCATCTTGAGCGTCAACTTTCCGGTAAAGATGGACGATGGAAGAATTCTTCTTTATTCAGGTTTTCGAAGTCAGCACAATAACGCATTAGGACCATACAAGGGGGGAATCCGATTCCACCCTAACGTGACAATAGACGAGGTCAAAGCTCTCTCTATGTGGATGACATGGAAATGCGCTGTCGCCGGCATCCCGTTCGGTGGCGCAAAAGGCGGAGTAACCGTGAATCCGAAAGGCCTCTCTAAGGCCGAACTAGAAAGACTGTCCAGATCTTTTTTCTCGCTGATCAGCGAAATCGTCGGACCCTTCAGGGACATACCTGCCCCCGATGTTTACACGGACTCACAGACGATGGCCTGGTTCATGGACGAGTACAGTAAGAACGACCGCAACAACCCATTCGCAGTTGTAACTGGCAAGCCTTTGATCATCGGCGGTTCGCTCGGTCGCGATTCGGCCACCGGACGCGGGGTCTCTGTTAACGTAGAAGAAGCCGCCCGACACCTCAAAATGAATCTGAAGAATTGCAGTTGCGCAATCCAAGGATGGGGCAATGTCGGATCATGGGCGCACAAGTTCATCGAGGAAACAGGAGTGAAAGTCGTCGCAGTCTCAGACTCCAAAGGAGGAGCGCACAAGCCGTCCGGCATAGGATACAGTGAAGTCTATGCCCACAAACAAAAGTCAGGTAACGTGCTCAACTTCCCAGGAAGCCAGCCCATAACAAACGAAGAACTCCTCGAGCTGGACGTTGACATCCTTGTCCCGGCCGCGCTAGAGGACGTTATCACAGCGAGCAACGCAAAGAAGATCAAGGCAAAGCTGGTCGCGGAAGGAGCAAACGGTCCAACCACTCCTGAAGCGGACGACATACTCTTCAAGAACCATGTGACTCTCGTACCAGACATTCTAGCGAATTCAGGCGGCGTGAGCACCAGCTACCTTGAGTGGGTGCAGAACCTACAACACCTCTACTGGAGCGCAGAGGAAGTCGACCATCGACTTAAGACCATAATGGTCAACGCTTTCGCCGAGGTCTGGAAGACTACTCAGAAACACCACGTAGACATGAGAACCGGCGCGTACATCTATGCGATCGGCAAGGTCACAGAAGCAATGAAAATACGGGGATGGGTCTAGTACCCATCCTAACTGGGCTACTCTACTAAAGCAGAGATTCTCTGTTCGTCGCGGGCTTCCTCGGCCATGACGTCCATGGCCATTCTATAGGTTATCAGATCGCTGTCGCGAGTCTTCAAAGCTAGCCTCTGGAAAAAGTCGATGGATGCTCTCTCAAGCCTCAAACTATCCTTGATTAGCGCTTTCAAATCGTTTCCTCGCCTGGGCGGTTCGGAATAAGGGAGAAAACTTCTCTTTTCCCATTCGACGGGCCTCGAGACTGGCACTCCTCCCAACTGGATTATTCTTCCCATCAAGGTCGAGGCATGATTCCATTCTTCTTTGGCGATCTCCTGGAAAGTAGACGAAAGATGAGGGGAATTGATCCCATTGGCGATCCTGCTAAGGTAGAGGTAACGGAAAGCCGCAAGCGTCTCTCCAGCGAGCGCTTGATTCAAGTCTTCCAGTAACGTATTCTCCTTCTTCACTGCCATTTGCTTACAGACAAGCTACCCTTCCGTCAGTTTATTTAGGCTTATTCTGAAACGGATCATTTGTGGAATCCACAGACCGTCCTCCTAGAATAGACGCTGGAAGATTCAACACATCGATATCTTCGCACCTTGGAGCCTACCTGACCCTCGTCCGTGTACCCAATTGCTTGATGATCGGATTGGCCGTGATTGTAGGTGAAGCAATAGCCCTCGGGAGTCTCCCGTCTTTCAGCCAGGCTGCTTACGGGTTCCTGACCGCGTCACTACTTCTCGCTGGAACAATGGTGCTGAATGATATACGAGATGTCCAGATAGACAGGGTGAACACTCCCGATCGTCCGATTCCATCAGGCAGAATAGGGATCCGCGAGGCCTATGGCCTCTCGATCGTTCTCTCCAGCCTTGCAATAGTGTCATCAGCGATGCTCGGCGATCTGACTTTGCTGACGGCCTTGGTTGCGCTGGTTTTGATGGCCTATTACAACACGCATGGCAAGAAGACTGGACTCTTGGGGAACGCGGTTGTGAGCTTCAATGTGGCGTTGCCGTTCCTCTTTGGGGGCCTCGCGGTCAACAATCTGCGTCCGCTACTCTTCATCTTCTTCCTCCTCGCATTCCTCGCGAACATGGCTAGGGAGGTTGCCAAGGGTATCACGGATATTGCAGGAGACAATGCAAAGGGTGTGAGGACTGTCGCCGTCAGCATGGGATCGAAGCCGGCCGCTCGAATCGCGGCGAGCCTATTTGCCGTTGCAGTTTTACTCAGCTTAGTCCCACCTCTCTCCCAGTGGGTCTCTCCCTACTACTATCCAGCAGTCTTGATTGCGGATCTCGGATTCCTGTTGTCGTCCTATCGTTTGTTAAGGGACCAGACTCCGAAGACTGTGCGTGCCGTAAAGACGCAAGTATTGCTATGGATGCTTCTTGGGCTGGTTGGCTTCTTGATGGGCGGCAGTCCGGTTTTTTGAGACGGGCATCTGCGCGACCAGTTCCTTAGCACGATCCAATCTCACTTTTTTCTCCGAGACCATCGCCGCAGCCACTTGATCGATCGTCTCTCCTTCCGCCCCCGCCATTGCTGCGATATTTCTGGCATGCAGTGACATGTGTCCGTGCTGAATTCCCTCAGAGGCAAGCGCTCTAAGGGCTGCAAGGTTTTGGGCTAGACCTACAGACGCGATTACTTCTCCCAGTTCTCTCGCGGTCTTGACTCCGAGTATCTTGAGACAGATCTTGGCAGTTGGGTGAACCGCTGTTATGCCGCCGATTATTCCCACGGCGACGGGCATTTCTATGGACCCCTCAAGGTCCCCGTTCCTTTCCTTGGACCACCGGGTAAGAGGAGCGTAGTGTCCTGTTCGAGCGGCGTACGCGTGTGCTCCTGCTTCTATGGCTCGAGTATCATTTCCGGTCGCTAGGCAGACTGCGGTGACTCCGTTCATGACGCCTTTGTTGTGTGTCGCGCATCTGTAAGGGTCGGCTGCAGCAAACGCGTAGGCGTCTACGATGCCATCAACGACTTCTTCCCCGCCCAAAGCTTCTTTCGAGAAGCGAACGCTGGACCGAGCGACTCTTTTGTCTGCGAGATTTGAGATGATTCTTAGGTTGGCTCTTCCTCCAGAGAGCTTCTCCAGCATCGGGGCGACCGACTCGGCCATGGTGTTGACGACGTTTGCGCCCATGGCGTCTCGGCAATCCACCAGCAACTCAGCTATTACCATCGTCCCTGTGATGGTTGGTAGTACCCGAACTTGGAGGTCTTTTGCGCCGCCTCCTTTCGAGACGAGGACTGGGTCTTGCTCATTTGCTCTGTCCAGAATCTCTTTCTTGGAGGCGAGAATGAGCTTCTCCGCATCCTTTGGCGACTTTGATCTCACTATCTGAACCTGGCCGATCATGAAGGGATCGGTGCTCGATGCCTGGAATCCTCCAGTTAGCCGCGCGAGTTTTGCCGCGTGGCTAGCGGCAGCCACCACAGAGGGCTCCTCGATCGCCATTGGTATCAGGTAGTCTTTACCGTTGATGAGAAAGTTGACTGCGATTCCCAGAGGAATCGGTAATACTCCTACGACGTTTTCGATCATTCGTTGTGCTGAGGAGAGTGGTAGGTTTCCACTCTTCACCAGTTCGACTTCGTCGTTCGAGAGTCCTGAGAAGTCTTTGAGTTTGTCGAGCCTCTCATCCACCGTGAGCTTGTAGAAGGATGATATGTTTGATGGCTTGGTCGTGTCTGATTTCTCCTCCTGTCTGGTTCGACGCTCTATCAATTGCCTATTTGAACTGTCACGAAGGTGCTGCCGATTCGACCCCATCCGTGTCTTTTGTGATCATGTACGGCGTGCCTCCTTCTCTTCGAAGGATTTTGGCTATCCGCTCCCGGGATCTTGCAGTCGGACACACGACGACCACGCATCCTCCTCCCCCCGCTCCTGTGAGCTTGGCACCTAGCGCACCGGCTCGTTTCGCAGAGTTGACGAGGCGGTCCAGCTTGGGATGTGAGACTCCTATTTTCCGGAGTAGTTCGTGATTGAGTGACATCAGAGAACCGAGATCTTCGCTGTCTCCTCTCTTCAATGCCTTCGAAACTCCCTGAGAGATTTCTCTCACTTGACCCAAGTAGTCTCGGAAAATTTTCCTGTTTGTCTGTGATTTTTTGACCACGGACCCTACAAGCGTCTTTGTCTCGTGATGAATCCCACTATCACACAGTAAGAGTGTTGGCTCTGTCTGCACCCGAATTGGTTTGATACTCGCCGGTCGGGTGAACTCAATAGTCCCTCCATAGATGCAGGTCGCCTGATCTACTCCTGACGGCTTTCCATGAAGGTATCTCTCTGGAACGAATGCGAGCTTGAAAATCTCTTTTCTAGATAGGTCTACTCCCTGCGACTTGGAAACGGCGGAGATAATGGAAACCGTCGTAGAAGCTGATGAACCTAGTCCCGCGGCTATCGGAATATTGCAGTCTACATTGACATCAATCCCTTGCCTACGCTTTCCGATATGATCAAGTGTGGCTTCTGCTGCGATTCTTAGGGGTCTAAGGAATTCTAGAGAATCTGGGGGATAGGGATCAGTCTTGGAAAGGAGTCTCGTAGGAACGTCGACTTCCACCTGAACGCTGTTGTAAAGATTAGACCTGGCCTTCGTTTTAGAGTACAGGTTGATTGCCATCGCCACAGAGGGGGCGCCGAGTACCACGAATTGCTCTCCGGATAGAATGATTTTTCCCGGGGCCCTCGCCTGCGCAAACGGTAGCCGGTTTGTCTTAGTCGACGTTTGGGTCACCTCTCGAAGGTAGCCGCCGCGTATCCGACGACGGAACTCTTGCTGCCTGTAATGTCACCGCTGGTCTGGTACGAGAGGAGTCTTGCCTTCTTGGCCCCGGCTAGTTTAGCGGCGTGGATCATTGCGGTAACCGGACCGTATCCACATGCTGTAACGGCTTTCTCCTCTATGATTTCCTGGAATCTCTTCTCGTTCATGTCAAGCGCTGCTTGAATAGCCAGCTTATCTTTAGGCGCGGCAACTTCCTGAGGCTCGTAGTGGGTCCAGTCAGATGATGCGATTATGATCGCGTTGTGTCGTTCTGCAGGCTTCATGACCGCTTTGCCTACCTCGATGCTTGTCTGTAGATCCTGAAGCATCATGCAGATCGGAACGAACTTGAACCGTCTCGGATAGATGAACTGGAGGAATGGTAGTTGGACTTCGATTGAGTGCTCACTTCGGTGAGCTTCGTCTTCAACATCGATCATATCGGACCCGTCAACAATCTCACGTGCGAGTTCCTCGTCAATTGGCACATCGCCTAGTGGCGTCGCCCATTCTCCCTCGGTCATGGTCGAGACTCCGCTACCCAGTCCGGTGTGGTTTGGTCCGAGTATGATTACGGACCCGATGGTACCCGTCGAAGCGAGATGGTGGTAGCTGTGTGCGGCTACTGGTCCCGAGTAGACGTAGCCTGCGTGTGGGACGATTAGGCCTAGTAGGCTGTTGCTAGGTGTTCCTGGGACCGTGGGGATCGATTTGGGTCCGAGCTTGTTCAGGAACGAGTTTTGGATCTGGGTTCTTAGAGCCCCTTCCGTGTCTTCGTAGAACGAGCCTGCCTGAGCTGGCTGGCGCCTCTTCAGTCCTCGGCACCGGCTCGTCCCATGGGCATGGCGGCGAGCTTGGTCTCGAAATCATCTATTGTAAACGGTATTGTTCCGTCTTGTGGTATTTCTCCGCGTTCTCTCACAACTTGTCGTGCGAGGAGCCAGTAGACTACTGCTAAGGCTCTCCGTCCCTTATTGTTCACGGGTATGACAAGGTCGACTCCAGAAAACACATTGTCGGTGTCGCATAGTGCGATGACTGGAATACCGACGGCGGTTGCTTCTTTGATGGCTTGCCAGTCTGCTCTCGGGTCGGTTGCTAGGATGACTTGTGGTTCTGCATGTTTTGGCTGCAATGGATTGGAGATTAGTCCTGGCATGAACCGGCCGACGATCGGAATGATCTTTGTGACTTCGGCGAATTTCTCGATTGGAGTCTTACCGTAGAGTCTTGAAGATACTGCCAGTACTCGGTTTGGCTCGAACCGGGCCATGAACTTGGCAGCTATTCTGATTTTTTCGTTTGTCTCTCCGATGTTTAGTATGAAGAGTCCGTCGGGACGGACACGGAAGATGTATTTCTCCATATCCACAGTCTTGATTCTGGTTCCAATGTGGAGACCGGCTGCCAGTAGTTCTTCGAGCGATAGTAGGAGGTTCTCTGCTCTCGGTATTGCTTCTCTCTCGTCAAAGTCCTGGCTCTCCATTCAGCAGGACCTTAGGCTAGTTCGCTCCGTCTCTTCGCGGTTACCTGCGGATACTTTAGGAACTCGTCGATTATTTCGACGTGTGTTATCATCATTCTGCGGCAGCAGTATCTTCTGATTCCCAGCTCGTCGAGAACCTTCTGGGGCTTGTCGCCGGCCCGGACGCGCTGGTTGAAGGTCTCCCACTTGTCGGCTATCTGTTTGCCGCAGGTAAAGCATCTGACTGGTATTATCATTGGTATCGTGTCACCTGTATGATTTTTGCTTTCTGCGTCTTGCGCTGGGTCCGCCGAACTTTTTCGGTTCTGTGACCCTCTGGTCTCCTGCGATCATAACTCTATCGTAGGCCATGAAGGTCTTCCGGAGTTCGCTACTTTTTGTCCATCCGGATAGTGCTCTTGCGATGGCTATTCGGGCGGCTTCTGCTTGGCCCATTACTCCGCCTCCTTCGATGTTGACTCTGATGTCGACCTGTTTCGACCTGTCGCCCGCAATTATTAGCGGCTCTTCGATCTTCATCCTCGCGACTTCCGGGGACAGATAGTCGAGTAAGAGGTCATTGATGTATATCCTGCCCTTTCCCGGCTTGACAATTGCTCTGGCGACGGCGGTCTTTCTCTTTCCGGTTTCGAGAGCTATCTTCTTCTTCTCGCTCACTGGTTGAAGCCCCCGATCTCCTCTGATAATCGGGCTACTGTGATGTAGGGAACTCTGAGTTTTGATGCTGCTGCGTCGGCGATCGTTTTTCCAGGTCGGTCTTTGTATTCGTCTGGTGTTCCAGTGTAGACAATCACCCGGTGGAATGCATCTTTGCCATGGGGTTTTTTCCATGGGAGCATTCCGCGTATGACTCGCCGGACGTAGCCGTCAGGTTTTCGAGGGTGAGTGGGGCTCTTCTCAAGGTTTCCCAAGGTTCGCGTCTTTAGTTTCTGTTTCGCTCGCGCTACAACGCGTTCCTTTGTTCCAGAAATTACTGCTCGTTCTGCATTGAGGACAATAACCCGATTGCCGTTTAGTGCCTGTTTGGCCACGTAGCTTGCCATTCGTCCTAGAATAAGGTTGGAGGCGTCGACAATTTCTTCAGGTTGGCTAGTTGGTTCGAGCTTCTTCATTTTTCGGCAATTACTCCTAGTCCTTCTTCGAAGCCGAGGGTCTTGGCTGTGATGAGTCGAGCAGCTTCAAGTACGAGTTTCTCCGGTGGCATTGTTCCAGTGGATTCTACCAAGAAGTTGAATGTTTTCGCCTTCTGGTCATAGCTGTATGTGCATGCGGAGGCTGGCTGCCACTTTGCATGGTCTCTTCCTCGTCCCAATCGGGCGTAGGCTTCGAGTTTGATTCTCTGTCCTTGGGCAAGCTTGATGATGGGAATCTTGTCGGATACAGGTTTCACTTCTGGATTCTCGGGTTTTAGATGTGACGTGTAGACTACTTCGACTGGGTCTGAGGCTTCAACCTCTAGAGAAAGGGAGGCTCTGCATTTCTCGCATCCTAGCTCGGTCTTGCACGTGCATTCTTCTGGAAGGTTATAGGTCTGGTCAGTGGTTACTGGGATCAGCCCGAGGCGATGGGCCAGAATCTCGTCGTACATAACCGAATTGTTTTCTAGAATCATGACATCGTCTATTGCCATAATGGGTACCTCTGCTAGGATGATCCGTCTTATTGCGTTCGCGAAGGCTGGCGAAACGTCGGATAGAACAAAGCGTAAGGTGTCTTGTTCTCTGCTCAGGACTTTGATATCCATCTAATTATCATGCTTCCGACGCTGAAGTATCCAGCGGCACCCGCCGGACTTTATTTAAAGCTGTTCACGAAAACGATCGGCATTATCTGAGTCTTTGCCCGGATCATCCGTTTCTCGAGGCTGCATTTTGGAGTCTGGTGAGTCATGGATCTTTGATCTCTGATTAGACCCCGTAGGTCATGATTCCAAAATAGATGCTTACGAGTCCGATGATTACAGCAATTGGTGCGAATGCGAGGACTGTTCCAATGAATTCGAGGATGTCTTCTACAAATCTCAACAACGTGTAGACGATCAGCAATACTATGAGAAAGACGACGCCCAGAACAATATTGCTGCCTACGCCTAGGAACGTGTGAACCCCCGCAGCCGCCAGAATGCCTACTCCGAGGCCTACTAGAGAAGCCCAGCGCACGTTACGGAGAGGGCGAGAAAACAGTAGCAGTCCGAGCACGGCCATGACCACGAGCGTGTACGACGCGTATGGAAAAGCGGTTGACGCGGGCAAGAGGTTGTTTCCGAGATAGTTCAAGTTGAGCGCTGCGTCGATTGCGACGACGAATATTGCGATTCCTATGACTAACCCGAGCGCCACCATGACCCGCTCTAGGCCTTTGGAGGCCCGTTTGAACAGAGGGGCGGCGGCAAAGACTCCCCCTAGAATGAGGAGAATCGCTGTCAGTGCAACCATGCGGGAATCAGTCTAGGTGAGACGCCATGGTGAGGGTTTAAACGGCTTGCTACGGTTTCTCTTCAGTCGCTTCTGGAGGCGCTTCCTCTTCTGTCTCCGGCATCACCAGAGGCTGTTCAGCTTGGACTTCTTCTCTCACCTCGGGTGATACGTCGGGCAGAGCGGGCATTGCTGGTGCAGCGGGCACGCCTGCTTCTTCAATTATCCTAGACACTCTCTTTCCGGTTCCTGCCGCAGACCTCGCTGGGTGCTGCGCGTTGCTCAGAGGGCTTCTCTGGTGGAAAGCGATTCTCGACTCTTGGTCTCTACGGACAACGTAGCTTGGCACAGTAACAATGTCTCCCGCGATGCTCACGTGGCCATGCAGCACAAACTGTCGCGCCTGATAGATGGACTTGGCCAAGCCTGTTCGGAAGACTACGGTCTGCAGTCTCCGCTCCATGAGATCCTTGACGTTAAGATCGAGAATATTGTCGACGGTTGCTGATTCGGGTAGAATTCCCTGCCGCGCGAGGCTTGTGAGATATTGTCTCTCTAGCGGTCCGCGTTGTCCTTCTTCGGCTCCGAGGAGTGTTCTCGCTATTCCCCTGATCTGTGAGAGATCGGTCTCATGCCTTCGTAGTTCTCTCTTGTTTCTGAGTCCGTAGTCTCCGACGAGATGGAGCTCTTCTTCGAGCTGGTCCTTCCGCCATGGGTGGCGGGGGGTCTCGTAGCCCTTGTGGGGTTTTCTCGGGTCTCCCATGCTGTTCTACTTCTTCTCTTCCGCCGCAGGCTTCCTCTCAGCGGCCCGGGCTGCTTCCATGAGAACTTTCTTCTTCACGCCTACTGCTTTGCCAGATCTTCCTGTCGTCCTAGTTCTCTGGCCTCTGACCTTTAGTCCGAGTGAGTGTCTTACTCCCTTCCAGCTTTTGATGTCTTTCATCAGATCGACGTCCGATTTTATCTTCAGAACCAGATCGGGCCCTGTCAAATGCATGTCTCGTCCGGTCTCAATGTCTTTCCGCCGGTTAACCATTCGTACTGGGATTCCGTGCTTAAGTGGGTCGCGTATGACGTCTTCCACTCTTGAAAGCTCTGCCTCTGACAAGGAGCCCATTCTTGTTTCAGGATTGACTTTGGCGACCTTGACGATGGCCTGGGCGAGGTTCGGTCCGACTCCTCTTACCTTGCTGAGGCCGAAAATGACCTTCTTGCTCCCATCTACGTCGGTTCCCATGAAACGGAGGATGAACCTGAACTCTCTTGACATCAGTTTCCCTGTTTAGACGGCGGGAACCTGCCTCGCGTGATTTAATGTTTCCATTTTGCTTCGACTATGTGCAAGTTGCCTGATGCTCAAGTCTGTCGCGTCGTGTGGATAGGCTTCGGGGGAGGATTAGAGAATTTTTTCCGGTGATTTCGATCTCTCAGCCTGCCTGTTGATCTGATTTGCGTAGAAAAAGTTCGTGGAGAAATCTTTTTCTCCGTTGCGTGAAAAAAATTTTGTAGAGAAAACTTACCGTCGTTGTTGATCTCTGCGCAAACAATTCTTAAATACGTCACGGGCGTTGAGTGTGATCATCCGGAAAATTCGGACAAGAAAATCTTCCAGAAATGTTTGGACCACATCTAACGCTTGATTTATCGGAGTGTGATTCGCGGAAGCTCTCCGATCTCTCGCAGATTTATGATCTGCTTGATGAGCTTCCCGACGTTATTGGGATGCACAAGATCACTCCGCCCTACACGTTCATCTATCGTCCCAGCGAGAACCCTTCTGAGTGGGGAGTGAGCGGGTTCGTTATTATCGCTGAGAGTCACATTAGCATTCACACGTTTCCTGACAGAGGCTCTGCGTTTGTTGACGTTTTCAGCTGTAAACAGTTCGACATTCACAAGGCTGTCAACTATATTGTTGCAAAGCTTGACGCTCACAAGGCTGACAAGAAGCTCTCGGGGCGTGGAAAAGAGTACCCGCGACAAGTCGAGGCTGCGAGAGAGATCGTCATGAGATCTCGGCCCGCACTGAAGCACTAGATCAGTCCAGAGCCAACCAAGTTCATCGAGCCCAGTTGACTAACCCGATTCTTCTACCACAAAATTATCATACGCATAGGTAGTGACATATTGACTTCCCACATCTAGACACGGACCCACCTGTTCGAAACAACTATCGCTTATCATTCGGTAACCATTTTTTCTCGTCAACCAACTTTCCAGAGTCGCAGTTTGTGTCACGTGAAAAAATTGTTTTCCAGATCGGGAATGACCGCTTTTGTGTCTGAACCGTTTCTGGGCGAGAATATCGATTCTGGCGGGCAGAATAGGCGGAGGGCGATTTCCGTAATCTGCGATATTGGAGCAGTTCAGCGTGATGAAGCAGCATTATTGGAGACCCCTCACTATTTCACGATCCGGGCTTATTCTGGGGCAGATTCTGGACCGGGGAATGACCGCTTTTGTGTCATGGGAATAATTTTGTTTTCAGTCAACCCACGCTTGTTTCCTATCGCCAGTGGGGCCCTTTGACGCTTAACAAGTGGGCTGACGTTGGGCATTCTCGGCCCGCCCTTCTAGATTACTGATCTGCGCGTATTCTTGGCGAATTCTTCGACGCTGAACAAATCCCCTAAACCGCTTTTGTGTCGTGGGGAGAGACGCTCCATGAATTTTTTTGGAAGGGGGTCCCACCAGATGGTTGCGTTCTGGGCGTAGATTCGGGTTATTTCTACAAAAGTGGCGAGTCGTCCGTTTTCGTCATGCAGGTTAATGCGCGGAGGTGAACATGCAGAATGCGACTAGGTCAAATCAGAAGCCCCGATTTGAGATTGGGGATTGTTCTGGGCGAATTCGACAGACCGTGCTAGGGAACGCCATCGGTTCTAGTTGAAGGTGCGAGGGAGTCTTGTCGTGACAGCGAACTCCGTGTGAGCCGGAAAGATAGCAGAACAACTGAAAAGGGAAAATGGCGTGAGCAGAAGAATTCATGTCTCGTCTTTCTTCGCTAACGTTTCTGTTGTCCCAAGACTTGAGTAGCCAGTAGAGTCCAGATGCCTCTCTTAGGATGCAATTAACTAATTGTGAGTCGAACATCCGAGCCATGTTTTGCCCGAGATGCGGTAAGCAAATTGCCGATACAGCCACCTTCTGTCCAAACTGTGGCGCGCCAATTTCAGCAGGCTCAGCTACGCCCAGCTATGCTGCCGCCTCAACACCCCTACAGCCAGTGAGCGGAGCGTGGTATCTAGTACCTCTATTCTTTGGAATCATCGGTGGAATAATCGCCTGGGCCGTGAACAAGGACAAGGATCCAAAGAGGGCTAGGAACTTGCTAATCTTCGGAATCGTATGGACCGTTGTCTGGATCGTTGTCACTGCAATAATTTCGCTCTAATTGTTCTTCATCACTGCACCCACTCCAATCACCTATCCCTGATCAGATGACAGTCTTCGTTGAAGGTCAGTATGGGTTTCAGCATCCATAAGGTAGGATGTCTTGCTCAAAGTTCTGACAATCTTAGAGTATCGTCCTATGGTCGCTTCTCGATAGCCTTCTTCATCCAGAGGATGGATTCTACTACAGATGGTTCGGGTGTGGGACAATGGTGCGGGAGGTGGGATTTGAACCCACGAACCCCTACGGGACAGGCGCCTCAGGCCTGCGCTTCCAAGACCCGCTATCAGTAGACGGGTCTCTTTGACCTGGCTTGGCAATACGAGCCGCCCTATCCAGGCGGACTCCCGCAAACCGCCAGGCCCGCCCCCGCATCTTCCCAGCCCAAACATATGGCCCTAATTGGCTTTCCCCACACTAGGGAATCCAGACAATCCGGATAATGTTTAATTCCGCCCCGGCCCAAACCCGGACGGAAACATAGCATCCGGCTTATTCCCCCAAACAAGTAGGATGAAGAGACAAGACCCCCAATGGCCACCCGGAAACGAAAGACGCGACGACTACGAGCCAGCCGCTGCCACGGCTGGGGACGATCAGGCCAACACCGCGACTCTGGAATGCAAGGCGGACACGGAAACGCCGGATGGAAACGCCACCGGTGGAGCAGCGTTATCCGATACGGCTGGGTGATCGGAAAATCAGGCTTCACACCAGTCGATAGACACCTGGGAAAAGCCATCAACATCAGCGATCTAGAACTCGGCCTAGACCAGCTCATCGAGCAGGGGAAGGCAAAACAGTCCGAGGGAAAGATCGAGATCAACCTCGGCGAAATAGGCTACAGCAAACTTCTCGGAAACGGAACGATAACCCGTCCTCTGAAAATCCTAGTCGCCCGGTGCTCGGAGAGAGCCGCGGAGAAGATCAGCCAGGCAGGCGGCCAAGTCATCCTCCCCCAGCCGGCCGAACCGGTCAAACAGGGCTGAGTCCACAACGGTCCGATTCATAGAACTCTTCCGGCCCCTAACACGAGTCCTCCCGAGCGTCCGACCCCCAGAACGAGACGTAGGATTCACCGAGAAACTGATCTGGACCGCCCTCGCACTCGTCGTCTACCTCGTAATGGCCGAGACCCCGATCTACGGCATAGCCCACGCCGGAGGAGTCAACGATCCCTTCGGACCACTACGAGTCATATTCGCCAGCCAGCGAGGAACCCTAGTAGAGCTAGGAATAGGACCCATCGTAACAGCCGGACTCATACTACAAGTCCTGTCCGGTTCACGAATGATCAATGTAGACCTCAGCAGCCCAGACGACAGAGCACTCTTCACCGGAGCCAGCAAAGTACTCTCAGTATTCATGACCCTATTCGAAGGACTCGCATTCATACTCGGCGGAGCCTACAACACAACAAACTCGACAACCGGACTAGTATCAGCACCAAGCATCCAAAACTCGTTCTTCATACTGCTCCAGCTACTCATCGCAGGAGTCGTCATAATACTCCTCGACGAGATGCTCCAGAAAAACTGGGGCTTCGGAAGCGGCATAAGCCTCTTCATCGCCGCAGGAGTCTGCCTCTCAATCGTCTGGGACGCAGTCGGACCAATCGGCCCAGTAAGCGACGGACACACTCTAGGCGCGATAATCGCCTTCTTCCAGTCCCTCGGACCCATACTCGCTAGTCCGGCCAGTTTCACCGCCTGGCAGAGCGTCCTCTACAGGGGAAGCGGTCTACCCGACATGCTAGGATTCATAACAACAGTCGTCGTCTTCCTCATCATAATCTATCTCAACGGTCTACGAGTCGAAGTACCAGTCTCCTATGCGAGATATCGAGGCTTCCGAGGAAGATTCCCGATCAAATTCTTCTATGTTTCAAACATACCAGTCATATTCGCAGCAGCACTATTCGGAAACGTGTACTTCATCGGCCAACTCCTCTTCAACAGATACAACCCCAGCTGCTCGACAACAGGGCTAAACTTCTGGCTCAGCCTCATACCCGGCTGCTACACGCAGGAGACCGCCGCCCAAGGAGGGCAACTGATCCCGTCAAGGGGGCTCGCCTACTACACATTCGCTCCACGCTCGCTCAGCATAGTATTGGGCGATCCGGTCAGGGCCGGGGTCTACATGCTCGTGTTCGTTCTGGCATGCGTCTTCTTCGCGGTAACCTGGGTCGAGGTGGGCGGAATGGATTCGAGGACTGTCTCTAAACAGCTGATCGACTCTGGCATGCAGATCGAAGGCTTCCGCCGATCCGGGGCGACGATTCGTCAAGTGCTTGATCGATACATCCCAACCGTCACAGTGATTGGTGGAATCACTATTGGTATGATTGCAGCGGGAGCTGACTTCCTCGGAGCGTTCGGAACTGGAACCGGCATACTACTCACGGTCGGCATTATCCAGCAATACTACGAGATTCTAGTAAAGGAGAGAATCACCGAGATATACCCAGGCACAAAGGGTCTCCTAGGATAGGCGGACGAGACATGCAGGGAACTATCATAGTCGCGGGTATACCCGGGGTCGGCAAGACCACAGTCCTTCTGGAGCTTGACAAGCTCGCTAAGGAGAAGAATGTCGCATTGATGATCGTCAACTTTGGAAACGTCATGAACGAGCTGTTCAAGAAGAGTGGCAAGACGATCCATCGGGATCATATGCGCCGACAAGACATCACACTCCAATCAAGGATTCAGCAACAAGCCGCCCGTATCATCTCGAGGACCCCGGGAAAAGCAGCTGTGGTCGTGGACACGCACATGTTTGTTAAGACCACTGACGGTGTCTGGCCTGGAACCCCTCAGAAGGTTCTCGAGGCGTTGGATCCGAACATGATCATATTGATCGAAGCGGACGCGGAAGAGATAGCGCGAAGACGGGCGACGGACGCAACCAGGTATAGGGATGGGGGAAATGTTGAAGACGCCGTGGAAGATTTGCAATGGTCACGGTATATGGCAGCCTGCAACGCGGTCTTAGCGGGAGTCCCGATACAGATCGTTCACAACCGGGACGGTCAACAGCGAAAGACCGCCAGTGATCTCTTGGACATGATTCAGAAGCGGACCTAGCTTGGTATCAATAGGCGACATTATCAGCTTCCTCGGAGGAGGCCTGCACTCGGCCTGCACCTCGTACAATATGCCGGACCAGACATGTGTGCCGCTGTCCACACTCTCGGTCTTTGGCGCCGCACTTCTCCTCTCCCTTGTCGCAATGAGCGCTAACCGATTCCTTGTAGATTACAAGATGATCGCGAGGGTAAGACAAGAATACATGGCTTTCATGAAGGCCATGAACAAGGCACGGAAAGATGGCGACGAGAAACAGTTGGACAAGCTAATGAAGAGGAGTCCGTCGATGCAGAAAATGCAGTTCAGAGCCACATTGGAACAGATGAAAACATACCCGATAACAATCGGTCCCTTCTACCTGATCTACGCAATCCTAGGATTCGCCCTAACCTCAACCCATGCGATCGCCTACGTGCCATTCGCGATCCCGTTCGCCGCGATACTCGGCAATCCCTCCAACCCGGGAAGCGTGGCAGTCCTGTCACTATTCTTCTGGTACCTGATCTGCTCATTCGCCATCAGCGTCCCGCTCACAAGAATATTCGGAGTGGCCTCCGCGTTCTCAATGGCCTCACCTACTGGTGACTCGAAATGACCAAGCCCTCGCAGAGAACACACGGGCGAAGAAGATTGAGCGTGAGGCTGCCGTCTGGTAGGAGAACTCTTCACTTTGAAGCGCGAGCCCCGGCCAAGGCGGAGTGCGCGCGCTGTGGACGAGAGTTGCACGGGGTCCAGACGAGAAAGCCGCAGAGCCTGGCGAGAAGCGCCCGTAGGCCGGGAAGAGCTTTCGGCGGAATATTGTGCCCGAACTGTCTCTCAACCCAGATCCGCGCATTGGTCCGGGCTTCCAGTAACGCCACATGATCATTTCAGTAAGCGGGCCCCACGGAACCGGCAAGTCGACCTACGCGGCACGACTCGCAAAAGACCTCCGACTACGCCACGTCTCAGCAGGCGTTCTTTTCCGGAAGATTGCGCGAGAAAACAATCTCTCGATCGAAGATATGGGCCGAAAGGCTCTAGAAGATTTCTCGATCGACAAGCTCGTAGACGAGCGAACAAAGAAAGAAGCTGACGAAGGTGATGCCGTCATCGATGGTCAACTCGCTGGCTGGGTCATCATGGACAAGGCTGACCTTCGAATCTACCTGACAGCCCCCGAAAATATCCGGCTGGAACGAATCGCAAAGCGTGACAAGTTGACCATTGACGATGCCCGTGCTGAGACTGAGAAGAGAGAGTCGGTCCAGAGCGAGAGATACTTTCGCCACTACGGATTCCATGTCGAAGACAGGTCCATCTACCATCTAATCCTTGATACGAGCCTAGGATCTATTGACGACACTGCGAAGGTTCTTCTTGACGCGGCTTTGATGGTGAAGCGGGCTAAGAAGGAACGGCATAGAGCGACGAAGCCTTAAATGAGAATTTTCCACGCAAGACCCGTCTAGGACGAGAAGAAATGCCAAGCATAGAAGTCGGGCGTATCTGCGTCAAGCTCAACGGACGCGAAGCAGGTTCCAAGTGCGTTATTGTCGATGTTATTGACAAGAACTTCGTCCTAGTAACTGGACCACAGAAGGTCACTGGTGTCAGACGACGACGGACTAACGTGAAACATCTCGAGCCTACTGAGGATACGGTGGAGGTCAAGAAAGGCGCTTCTGACGAGGACGTCTCGAAAGCATTTGGACGCGGCAAGAAAGCTGAGTCGTTCAAAGAGAAGGTTCTCCCGACCGAGATACTGACGACCGCATAGCCGACCGCTGTACGATTCTTTTCAGTCTTCGACCGTTCCCGATATTCGGGATTCTTTAAGAGACGCGACGCTCAACGGTTTTCTTTGGAGATTTGAGTGTCTCAGATCGCGCCATGGGAAACTGAGAGAAAACTGCTGGTCAAGCTCGAAGAAGAGACCGACCCATCGTACGGGTGTCCTCCTCTGAAACGACCGTTAGACCAGCACATCCGGTTTGGACTGATCAATCTGGACAAACCGTCCGGACCGTCAAGCCACGAGGTTGTCGCTTGGGTAAAACGAATGCTAGGATTGAAGCACGCTGGCCACGGCGGAACTCTAGAGACCCGAGAAGGGTCGGAGCAATCCGATGGTCACCGGCGTTCTTCCACTCGCACTCGAGGACGCTACGAAGACTATTCAGGCGTTTCTCCTCACTGGCAAAGAATACGTCTGCCTCATGGCACTACACGGAGACCTAGACCAAGCTAAGGTAGAAGCCGCACTCAACGAGTTTGTTGGTGATATTCTTCAACGGCCGCCGGTACGGGCGGCGGTGAGAAGGGATCTTCGAAAGAGAAGAATCTACTACATCAGAGATGTAGAGATTGATGGTAGGGAGGTCCTGTTCCGGGTCGGATGCCAAGCCGGGACCTACATCCGAAAGCTCGTCTATGATCTAGGTGAGGTGCTCCAGGTGGGAGCTCACATGCGAGAGCTCCGTAGGACTCGTGCCGGCAGCTTCAGCGAGACGGATATTCAATCTCTCTACGATGTGCTAGAACTGTCACAGTCGTCCAGCGAGAAGAGAGAGGAGTTGACTCGGAAAATTGTCAAGCCGATGGAATCAGCGTTCGACTATGTTCCCCGTGTATACCTGCGTGACTCTGCGGTCAGTTCTATCTGTCACGGGGCGGAACTGGCGGTTCCGGGAATAGTCAAGCTTAGCGACAAAATCTTCCCACGTACACCGATCGCACTGTTCACGTTGAAGGAGGAGCTGGTGGCATTGTCTAGAGCATTGATGTCGAGCGAGCAGATGATGAAAGAAGAGCGCGGGATTGCTGCTAAAACGGTCCGAGTGATCATGCCAGTAGACACTTATCCCCGATTGTGGAAGTCTCGTCCGAGCCAGACGGTCCAGGTTGCAACCTCAACCTAGAATGTCAGCCACCGAGGTCTCTTTCGTCTGCAACTGTGGCGAAGAGATCAAACTCAATGTCGTAGCTGATGAAGAGTATACGGTCGTCTGCGCCAAGTGTGGTCAAGAGTATCGCTTCACCGGCGGCAGCGTGCTGAGATGGGGCTCAGACTCACGGCAGCAAGAGTAGGATGCTGAGAGCTGTGGCGGTCCAGAGCGGGACGGTTATCAGTGCCCAGAGGGTCTTGTTCCAGCTGAGCACTTTCTGACCGTCGAGGATGAAGAGCGGTATCATGTTGAACGCTCCAAGCCAGAGGTTGACCTGGATAGCCCAGAGGAGCGGGTTGAAGCCGCTGATCGTCATTCCTATCTTGGCAACTGAGAAAACGGCGTAGAGTAATCCGGCGACTCCTGCGGCTGCAACGTTGACGAGGGGTCCTACGAGGGAGACTATTCCGTTAGTTTTCCGGTCCATAACATCAGCAAGGTATCTCGAGCGCGAGGCGATGTAGACTGCACCCGGCGCGGCGAAGACAACATTTCCCGGAGGAATGGCGGCAAAGACCAATGCCATTATGGCTCCGATGGTCCAGAGCCGGAACTCTGCCCAAGCACCGTAACGCTGGGCTACAACCTTGTGGGCTAGTTCGTGTCCGAGAAAGCCTGTGCCGATGATCAGCAAAGTTAGGAGGAAAATTTCGAGAAAGGCTATTGGTTTCGAGAGCCAGCCATTGTACATCCACCGGGTGGAGAAGCTGACTCCAAGAACGACCAAAGCGACGGAGAGGGCGAGAATTTCTCGGCCTGGCATCATGGATATTCGTGGAGCCCCGACTAGTCGTAGAGTGGATCCGGTGCGTCTACGTTCTAGCTGAACGGTCTGCCGGGGCGCGCGCGCCTGGGCCATGTTCGGGCAATCATGGCTTTCGGGCAGTCGATGGTAGACGCAGTGGACGCCGCCACAGTATCGACAGTTGTAGGGTATGAATTCCTCTGCCCCGCATACCGCGCAGTGGTCCAAAACTACCCTGCTCCAATGGGCGGCTTGGTCTCTTAAAATCGTGCCTACCGGGCTAGGTTTCCACGGTTACGGGTCCTCTCGCTCATGGGTAACAATCGGCTTAGGACCGTTTTCACGGCTAAATCCAATACAAGGGTGGCGTCCCCCGGGCGCGAGCACTGCCAATACGCCCGTTAAGGGTTGCTGGCTGGCTCGCTCCCATCGCCACTCTACTTCTCATCATCCTACCGATACGCGGCTTGTTTTGATTGTCCAAAAGCGAAAATAGTCGGTCGGGGTTCTGGATTGTCGGGCCGGGATTCCGGAGCCTGGTACCGGGCAGTCCGCTCGAAAAAAGCGGGCCCATGTCTGGAAAATGGCTCTCCTGTCAGCCTGTGTCCTCACGGACGCGTGGGTTCAAATCCCACTCCCGGCGCCATAATTTCAGCTACCCTTTTTTCCAGGTCTGCCGCTTTTCAATTGGGCAACAAGGGATTGAAGGGTCGAACTGGGAGTTGGCGTGTCCTACAAGTCCTGACTGCGATTAACGGTGCTATGTGGGTAGCGGTATTCGTCCCGCACTGGCTGGGTCTTGGTTCCTGGGGTCTCAGCTCTTGGGACATTCTGTCGATCTATGCTCTTGTCACGCTCGCCTGTTCGGTATTCGGATTAGCCTATTTGCATCTCTACCAGATGCCCCGGAAAAAGAGCCCTCAGAGCACGTCCTGAGACCCTCTTGGATTGTAGCTAAGAGCCGAATACCCAGTTTTGTGTCGCGAGCGAACGAGAGTTGGGGAATTTGGAGAGTGGTCTTGCTGGTTGAAACCGTTCTGGGCGAATTTTTCGAGTCTGGCGGCAGATCTGAGTGGTCGAGTCTTTCTGAGATCGTAGGGGTCAGCGTCCCAGGATCGCGGCTTGTTCTGGGCGAGTCTCAGGAACGATTCTATCTTTCCTACTCTGGAAAGTAGTATCGTAGGACGGGCATCTTGTAGAGGGTTCTGATGCGTCTCGCGAGATCTGGATAGGCCCCCCGGGTCTAGAATAGTTAGATATCGATTCGAGAACATTCAGGCGGTTCCCGCATCTCACGCACGCACGACCGTACGCCAGGTGCTGAAAGGGTCTTGCCCCATCCACTGGCAGGGCTATCCATAAGTTTCAATTCTGAGAGCGATCCTATACTAGGCAAGCCTGCTTATCCTCTGTTGTACGCTCCAATCGTCTGCTGGGGAGACTTCGGACACTCTTCGGAGTGCTGCGAGGAGCTGATCCTTTCCGAACAATTCTGCTGTCTCCTGGTCAGCAATCCACTTGAATTTACGCATCGATAAGACGTTCCCAACTATCAGGCCGACCGCTAGAAATGGGAGGCCGATGATCAATACATCCCAGGCGAGGTTGTTGATTGCGCACTGACCATTCGCGCAGCTTGTGGTTGTGGGAAATAGGGGCGGTAGAACAAACCAGGCCATGATGTATAGAGCGACTGCTGGTAGAGTCAGAGTCAGGACTGACCTCATCTTCCGAGACTTCAGTCCTCGATAGCTGATTAGTGCAGCAGCAATGAGTGGTTTCAGATCGTCTGTTGACAATCTATCTTGGATGTTTGGTGAGAGGTAGATTGTCTGGCCTCGAAAGATCGGGCCGTCACTCGGTATCGGTCCAATGTATCGGCCCACAGGTAGAGTGGACTGCCATTGGAGACTGGAAAATGTCAGGTTCGGAAGTTCCAGTTTCACGGCCAATTCGTTCGCAAGGTTCAGAATTGACGAGTCGGAGGAGCCTTTCAGAAGACTTGAGGGGGCTAAATTCTGACCAGTCGGTGTTGGCTGGGGCCCTTTTCCTGCCTGCTGCCATTGGGCTTTGAAGTGTTCCGCGCCTCTGCGATTGATGAGTGCGATTGGCAGAATGAATGCTACAAGGATCATGATACCAATGCCCCTGCCTATGTTTTCTCCGATGTGAAGTACGAATCCGAATAGGTAGAAGAGAGCGAGGCCAGCGAGGGTAGCGGTTACGATTCCGAGACCTATTCCAAGACGTCTCTTAGACTGTTCCCACGACCAGAAATCTGGATGAACAGTTGTGAAGTGTGTTTGTAGAGCGGCTGGATATGCGGCCCTTCTGAAACCCACGGACTTCTCATATTCCACATCATGGTCCAACTGGTAGCCGCAGATAGGACACGTCCGAGTTCTCAAATAATCGGAACTATTCCTGCCCGGTCCAACTCATAAACTCGGCTAGTGAATCGTGTTAATCATCAACGTCAATTACTATCTTCTACACAATTCGGTCTAGAATTACAGAGTCCTCACGAACTTCTGTCTTGACTTCTGACCGTCTGGCCTCGGAAGCGGCCCACTGAAAAGAGGATGAGTCCCACTATGCCGACGATCAACTCAATGTCGCTGAGATGGACGTAAATGGGCGGAGCACTGGTAAGAATTGTTTGCCCATCTGCCTCGACGAGAAATGTAACGCCAGTAAGGAAAAGGACAGCCAGGAACATCCCAAGACCACTCAACAAGAGCCTGTTCCAGCGGAACAACTCCCTTCATTCGGTCATGCTGATAATCTGGCTAAAAATGGTACCGCTTCCTTCCCGCAAACTACTACCTGGGCCCGTGATTCGCCTTCCGCTTGAACGGGTCGGGGGTGGGACTCCAGGACTCAATTGGAGGTCACGCTGCAATTCTGACCGACTCGCGAGACCAGGATGGACCCGGGGCCGAGAAAATTTCGATAATCGTTTTCAGAACATTTTTCCGGATACGAGACTTAATTCTGAAACCTTGAACACGCGCTGATTCTGGCGAGGGCCGAGAAACCCCTGTCCAACCAGAACCAAAAAAAGAAAACGTGTAGCCGTGTCTATGAAGCTGGTGTTCGCGGAATAAGGGTCCATTGACGACCTTGCTTTAGAAACGTAGCTATCGGGGGATCTACAGAGCAAAACCTCTGAAACAGATCAAACAACTGTCGCTGCTCCCCTTTCCACTTCCAGGGTTTGGAATAATTGCGAGCAGCAACCTTGACCATAAAGCAATACCATTGATTGGACCTCGTGAGAACGTTGACCCTGTAGTTATCGATAGAGACTTGTGAGATGTCCTGCCTGCTCAAGACTAGATCAGGAGATTGAGATGCCAGGTCCAACAACGAAGGTGCATCGCGACGAATCCGGTTTCCAGTTTGCCATGGTCTAACGAGAAGAAGTATCATTGACAATGCGAGCGTGCCGAAGACGATGGGTGCCCAGACGACATAGTCTGGAATCGGTTGGTCCTGTGGAACTCCAGCCCTGTCCGCAAGAATAATGATTGACACAAGCGAGACCCCGAACGCCAATAGGAGGACGTATGCTGGATAGTAAGAGCGCGATAGCAGCTTTGTGTAGGACAAGCCAACGATGCGATTGTTGGTAAAATAGACCGCATAGCCGAAGCCGCTGTTGAAAGCATCACCTCTGAACGCCATTCGACCGATTGTTGGACCCGCAACTCTACCAAGCAGGACCTCGCTCAAATCTCGCAGCTACACTGGAGACTTGGCACGGTCTCTAAAAGATAAACTTGAACGGTCCGTCCAGAAAGATCAAGCCCAAATGACGCATTAGATCTTAAAAATCAAGTGTCTTTAGGTTGCTGGTTCTTGCCGCATACAAAGTTGACGCTCGAGGGGCAACTGATCGCTGTCATAGGACTGGTCCTCTTCCTTCTCGGAGTGACGAACATCTTTCAGAACTCTAGCGCGGCAGGCTTGTTACTGCTCGCGGGGTTCATCTTGATTCCTATCGGCGCTATCATCACCGTTTTCGCTTTATACAGACGTGGTGGGTTGTGAAGCGTCTCGCGAGACCCAGATTCGCCCATCGGGGTCTAGAATAGTTAACGAAGTCGTTTTCAGAACATGTTTCCGGTGAGTGCCTATTCCCGCTTAGCCCACTGCATAGAGGTTACCATCGCCGCTTCCGATGTAGATCGTCCCATCAGAACCGATGGCTGGGTCTGACAGTTGAACTATCGGACAATCGAATGTGGCACATGTAGTTGTTGGGTGTATCACGAACTTCCACGCGAGAGCTCCATTCGGGGCGATCGCGTAAAGACTGGCATTCCCATAGCCTGAGGGCACTGGTGGACAGCTACAAAACCCCTCGACTCCGACTCCGAAGTAGAGAATCCCGTTCGACCCGATAGCCACAGAAGACAGCCCTACAATGCTGTAGAAACAACAAATATTCCCAGGGCCGCTAGGTCTTTCAATTGGGAAATTCCATCGTAGAGTGCCATCTGGATTGATTGAGTTAAGACCTGCTTCTCCAGAACCGTAGATAGTCCCATCGGGTCCTATGGACGGAGAACCGAACGCCCCCGAACTCCGCCATTTTGCCGTTCCATCAGGGCCTATGGCAGAGCTGTCGATGTAGACTGTGCCATCGGAACCGATTGCAGGAGAGTTAAACTCGCCAAAGCTGAACAGCCCCCACTTGATCGTCCCATCGGGGTTCAAGGCTACTAGACACTTGTTCAATGCCTGTTGGCATGACCCGGTTGGAGGAGGATCGTCGATTTCTACATACACCGTACCATCAGGGGCTACAGCAGGTGGGCCGACAACCTCACCGGAAGTAGCCACTTGCCACTTGACAGCACCGTCCGGATTGAGCGCAAAGATGCGGAAGCCCACGTCTGACACGTAGATGGTACCGTCAGGCCCAATCGTGGGAGAAGTGAAGTAATCGATTCCTTCTAGCGGGTTTGGATTAGTAAAATTCCATTTCTGTTTTCCCCCTGGGTTGATCGCGTAGAGGATTCCCTGGAAGCGTTCGCCACCGCATAGACGGCCTCCTAGGTAAACAGTCCCATCGGAACCTATCGCCGGAGTGGTTGCGCGAAATTCAAAATCGTGGCAGGGTGTGCGGAACCTCCATAGCAATTGTCCTTGCGTGTTCAGCGCATACAAGTTGCCATCCTCGCTTGTCACATAGATCCTTCCATGACCTACCGCCGGTGAACGATCAACCGAGCCCCCCGTCTGGAACGTCCATCGAAGGAACGGAACAGTGGGACCGGAGAATGGAGACAACCCTGTATGCTGGGCGTTTCCATGAAACATCGGCCAGGCTGAGGCTGCTGAAGATTGAACTGATGGTGTTGATAATAGAGAGAGCACGACCAAGGACATTACAATTAAGGTTGTCAAAAACATTCGACAACCGGCTCGTGGCCTTTTATCTCTACCGGACAGAAGTTGCTATCTGGGTCCATTGGAAAAAAATGGAATAAGAAGCACTAAGATCTATGGGCTCCAAGAAGCTCTTGTATCGAGATTCCCCGCTCCTCGGGCTGATCGATAGAAGAGTATGATACACACCTGGAACCCGCCTTACCTGTAAGTTTCTTAGTGACTCCTATGCTTGTTCTTCATACGAAGAACATGGATCACAAACAACTGTCTGCGAACGATAATATGGCGAAGCCGAAGAAAAAGCTGAAACGGTATAATTTCGAGCCCACCAAGGACAACTGATAATCGATGCACACCGGGTTCTTTCAGATCGAGTACTGGTGAATTGTGTTGGCATCACCTAGGTACAGGTACATTGACCTTGGAAGGCCAGGTACCTCCAGCCAACCATTATTGATCGTCCCGCCGACGTAGACCAGCTGGTTGACAGTGGGAATCCCGATTCTCATCTTTCCGTGAAGTTGCTGCCTCACTCTCTCCAGGTAGATGTTTGCCATCTTTTCAGCTTCCCCTCTAGTGCACAATGCTGGGACTACTGGCGCCGAGTAGGGCAGTCTGATCTTGGAAGGTGTCAACGAATTGTAGGCTGTCCCCGTTGTGAGAGTCTTCTCCTTTCCCATGATCCTGTCAGAGAAACTAGACTGAGATCGGACTGAGAAGATGTCGGTGACCAGCACTTGAGGCGAGCTTTGAATGTAGTGAGGATGCAGTGTGAATGTCCCGGAAACAAGCAATCGCTCTTGGACGCCTTGACCTTTCTTCATGAAAAGAGCGCCGGTTTCGAAAGAGTAGCTGAGTTCTGCAAGCCAACAAGCAGCCCAAACATTTCCACTCCCCAATCCGTTAACTATTGGATTGCCAGTCTTTGCTAGGCTTACGTCCTTGAATGACGCAGACATCTCCTTGAACGTCTCGGGATCAAGACGTTCGCCTGAGGCAAGGGTCCTGCCTGAACTCGCGCGCGCTATCTCGAAGCCTTTGACGTACGCCTCGAATCGAGAAAGCATCTCAAGATGGTTACCAGCGTATGTCTTGGACGCTTGGACAGATTGGAGGATTGATCTCATCGAGCCGACCATGCCGGTCTCTGTCTTGATACTTGGATACCACGATACGATGGATGGTTGACGAATCACTTCAGTGAGTGAAGTGGATAGGAATTTTTCGGACTCGATAAGTTTCTCGTCGGCTTTTCCGAGATCGCCTTGAATTATCAGCTCAGTGCTCTTGGAGAGAGAAGCTAATCCCTTCATGCGAAGGGTCGCGCCGGTCCTGGACTTGTCGTCTTCGAGGGTGGATGCGGCGCTTGCAAAGTTTCTGGAGATCGTCTCGTAGCTTCGCTGTGTTGGACCGTTGTAGATTCTGATGACGTTGTACAAGTAACCAAGTGTTTCTGAGGTTGCAATTGCTCCGCTGATGAACGCACCCTGATCATCGGAGACGGCGAAGGGCCTGAGGCCTTGGTACTTGGCTCCTTGAGAGAGCATTTCCTTGGGATCTCCCGTTGAGGTCAACGCCATGTTTTGAAAGGGCGCAGAGTAAGGAGGCAGGAACAAGGGACCCGCCCCGACCTTCATCAACTGCATACTGGCGCTGTTTAGTCGACTGCTCACCTCGCCCCTGATGCTCTGTTCGAAAATCTGAGACCTTGCAACCGGGTCCACGTTCTGGACCCCCACGGTCGCGGACGGGACCAACGACCTAACCCATCCATACACATCGGCCCTCAACTGAGAGATGTACTTCTCAACATCCATTCGTTGCTGTGAAGTCCCGCAGAAATCACACTTGACTATCTGTGAGTCCGCAGGAGCATTGATTTCGCCTCCACAATGAGGACAACGAAGCTCTTGAAACGTCTGAACAGAAGTCAAGCCAAGTCTCAGACCCTTACCCTGATAGAGCTGACTTGAGAACGGAGCGAGCTGATCTGACTCTCAAGAGAGTCTATCTTGGAGTTGAGTCGATGTTCGAGTGCCCGCATTTCGGCAATTGCTTTGTCAAAATAGATTCTTGCAATATCATCGGCTACGTAGCGAATTGAGGAGGCACAATTGTTGCAGGCGACAACCGTGTTGTTTTCCATCGTGGCCGGGGTGCTGGACCCGTACCTCTGTCGGGTATACTGACTCACCGAAGCACGAAGCATAACGTAGTGGATTCCTAGGCCTTGCATCTCACGACCGCAGAACCAACATTGACCTAACTTGCTCCAGTTTTCTAGTTTCGTTCGGGTGATTGGAAAGACGCTCATCCGCTCTGTCCCAGCCATTTCCAGATAGGTCGCTGCTTCGGACAACAATGACACGCTCTTCTTGGGGTCAGCATCAGCAACACTGTTTGCTTGTATGAGACTTGCAAGTCCAAGAAGATAGTAGGCACGCTTCTGTGGATCCATGTCATACTTCTTTAGCTTCCACAGCGAAAGATCACTCCCAATCAGGCTCATGTACTTCTGAGCCAGGTCCCTTACGGCATCGATTCGGGACGCATCTTTCGATTCGCCATCTAGCATGCCACTAATCGCGAGATCGTATGATTGAACAATTGCCTGCTGGGCAAGACTTGAGGATTGGGTTGAGAATCCCACGTTGATCTGTGTGTCAGGAATCCTTCCCATCGCCTGACTACAGTTCATCCATGCCTGATCTGACGGATTCGTCAATGCGTAGAAAAGCGTGGCGAGAGCATAGGCCTCAGCGGATTTCTGGGAATTTCCTACAGTCGCATAGTGTTTTGACGCTTCAGAGAAATGATGGGCCGCGTCAGACCATTTCTGAGGTCCCAGGTGAACTCCTTTGTCATAGGCTTGCCTAAACTCATCCTCCGCTTTCTCTTGGGGTTGCTTGAAGATGCTAAGCGGCAACTTATGCGTGCACCCAACGTTTGTGAGTGACCAAGGCTTTGTCGGCTCTCAACACTAACGACTCCCGGCGGCGCTTCTGAGGGTCAGTATGACCCACTTGGCAGTTCGAAAAGCACCAAACAAACCCGAGAGAGTGAAAGCTAGAACAAGCTGGCTGAACTGCACGCCTTGAATCCAGACTCCCGCTCTACTACCATAGGATGCCGGGTTTCCTACAATCACCGCTGGACTGGACAGAACATCAAAGAGCAAAACCGCGAGCCACCCGAACCCTGCAAGCGATACAATGCCCAGCACAACCTCGATCTGTCTCCATCTCAAATCCGAAAGGCTGACCGTCTTTGTCCTTTCAGTAGTTTCTTCCATGAATAACTGTGTGGAGGCCAGTTCCTTAAACGCGTTACTCTCACTAGGCTTCTGCCGAATCCAAACCTAGCGAATGCTTGCATGAAGGCCATTTCTGATTTCCTCGTACAGCAGGTCTCTTTTCTTGTCAGAGTAGCTACCGTA
>Ga0307471_100000195_pt1 | contig 30803 bp, 27 predicted proteins | sample atmos_gasesAM3C__2_FD_204566 | JGI IMG/M metagenome (GOLD analysis project Ga0307471, IMG submission 204566) | Hardwood forest soil microbial communities from Morgan-Monroe State Forest, Indiana, United States - atmos_gasesAM3C_515 | ecosystem: Environmental > Terrestrial > Soil > Temperate... | reverse complement strand
GATCGGCTGGACAATGCGGCCTTTGTACTGCGTGCCGTCGTAGCTGAAGGTCGCGGCACGATAAAGCTTGCGAGCCAACGCGATCCCACCGCCCGTAATCGCAGCTCCGATTGCGCCAAGGACGAAAGCACGGCGTCCGATCGCTGGGCTGAATTCGTAGTCCCGATCGCCGATTCCTCGTTGTGTAACAAATCGAAAACCAGCCACCAGTGTTCGTTCGAAGACAAAAACGCACAGTGCGAAACCGACTAGCGTGACCAGACGCGCGGCGCCGATCGGCAGGCCAATGTAACTTGTGCCCAAAACCGGCCAAAGCGCGATTGCAAGCACAACGATCGGCAACAAAACGAATATCGAGATGGTCCATAGCGCTGAAGCTCGCGCTGGATTTCGGCGGGAGAACAATCCAAAGATCGCTCCGGCAATTGCGCCAACAACGAGTTGACCAGCTATCGTTGATCCAACGCCGAGCTGCTTGAGATGATTGTAACCCCCGACCTTGCCCATAAGCCAAAGAAACGGACCCGGTGGGATGAAAACCGAAAGGCGGTCGCCGATGATCACAAGCGGCGTTGCCACCCTCAGCACAGCAAGCAACAACATCGCGGCTGTCATCACGATGCCGGCCAGTAATCCGGCAAGGAGGCCAGCGGAGATTGCTTTTGTCCTACTCACAACGCAGGCCCATTTTATGAGCGTCAGCGCAGCAAGGGAATCAAATTGCGCGCGTCCGCAGCAAAGGCTTCCAGCGCTGTAGTGTCCGCTGTCCTCAGCGGATGTGTTTGTTGCCCCCGGACGGCGCGCTGAGGACAGCGCACGCTACAGCGGCCGATTCAGTCGCCGATCTTGTGGTCGAAAGAATTTTCTGTACGCGCTCTACCACCATCGCGGACGTAACTTGCTTCATGCAGGCGTGACCAAACGGGCATTGGCTCAAGCGACGGTAATTGCATGGCGAACACGGAAGATCCACGCGCACGACCGATTCTGGTCGCTCGTATGGGCCGATGTGAACCGGGTTGGTCGGGCCGAAGACACTGACCATCGGTTTGCCGAGCGACGCGGCAACGTGCATCGAGCCGGAATCGTTGGTTACGGCGACCTCAGCACGTCGAATAAGGGCCGCCAAATCCGCGGGGGTTGTCTTTCCCGAAAGGTCGCACGCACCTGGCGCCGCGGCAGCGATTTGCCGGCAGCGCGGTTGGTCGCGTTTGGTGCCCGCCAACGCTACAGCAAGTCCTTCGCGCAGAAAATGCCGGGCGACCCCTGCAAATCCTTCAATCGTCCAATGCTTCGTCTCCCAAATGGTTCCCGGCACCAGAACAACCAATGGTTGGGACGCATCCACACCTTTCTCTTTCAGCAATCGCTCAACGTTACGTACGGTTTCCGAAGAAAGATGAATTGTTAGATCTGGCGGGTTGTCGTCGAATCCAAGCAGTTCTCCGACCCACAGGTAACGATCGATTGCATGCACGTCGAGCGTCGGAATGGGAATACGATGCGTGTATGCGATCCATGAACCCTCTCGCGCGCCGCGCCAGCCATGGCTGGGTATGTTCTTGAGATCGTGCTCGGTGGAAATTGTAAGCGTCCGTTTGACCGGTCGATCAAACCCGATGCGCACGCGCGCGCCACTAATGAGCGCGAAAAAAGCCGAACGCACCTGGCCATGCATGTCGATCACCAGATCGTACTTCGCGCGGCGAATTTGTTTGAGTAGATCGAGAAATTCCAGCATCGCTCGCCACCTGCGACCTCTTTTCGAGAAATCGCGCCGAGCAAAAAGAACGACATTCGAAAGCGCCGGGTGGCAGCGCACGATCTCCGCGTTCTCCGGCGTGATCAGCCAGTCAATCCGCGCACGCGGATAACGCGTGCGCAGCTTCACCAGCACCGGGATCGTGTGCACAACATCGCCCAGCGCTGAGGGCTTAATTAGCAAGATCCGCGAGAATTCGCCGGATCGCAGTGCCAATGCGTCGGAATTCCTTGGGGTTTCAATCTGACCGTTCAATTGGTGAAAAGTAAATCAAACCGGGCAGCGTAGCTACAGCTCGCTGGTCGGGCGCTTAGGCCGCCTGTCTTTCCCCTGACAGCGCACCGCGCATTTTTTTCATCCACGCGGAAAGCCGATGGCGGTTTTGCTCACGCCGTACTACCGCCTCACTTGTAACCCAGTTGAATTGAATGACGCGGCGCGGACCGGAGAATGGCTTGTGACCGTGCCATGAGTTACTGCTGCGGCGAAACGCCAGCAGCGTGCCTTCGGTTGGCGGGACTTCGAGAATGAGGTCTTCCAGATTCGTCCCAGATCGCAGCAAGCGAAGCTGGCCGCCAGAAGATTCCCAAGCCGAATTCATGTAAACAAGAATAGTAATGATCTTTGTCTCAGAATCGGTGTGGATCTTACCATCTTTCTCGCTACAACGTCCGCGCACGGTGATCATGTCCGGGCGATCGTTGAGATCGACGTCAAATTTTGCCTCGAACGCCTTGCGAAACTCCTCGCTGCGCATCTCCTCGATCAGCTTCGCAAACGCGGGGCCATAAGTCACCTCTCGAAGCGGAAAGCTACCCGCCCGGGCAACCTCGGGATAATCCTTATCGATTGGAGCGCGCGCCTCAGCCTTTACGAACTCTGGAACAATCAAAAACTCAAACGGTTCACGGGTGAGCGGCGTGGTGCGAAATCTATCGAGATCAAGCATCGAAACCATAGGGCGACGCTACACAAAAACTCAGGAACTGCCAGATGGAATCGACTACCCGACAGCGACGCGCACCAAGGTCGCAGCAATACGCGCACCGGCGACAAATGTACCACGCAACGTGCCTGACACTTTCGATTCGCCTCCTGCACGCCGGCGATGGTTTACAGGGATTTCGAGAACGCGCAGGCCGTCGCGCGCGGCTTTCATCTGCATCTCCAGATTCCAGCCGTAGGTCTGCTCGCGCATGTCGAGCCGTTCGAGCGCATCACGACGAATGGCACGAAATGGAGACATGTCCGTATAACGAACCCCGTAGAGCAGTCGCAAAATCAATCCGGCGACTCGTCCGGCAAAGATTTGCTGAAGATTCATGCTGCCCGGTTCGCGTTGTCCGCGAGTTCGTGAGCCGATCACGAAATCGTGCGTCCCCTGTGCCACGGGTTCGATAAGCTGATTCAAGAATGCGGGCGCGTCGCTGCCGTCGCCATCGAGAAAAACCACAATGTCGCATTTGGGCGAAAGCGCACGAACGCCGGCGGCACACGCGCGTCCGTATCCGCGTGGCGCGGTCACCACGCGCGCACCGGCTTCCCGGGCACGTTCGGCCGTGCGATCAGTACTGCCGTTATCAACGACAATGACTTCGTTGGGCAAACCTGTCGCAAAGCATTCCCGCACGACGCCGGCGATCGGTTCCTCCTCATCAAGCGCGGGGATAATCACTGAGACGCTGCTCATCACAAAACCAGCCACGCACTGGTGAAATAAATCACCAGCGCGAAAAAATCCGCCAGCGCCAGCGTGATCGGTCCTGCCGCAATTTTCGGGTCCAGCTTGAACCGGTGAAGAAGCGACGCCACGCCCAGGCCAAACGCGCACGCCGTGACGAGCGAAAGCGCGATGCTGCCGCCGATGACGAACGCCGCGGCGCCATTATTTCGCCACAGCCAAACAATCAAACCGACCACAAGACCACACGCGGCACCGAGCAAGAGCGCGGTCACCAATTCTCGACGAAGTGCTGTAGCCAGCCAGCGCCACGTGACCTGAGCAGAACGTAACGCGTGAATCGTTACGCTCATCGATTGCATGCTTACGCTTTCATTTAGTCCCAGTACCATTGTGAGAAAGAACGCCAGCACCAAACTGTGTGCGAGTGTCGCTTCAAAAAAGCCGGCCAGGATTGCTGAGAGCGTGCCGCCCGCGACCGTCACCAGCAACCACGGAAAACGGAACCGGAAAACCCGCCACGGCGACGCGCCGCGGATCTGTTCGATGTGAAAGCCGAGAGCCTCAAAGAAATCCGGACTCACCTGAGTGATAGGACTTTCCCCTTCTCGGGCTGCACCATCGCCTGCCTCCAAAATTTCTTCGGCGAAAAGGTGCGCGTCGATAATGCCCACCACGCGTCGTTTCTCGTCCACGACCGGAAATGCGAGAAATTTGTAGAGCACAAAAAATTCGCAGGCGTCGAGAATTGTTGCGCTGGCAGGAACAGCCACAACGCGTGGAACCATGATCTGGCGCAACGGTGTTTCCAGCGATGCCGTCAACAAACGCCGGGTAGGAACGACGCCAACTAGCCGTTCCTGCTCGTCGATCGCATAAAAATAAATGACGCGTTCACCCACGCCTTCACGCCGGATGCGCTCCAGCGCTTCACCAACCGTCATGCCCGCGCGGAGCAACGGAAAATCCTTGCGCGCGTGATCGACGACCGGCGCATTAAAATCGGGAATGGTGGCGGCGATGTTCATCGCTTCACTCGATGAACGATGCCTTTGTTCTTCAAAATGTCGCTGGCTTCGCTGAAGTAATCGCGAATGTCTGATTGCGCGCGGATCCAATCAATGTAACGACCGATGCCTTCGCTGAGATCGACAACTGGTTTGTAACCGGCCGAGCGAGCGAGCGAAGTGTCACTAATGAGATGACGCATTTCGCCGGGACGAAATTCGCCGTTGATCTCAGACGCGATGTCGACGCTTAGAGCGTCGGAAAGTTGTTCGGTGATTTCGCGAATCGGCGTGCCGCGGCCACTGCCAATGTTCACTGGCAATCCGTCGAGCTCGTCTGTTTCCGCGGCGAGTAAATTCGCTCGGGCGATGTCTTCCACGAACGAAAAGTCGCGTGTTTGCTGCCCGTCTTCGTACAGCACGGGTGGCAGATTGTTCAGCAAACGCGTGCAAAAAATCGCGATAACACCGGTGTAAGGATTAAAGATCGATTGGCGCGGTCCGTATGTGCATGAGTAACGCAGCGCGACCGTGGGAATACCGAGCTGTTTCCCCCATAGGAGGACCAGCCTCTCCTGATCAACTTTCGTCAGGCCGTAAACGGTTTCGCCACCGACCGGTGCATTTTCCGGAGTCGGAACGCTTGTTGTGGTTGCGCCGCAGAGTGGACAATGCACCTGCCAATCGCCGTTGCGCAATTGCTCGACTGGGCGCAGCATCGGAAAAACCAATCCATGTTCAGGACAATCGCCGGCGCCTTCGCTGTAGACAGCCTGCGAGCTGGCGACGACGACTTTCTTAACCGGCAGGTGTTTCTCGCGGATGACTTCGAGCATTTGGGCAGTGCCGAGCGAATTTACATGCACAAATTTCGTGATCTCTGGCATGTAACCGCCGTAGGCAGCTTGGTGAAAAACGACGTCTATCTTGTCTAGCGCGGTGATGATCGTGTCGCGATCACGCAAATCACCGTGAATGAATTCCGCCTTCTTGTTGATCCAAGCCGGCTTTCCGCGACGGTGGGTTTGCGGTTCCAGGTTATCGAGTGCCCGAACCTTCCAGCCTTCGTTCACGAGAAGGTCGACCACATGTGAGCCAATTAAGCCGGCGCCGCCGGTAACTAATGCGCGTTTTGCCATGCGAATGTGAGGCTAGTCACGTAGCTATTAAAGGACAACTGCTTCGGTTGGGCTCAGGTTCAGTAAACGCGCCGGCCCTACAACGACCAAATCCGTTCGCGACCATCGCGCGCGATAAGTTCGCGCAGAAATTCTTGAGTCTGAGGCGCGATAGTATCGCGCGCATTTTTGCCCAGCAGTTCATCGCAAAGTCGATGTAGCGTCGCGCGATCATCCACGTCAAAGCCGCGAGGCAACTCGTGAACACCGACACCAATTTGCGTCGCGCGCTGTCTCGTCTGCTCGAAAACCCGCTCGGTACTCCAGTCGATTTCCTCGAATACTTCTCGGTGCAGCTGTTTCAAGCCAATTAAATAATAACCACCGTCGTCGCAAGGGCCCAGGACGATATGGTCCCCCGGCAACGAAAGAAGTTCCACAGCCCTGGCAAAATTCTCAGCGGGAATTGTCGGGCTATCAGAATCAATCAGACAAACGCCCTCGAAGCCGCAGTTAAACAAGTCCTCGGCCGCAAAATACAGGCGTTCACCGAAATTTTTGCCACGCTGTGACAGCAAACTGAAATCGGCTGGCAGAATATCGGTATAGTCTGATTCGGAACCGGCCGGCGTGTAAACCGCAACCCCATGGATGATTGGCCGGCCGGAGCCTGGCGCAGTGAGGCCGCGGCAACAGACAGAAATCGCGGCACCTGTATCCTGCAAGAAACACCTGTTAAGTTGCGCGGCTTCCTCATCCGTGAGCGGCGGTACAAGGCGCGTTTTTACATGTCCAGCGCGAGGGGCCTTGGTCATCAGCGCCAATGCCGAGCAGCCACCAAAACTCTTAGCCGCTCTGTTCGGATCAACAACGCGATGATCCCTTCTCATTCGTTGCGCCGTTGCTTGCTATCCTTTTTCGCAAAGCGCGTACTGGTAGCGTCCATCTCTCCAAGTCCTAATCTTCTTCCATGGTTGCGCCAGGAAAAGATTCGCGAATGCATCCCCCGAAAATACCGTTGCTTTGTATGGTTCCCGAAAGCCATTTTCGGAGGGAACTAACCCCACCAGAAGCCACATCGCCAAAAGTGGAATTGATGCCCAAAAGGCGTAGCGCGGTTCGGCAACGAAACAGCGCCCTCCTGGCTTCAAAACACGATACATCTCAGCGATGACGCCAGCTTGTTCGGGCAAAATAGTGAGTAATCGCGAAGCTAGGACGACATCAAACGCTGCATCGGGACACGACAACTTGAGCGCATTGATTCGTTTAAAACAGCAATTACTCAGGTGAAGCGCCTCGGCTCGCTCGCTGGCCCACTGCACCTGTTTGCCGGAGCGATCGACTCCAGTGATTGACATTTCCCGAAAGCGCTCTCCTAATCGGCACGAGTAAAACCCTGGTCCGCAGCCGAGTTCAATTAGAGTTGTTCCCGGAGCAGGACCTTCCTCCGGCCAAAGAGCCGTGATAATACGTCTCGTATCGTCACGAAAAAGATGTTCGCGACAGAACGCGTAGACCCAGGTGGCGTGCTCGAAAAGGCTGTCATTTTTGTAAGGTTGGTACGCACGTGCGTTTGGAATTGTTGTTGGCTCATGAAGTGGAACCTGTTTCTGCCGCATTTTATCGTTGTTTCCAGTAGCACAATCGGTTCTCGTTTTGTTTTTCGGCGTCAAAAAGTTTTCCACAACTGGTAATGAATTTGATGAGAATTTTCACTCTTCTATAGTCTTCTTCTAATTGAGAATAAGTCAGTCTAATTCACCATGTATTTGCCTCATGCTTTTCCCTCGGGACGAGCTGTTGATAACATCAGCATGGAATACCGACAGCTTTGGTTTTTCGAAGAAGGACGGGACTTATTCTAAGTTATTCGAAGATATTGGCTTCTTAATGCTAAATGCTTTAACAAAGCTAAATGCCCATTAAGAAAATCTTCTTGTGGCGCGTATGCCTGTTCGTCGCGGCATTTTCCTCGGTATGGAGCGGCGAGGAACCGTCGCTTTGGCAAATTCAACAGATTCTTGCCGGCAAACGACATGTAGATCTGACGCACGAGTTCGCACCGGGAATCCCGCATTGGCTGGGTTTTCCCGATGAGGCGCGCAAAACAATTTACTGGTACGAGAAGCGTCCTAACATCATGGGAACAGGCTTCTTCTCTGAACTGTATACGCATGTCGGGCAATGGGGGACGCATGTGGATTCACCTGCTCATTTCATAAAGGGGCTTCGCACCGTAGATCAGATCGATCCGAAAGAAATGGTGCTGCCGCTTGTTATCGTCGATGTGCACGACGAGGCCGCAAAAAATCCCGATTACACGCTGTCGCTTGAGCGCGTGAAAAAATGGGAAACAGATCACGGACCAATCCCCGCCGGTGCGTTTGTTGCGATGCGGACTGATTGGTCGAAGCGCTGGCCCGACGCCGCAAGGATGGAAAACAAGGATGCCAATGGTATTGCACATTATCCCGGATGGGGTTTGCCGGCATTGAAGTATCTTTATGAACAACGCAAGATTACTGCTTCAGGTCACGAGACGACGGATACCGATCCGGGAGTCGCCACCAGTAATGACGATTACTCGCTTGAAAAGTACATTCTCAGCACAAACCATTATCAGATCGAACTGCTAACCAACCTCGATCAGGTTCCCGAAGCCGGCGCGATTGCCGTAGTAAGCTTTCCAAAACCAAAAGGTGGCTCGGGGTTTCCAGCGCGGGTGTTCGCGATTTTGCCCTGAATTTGAGTGCGATGGGGCACGACGGGAAGGTTGCTGCTGTTTGATCACGGAGTCCTGAACAACCGCTGTCTGCAGGAATTGGTGTGACCGAACCCAGGCCACATTCATGCGGTTTAAGCCGAATACATGGTTTAAAATGTTCTTTCGGTGAGTTGACCGAAAGTCGCGGGACGAACGAAGGTAGGCGCCGAGTCCATGCACATTACCGATATTATGCGGGGGGATTCTCCCACGTTTTCGTTCGAGTTCTTTCCGCCGAAAACTGCACAGGCGGCCGAGACTCTCTATCAAACGATTCGCGACCTCGAATCTTATATGCCGCATTTTGTCAGCGTGACGTACGGTGCCGGCGGCTCAACACGTGATTTGACGCACGGTCTCGTCGAGCGCATTCAACACACAACAAAGCTCGATCCGATTCCCCATCTTACTTGCGTCTGTCACAACGAAGACGAGATCGAAGCCATTCTACTTCGATACGCCAAGTCGGCCATTGGAAACATTCTCGCGCTCGGCGGTGATAGGCCGATTGGAATTGCCTACGATAAATCGCGGGACTCGTTCCAACATGCAATCGATTTGGTTAAATTTATTCGCCGGTTCAACCAGTCAGGCGCGCATCCGGACCGCCGCGGTTTCGGGATCGGAGTGGCCGGCTTCCCTGAAGGACATCCTGCCACGCCGAATCGGTTGCTCGAAATGGATCACTTCAAAGCGAAAGTGGATGCGGGCGCCGATTACATCGTCACTCAGCTCTTTTTCGACAATCGCGATTTCCTCGATTTCCGCGAACGCTGTGCGCTCGTCGACATCAACATCCCGATTATCGCTGGGATCATGCCAATTACCTCTGTTAGCGGCTTCAAACGAATAGCAGAACTGGCAGGCGGCGCGCGATTTCCCGCCAGGCTTCTGCGGGCTCTACAGCGTTGCCAAAACGATCCTGAGATGGTCAGGCGCGTCGGTCTGCATTTCGCGATAGAACAATGTCACGACCTTCTGGACAATGATGTCGCCGGGATTCACTTCTACACACTCAACCGTTCCGACGCCACCCGGATGATCTTTGACAGCCTCGGCATTCCGCGTCGTAGAAATGCAGAGCCCTCGAGTGTCTAGTTAGATGATATGAATTTCTAGCCCGATAATGCAACAGAGGAGATTTGCGCTAAGTCAGTGACGCGACCAGAATTTGCGGATGCTGAAAGTCAGCCGCGCGATTTGCTGGCAAGCTGGAGCGCTCGTTATCGCAATTGTACTAGCAATTGTGCTTTCGCGCTTCCTTCCGATCGTCAGTTTCATCGAAACATCGCAACAGCGCGTGATGAGCTGGGGTGCTTGGGGAGCCATTTGCTACCCGCTGCTTTTCGCCGCTTGCAATATTCTTCTGCTTCCCGGTGGCATTCTCGCCGTCGGCGGAGGTTTCTTTTTTGGGCTGTGGTGGGGATTTTTTATCGTGTTGGTAGGCAACCTCATTGCTACAGCAATTTCCTTTGCGATAAGCCGATGGATCGCGAGACGATGGTTTCAGCAGAAACTTTCACGTAATCCAACACTGCGTGCGCTGGGGCCTGCGGTAGAACGCGAAAGCTGGAAGATTATTCTGTTGAGTCAGCTGCATCCATTTTTCCCAACGAGCTTGCTGAATTATTTTTACGGCATTACGCGAATCCCGTTTGGCACCTACATGCTTTGGGCGTCGATCGGAAGGGCGCCTGGTCTTTTTTTGTACGTTTACGCCGGCACCCTGGGTCAGTTTGCGGTGCGCATTATGCGGGGCAAAAGTTATCCTCGCATGATTGAGTATTGGATATGGGGAGGCGCGTTTGTGACGACCGCACTCCTTCTGATAGTGCTCGGCCGCCTGGCATACGCCGCAATACAGACTTCGCACGGTTCGTCAAGACCAAGAAAGGAAGCGAATGCTCGCCAGCGTATACATATAAATGGCTAAGCGTTAATTAGTTACGTAAAGTATGAGATTTAAGGTGCCAACAGAATATGAAGTATTGGTCGTGGGCAGCGGCCATGCCGGAATCGAGGCGGCACTAGCCTCCGCACGAATTGGATGCCGAACTTTGATGTTGACTCAAAATTTGGACACGATTGGGCAAATGTCGTGCAATCCAGCGATTGGTGGGCTCGCCAAAGGGCATATTGTCCGTGAGATAGACGCCATGGGGGGCGCAATGGGATTGAACGCCGACGCTACGGGAATTCAGTTTCGAATTCTAAACAGGACAAAGGGGCCGTCGGTTCGGGCGCCAAGGGCACAGTGCGACAAGAAGGCTTACCAATTCCGCATGAAGGCCATTTTGGAGTCGGCAGAAAATCTCGACCTTAAACAAGGAACCGTCTCAAGCATCCTTACTGAGGATGGAAAGGTCATTGCTGTGGAAACCGATTTTGGACTAACAATTCCTGCCCAAAGTGTCGTGATTACTTCAGGGACATTCCTACGGGGGCTCCTGCACGTTGGCGAAGCTACCAAGGTTGGAGGACGAATGGCCGATACCAGTTCGAACCTCAGCGATAATCTTCGGCAGTTAGGCTTCCAAGTCCGCCGATTCAAGACAGGCACACCGTGTCGCTTAAATGCGCGCTCGATTGATTTTTCCCGGTGTGCAATCCAACCTGGCGACGCACCGCCGCCGACCTTCTCCTTCTATGAAGAGGAAATTGGTGACCATGGGGAAGAGATCTTTACGCTGAACCGCTTTCGCAACGGAAAGTTCCACGTGGAACAAGTACCCTGCTGGATAACTCATACTAGCAAAAGGACGCATGAGATCATTCGCGCCAATCTACAACGTTCGCCGCTTTATACCGGGCAAATCAAGGGGACCGGACCCAGGTATTGCCCATCGATCGAGGACAAGGTTGTAAAGTTCTCGGATAGAGCGTCGCATCAACTTTTCCTCGAGCCGGAAGGCCGCCACACAAAAGAATATTACGTAAACGGCATCTCGACTAGTTTGCCATATGACGTTCAACTGGAATTCTTACACTCAATCCCCGCTCTGGAGCGAGCTGAAATAATGCGCCCGGGATACGCCGTGGAGTACGATTATTTTCCCCCAACGCAACTCTTCCCAACTCTCGAAACGAAGCTGATCGATGGATTGTATTTCGCCGGCCAAGTTAATGGTACTTCAGGGTATGAGGAGGCGGCGGCTCAAGGTTTGATTGCGGGAGCTAACGCCGCCTTGAAGCTTCAAGGTCGTTCGCCACTAGTGCTCGAGCGAAGCGAAGCGTACATGGGAGTTCTTATCGACGATCTCGTCACTAAAGGTACCGAAGAGCCTTATCGCATGTTTACAAGTCGGGCCGAGGACCGGTTGTTTCTGCGACACGACAATGCTGATCAGCGCGTGACGACCCGTGCATTTGACGTAGGATTAGTAGGTCGGGGACGGTGGACTCGCTATAAGGAAAAAGTGCGTCTTCTGGATCAAGCGCGACTGCTGGCCGTGCAGACCAAGCTCAATGGCCTCCCGATCGCTCAATTACTCAAAAGGCCCGAATTTGGGGCCAATGACCTACCGTTGGAACTTCTTTCTCTCCTGCCGACGGCAATCTGGGAGTTAGTTGAAACCGATTTCAAATACCAGGGTTATGCAGCCCGACAAACAGACCAGAACCGACAGCTCGAGCGTAGGCAGCAGCAAGTGATTCCAAATTGGGTGGACTACGACAAAATTCCTGGCCTTCGCTCTGAAACGAGACAAAAACTAGCGACCATTCGGCCCAATTCGCTGGGGCAGGCTGCCCGCATAAGCGGAATTACCCCAACTGATGTTGCGATAATATCTATATGGTTGTATAAGAATAACTTACGTATACAACCGACTATGGAAGTAGCCGCAGATTTCGAGTAACCTCCGATGCTCGCGTTCGCCGTCGTAGTGACCGGGAGCTATCTATTGGGATCAATTCCGTTCGGCTATCTCGCCGGTCGAATCGCAGGAATTGACATTCGAAAGTGCGGTAGCGGCAACGTCGGCGCCACTAATGTTATACGCACACTCGGAAAGGGTTACGGCTATCCGGTGTTCGTGGCGGACTTCTTGAAGGGTTTCGGTGCCGTGAAGATATCGATGCTGATCGCCACAAGACTGCAGCCAGGATGGAGCTCATCAGAAATGTTTGGAATTGTCGCGGCGATATCTAGCGTGTTGGGGCATTCTTTTCCGGTCTGGCTAAACTTCAAAGGCGGCAAAGGCGTTGCGACTTCAGCCGGAGCGCTTTTCTGCCTGGCTCCGGTCGCGGCGCTGGTCGGTGCCTCGGTTTGGATCCTAACCTTTGTGGTCACGCGCTATGTTTCGGTGGCCTCAGTGGCAGCTGCGGCCGCGTTACCCGTCATCATTTTGATTATAACGTGGCTACGCCAAACCGGTGGAAAATCGCTATTTTACTCGTCGGTTTGTCTCGCGGCTGTTGTGATTTGGCGCCATCGTTCAAATCTTTCGCGGCTCGTCCGTGGGACAGAGACGCGTTTTACTCGAAAGTGAAAATCGGCGAAACAGCAATTCTTGGTGCCGGCAGTTGGGGAACTGCTTTGGCGTGGTTATGGGGCAAAGATGGACGTAAAGTTTCGCTTTGGGGTCACAACGCCGATCGTGTGGCGCGCATGCGAGAAACGCGCGAGAACAGCGACTACCTTCCAGGACTTACACTACCTGGATCAGTGCGTGTTACCTCCGATCTCAGTGATTGCGCCCGAGCGGATCTGATCGTTTTCGCAACACCATCAATTGCCTTGCGAAAAGTTGGAGCTCAGCTGCGAGAAGCGATTGGCAATGTTCGCTCAGTGCTATTGAGTTGCGTGAAAGGTATTGAACACGGTACCGGGATGCGGATGAGTCAAATCCTAAGGGAACTTTTTCCAAAGCAGAAGATCGCGGTTTTATCGGGGCCGAATCTAGCCTTAGAGCTCGTACAAAACTTTCCGACTGCGACCGTGGTTGGTTGCAACGACGGTGAGTGCGCGACAAGTCTGCAGGGCATCTTGGGCAGCCAACGCTTTCGTATTTACACCAGCCAGGAGGTCACCTCCATCGAACTGGGCGGCGCTTTGAAAAATGTGTTCGCTGTGGCGGCTGGGATCAGCGACGGGCTCGGATTGGGCGACAATTCGAAAGCTGCGTTAGTGACGCGATCGTTAGCGGAGCTGGTGCGTCTGGGAGTTGCCATGGGAGGAACTGCGCAAGCTTTCTATGGGTTAAGCGGCGCGGGCGATCTGATTGTGACTTGTTATAGTGAGCGAAGCCGTAATCATACAGTCGGCAAACGTCTCGGCCGAGGTGAATCACTCATGCAGATCACACAATCCATGAAGATGGTGGCTGAAGGAATTCCCACTGCGCGGAGTGCGTTAGAGTGCGCGCGACAGTTGAAGGTCGAGACGCCGATCATCGATCAGGTTTATTCCGTGCTGTACGAGCAGAAAAAACCGACTGTTGCGTTGGAAGAAGTACTAAGTCGCGGACAAAAAGCAGAACAGCTCTAGACGCTCGAATGAAATCGTAGCCCGCGACTGAATCGCGAGATTCAAGGTCACAAACCCGCTGCTTCGTATTTTTCGCAAAATTCCGCGATCACAGCCGGGTATAATTCGCGCTCCGCAATTTGAATCCGTGCATGCAGGCTCTCGGCCGTGTCTCCCGGCAGAATCGCCACTTCACGCTGAGCGATGATTTCACCGTGATCGATTTTCTCGTCCACATAATGAACACTGCAGCCGCTTACCTCTTCGCCTGCCGCAAGCGCTTGTTTCCACGCTTCGAGTCCGGGAAATTTTGGCAGAAGCGATGGATGGATATTGATGATACGCCGCCGGAATGCTTTGAGCATGGGCGCATGTAGCACGCGCATAAAACCTGCGAGCACGACGAGCTCGACACCGGCCTCGCGTAACATATTCGCGAGCTCGTTTTCCACCTGCGGCTCTAACCGCGTGCGAAATTGGCCAGGGGGCAAGTATGCGTTAGGAACGGAAAATTCCCGCGCTATGTCGAGGATTGGCGCATCCAGGACGTCCGAGATTACAACACGCGCTTCGCCTGCCAGGTCGCCTGAGCGGATACGCTCAAGGATTGCACGGCAGTTACTTCCTTTTCCTGATCCAAGAATTCCAATTGGCAGCTGTTTCACTTACTCGTCCCGGAGTTAACGATACATGGACATCGATTGCGGCAAGCGCGTCACAACATTTAGCACCCGCTTTTGCATATTTGTTCGAGCAAACGCGAAGTGGAATAGCCAGCCTCAAATGGGATGAAGCGAATCTCGGCGCCGATTTTGTCCAAAAGTAGGCGTTCCTCTTCGTTGAGCGTCTCTGGACTGTAATCCCCGCCTTTGACGTAAATGGCAGGATGGCTTGCTTCGATAAACTTCGTCGCTCGCATTTCCTGAAAAATTGTGACGAGATCTACGCACCGTAGAGCGGCAAGAATTTCCGCACGATCGCGCTCGCCGGTAATCGGACGTCCCTTTCCTTTCAATTTGCGGACTGAACGATCGCCATTCAGGCCGACCGCTAACAAATCGCCGAGCGCACGCGCAGCTTGCAAGTAGCGCACGTGCCCAACATGCAGCAAATCAAAGCAGCCGTTCGTCGCGACCAGCTTTTTCCCGGCACCACGTAACTGCTCGCTGCGCTCCGAAAGTTCTTCGAGATCGACGATCTTTGCGCTCATGCGTTTTCTCAAAATAGACGAGAACTATGCGTTAGACGCGGGAAAAAGGCGCGGAAAAACTCCTAAACAAGTCGAGATCGGATTTTTGAGTAATTAACGTTCAACCGCAAAAATCTGTGGTTGGCCTTTTGTCGATTTGAGCCAACTTGAAGAAAATGAAGGAGAGAAACACATTCCACATTTCCAAAAAAGCGGTCGTCCCTCGCGCGGAGAGTGTAGAGTCACACCCTTTGGAACTGCAGCGCTTTCACGGTCCATCGCGTCTTGTTGCCATTGCGCGCGGCCCTTGGACAATCTTCGCATATTGGAATGTTGACTGGCCATCAATTTTCAAAAATGCAGCGCCTATTGATCGACAGGCTCATCTCCGGATTCGCTGTGCAGATGGCCTGGAGGAGAAAGAAGCCGCTGTCGAACCGATGGCGGCAATGCATTACGTTACAATGTCGCAACGGCATCGTGCTTGTCGCATAGAGATTGGATATTACCAGCCCGCCGACATTTGGCATTCAGTGGCGATGTCGAATGAGATTGTGATCCCGCCTGCAGAAACATCCGAAACTGAGCATGTGGATCTTGCTACAATTCCATTTCACCTCGGTTTTCAACAGCTTGTCGATTTGTTTGGAGCTGCGAAAGACGATGCATTGGCCACTGTCATCTCGCGATTTCAAACTCGCGTAGTGAGCAGCGGAAGGCGCGAGAGGTTGTCATCCGAAGAGGGCAAAATTCTCCAGCGGACAGGTGTTGCGCTATCAGAGCTCGCCGATGCACGGCGCGCTTTCAATCAAATCGATCGCGAAAAACTCAAGAGAGGCGCCGAAGCGCTTCTCGGGTTAGGCCCAACTAGCCCGTCGCGCGGCTTCAACTCGACCTCATTTGGATCTTGAAGCCTGCTGCTCCTTTAAAATCAGCAGGGCATTTTTACCGAGTCAGCTGAATGCCTTCGGGCATTTCTGGCGGCGGCTCATTGATACGGCTGTGCTGTTTGCCATAGCTGAAATAAAAGACCAGTCCGATCACAAGCCAAACAATCAACCGCATCCAATTCGTCCAGCCGAGACCGTAAATCATCGCGCCGCAAACGATAATGCCGAGCGTGGAAACAATCGGGACAGCCGGTACGCGAAACCCGCGTTCCAAATCAGGACGCGAGACGCGCATGATCCAAACTCCGGCGCAAACGAGAATGAATGCAAACAGCGTTCCAATGCTGGTCATTTCGCCGACGATGTCCTCGGGGATGAACGCCGCGAAAATTCCAGTGAATAAGAAGAAAAGAATATTGGACTTGTATGGCGTTCTAAATTTTGGATGCACGTCGGAGAAGACTTTCGGAACCAATCCATCGCGACTCATCGAATAAAAAACGCGCGATTGCCCAAGCAGCATCACGAGAATCACGGATGAGAAGCCGGCAATGATCGCGACTGTCACAGACTTGGACAGCCATTCATAGCCGGTCATGTATTTCGTGATCGCGAACGCGACGGAAGCTTCACGGCCAGCGCTTCGGAAGTCCTGCACCGTCGCGACGCCGCTCAACACGTACGAAAAGAGCACATAAAGAATCGTGCAGACGACCAAAGAACCAAGGATGCCGATCGGCATGTCGCGTTTAGGGTTTCGCGCCTCTTGCGCCGCGGTACTGACGGCATCAAAGCCGATGTATGCGAAAAACACAACGCCCGCGGCGCCGAGTATCCCGAGAATTCCTCCATACGAGTGGGTGATGCCTTGCGGTGTGACGTAGGTTGCCGGCGCTGGAATGAACGGCGTGTGGTTCGCCGGATTTATGAAGTGCCACCCGATTCCGATCACGAGCAACACGATGCTCACTTTCAAGATGACGATAAGCCCATTGACGAACGCCGATTCTTTCGTGCCGCGAATGAGGAGTAGCGTCAGTAATAGCAGGATGAACACGGCCGGTATGTTGAGAATCCCGTGAACACCGCTCGTGATGTCGTGTTCAAAGGGCGAGTGCGCCCATTGGTACGGTATGCGCAAACCGAACCAGTCGAGTACGCGATTTGCGTATTCGCTCCAGGCAATTGCCACGGTCGCCGCACCGACCGCGTATTCGAGGATTAAATCCCAGCCGATGATCCAGGCGACCAATTCGCCCATCGTTGCATACGAATAAGTATAGGCGCTTCCAGCAACTGGAATCATGGAAGCGAATTCCGCGTAACAGAGACCGGCAAACGCGCAACCGACACCCGCTACGACAAAGGCAAGAACAACGGAGGGACCCGCCCGATCCGCGATAGCCGCCGCGGTGCGAACAAAAAGACCAGCACCGATGATTGCGCCAATACCAAGCGCCACGAGGTTTATCGATCCCAGAGAACGCTTCAGGCAGTGCTCGCCGACGTCCCGCGCTTCTTCCATCAGGCGATCGACCGGTTTCTTCGCAAATAACTTTGCCATGCCTCGCCTCCTTTGGTTCAAAATGCCGAGTTGGTACGCGAAACTAGTCGGTCAGCGCTTATTCACGTCTGTGATTTTTCCGCGCAAGTTTCCAGAAAAAATAAATTGGCACACCGCTGATAACGATGAGCAAGCCCGGCCACGTTGTTTGTACTCTGTAGGCGAGCAGCACCAGCATGATCGCCGTGGCGCCGACCATATAGAGCGCGGGGAGAATTGGGTAACCAAGCGCGCGGTAGGGCCGTTCCACTTCTGGACGGGTTCGACGGAGGACGAACACGCCTGCAATTGTCAACACATAGAAGATCAGAGCCGCAAAAATAATGTAATCGAGCAAGTTGCTGTACAGATTGCCGTAGGTGACCGCGCCGCTTACTGGATCAACGCTTCTCGTGCGTGGCAGCACAAGCAACGCAGTCCAGATTCCCTGCAGCGCGAGTGCGATGGCTGGCACATGTTTCGAATTCAGCCGGGCCGTCGCTTTAAAAAACAAACCATCCTGCGCCATCGCGTAATAGACACGCGCGCCGGCGAGAATGAGCCCGTTACAACAACCAAACGTGGAGATCATGATCGCTACTGCCATAATGCCAGCGCCTGCACCGCCGAACATCACTTGCATCGCCGCGGTGCCCACGCGGTCATCGGGCGCATGCTGGATTTTGTCCAACGGCAACACACAGAGATACGCCACGTTCGCCAGCAGATATAAGCTAATCACCAGTCCGGTGCCGAACAAAAGCGATAGCGGAATATTTCGCCGCGGTTCGCGCACTTCACCCGCGGTAAATGTGATGTTATTCCAGGCGTCCGCGGAAAACAGGGAACCAACCTGCCCAACACAAATCGCGATAACCATTCCGAGCGCGCTGGCGGTGGCGGTCACCGCGCCGACGAACGGCAGATCGGATGTGATTGGAGAAACAGCGGTCGGCGTCCAGAAATTCGCGAGGTTGGCGTGGAGCGCGTCGGAGTTGCGGCCGATAAAAATACCAAGCACCACCAATGCAAAGAGCGACAGCGTCTTCGCGGACGTGAAGACATTTTGGATGAGTTTACCAAGCCGCAGGCCGCGCGTATTTACGATGGTCAAAAATATGATGATTGCGATCGCGACTAACTGCTGCGTCGAAAGGCTGACGGCATACCGCTGCGAGAGCACGATTGGTGGGAGAATCCAGCGTGTCGGCGAAACGGCATCTGTGAACACACCGAGAAAACGAGCAAACGCGACTGCCACGGCCGCGATCGTTCCGGTCTGAATCACGAGGAACAGCGTCCAGCCATAAAGAAATCCCCAAAGCGGACTGTACGCCTCGCGCAAGTATACGTATTGACCGCCGGCGCGCGGCATCATCGCCGCCAGCTCGCCGTAACTGAGCGCAGCAACGAGCGTGAGCACACCGGTCACCGCCCACACGACGAGCAACCATCCGGGAGAACCAACAAGCCGCGCGATGTCCGCGGAGACAATGAAAATTCCCGAGCCGATCATTGACCCGGCGACCAGCATCGTGGAATCAAGCAGGCCGAGTCCCCTGACGAATTTTTGCTCGGCTACGGGTGTTTCAGGTATCGCCGTCGTCATTTGAGCCGGTTGCACTTGGCGGACAGTAAATCACTACTCAGGCGTGCCGCGCAATGACAAAACACTCCGTTCACCAAGGCATCGATCTTAAAAACGCGAAATTGCTTTCACGTAAAAAGAACCGTGTTAGTCTCACGCCCCGTGACCCGTTCAAGCCAGCGCCGATCGTGCCGGACATTTTTGTCGATTTCGTGCGCTGCAGTTGTGCTGGTTGCCGAATTGGCTGCCTTGCCGCAGGTCACTTATGCGCGAGCAGACACGCGCTTCGTAGCGCTGCCGCTCGTGCGCTCTCGGCAAAATCATTTGATGGTGCGCGCTTTTATCAACGGCAGAGAGGCCTGGCTGACGATTGATAGTGGTGCGCCGGTAAGTGCAATCGCTTTAAATCGTCGCGATTATTTTCGACTCAAACCAATCACGGCCAAGTCGAACCTGCCGTCGCGCGTTCAGATCAACGGCGCATTCAATAACGTAGCCGTCGCGCGCGAGCTTCGGCTCGGAGGGCTGACTCTGATCGATGAACCGATGGTTACTGTCGATCTGGGAAACTCTGCCCGCGCGGCGCAGCTGGTTCACGAAGAGGAAATCGACGGAATCATTGGAGCGGATATTCTTTTTCCAACCCAAGCGGTGCTGGATTGCCAACGACAGTTGCTGATCTTGAAGACCGATTCCGACGTTTTGGGTGGCGCTCCTGGTTTCGACCGGCGCGGGTTGCAAGCTGTTCCGATTCAAGTAAGCGACGATTTTAATTTGTATGTGAATGGTTCGATCAATGGGAAAGCTGCCAAGTTTATGGTCGATACCGGTTCGTTTGCCACGCTCTTGCACCGCTCTTTCGTTAGGCGAATGCGAATTGCCACCCGGGAGACGCCGTATAGTTCTTCGGCCGTGAACCTGAAGGAGCGCGGCCTGCGCGTGGCGAGGATTCGCAAACTGTCGGTGGGCGCGGTCGATATCATTGGCAAGGACATAGGCGTGATTGATATGGAAGGATTAATTCACGATGGCTTGTTGGAAGGTTCGCCGCCGGTTGCCGGCCTGCTTGGTGCGGAAACTCTGCGGCGCCACCACGGCATCATCGATTTCGGCACGCGCACGCTTTATTTACAAAAGCGCGAACTTCCATGGCAGCGAGCCGGTTGGCGGCGTTCCGCTGGGCCTAACTTAACCTATTAGGATTACCGAGTAACCGCGCGGTTGCCCTGTAATTTGTGATGGAAACGGAACCAAAGACGATCTGCGGCGGTTGCTTGTGCGGTGCTGTGCGATACGAAGGCATCGGCGAGCTCTACAACGCCACTCATTGCCATTGCGAAGATTGTCGCAAGAGCGCTGGTTCGCCATTTGTGACCTGGGCTTCGTTTCAGCAAAGCGATTTTCAATTTACGAAGGGAAAACCGCTTGAAATCGCATGGGCCGGGCGCGTCCGCTCGTTCTGCGCGACGTGCGGCAGCGCGCTAACTTTCATGAGCCAACCCGATGCTGATGAAATCGATGTCACTGTTGCCACTTTTGACCGGCCCGAAATCGTTACTCCAGCCGACCATATCTGGACGGAGGATCGAATATGGTGGATTAAGCTTGCCGACAATTTACCACAGCATGCACGAGGCAGAACGGAATGAGCTCGAGACCATCCGCATCCGCCCATTGGCGATCGGAGCGCAAAGCATCGGAGCTCTCGCCCTCGGGGCGCTGGCGATTGGAGCGTTTGCAATGGGTGTCGTCGCGGTCGGCCGCCTCGTCATTGGTCGAGCGAAAATCAGGCATCTTGAAATCGGTGACCTTGTCGTGAACAACTTGCGAGTGACGAATTCGCTGGAAATTCCACGCGATTGAGTTAATCGCGCTTCAAATAGTTTCTTCCGCCTTAACTGAGTCTGTGGTGCGATGAATACAATCACGCAAGCTTTCGTTCTCGCTGCTGGGCTCGGTACACGCCTCCGACCGCTGACCGAGGATTTACCGAAGCCCCTCATCCCGATTTTTCAAAAGCCGCTCATCACTTTTGCCCTCGATCATTTGATTGCGGCAGGCGTGCAATCCTTTGTGATCAACACGCACCGGCTGCCGAACTTGTTTCATGAATTTTTCTCGGGGAACGGTTACCACGGTCGTTCCGTTACGCTCGCTCATGAACCGGACCTGCTCGAAACCGGGGGCGGAATCAAAAATGTCGAAGGCATTCTCAAGAAAGAACCCTTCATGGTTTACAGCGGCGATATTTTGACCGACGTCGCGCTCGAACCGCTGGTTACCGAACATTTTCGCGCCGGCAATGATGTGACGCTGGGCCTTCGGCGGAACACCGGCCTCGGGGCGGGCGTGGTTGTGCGCGATGGCCGCATCATCGATATCTCAACAAAATCCAACCCCAAGGAAAACTTCGATTACGCTAACATTTCCGTCTGGAACCCGGAAATTTTCGCTCGCATTCCTGCCAAGAGGAAAATTTCATTCATTCCCATCCTAATTGATTGGATCAACCAGGGCGGAACGATCGGCGGCCTGGCGCTGGATGACGGGAATTGGTTCAACATCGGGTCACGCAAGCAATATCTCGACGTGCACCGCGCAATTTCGAACAAACATTGGCGGCCGGCTTACGTTAAAACGCGCGAGTGGCCCGAGCCGGTCGCGAAAAGCGCGCATGTCGATCCGACCGCACAAGTTCGCGGCTGTTCTGTCGTTGGGCAGGACTGCTGCGTTGGAGCGGAGGCCGTCCTTGAAGACACAATTTTGTGGCCAGCCTCACAAATTGCTTCCAAAAGTCAGCTTCATGGTTGTATTGTCCGCTCCCAAAAAAAGGTCAGCGGCGCCTATCGAAACAGCGACATCTAGTATGAGGACCGAATTTCTTCTCCGGCGAACACGGATGCATTTTCCGCTGCTGGATGAAACCGATGTAAGAATTCACCCGATCGAAAAAGGCGGGTCTGATCGAAAATTTTATCGGATTCGTTGCTCAGCGAATCAGGCGCTCATTCTGGTTAAGTACAATCTGGAGCGCGACGAAAATCGGCATTACGTCGAGATCGCGAAATTTCTCGATATCCATGGAATCCGAGTCCCTAAGATTTATTTTCACGATGAAGCGGAAGGCCTCATCTGGATCGAGGACCTGGGTGAGCAGGATCTCTACAGTTATCGGCACGACAGCTGGCTTGTCCGCCGGGCATTCTACGAATCAGCGCTCGATGAAATTATCAAACTTCACAGTCTGCCGGAGTCCGTGTGCGTCGAAATGAAGGAGCATTTGCCCGCCGAGTTTAACACTGCGCTTTACCGATGGGAACAGAGATACTTTTTCAACAATTGCCTCGGCCGCTATTTCACAGTTAGCGAGTCAAAACGCAAGGAGCTGGCGGCTCTCCCCAGTTTGCGCGAAATTGCAAAACATCTGGCGAGTTTACCAAGGGTCTTGGTCCATCGTGATTTTCAATCGCAAAACATCATTATTCAGAATGGAAACGCTAATCTAATTGATTTTCAGGGAATGCGACCAGGGTTGGCCGAATATGATCTGGCATCATTGCTTTTTGATCCGTATGTCGATCTTTCAGGCGCAGAGCGATCTGAGTTGATCAGTTATTACCGGCAAAAACAGGCGGATAATGGGCGGACAGTTGACCGACAGTTCGACGACGCCCTGCAACTATGCGCGATGCAACGCCTGATGCAGGCGCTGGGTGCTTATGGCTTTTTGGGTTTGGTCCGGGGACATGAGCATTTTCTGCGATACGTTCCAGGAGCTGTGCGCTCGCTGCGAGAGATCATGGAGAAGATCGACGACCTCAAGCCGCTCGCTTCTCTTCTCGCCGATCTTGCCATGTAACGTGAGAGAGAGCGCGCTCCGCTATGTCCTGTTGGTCGACTCGGAGTTTCAGCTTCAATAGAACGTGAGACTGTTGACGCTACTCCAGACCGACAAAAGGATTCGTGCGACGCTCGGTTCCAATCTTCGTCGGCGGTCCGTGCCCGGGAAGCACGGTCACGTCGTCGCCAAGCGGAAATATTTTTTTTCTGATCTCTTGTACTAACAGATCGATATCTCCACCCGGTAAATCACCCCGTCCGATGCTGCCGGCAAACAGCACATCACCGCCGATAAGCAATCGATCGTTCGGCAAAAAGAAACAAAGACTGCCCGGGCAATGGCCGGGAACGTCTAACACTTGGAATTGGGAACCGAGAAAATCCCGGCTCGGCGTTTCTTCGATAAGAAAATCAGGTTGTACTGGCTCGATTTCGAGTGCGAACCCGAAACTACGGAAAAATTCTCGGTCCGAAATCATCGGCGCAGTAAGCGGGTGACAGCCGATTGGACAGCCGAACTGCCGCTTGATCGTGGCGACGTCCTGCACGTGATCGACGTGTCCGTGCGTCAGAAGCAAAATTTTCAGATCGACCCCGAGCGACCTGACCCACTCGCAAGCTCCGTCCGGCGCGTCGAAAAGAATCCAGCCTCCCGGGGCTTTGAGCAGATAGCAATTTGTCTCAAAGATGCCGCCGCAAAACCTCTCGTAAATCATTGCGCGTTTCATTCTAACCGCGCTTGGCTACAACTGAAGGCAGGAGTTTTTACGAATATTTGAATGTTCCTGTTTGTTGATTGTCTCATTCACTTACATGTCGATCTCATCTCATCGTCTTGCGCTCCCTGCTGAAATCTGCGAGTGTCGTAAACCCCTTTTTTACCGATGAGACTATCTTTGCGACGATCAGCGGCGCTTTGCGCCATCTTGTTAACGGCCACAATCGCGGCTCCGCCGGCCATGGCGGCGTCGAAAGAAACAATTGCCATGTCGGTTGGCCGCCTCCTGGAGGAGGGCCATTACACCCGTCAAAAGCTAAACGAGGACGTCTCGCGAAAATTCTTGCAGACGTATCTGGAGATGCTCGACTTCAGCCATCTCTTTTTTACTCAGAACGATGTCGATGAACTAAATGCGAAGTATGGCAGTTCGATGGCCGGGGACGTCCTGCTCGGCAACCTCAAACCCGCGTACGAGGTTTACGCTCTCTATACCAAACGCGTAGATGACCGTATCGCTAAGATAAAGGAGCTGCTGAAGCAGCCGATTGACTTCAAGGGCAACGCGACGGTTGAGCTGAGCCGTCAGAAGTCGTCATGGCCAAAAGATGAAGCCGAAGCCGATCAACTCTGGCGCGGTCGGATTACGAACGAGCTCTTACAAGAACACTTGAGCGAACATCCAATCGAGCCTCCTGCACAACTCGTTGCGCGCCGCTACGACCGCCTCGCCCGGAACATCCATGAGGAAGATAAGGACGAACAAATGAAGCTCTATCTCGATGCGCTCGCCCAAGCGTATGACCCGCATTCAGAGTACTTGAGCAAGGCCGACATGAAGAATTTCAGCATCAACATGGGCCTCTCACTCGTCGGGATCGGCGCCATGCTTCGCTCGGAGGACGGTTACGCGAAAATTGAAAGTTTGGTTCCTGGTGGGCCAGCGCAAGTCGACGGAAGACTTAAGGTAGGCGACCGGATCACCGCGGTGGGGCAGGGCCAGGCCGATTACGTCGATGTTCGCGAGATGCGGTTGGACAAAGTTGTCGAGATGATCCGCGGGAAGAAAGGCACGCACGTGCGTTTGCTCGTGATTCCTTCGGATGCCACAGACCCTTCGCGCCGGAAAAATGTCGAACTGGTGCGCGATGAAATTAAGCTGAAGGATCAGGAAGCCCGCGCTGATATCATTATTAGGAAAGACGAGAACGGCGATCCCATGAAACTTGGATGGCTTACGCTGCCTTCTTTTTATGCGGACATGGATAAGCACCAGAAAAGCACGACCCGCGACGTGCTGGCATTGCTCAAACGGCTGAAGAAAGAAAACATCGCCGGTTTGGTCATCGACCTCCGGCGAAACGGCGGCGGCTCACTGGAGGAGGCGCTCTCGCTCACGGGCCTGTTTTTGAAGTCTGGTCCGATCGTTCAGACGAAAGATTATAATGGAAGTATCAGGGTGTCGGCCAATCCCGACCCGGGCATCGCATATTCCGGACCAATGGTCGTCTTGACCAGCCGGCAAAGCGCGTCCGCCAGCGAAATTTTCGCGGCCGCCCTCCAGGATTATGGTCGCGCCGTGATCGTTGGTGACAAAAACACGTTCGGCAAAGGCACAGTGCAGACGATTCTTCCGATTGGCAGGTTCGCTTCACTTCTGGGCAGCCATTCCGATGAGGACGGTGCGTTGAAATTGACGATCCAAAAATTTTATCGGGTGGCAGGCGGCTCCACGCAGCTTCACGGCGTGGCTTCCGACGTTATTCTGCCGAGCTTGAGCGATCTTCCGGAATTTGGCGAAGGCGCACTAAAGAACGCCCTTCCCTATGACGAGGTGGCTAAGGCGAGATATACGAAGTGGTCGGACAGCCATTCCTTGTTTATCGATCAACTGCGGCGACGCTCGGAGGAGCGGATCAAGAACGACCCTGAATTTCACTACGTGATGGAGGACATCGGTCGTTTGCGTCACAAGCTCGATGAGAATCGGATTTCGCTAAACGAAGATCAGCGAAAAAAGGAGCTTCAGGACGATAAACTCCGTAAAGAAACCCGTTCGAAAGAACGCCTGGTGCGGAATCAGGAGGAGCCGCGAATTTATCGGGTCACGCTAGACACGGTTGATAAACCGAATCTCCAATTGATCATGTATCCCGGGAAATTGGCTGAGGCAAAGAAGAATGGCACTGCCCCCAAAGTTGATCCCGACGCTGCTTCGGATGCGGATACGGATTTGATTTCGGGCACTGGCAGCGCGGATGATGACACAAAGACACCGGCGATCGATCCGGAGCGCGACGAAGCGCTAAACATCTTGGCTGACTTGGTTGATCTCTCGCATGGACCGAAGACGGCCAGCGCGAATAGTGTTGATAAGACGGCGCCCGAACAGCGGCCGTAACACAACCTTCGCTCTTCGTTTTCTCTGTTCTGTGGTGGCAGCCGTGTCGGCTGCTTGCGTTTGTATTCCTCGCAGGCGACACGCCTGCCCTCTACAGCTCGTCTACACCGCGATGGGTGCTTTGATCGATGGATGCGGGTCGTAGCCGACAAGCTCGAAATCTTCGAATTTGAAATCGTGAATGTTTTTTACGGCGGGATTCAGTTTCATCCGTGGTAAGGGTCGAAAATTCCGTGAAAGCTGTTCGTGTGCTTGGTCCAGGTGGTTCTTGTAAAGATGCAGATCGCCAAAGGTATGGACGAAGTCGCCCGGAGCAAGATCCACAGCTTGAGCCACCATGATCGTAAGCAGCGAGTACGAGGCGATGTTGAACGGGACACCAAGAAACAGATCCGCGCTTCTTTGATAAAGCTGACAACTAAGCTCGCCGTCCTGCACGTAAAACTGGAACAGGAGGTGACAGGGTGGCAACGCCATCTGGTCGACCTCAGCCGGATTCCACGCGCTCACTATGAGGCGGCGGCTTTGCGGATTTGATTTGATTTGCGTAATCAGATTGTCGATTTGATCGACCCGCACGCCGTTTGCGCCACGCCAGTCGCGCCATTGCGCACCATAAACGCGACCGAGATCGCCAGTTTCATCCGCCCACTCGTCCCAAATCGTCACACCGTGTTCGTTGAGATAACGAACATTGGTATCACCGCGCAAAAACCAAAGCAGCTCGTAAACGATCGATTTGATGTGCAGCTTTTTTGTTGTGAGCAGCGGGAATCCCGGTGCGCCCGTGCGCAAATCAAATCGCGTCTGCGCTCCGAAGACAGATAACGTTCCCGTGCCCGTGCGATCGGTTCGCGGCTGACCTTTTTCGAGTACGAGCCGGAGCAGATCATGATACTGTCGCATCCCAGAAATTTATCGCGCCAACTGCGCGCGCGAGAAAGAAATTTGTTTCATTGCCTGAGCAATTTTAACACAAAGGTCACTCAGAGGGCACAGGCCATTGATCTGTTCAGTTCCCGCCAGCTTGCCGAGACGGATAATCGTTTTCTAAATTGCCATGCACTGTGTTGCCAGCAGGCTTGCCGGCAGCCCGCGCTCCCCACAATAGGAGTGCCATGCTGGCACACGAGCCACGATTAGATGGTTAAAATCGAGCCGAATTGGCTCAGTTTCGATCGAGCCGCAGAACGCGTAATCAATAGTAATCACTCGTAAAGAACGACTTACACTGTGGCAGGCAGGCTGGCCCAGGCCTTGCTATAGAATCTACAGGTTTAACTGGCAGTCTCGCCACGTCGATTCCGTTCGTCGGCGAGCTCGAAGCAGAAAGGAATTTTCAATTATGGCTAAAGTTTTAGGTATCGATTTGGGCACCACTAACTCCTGCATGGCCGTGATGGAGGGTGGCGACCCGGTAGTTTTGGAAAATAGTGAAGGCGCGCGCACGACCCCATCGATCGTCGCGTTTACGAAAAGTGGTGAACGATTGGTCGGCCAGGCCGCGAAGCGTCAGGCGGTGACCAATCCGCAGAACACAGTCTCTTCAATCAAGCGATTCATGGGGCGCAAGTTTGATGAGGTGCATGAAGAGCAGAAACGTGTGCCGTACAAGATTGTGAAGGCCGCTAATGGTGACGCCCATGTGCAAGTAGAGGTAAACGGCCAGCTCAAGACATTTTCGCCGCCTGAAATTTCGGCGATGATTTTGTCGAAGCTCAAAGCCGACGCGGAAGCGAAGTTGGGCGAAAAAATCACCCAGGCGATCATTACTGTGCCGGCGTATTTCAACGACTCGCAACGCAATGCCACAAAGGACGCGGGCAAAATCGCAGGTCTGGAAGTTTTGCGCATCATCAACGAGCCAACGGCAGCGTCGCTTGCTTACGGCCTCGACAAGAAGAAGGACGAGGAGATTGCTGTTTACGATTTGGGTGGCGGCACGTTCGATATCTCCGTTCTCGAGATCGGCGATGGCGTTTTCGAAGTGAAAGCCACCAACGGTGATACGCACCTTGGCGGTGACGATTGGGATGCGAAAATCATGGATTGGATCGTCAACGAATTTAAAAAAGATACCGGCATCGATCTAACGAAGCAGCCGGACGCGATCCAGCGTATCAAAGAAGAAGCTGAAAAAGCGAAGATCGCGCTTTCCAGCTCGCAGGAATACGAAATTAACCTGCCGTTTATCACGGCGGATGCGAGCGGGCCGAAGCACATTCAGAAAAAATTGACCCGGGCAAAACTGGAACAGCTTACGGACGATCTGGTTCAGCGAACTGTTCCGCCTGTGAAGGCATGTCTCAAGGACGCACAGGTCACAGAGAAGGACATCAACGAGCTGGTGCTTGTCGGCGGCATGACGCGCATGCCAAAAGTGCAGCAGGTCGCGCGCGATCTAATTGGCAAGGAACCACACAAAGGCGTGAATCCGGACGAAGTCGTTGCAGTAGGCGCGGCGATTCAGGGCGGCGTCCTTAAGGGCGAAGTTAAAGATGTGCTGCTTCTCGATGTGACGCCGTTGACGCTTGCGATTGAGACCGCAGGTGGGGTAGCCACACCGATGATTCCGCGCAACACTACGATCCCGACACGCAAATCGCAGATCTTTTCGACATACAGCGACAATCAGCCCGGCGTAGAAATCAAGGTGCTTCAGGGCGAGCGCCCGCTGAGCCGCGACAACAAAACGCTCGGCACATTCCATCTCGATGGGATTCCACCGGCGCCGCGGGGCGTCCCGCAGATCGAAGTTACATTCGACATCGATGCCAACGGCATCTTGCACGTCTCGGCGAAAGATCTAGGCACCGGGAAGGAACAGAAGATTTCCATCACGGGCAGCTCAGGACTTTCGAAAGAGGAAGTCCAGAAAATGCAGCGCGAAGCCGAAGCGCACGCAGAAGAAGACAAGAAGGCGAAGGAAGCGATCGAGATCAAGAACAACGCCGATATGCTCGCCTATCAATCCGAGAAGCAGTTGAAAGAATTGGGCGACAAGATTTCCGGCGACAAGAAAAAGCAAGTCGAAGACGCCATTGCCGCAGTGCGTGATGCGATCAATCGCAACGATGCCGACGCGATGAAGCGGACCTACGACGAATTACAGAACAAGTTCCAGGAAATCAGCGCCGATCTTTATAAGCAGGCGTCAGCCCAGGCTGGACCTCCCCCAGGAGCAGGCTCGGGACCTGAAGCGCAGCCGCGTGGAGGCGCTGAAGAAGGCGCTGGCAAACGCGACGGCGATGTGGTCGATGCGGAGTTCGAAGTCGTTGACGACGACAAGAAAAAATAACGGAAACAATTTGCCGGTGACCTCGAAGGTTTCGGGGTCGTCGGCATAACAACAAACCAAAGGAGTAAGAATAACAACTTATGGCAACAGTTAATGTAAGACCGCTCGGAGATCGGGTGCTGGTGCAGCCGATTGAAGAGCAGGAAGTGAAAAAAGGCGGGATCATCATCCCCGATACCGCCAAGGAAAAACCACAAGAGGGGAAAGTGGTCGCTTTAGGCACCGGAAAAATCGATGACAACGGTAAGAAAATCGATTTCACGGTGAAAAAGGGCGACAAGGTGCTGATCTCAAAATACGGCGGCACCGAAATCAAAATCGACGATCAGAATTACCTGATCATGCGCGAGGACGACATCCTCGGCATCATCGGGTAATCCTCTACGGATGAAAACTGAACGTTGGGCTGTAGAGTGCGCTGTCCCCAGCGCATCCAAGTCCGCTGAGACAGCGGACGCTACAGCATTCGCGTGCTTCAGCAATCGTCCGGCTCTCAACAATCAACCATTAGTTATCAACTAAATTATGGCAGCTAAACAACTACAATTCGATGAAAACGCGCGGCACACGTTGCTGCGCGGTATCGAGAAACTGGCGAAAGCCGTGAAGGCCACACTCGGCCCGAGCGGGCGCAACGTCATTCTCGACAAGAAATTCGGCAGCCCCACGATCACCAAGGACGGTGTGACGGTCGCAAAAGAGATCGAGCTCGAGGATCCGTATGAAAATATGGGCGCCCAGCTCGTGCGCGAAGTCGCTTCCAAAACGTCCGACGTCGCAGGCGACGGCACGACGACGGCGACTATCCTCGCGGAATCCATTTACCGCGAAGGTCTGCGCAATGTCACTGCCGGAGCGAACCCGACTTCGTTGCAGCGCGGCATCATGAAAGGTGTCGATGCAATCGTGGAGGAGCTGAAGAAGCTCTCCAAGAAAGTCAGCGATCGCACCGAGATCGCGCAGGTGGCGACCGTTTCGGCCAACTGGGACAAGACGATCGGCGAGATCATTGCCGACGCCATGGACAAGGTCGGCAAGGACGGAACGATCACGGTCGAGGAAGCGAAATCAATCGAGACCACGCTGGAAGTGGTCGAGGGCATGCAGTTCGACAAAGGCTATCTGTCGCCCTACTTCGTCACCAACGCGGAGGAGATGGAGGCCGTGCTCGAAAGTGCGTACATCCTCATTTACGAGAAGAAAATCTCGAGCTTGAAGGACTTGCTTCCGTTGCTCGAGAAAGTCGCAAAAGCCGGCCGACCGCTCCTCATCATCTCGGAGGATGTGGAGGGCGAAGCACTCGCAACTCTGGTCGTGAACAAACTGCGCGGCACATTGCAGGTCTGCGCGGTGAAAGCGCCCGGCTTCGGCGATCGTCGCAAGGCGATGCTGGAAGACATCGCCGTGCTGACCGGCGGGCGTCTGATCAGCGAAGATCTCGGCATCAAGCTCGAGAACATCAAGCTCGAAGACCTCGGCAGGGCCAAGCGCGTTACCATCGACAAGGAGAACACCACCATTGTCGAAGGCGAAG
>Ga0307471_100000194_pt1 | contig 30890 bp, 25 predicted proteins | sample atmos_gasesAM3C__2_FD_204566 | JGI IMG/M metagenome (GOLD analysis project Ga0307471, IMG submission 204566) | Hardwood forest soil microbial communities from Morgan-Monroe State Forest, Indiana, United States - atmos_gasesAM3C_515 | ecosystem: Environmental > Terrestrial > Soil > Temperate... | reverse complement strand
TAGCTTTGCCAATCCAAAATCCAGAATTTTCGCCTGTCCGCGTTCCACGAGAAAAATATTTGCGGGCTTGATATCGCGGTGCACGATGCCCTTCGCGTGGGCTGCATCGAGGCCGGTCGCGACTTGAATGCCGATCTCCAGCAGCTCCGATATTTCGATGGGCTTCCCCTCAATGCGGTGCTTGAGCGTCCGACCCTCGAGCAGTTCCATGGCGATAAACGGCCGGCCCTCGAATTCTCCAATGTCGTGAATGGTGCAGATGTTCGGATGATTGAGCGCAGAGGCAGCGCGCGCTTCTCTGCGGAATCGGTCGGTCGCCTGAGGATCGTGTGAAATGTCGTCGGGCAGGAACTTCAGCGCAACATTTCGGCCGAGGCGCGTGTCCTTGGCTTTGTAGACCACGCCCATGCCTCCACCGCCCAGTTTTTCCAGGACAGCGTAGTGGGAAATTGTCCGGCCAATAATCGAGGAAGTATCCTGCACAGGCCGTGCATTGTACGCCAGCGCCTCAATACAGGCAATCGCGCAAGATAGGCTGGAGAGGGCCCGATAAATGCGGTGTTTGGAAAGTGGATGGGGCCGTGTGTAAATCATGACGTTTCGGCCGCACGAAGGGGTATTGGAATTGATTTGTTGACAGTGACATAGCGGCCCAGCTCAAGACCGCTTTTTGGCACCAGTTGCTTCCGGCTCTGTCGTAGATGGGAAGTGCCTCTGAACAGAGTAGCGCGCCAAATCCCTTCCGAAAGATTCGTCGACCCCACTTCCTTGCTGAGATTCATACCACTTTGGGTAAAATTTTCTTTGAAACTCTTCGAAAGAAAAAACAGATGCCTTGTTGGAATCGGCATTGGCGTTCATTAGTCTGCTACTCCTCTCCTATCCTGTAGTAATTGGCGAAAAAATAAGGATTCAGGTCTCTACTGAAATAATGCTTTCGTTTGATCCAAATAAAACCATCCCCCTTTGAAATGACCGCTACGTCTATCGGGCCACCCACGGTTTCGGCTTCTCTGGATATGCGGCGCTTAAACGACGTCAAGTTGACGAGCGATTCAGCCATTGCCGCCAGGTCTTCTTTTGGCAGGTCTGCTACTATATCGATCACAGGTCCCACATATTTCTTCGCTTCCAACTTCTCCCACTCAGCGTCAAAATCATCCGTAATCGCCCGTCCAAGCTTAATCAACTCCGCCAACGCGTTTCTATGGTCCTCTTCGGAGAGATGGTTCTTGAATCTTTCGATTAGTCGTTCTGGATATTCTCCGGTCAATAAGGTCCGAAGGTATTTGCGCACTTCCTGTTTGTACTCAGGATCGATTCCTTGAATAAATCGGTAGACGATCTCGGCTTGAGCAAAGGGCATTATGCTCGCCCCTGAGCCTTCGTTCATATCATTGCTCAGATTCGGTGTTGCCCCGAATCGGGCCCTGTCGTGGACGACAGCTTCAACCATAAAGCTCCTAACGCAAGGCAGAACGTCTAGTGTGCCAAAACCGGCAAATACGAGCCCACACGAATCAATCCAGTAATCCTTCGTGATCCGAAACGCAGCCAAACCGCGCAGCTTTTCAATCGAATCCTTGATTGGCAGTTTCTCAAATACATTCTCAATGAGTCCCGCTATAGAATCGCCGTAAAAGGACAGCAATTCGGTCTCGAAGTTTGCTTCGAGTGAGGGCAAGGAATTCACAGCCGACCAATTATTAAAGTATTCGTTGATTTTAGACTCGGCAATCTGTTTGACTGCTTCGTCTGTCACCGCACCTTTCTGCAAAGCGGCCTTTACCACCTCGTCGATCTCGTAGCGTATTCTCCAGAACAGAGTTGAAATGATTGACTCGAAAATTGCCTTCTGCCGGTCGGGTGGGAATAGCAATGTATTGCTTTCTAAAAAATGGAAAAAGTCCTTGGCGTAATCTTCTAGTTTCGAAAACGGCTTCGACCCCAATGTAGTTCGGTACATTTTGATGATCGTTTCTAAGGGGACGCCCATGAATTCAGAAGATCCATAGACCATGATCCCGACCGGATGGAACTTCGAAAGCATGAATAGCTTGTTAGCTGTATTGTAAATCTTCGAAGTGTTCGGATCGCGAAGAGTGACCGCGCTGTCGGCTGCGAGCGCCACAGCGTTCTTGTTTATGATGGCAACTTCGGCAGTCACTATTTTCGATTCCCAGTGGTCCTACCGAGATACAGCCTTGCTCCGCAGGCTGCGATTATACGAAAGTAAGGCCTTTGCGCTCAGACTATTCTGTGTGCGAAAAAGCCGAAGGAGGTTGAGATCGTATCTTAGTGATTCCAAAGAGGCATCAAATCGGAAAATACATTTGCCGAAATCACATGATTGTTGGCAACGTAAACCAACAATTTTACGGACGTCAAATCAAGGGTTTGCAAGAAATGAGCTGGAGAAGTTTGCGGCCACCCTTCGACGGGGGATTCTGGCCGTGTTCTTCTCGAGTCCCAGCTCTCGTCTAAGGAATCACAACAGCCTCTTGCGCCTTCAGGCGGATTCCTCGTTTGGACGAAACTGAAATCTTCTGTCGTCCCGACAGGCCACTTGGCATCTCAAAGGTAATCACACGAAGCCTGCCAACAGTGTCCTCAAGCCGATGAACAGCATTCGCTGTTTTTGGGTTCTCCAAGAATATGCCACCGGTATCATTGGTGAGCTCCTGCAGATTCCACCCAAATCGAAGGATGCTCTTTGCACCTCGGAGACTGTGGTCTGCTACAAGTGCGGCAAAAAAGGCGACTTGATTTGACTCTGCCAAACTGCGTAACTGCTCGTAGCGCAATCTGCTCCCACCGTCGTTCCCCTCGCCAATGAAAATGACGATTCGAAGACCTGGACTGGCAGAGACTTGCCGGATGGCTGAGCCAATCGCATCATTGATTATGACGTTCAATCTCTTCCCGCTATCACCACCAATCTCACGAATGTGCTCGATTGCGATAGATCGATCAACCGTTGCTGCCAGCGTTTTAGGTGAAATTCCTGCCCTAACAATGGAAAAAACCGTGTTGGCATCTGACAGCTCGTTTACCAGGGCGGTTGCAAGTTCTTTTGCTCGTGACAACACGTTCGCTTGGTTTGGACCCGCGTCTATCACGATGGCAATATTCCGCGGAATTTCAGGGCTAGCTTGGATCGTCGTGGCCTGCACCCTCATGTTTCCGACCCTCACAACGACTTCGCCTGGAGTCAGTCTCGCACTCCTTGCGTCAAGGCGTGCGACGACAGAGTACTGCTGACTATCTGCGTTGGTTGTTTCGGGTGAGGCGACAAGAACAACAATGATCGCTGTAGCGACCACACGAACGATGCATCGTGAAGGCCAGGAGCAGCCTGTGTTCAGAGCCACTAGTCCGGAACTCTCGCTCATAGACCCTCCGCAAATTCCAATGAGGGTCGAGGCAATTTGTCCTTGGCTCCCGCAGTCAATACGTAAAGTGTCGGGAGAAGGAAAATGCTCAGTAGAAGCGCAGCCACAAGCCCGCCGACGATGACGATGGCAAAGGGCCGCTGTGAATCCGAACCGATGCCGTGGGATAGTGCGGCAGGAAGCAGGCCCAGCGATGCCACCAACATCGTCATCATCATGGGACGGAGGCGCAGAACCGCCCCCTCGATGGCAGCTGCTTCCACGGGAAGCCCGTGCCCACGAAGTTGGTTGATATACTCCAGCAGGATCACACCGGTTTCGACCGACACGCCAAACAAAGCTAGAAACCCGACGCCTGACGAGACACTGAAGTGAGTGCCGGTAACAAGCAGCGCCAGAATCCCGCCGAATGGCGCGACTGCAACGTTTGCGAGGATAAGGAGAGCCCACTTGCTGGACTTGAACATGGCGTAGAGAATCACGTAGATGACAAAGAGCGTAATGGGGAGCACAACCGTGAGGCGCTTCTGCGACCGCTTTTGGCTCGCGTACTCGCCTGCCCAGTCAACGTGGTAGCCGGGTGGAAGCTTCACCCGCTCCGCGACCAGCTTCATTGCCTCTTCGACTGCACCTCCGAGGTCCCGGCCGCGGACGCTGTACTTGATGGCGACATAGCGAGAATTCGCTTCGCGGTAGATTTCGGAAGCACCATCGTGAACTTTGATTCTTGCGAGCTGTGAGAGTGCGACGCGTTCCCCGGAGGGGGCAACGATGCGGATTTTTGCTATGGCCTCTGCGGTATCGCGATAACCCGTCTGGTAGCGGACAACCAGGTCGAAGCGCTGCTCCCCATGAAGGACCTGGCTTACCGCCTTTCCGCCGACCGCGGTCTCAACAGCGTCTTGCACATCGGCGACGTTGATTCCGAATCGAGCCGCTCGCGGACGATCGATCGCGATATTCAAGTTGGGCTGTCCCAGCACTCGGAAAAGCCCCAAATCTTCGACTCCAGGGATGTGGCGCATAACCTCGACCACTTCATCGCCTTTTGCTTCGAGAACCTGAAGGTCATCTCCATACATCTTGATGGCCAGCTCACCCTTTACGCCGCTGACCGCCTCCTCCATGTTGTCTTCGATCGGCTGGGAAAAGTTCCAGAGAACGCCAGGGATCTCTTCGAGTTCGCGATTCATCGCTGCGATCAACCGTTCTTTGTCCTCGCGAAAAACAGGTCTCCATTGCTCCTTCGGCTTGAGGTCAACGAAATATTCCGTATTGAAGAAACCGGTTGTATCCGTCCCGTCGTCCGGCCGCCCGACCTGGCTGGTGACCACCGTTGCCTCGGGAAACGAAGCCAAGATCAATCGCGCCTGATCGGCAACTCGGATTCCCTCTCTCGGGCCGGTGCTCGGGGCAAGAGTGCCCCGCACCCAGACGGCGCCTTCATCTAGGTGCGGCAGGAACTCCGAGCCCACGATGCCGCTCACCATCAAACTTGCAGCTGCGACAACAGCAAGAGCGCCTGCCCCCACCGTGATACCGGGATGTTCGACTGCCCATTTGACGCCCACTCGATATTTAGCCTTCAATACCTCCATGGCGGGATTGCTCCATTCGCGTACACCTTTCGTGAAGTGAAAACCCGCCAGAACGGGAGCTATGATCAGTGAGAAAATCAGCCCTCCGAGCAAAGCAAAACAAACAGTCCAGGCCATAGGCTTGAACAGACGCCCCTCGACGCTCTCTAAAGTGAAGATCGGCAGATAGGCTGCGATGATGATCGCTCGTGCGTAGAACACGGGCCGGATCACCTCGGCAACCGCTTCTCGAATTCGCTGGAGAGGAGTCTTCTGCGTATCTGCCGGGAGACCAAAATGGCGTACGATGTTCTCGATGATGACGACCGAGCCGTCTACGACCATTCCGAAATCCAATGCGCCGAGCGAGAGGAGATTGGCAGGAATACTGTTTAGGTCCAGGCAGATTGCGGCGAAGAGCAGGGCGAACGGAATCGTCAACGCAACGATGATCGCTCCGCGAAAATTGCCGAGGAAGAAAAACAAGATCACCAGAACAAGGGCAATGCCTTCGATGAGATTGTGCAGTACCGTGTGCGTTGTAAGACGCAGCAGATCACTCCGGTCAAGCATCGGGACGATCTTCACACCGGGTGGAAGGATGCGCTCATTGAGTTCCTTCACCTTCTCGTGTATGGCCGCGAGTGTTTCGTCCGCATTCGCTCCTTTGCGCAAGAGCACGATGCCCTCGACCACATCGTCGTAGTCAATCACCCTGCCATCAGCCCGGTGAATGGATTTGCCATTCTTCCCCAAGCGAATTTTCGGACCTTGCTCTACAGTGGCGACGTCTCGAATACGAAGCGCGGTCCCGTTCTTGGCAGAGATAACCGTATCTTCGATGTCTTCGACGGTGCTTATTAGGCCCAACGCGCGCACGTTCAGCTGTTGCAGTCCCGCTTCAATAAAGCTGCCGCCCGCATTTACGTTGTTATTCGCAAGCTGACTCTCCAATTGACCCATGCTGAGACCGTAGGCGATGAGTTTGTCGGGATCGACGCGTACCTGGTATTCGCGTGTCATACCGCCCAGACTTGAAACATCCACGACGTTCGGCACTGATTTGAACTGCTTCTCCAGAACCCAGTCTTCGAGCGCTTTCAATTCCATCTCGTCGTATTTCGGGTTCTTGCTGATCAGGTGGTAGAAGTAGATCTGACCAACGGGGCTCCAATCTGTGCCCATTTGCGGCTGCAGGCGACTCGGCAACTGCACCTGCGCAAGTCTTTCAAGAACCTTTTGGCGGTTCCAATCATTGTGGGATTGATCGTCGAAAACAAGCATCACGCTGGACAGGCCAAAGATGGACACAGACCGTAGGTACTGCAGATGCGGGATTCCGTTCATTTGAATTTCAACGGGAATCGTGACCTGCTGTTCGATCTCTTCCGCAGCGTGGCCGGGCCATTGCGTGATGACCTGGACGTAGTTATTCGCCACGTCCGGATAGGCCTCGACCGGCAGGTTGTGAAACGCGATGGCTCCCCACACCAAAAGAAGCGTGGCAACGACGACCACAATGAATCGGTTGTTGAGCGCGTAATCGACGAAGGCGCGAATCATCGTGTGACTCTCAAATGTCGCACGAACGTTTTCACTTACTGCTCCACCGTGCTTTGCAGCACTAGCGCATTGACGACGACTCTCTGGCCGGGTTGTATGCCGGAGACGATCTCTTGCGAGTTGTTCGGCAGCGCTGTACCTGCAATTACGTCTACTCGACGGAACTTCTTTTCGCCGTCCGGGATATAGACCCAATCACGACCGTGCAGATGCAAGATGGCGGACGATGGCACGACAGCACGGACCTCCGCCTTTCGAGCGTGAAACGTCGCGGAAACAAACATTCCGATCCTCATCAGGCCCGGATTGTGGACTTCGATGCGGACCTTGGCCGTGCGCATGTTCGGGTCAAGAATCGAACTGATATTGCTTATGCGTCCGGTCAATACCCGATCCGGATAGGCATTGAGCCAAATCTCGGCGGTCTCGCCCAAATGGACACTGGCAAGATCGTTTTCGTACACGTCGCAAAGAATCCACACCGAAGACAGGTCGGCAATTGTAAAGAGATTGGGAGAGTTATCCAGAGACTTCACGCCGGCTGACGCGGTGACGTTCTGCTCGACGACCACGCCCGAGATTGGCGCAAGAACATCAACTGTTCCCGCAGGGTGATCCAGATTGCCACCAAGCAGTCGAAGCCGCTCTGTGGTTGTTTCTACATCGACCTTCGCCTTGTTTTCCGCGTCTTGCGCGACCTGTAAGTCATTCAGAGAAATTGCACCTTTGTCATACAAGAGTTTTGCGCGTTCGAATTGTGTTCGCGTCAGGACTTCATCGGCGATTGCCTTTCGAAAGTCAGCAAATGCTGCTGATATGTCAGAACTCTGAATTCTCACCAGAAGCTGACCCTTCTTTACGGTGTCACCTAGACGAGCGTGGATTTCTGTGGCGCGCCCGGCGGCAAGTGAAACCACCGGTACTGTCCGGGAAACATCGGGGCTTACCACTCCCGTCGTTACCAATTGCGGCGCGGCGCTGCGCGCCGCCGCAGTTGCCAAGGGAAACTGTTCGGGGCGGTCGACCTGAATAACCTTGAGATCCTGTCCGCGTTCGATGCTAGCGGGTGGCGGTGTCTCTGCCTTTGGGTCGGCCTTGCCTTGCCCGCCACATCCCGCCACCCAAAGAAGCGCGGCGACGGCCAGTGTGATCACTCCCCGATTCCCGCGTCTCATTGGATCACCTCACGCCCCACCGCAAGATTCAGTGGGTTCGTCGAGCCGCGCTCGCTGCCGAACGCTGAATCAGGCACAGTACAGATCGTCGTTTTGTATGGTTAGAGAGAGGGCAGCAAATCCGCCCGTAGGCTTACGCCTCGATGAACCGAATGTTTAGGAGTAAGGAACTTCGAAGGGAGGTGCCCGACCCAACTGGGAAATCAGAAAAGCGCCGATACCAAGTCGCGAATCCGATAAAGCAACGAAACCAGCTTGTGAGAGAAGATGCGGGAAGATCTTTATTTCTGAACAGATTTCGCCCCGCGACTGCGGGGGGACGCCAACAGCGTCGGTCGCCTGGTGGGTGGCGGCGCGCCAGCCTGCCTTGGATTCGCTGAATGCTTCCGGAAAGGCAGTTGGGTCTACCCGTGAAAAGCTTCCGTGGCCGTCATTGAGAAGAATCGCCACGGGCTGCCTAAGCCAAGTTGTCGTTACGACAAGATCAAGGGCATGATCACCGTTTACATCGCGCGCGGCGATTTGAAGGCCGCCCATTGGCGCAACGATCTGAAACGTTTGCCGCCCGGCTGCACTGAGCTGAAGTTGAATCCAGTAATCCGTACGGGAAACGTCGCTCTGTCCAGTCTGCACGTTGGCTAGATCGGGCCTAAGATCTCCGTCGAAGTCAGCGACCGAAAATGACAGCCTAGGTCCAAATGAAGTTGCGGGCGCCCTGGGAACTTCAGTGCCCGCTGCCGCTCCTCCCATGAGGATGGCGAAAAACATTAAGCATAAACAGCGGCAGATAAATCGTACCGCCGCGAAGTGATAGCTCAGAAACCTCGGAAATGCGAAATTGGGAGTAAAATTATCCACGATCTAGCTTCGTGCCATCATACTTTCTTTAGGGGCCTACGATACCACTCATCGCTTCGGCAAGAATACCGGAAACCGCTCAATACTTGCCGAATCGGTTTCCTTTCCACACGGCCGCACTCTAGATCTAATAAGTGACTGAATCGGTGGCAGTAAGACGCGATTCAAAAGCATGCCCTAGCCTTTTTAGCCTTCTCCGCTTTCCGCCCTACGTATCTTGCTCCCTTGGAAACGGAAAGATTGGGTTACACACTCAAAATGTCCGAGGCAGTAATAATGTGCTGAGCGTAACTTTGCCGTGACTGATACCGATAGACCCAAAATCGAAGAATTACAGGTTGGGGTGGCCTTTTGGAAGGCCTACCGAGAGGCACGTCGGGCCAAGGGATTTGACGTCGCTAAATTTTATACGGATTTGGCGGAGGAGCAAAAGCAGAAGCTGACATCACCAGGTGCGCAGGAAGATTTCACTGAACTCTGCGAAGATGGGTGTTTCCAGCTCGTGCTTGCCGCGATTGTCGCAATACTTCGCTATTCACCACAATTGGAGGGATTCTGGACAGAAACGGTGGGTCACCCCGACAATCGCGAAAAAGCCACGCGCGCCCTGGAAAATGCAGCTCAGACCCCCGAAAATCTTTTTAGCAGGTCATGGCTTCAGAAAATGAAGGGAAGAACGTGGAATTCACGAAAATCGGACGGCTTCCCGTTTCACAGGTGGTCTCCGAGCTTCGCCTATATATTCGGTTCATCAATTTTGCTAACTCAATGAGTGCGGATACAGAGACGCGGTCTCCCGTAGAGCTTTCTAAGTACCTCCTCAGCAGCTATGTACGGGTAATGACTGGCCGGATTCACGACAGGAGCGTGTCCGGCCTGGTGGGGGAAGCTTTAGCTTCCCCGGAATATAATGAAGTGGCGCACCGGATGTGGCGGACCCGCAATTACGAGCGGATTGATAAGCATTTCTCCTGGATCACGCGTTTTTTGGTGGCAATGAGCGTGGTCATAGCGCAGACACCGTAACGATTTTCAGCCAATATTCCCTGCTCGCGTTCTGTCCTATTTTCCCTTCCCGCTGTGTAATTCATCGTGATGAGCCAAACAAGTCCCGCTACGACCCCAGACCGGTCTAGGCGTAGCAAAGACCAACGTTAACGTTGGGAGAAACGAAAATGCCATTCCTTCCGTGCATTTTGTGCGGGGAAAAATTGGATCAGCGAACGGATAAGAACGGGAAATTCTATTTTATGTGCGATCCGTGCGGGACCCAATTTTTTGTGCGACGAAAGCAGGGAATCGAAAAGCTAAAAGAATTAATTTTTGCGTTGGATAAGCACGGATTCCCCATTACGCAGCACGCGCAAAATCTATACGAAATACGAGCAATCCTGTCCGAAATCGACGGCCTTAAATCCGAAATCGAAAAACTAGATGGACAAATTGGCATTTTGTTCGTTGATGAAGACAAAGTCCAGGCCCGTAAGTTATTGAAAACACGCATCCAAGGATTGCTTTCGGACTTGGAGAAAATCGCGAAACGTAACGCAAAATGAAATTAGAAATTCCAACAACGTAATCAAAATTACGTAGATTGCGGAATTTTGAAATTCCTGTGAATTCGAGTTCCTTGATGGCTATACTCCCACCCACGGAAAAGCAAGGCGGGCCAGCTCAGACAGGAGGCTGGCAGAAAGAAATGGCTCGCCGACGCTATCAGAAAGGCAGCATTCGCAAACGCGGGAAGCGCGATCCGGTTTGGGAGCTACAGTGGTGGGAAGACTATATAAAAGAGGATGGAAGGATCGGAAGGCGGCGTCAGTCGGTTACGCTCGGTGCAGTTTCCGAAATAACTCTTCGGGAGGCGAGGAAACTTGCCGACGAGCGGGTCCGACCTATAAATCAGGGAATTCTGATGCCACAATCCACGTTGAAGTTTCGGGATTTCGTGGAGCGATACTTCGATCCACTATTCTTTCCAACATTGAAACCATCCACGCGGAAGCGCTATCGCCAAACCTTAAACACACATCTCTTACCTGCTTTTGGGACATCCCGTCTTTGCGATATCGGAACCGTCGACCTGCAGCGATTTGTCTTGCAGAAGTTGGAGAGTGGCCTCGGATGGGAATCTGCCAACCACTTTCGCAATTTAATGTCGAAGGCGTTCGAAATGGCAAGGATATGGAATTTCTACTCCGGGAGCAATCCCGCGAGTGGAGTGTCACTTCCCGAGCAGAAGCCGGTCCGCGAAAAACTCTCTCTCCAGGCGGCCCAGATTCTGCAGCTCTTGACTCTGCTCAAGGAGCCAGTTCGCACGATGGTTCTCCTGGGCATACTGACCGGGATGCGGATCGGGGAGATATTGGGTCTGCGTCGGAAGGACGTGGATTTTTCCTGCGGCCAGATCCGGATCGAGCAGGCCTGCTATCGCGGCTTGCTCGGCTCAGCCAAAACCAAAGGCAGCAGACGCACACTTCCCTTGCCAAGGGCGCTCGAACATTCACTCACTCGAATCTACGAGCGCGCTGCACGAACAGGGGAAAACGATCTGGTATTTCAGACTCGCAACGGCACCCCATTGAACGACACCAACTTGCTGCACCGCCATTTGAAACCGGCAGGTTGGAAAATTGGGATGCCATCGCTGAGTTGGCACACTCTCAGACGAACCCACGCCACGCTGCTCCAAGAAGCCGGGGCTTCACTGAGAGACACGCAGGCACAGCTAGGCCACAGCAGAATGTCCACAACCTTAGAGGTCTACACTCTACCGATCCCAGCTCATCTACGATTGGCAGTCGAAAACCTCTCGCAATTGGTGACGAATGGTGACGAGTCACACAAATCGAGCGATGAGATCCCGGCTGTCGCTGAGTAGATTCAATGAGATGGGTGGTAGGCCCGTGCGGGCTCGAACCGCAGACCTCTACCGTGTCAAGGTAGCGCTCTAGCCAACTGAGCTACGGGCCTACTGACTTCCTTCAATCTTAGCACAGCGAACCGGCCGCGGCAGGGCGCGCCACCATGACGGTCTGGCGCGCTCCTATGTCGGCGGCGTGTCGTGGGCGTCAAACGAAACGAGTTCTTCTTCCCAGGCATAGCTGGGCATGCGCAGCAGACGTACACAGCGATTCCATCGCAGGATGGCATCATCATTGGAAGGCGGACGGATCTTCTCGGCTTCTCCGAAGCATTCCAGGGCCCGCTCGAAAAGCGGCAAGAGAGTGTGGGGCGGCTGGCCGGTGTGCAATTGCGCCTTGGCGCGCCGTTCATACAGGATCCCGGTGTAGTAGAGCCGTTCATAGCGGTCGCTGAGCTTCTGGAAAACTCCTTCCACTTCCTGGGAGCGATCGGTGGCGGCACCGCTGAACTGGTCAGTGATCGCGAGGCCGAGAAAGCGTAGCGCGAGTTGATGCTGGGGATCGATGGCCAGGATATCGCGGCAGATTGATTCGGCCTCTTCGGGCTCATTCAGGTACCGGTAAAGCTCCACTTTCGCGATGGCTTCGGCGATTCCTGCTTTCGAAATTGATTTCAGCTCGTATTTCATGGCACTCCCTCCCGCGCGCCCTTGCGGTTCACGCACCGCGGATCTTGCGAACCAGCATGAGCAGCGGATCGTAAAACTCGTCCACCACTCGCTCCTTGAGAGGAATGATGGCGTTGTCGGTGATATGAATTTCCTCCGGGCAAACTTCCGTACAGCACTTTGTGATGTTGCATAGCCCGATGCCGAGCTGCTCTTTCAGCAGGCGCGCACGCGAAACGCCGTCAAGTGGATGCATTTCCAGCCCCGCAACGCGGACAAAGAAGCGCGGCCCGCCGAACTGCTCGCGCTTGCCGTGGTCGCGCAGGACGTGGCAGACATCCTGGCACAGGAAGCACTCGATGCACTTCCGGAATTCCTGCACGCGATCCACATCCCGCTGGTCCATCTTCCACACCACTCCGGGCCGCGGCTGGAAGGGCGGAATTTTCCGGTTCACTTCAAAGTTCCACGAGACATCGGTCACCAGGTCTTTGATCAGCGGGAACGTTTTCATCGGAAAGATTGTCACCGGCTTATCGAGAGGAAGCGAGTCCATGCGCGTCTTGCACATCAGCCGCGGCCGGCCATTCACTTCTGCGGAACACGATCCGCATTTGCCCGCCTTGCAATTCCACCGCACGGCCAGGTCGGGCGCCTGGTGCGCTTGCACGGAATGCACCGCATCGAGCACCACCATGCCGGGAACGAGCGGCACTGGATAGTCCGCAGCTTCGCCGCCCTTCTGATCGCCCCGAAAGACTCGCAAGGTTGCTTCTGCCATTCCGGGCCTCCGCCGCGCTCTACTTTTCTTCCACCAGGATTTGCTTCAAATCTTCCGGCAGCTCACGAACCGGCACGTCGAAGAGCGACATCGCGCCGCCCTTCTCGACGATTACGTTGTTCTTCTTTCCCCAGGCGTCATTCAGGTTCGGGTAGTCCAGCCGGCTGTGCGCTCCGCGGCTTTCGCGGCGAGCCAGGGCGCTGCGAGTCACTGCTTCCGTTACGGTCAACATACACTCCAAGTCGCGCGTCAGGTGCCAGCCGGGGTTGAACATCCGCGATCCTTCAACGCGAACGCGCGCTGCTCGCGCTCTCAGCTTCTCGATCTCCACCAGCGCTCGCTGGAGATCTTCCTCCTGGCGGTAGATGCCCACTAGACTCTGCATCGCCGCCTGCAAATCGCTGTGAACCTTGTAGGGACTTTCACCGCTCGACCGCTCAAACGGCGCGAGTATCTGCCGGCTCGCTTCCTCCACCTGCGATGAATTAATTGCAGGCGCTCCGGCTCTCTTGGCATATTCTGCAGCGCCCAGTCCGGCCCTGCGGCCGAAAACAAGAAGGTCCGAAAGCGAATTGCCGCCCAGCCGGTTGGCACCGTGCAAGCCCGCGGCTGCTTCTCCGGCAGCGAACAGGCCCGGCACAGAAGCTTGCGCGGTTTCTGCGTCCACCCGGATGCCTCCCATCATGTAGTGGCATGTTGGTCCCACCTCCATCGGCCCTTTGGTGATGTCCACGTCCGCCAGCTCCAAAAACTGATGATACATGCTGGGGAGTTTTTTCTTAACGTAGTCCGCCGGCTTATGGGAAATGTCGAGGTAGGCGCCGCCGTGCTCGGTGCCGCGGCCCTCGCGTACTTCCGTGTAGATCGCGCGGGATACAACATCGCGAGTGGAAAGCTCCATTTTCTTCGGGTCGTAGCGCTCCATGAAGCGCTCGCCGTTCTTGTTGCGCAGGGTTCCGCCTTCGCCGCGCACCGCTTCGGTCACCAGAATCCCCTGCACTCCGGGCGGCCACACCATACCGGTGGGATGAAATTGCACGAATTCCATGTCCATGAGCTCGGCGCCTGCTTCGTAGGCGAGAGCCATGCCGTCACCCGTGTATTCCCAGGAATTCGACGTGATCTTCCAGGCCTTGCCGATGCCGCCTGTGGCGATGACGACGGACTTTGCTTTGAAAATCACAAAGCGGCCCTGCTCGCGCCAGTAGCCAAAAGCGCCGGCGATGCGGTCGCCATCTTTCAGCAGCCGCGTAATCGTGCATTCCATGAACACATCGAAGCCCATGTGCACGCTGCGATCCTGCAGCGTGCGAATCATCTCCAGGCCGGTGCGGTCGCCCACGTGGCACAGCCGCTTGAAAGTGTGGCCGCCGAAAGCTCGTTGCAGGATCTCGCCATCCGCGGTGCGATCGAATAGCGCGCCCCACTGCTCCAGCTCGCGCACACGCTCCGGCGACTCCTGCGCATGTAGCTGCGCCATGCGCCAATTGTTGAGCATCTTTCCGCCGCGCATGGTGTCGCGGAAGTGCGTGCGCCAGTCGTCTGCCTTATCTACGTTGGACATAGCCGCTGCGATACCGCCTTCGGCCATAACGGTATGCGCCTTGCCCAGCAGCGATTTGCACACCACGCCGACGCGCGCGCCCTGCGCCAGCGCCTCAATCGCCGCACGAAGCCCTGCGCCACCCGCTCCGATGATCAATACGTCGTGCTCGTGGGTTTCGTAGGAGGAGTTCACAGCAATCGGATGTCCTTCAGAAGGCCGGCGGATACCAGGCGGATATAAAGGTCGGTCAGACCCACGGAAAAAAGGCTCATCCATGCAAACACCATGTGGCGCTCGTTCAATGCGCTCAGCCAGCGCCATGCAGTATGCCGCGGCGGGCCAAACGTTGTGCAGGAGAAGCAGTCGAGCTTTCCTCCCGCCAGGTGGCGCAGCGAATGGCAGGAGAAAGTGTAGAGAGTCAACTGAATGATATTCGCGAGCATGACTGCGGACCCTACGCCGACTCCAAATCCTTCCGGGAAGAAGAACGCGCGTACCGCGTCATACCAGAGAAAGCCAAGAAACAGCAGCGCGAGGTAAAAGAAATAGCGATGGACGTTCTGCAGGATAAACGGAAACTTGGTTTCGCCGCCATACGACCGGCCCGCTCCCTCGCTCACCGCGCATGCCGGCGGGTCAAAGAAGAAAGCCCGGTAGTACGCCTTTCGATAGTAGTAGCAGGTGGCGCGAAATCCCAAGGGCCCGCCCAGAATCAAGATCGCCGGAGAAAAAGGCCACCAGCGATGCTCAGGGTCAATGAGCGGCGAGTAAAACGGCGAGAGATAAGGTCCCCACTCGTAGAATTTCCCTTCGAAAGCCCGCAACGTGGCATAGATGCCAAACGCGCTCAGCACCACGAAGACGGGCAAAATCTCCACCCACCACGCATCCTGCCGCTGTGTCCCGCCGAACCGGCTTAAATCTTTCGCCTCAGATGACCCCGCCATTAGTGCACCGCCATTCGCGGAATAGAGTAGTCAGGAAAAGTGCTTTTGCAAAACACAATTTTGCTGCGCCAAGATTCCATTCAGCCATTGGGTGGAACACTGTCCCCAAAAAGAGGATGGACACGTAACCATTTCCAATTCGAGTTGACTATTGGCTCTTCACCACTTCGCCGCCCTTCATCACAAATTTCACGCTCTCGAGCACGCGCACGTCGCCCAGCGGATCACCATCCACCGCGATCAGATCCGCAAATTTCCCCGCCTCAAGCGTTCCCACGCGATCGCTCCACCCCAGCAGATCTGCCGCATTTACCGTCGCCGCCTGAATGGAGGCGAGCGGCGTCATTCCCAGCTTCACCATCACCTCAAATTCATGCGCGTTCATCCCATGCGGATACACGGCGGCGTCCGTCCCGAATGCCACTTTCACGCCCGACTGAAACGCGTGCGCCACGTTCTGCCGCGCGATCGGCATCACGATCTCCATTTTCTCCACCACGTTCGGCGTCAGCCCCAGCTTCTGGTAATTCTCGAGCAGCCAGTCGCCCAGCCAGATTGTGGGCACCAGGTAGGTGCCGTGCTGCTTCATCAGTTGAATATCCTCATCATTGATATAGCTGCCGTGCTCGATTGAATCCACGCCCGCCAATACGGCGTACTTGATCCCCGTCGCGCCGTGCGCGTGCGCCGCCACTTTTCGGCCGAGGCCATGCGCCGTATCCACGATCGCTTTCATCTCCTCGGGCGAATATTGTGCGAGCGCGGGGTTATCGCCTTCCGACAGCACGCCGCCCGTGGCCATGAACTTGATCAGGTCAGCGCCAAACTTGATGTTCTCCCGCGTCTTGGCCATTACCGCGGCCACTCCGTCGGCCACTCCATCTCCACTCGCGTGATACTGCGGCGCAAGAAAATTTTCATCGCCATGACCCCCGGTGATGCTCAGCGCCGGCCCGGACACCAGCATCCGCGGCCCCGGCACATCTCCGGCGCGAATCGCGTCGCGCAACGCAACGTCCGCATACCCTCCCGCGCCCACGTTTCGCACCGTCGTGAAGCCAGCCTCGAGCGTCAAGCGCGCATGACGCGCCCCCAGCAGCGCTTCGCGAGGGTGCGACGTATGAAAACCCGCCGGTCCCAGCAAATAGGGCGAGCCCGTCAGGTGCGTGTGGCAATCAATCAGTCCCGGCAGCACTGTCGCCTTCGATAAATCAATCCGCTTGGCCCCCGACGGCAGTTGCTTCTCGATCTCCGCAGCGGTTCCAATGGCCTTAATCTTGTCGCCTTCAATCCAGATGATCTGATCCTTCAGATAATTCCCGGTCCTCACATCCAGAACTTGCCCCGCTTTCACCGCCACCACTGCAGGCGCAGAATTCTTCGCCTCCTGCGCCACACAAATTCCTGCTGCCGCCATCGCCGACAAAAATAAAATCTCCAGCCGCCTCATCCTCTTCCTCCTGTCGCCCCGTCCGCGTAGCGCGTGGAATTGTATCCTCCGCGCGGCCGCTTGCCTCAAAATTTTTCCGCGCCGCCAAGCCCGAGCCCGCGACCGTGCATCCTTCGTCTTCGCACGCGGTTTCTTCTTGACATGCCATTCCTGTCTATGTATGAATATGCAGTGGAGTGCATATAAACGCATAAACTTTCATGGGCGTCCAGAAACGATATCGCCAGGGTCAGATTTTGAAGGTCCTCACCGGCCAGCCGGTGGCGAGCCAGGACGAGCTGCGCCGCCAGCTGATTCATCTCGGTGTGCGCGTTACGCAAGCTACGCTCTCGCGCGACATGCGCGAGCTTCGCCTGGTGAAGACCACGGACGGCTACCGCCCGCTCGCAACCGCCGTGACCGAAGAAGCCGCGCCGCTGCCCACTCTCGCCCGGGCGCTCAAAGAATTCCTGCTTGATATCCGCCCGGCGCAAAACATGCTGGTGCTGAAAACTCCCCCGGGCGGCGCTCAGCCGCTTGCTGCAGCGGTTGACAGCGACCACTGGAAAGAAGTTGCCGGCTCGCTGGCCGGGGACGACACCGTTCTGATCATCACGCCATCGCGTACGGCTCGCGCCGCCATTCAAAAGCGCATCGAGGAAATGCTCCGATGAACGACCCGTTACGGGTCGCCGTTGTCGGAGCAACCGGCTACGCGGGATTCGAGCTGGCACGGCTCCTTCTTCGGCACCCACACATCGCACGCCCCACTTTTTTTCTCCGTGACGGTCATGCAGATGTCCGTTGCCTCACGGAACTCTATCCGCAGCTTCGCGGCTGGGGCGAAGCGCCTTGCAAGCCACTCTCTGTCGAAGCCGTCGCCAATAGCGGCCCGCAGGTTGCATTTCTCTCGACACCTCACGAAGCCTCGCTTGAGCTCATCCCCCAGCTTCTCGCAGCAAACCCAGATCTGCGTGTCGTAGACCTCAGCGGCGCTTTCCGTTTCCGCGAACCCGAAACATTCGAGCGTTGGTACAAACTCGCGCCACCTGCCGCCAGCACGCTCGCGGCCGCCGTCTATGGCCTCCCCGAGCTCTACGGCGACGCGCTTCCGCAGGCGCGTCTGGTCGCCAACCCCGGCTGCTATCCCACCTCCGTGATCCTCGGACTGCGGCCGCTCATCGATTCCGGCTGGATCAACACGGCGCGCGGAATCGTCTGCGATTGCAAATCCGGCCTCAGCGGCGCAGGCAAAGAACCCAAGCGCGAGACGCATTTCGTCGAGGTCAACGAAAATTTCCGCGCCTACGGACTGTTCACGCACCGTCACACGCCTGAGATCACGGATCATCTCGGCCTCGCGTCCAAAGATTTCGTCTTTTCGACGCATCTGCTCCCCGTCGAGCGCGGAATTCTCTCTACGCTCTACGTCTGGCTCCATCCCGCGCGCGAGGCGGACGAGATCGAAGCGCTCTATCGCCAGTTCTACGCGGGGCGGCCCATGGTCCGCGTGCTTCCTGCTGGGCGGCTCCCCGAATTGCAACATGTGGCGCACACGAATTTTTGCGACATCGGCTTTGCGCTCGATACTTCCGGCGAGCGGCTGGTGATCGTTTCCTGCCTCGACAATCTCGGCAAAGGCGCGGCGGGACAAGCAGTCCAAAATCTAAACGGGATGTACGGATTTCCCGAAACGGCAGGCCTATTGTGAGGCGAACTTGAGATTGCTCATCAAAGTTGCAGGCGCGCTTCTCGAGCGCGAAGAAACCGTTCAGGCCCTGGCGCGCCAGATTGCTGAACTCGCGCGCGACGGTCACGAGCTGCTCGTCATCCACGGCGGCGGAAAAATTTTCACGTCCACGCTCGCGCGCATGGGCATCGAGAGTCAGTTCATCAACGGTCTGCGCGTCACCGATCGCGAAACGCGCGACGCCGCTGTCATGGTTTTCGCGGGCCTGCTGAATAAGCGCCTCGCTGGCGCGATTTCTCTCGCCGGCCAGCCCGCCATCGGCATTTCCGCTTCAGACGCCGCCTCTTTCCTCGCAGAACCAATGCAGCTCGGCGAACGCGAGGGAAGTCTCGGCTTCGTCGGCTATCTCACCGAGGTCAATGTCGATTTCCTGCGCTCGCTCTGGCGCGCCGGAACTGTTCCTGTAGCTGCGTGCCTCGGTCTGGGCGCCGATGGCGAGCTGTATAACATCAACGCCGACCACATGGCCGCCGCCGCTGCAGAATTTATCCGCGCCGATCGGCTCATCTTCCTCACGGACGTGGCCGGAGTTCTCGACGGCCAGAAAGTCCTTCGCGCCGTCCGCGGCAGTGAAATTGAAGACCTCATCCGCTGCAACAAAGTTTCAGGCGGGATGATTCTCAAGCTTGAGGCTGCCAAGCGCGCGCTCGCCGGCGGAGTCTCCGAGGTCCGCATCGTGGGTGGCACGTCCGCGCGCGCGTTGCTCGCAGCAGCCAATGGCGCGCGCTGCCCCGGCACGCGCGTTCTTCCCGTGGTTCACGCCGCTGCCAAAGTTGCCGCCCGGGGAGCCGCTTGACAAACATGGCCACGAAGAAAATTACGAAGAGGGCTGGCTTTTCCGCGGCGCGCATTCGCGCCGAAGAAGCGCGCCACCTGATGAATACCTACAAGCGCCCTCCCGTGGTCTTCACGCATGGGCGCGGTTGCCGCCTCTACGATTCCAGCGGCCGCGAGTATCTCGATTTCCTCGGTGGCATTGCGGTCAACGCGCTCGGCTATTCCCATCCGCGCCTGGTTCGCGTCATTCGCCACGAGGCAGGCCGCGCCGTGCATCTCTCGAATTTGTTTCACAATCCTTATCAGGGCCCGCTCGCGCACAAACTCGCGGAGTGGTCGGGCCTGGACCGTGTTTTCTTCACTAACAGCGGTACCGAAGCGATGGATGGCGCACTGAAGTTGGCGCGCGCCTATTCCCACGCAAAATCGGGTCAGGATGGCGCGCAGGGGAAAACGCGCATCCTGGCACTCGAAAATTCTTTCCACGGCCGCACGTACGGCGCGCTCTCGATCACCCATCCTGAAAAATATCGCGAGCCGTTTACTCCGCTTGTTCCCGGCGTTGAATTCGTGCGCTTCAATGATGTCGCGGATCTCGAATCGAAATTCGACGACTCCGTCTGCGCCCTGGCGGTCGAAACCATTCAGGGTGAAGGTGGCATCTGCTCCGTAAGCCAGAATTTCTGGCTGGCCACGCACTCGCTGGCTGCCCAGCACGATGCCGCGCTGATTGCCGACGAAATTCAATGCGGGCTCGGGCGCACCGGCCACCGCTTCGCCTATCAGAAATTCAACGCGCCGCCGGATATCGTCACAATCGCCAAACCGCTCGCGGGTGGCTTGCCTCTCGGCGCGTTCATCGCCAATGAAAAATTCGCCGCCGCCTTTACGCCCGGAATGCACGGCACCACGTTCGGCGGCGGCCCGCTGGTCTGCGCCACCGCGCTCGAATTTCTCACCATCGTCGAAGAAGAGGACCTGCTAACAAAAATCCGCGAGCGCGGCGCCGAATTGCGCTCTGGCCTCGAAGCTCTCACCGCGCGCTTCGATTTCATCCGCGAAGTCCGCGGCGAAGGCCTGATGCTCGGCGTGGATCTATCCGTAGATGGCGCGCCCTTCGTCCAGGAGGCTCTCCGCCGCGGCTTGCTGATCAATTGCACGCACGACCACATCCTCCGTCTTCTCCCGCCTTTCATCATCGGCCGGCGCGAGATCGCGGAGTTTCTCGAAAAATTTGAAACCGTGCTGGCTCGCACGCCTAAGTCAGCCTTACAGCCGCAAGAGAGAACTCCCAGCACCGAAGCGCATCTGCAGCCGATGTCCTTGGCTGCTTCGAGGTGAATATGCACGCGACCGCCGCACCCGCACCGCTGATTGTCACAAACGATCTCCTCACCGGCATGGAATGGGCCCCTGCGCAGGTGCGCGAGCTCTTCCATCTCGCCGCGGATATCAAGGCCCGCCCGGATCGTTACCGCGGCGCGCTCGCCGGCCGTTTTCTAGCCATGATTTTCGAGAAGCCTTCGCTGCGCACGCGCGTCACTTTCGAGGTCGGCATCGCGAGCCTCGGGGGCGCTTCCGTGTTCCTCGATCACACTACGACGCGCCTCGGCGACCGCGAGTCCATTGCCGACGTCGCAAAAAATCTCGAGCGCATGGTCCATGGCATCATCGCCCGCGTTTTCTCGCAGCATTCACTCGACGAGCTCGCCGCGCACGGCCGCATCCCAGTGATCAATGCGCTTTCCGACAGGTTTCATCCCTGCCAGGCGTTCGCCGATTTCTTCACGCTCGAAGAACGATTCGGCGGCCTACACGGTCTGAAATTCGCCTACATCGGCGACGGCAACAACGTCTGCCACTCGCTGCTGGCCATCGGTGCGCGCCTGGGCGCTCATCTTCGCGTCGCCGCGCCTGCCGGTTTCGAGCCGGACGCATCCGTGGTCGTTGAAGCCAGACGCATCGGGCGCGAAACGCGCGCCAAAATCGAAATCCTGCGCTCGCCCGAAGAAGCCGTCGCGGGTGCGCAAGCGATCTACACCGATGTCTGGGCCAGCATGGGACAGGAGGAAGAAGCCGCGTCGCGCCAGGCCGCCTTTGCGGGCTATCAGGTGAACGATGCGCTCTTCGAGCAAGCCGCGCCGGACGCCGTCTTCATGCATTGCCTGCCGGCGCACCGCGGCTTGGAAGTTACTGACGCGGTGATGGATTCCGAGCGCTCGATCGTCTTCGACCAATCGGAAAATCGCCTGCACGCGCAGAAAGCGATCCTGCTCACGCTGCTCAATTAAGGAGACCGAATTGCCGAAGAAAGTTGTGCTCGCCTATTCCGGAGGGCTCGACACCTCCATCATCATCCCGTGGCTGAAAGAAACGTACCCCGGCTGCGAAGTGATCGCCATGATCGGCGACCTCGGGCAGCGCGAAGATCTCGAAGCCGCGAGCAAGAAAGCCCTGGCGACGGGCGCCAGCGTCGCCTTCGTCGAAGACCTGCGCGAGGAATTCATCACCGGCTACATCTGGCCCACGCTTCGCGCCGGCGCAGTTTACGAACACAAATATCTGCTCGGCACATCATTCGCGCGCCCGCTTCTTGCTCAGCGCCAGGTCCAGTTGGCGAAAAAGCTCGGCGCCGACGCCGTCGCTCACGGCTGCACCGGAAAAGGCAACGACCAGGTGCGTTTCGAACTGGCCGTCAAAGCTCTCGCGCCCAATTTGAAAATTATTGCCCCGTGGCGCGAATGGAACATTGCCTCGCGCGAAGAAGCGATCGCTTACGCGCGCGCACACAATGTTTCCGTCGAGCAAACCACAAAAAATATTTACAGCCGCGACCGCAACATCTGGCACCTGAGCCACGAAGGCGGCGTGCTCGAGGAACCCGCGAATGCCCCTGACGAATCCATGTGGCAGTGGGTCGTCTCACCAGCGAAAGCACCCGATCAGCCCAGCACCGTCGAAATCAGCTTTGAGGAAGGGACCCCCGTCGCGGTCAACGGCAAGAAACTCGCCCCGCTCGCGATGCTCGAGCAGCTCAACGAAATCGCCGCGGCCAACGCAATCGGCCGCATGGACATGGTCGAAAACCGCCTGGTCGGCATTAAATCCCGCGGCGCGTACGAAACACCCGGCGGGACGCTGCTGATAGCGGCGCATCGCGAGCTCGAATCCCTCTGCCTCGATCGCGAAACGGCTCACTACCAGCAGGTGCTTTCCCTGCGCTACGCCGAAATGGTCTATTACGGCATGTGGTTCACGCCGCTGCGCGAATCGCTCGACGCTTTCTTCGCAAGCTCGCAGCGCCGCGTCACCGGCTCCGTCACGCTCTCACTTTTCAAGGGCAACGTCTCGGTCGCCTCGCGCCGCTCGCCTCTTTCGCTTTACCGCACCAATCTCGCCAGCTTCACCATGGCCGGATATAATCCGAAAGACGCCGAGGGCTTCATCAATCTTTTCGCGCTCCCCATCACCGTCCCGCCCGTAACCGTGCCAAATGGCGCGCGCGCGAAAGCTGAGGTGAGATGAGCGGCCCCGAAGACCAGAAGATGTGGGGCGGCCGCTTCGACCGCCCCCCGGACGCTTCCTTTTACGAATTCGAGCGCTCCTGGCATTTCGATCGCCGCCTTCTCCCGCAGGAATTCGCGCTCGACCGCGCCTGGGCCCGCGCCATCGCCACTGCCGGAATTCTCTCACACGAAGAAGGCCAGCAAATCGTCGCCGCGCTCGACGAGCTCGAGCGTCGCGCTGAGTCCGAGCCTGCCTGGCTGGACAACTCGAAGGCCGAGGACGTTCACCATTTTGTGGAGGCCGCGCTCATAGAAAAGCTCGGCCACCTCGGCGCAAAACTGCACACCGGCCGCAGCCGCAACGAAATGGTGGCCACCGAATTCCGCATGTACGTGAAAGAAGCCGCGCATCAAATCCGCCGCGCCCTCGCATCTCTGCTCCACGCCTTCGCCGCGCAGGCTGAGTCAAATCTGCGCATCCCCATGCCCGGCTCCACGCATCTCCAGCACGCCCAGCCGCTGCTCGTTTCGCACTGGCTGTTGGCGCACGGCGAGTCGTTTCATCGTGACGCCGAGCGCATTGCCTCCGCCACAGCCCGCGCCGATGCCTGTCCCCTCGGCTCCGGCGCGCTCGCCGGCTGCGCGTTTCCGCTCGACCGCAAAGCCCTCGCGCGCGATCTCGGTTTTTCGCGCGTCACCGCCAACAGCCTCGACGCAGTCGGCGACCGTGATTTCGCGCTCGAATATATTTCCGCGCTCTGTTTTCTGGCCATGCATCTCTCGCGCCTCGCCGAAGACATGGTCCTGTTCGCGTCGCCTGAATTCGGCTACATCGAACTCCCCGACGAGTTCTCGACCGGCAGCAGCCTGATGCCGCAGAAGAAAAATCCCGACGCCTGGGAGTTGATTCGCGGCAAGACGGGCCGCATCTACGGCGCGCTCTTCGCTCTGCTCACCACGTGCAAGGGACTGCCATCGAGCTATCAGCGCGATTTGCAGGAGGACAAAGAAGCGCTCTTCGGCGCGCACGACCAAGCGCTGGCCATGGTGCAAATCGCAGGAAAAACTCTCGCGGCCACTCGTTTCCGCGAAGAGCGTCTCCGCGAGGCCGCGCAAGATGCCGCGCTTGTGGCAACAGAAGTCGCAGATTACCTGGTCACCTTCGGAGTGCCCTTTCGCGAAGCCCATGAAATTGTCGGAAGAGTTCTGCGTGCCGCGGAATCGGAAGGGAAATCCATTCGAGACATGCCGATCGAACGCCTGAAAGAATTTTCACCCGCTTTCGGCCGCGATCTTGGCACGGTGCTTACGCTTGAATCCGCGCTCGCCCGCCGCGCCGTCGCCGGCGGCACGGCTCTAGGCGCCGTTCGTGCCGCGCTCGACGATTTCAAGCAGCGCCTGATCAAGCTCGAGGAAAATCCATGAAGGCGCGCCGCGCAAAAGCTTCCGACGCGCCCGCGATCTACGCCCTCATCGCGCATTTTGCCGGATTGGGCTTGCTCCTCCCGCGCGCCGAAGAAGAAATTCGCCGCAACATTTCGCATTTTCTGGTCCACAAAATAAAGGGCCGCGTGGTGAGTTGCGTAGCGCTCGAAAGCTATGGCCCGGACCTCGCTGAGATTCGTTCCCTCGCCGTCGCCCCGGAAATTCATGGTCGCGGCATGGGCGCAGGCCTGCTCGAATTTGCACTCGCCGAAGCGCGCCGCCGCGAAATCGCCCGCGTGTTCGCAGTCACGCATGCGCCGGATTTTTTCCTGCACCGGGGCTTTGCAGCTGTGTCGCGCCAGTCGCTCACTGAAAAAATCGAGCGAGATTGCCGCGGCTGCCCCAAGCGCCGCTCATGCAAACTGGTCGCGGTGGTCGCCACAGTGATCCCCGAACGCATCACGCTTCCGATTTTGAGCGATTCCGCCTCACCAGTCTCCGCCGCATGACCCCGCGCCCATCCTGTCAGGGCACGGCTTCAGCCGTGCCAAACGCCGTGCAAAATGTCGGGGCTTTAGCCCCTGAGGGCAGATTGCCTCTCGGTGCGGAGGCCAGACCATGACCGCGCACCCATCGGTCTCCGATCTTCCTCGCGGCTTTTCGTTTTCCACCACCGCTTGCGGCCTGAAAAAATCTGGGCTCGATCTCGCGCTCCTCGCGAGTGATGTTCCCGCCGCCGCTGCTGCCATGTTTACGCAGAACCGCGTGCAAGCCGCTCCTGTTCTCGTCTCGCATGTTCACTTGCAGAAATCGCGCCACAAAATTCGCGGCATCATCGTCAATTCCGGCAACGCCAATTGTTGCACCGGCTCCGACGGCTACGCCGCTGCCGCCGCCACGACCCTCAAAGTAGCTCGCGAACTCGGCCGCCTCCACCCGTCGCAAATTCTCGTCTGCTCCACCGGCGTAATCGGCGTGCCGCTGCGCGTGGAAAAAATCCTGCGCGCTGTCCCACGACTCGTCCGCACGCACCGCGCCGACGCACGCGCATTCGCGCAATTCACTCGCGCCATCATGACCACGGACACGCGCCCCAAATGGGCCGCCGCGAAATGCCGCATCGGCGGGAAGCAGGTGTACATCCTCGGCTGCTGCAAAGGCGCCGGAATGATTCATCCCAACATGGCTACAATGCTCGCATTCCTCGCGACTGACGCAGCCATCTCTCCCGCGTTCCTGACCCGAGCACTTCGCCGCGCCGTCGCGTCCACTTTCAACGCCATCACCGTTGACGGCGACACCTCGACCAATGACACCGTCGCAATCCTCGCCAACGGCCGGTCCGGCGCGCGAAAAATCACGAAGGAAGACGCCGCATTCATGCAATTCACCTCAGCGCTCGAAAAAGTCTGCCGTCAGCTCGCGCTTGCAATCGTCGCCGATGGCGAAGGCGCTCAGCGCGTCATCGAAATCGAAGTGCGCGGCGCGCCCTCGCCTCGCGCCGCCGATCAAGTGGCCCGTACCGTCGCCAATTCGCCGCTCGTAAAAACCGCGCTCGCCGGTGCCGACCCCAACTGGGGACGCATCCTCGCCGCCGCCGGCCACGCCGGCGTCGCATTCGATTTCGAGCGTGTAGACATACGACTCGCCGGCATCCTCGTTTGCCGCCGCGGCCGCGAGCACCCCTTCAACGAGCGCGTCGCGCACAAAAAAATGCTCGCCAAATTTGTCCCCGTCGTAGTGGATCTCCGCTCCGGCCGCAGCTCCGCCCGCATTTGGACCTGCGACTTCACCGGCGACTACGTCTCAATCAACGCCAGCTATCGCACTTAGCTGTTGCGATTTTTTCGGCCTGGTCTTCAGAACTTCCGAGCGGAGATTGCCTTAATTCTACTCCCACTTCCAATCAGCGTACTTCTCGCGGAGTTTTGCTTTGAGAAGTTTTCCTACGGACGTGTGCGGCAGCTCGCTGGCGAAAACAAACGCATCCGGAAGCTGCCACTTCGCAAATTTCGACGCCAGGAACGCGCGCAATTCTTCCGGCTGCACCTGCTCGCCCTCTTTCGCCACCACCACCGCCAGCGGCCGCTCCTGCCATTTCGGATGCGCCACACCGATCACCGCCGCCTCGCGCACAGCAGGATGTCCCATCAGCGCATTCTCCAGATCCACCGAGCTGATCCATTCGCCGCCCGACTTGATCAGGTCCTTGCTGCGGTCCACGATTTTTACGTAGCCCTCGGAATTGATCGTCGCGATATCTCCCGTGCGGAACCAGCCGTCCTTCGTCCAGCGGTCGCTTGTTTCCGGAGCTTCGAAATAGCTCGCAGCCACCCACGGCCCCCGCACCTCGATCTCGCCTGCCGACACGCCATCCCACGGCGCTTCGCCCTCTAGCCTCATCACGCGCAGCTCGACGAACGGCACGGGAATTCCTTGCGTCGCTCGCGTTTTATATTTTTCGTCTTCCACATTTTCCGACATGGTGGATTTGATCACCGCCGTAGTTGCCAGCGGCGTTGTCTCTGTCATGCCCCACAGATGCGTCAGATGAAAGCCGCACTTGTCCAGCCCGCGCAGCAGTATTTCCGGCACAGCCGACCCGCCGCAGGTGATGCGCACAGGATTCGAAATTTTCCATCGCCCGGGCTCCTTGTGCAGCGCCGCCAGCACGTTGAACCAGATTGTCGGCACGCCCGTCGCCACCGTCACTTTTTCTTTTTCGATCAGCTCCAGCAGACTATCCGCGTCCAGGTGCGGCCCGGGAAAAATCAGCTTCGCGCCCACCATCGTCGCTGTTACAGGAATGCCCCACGCATTTGCATGAAACATCGAGGATGCCGGAAGTATCACTTCCTTGTGGTTCACGCCGAAACTTTCCGGCATGCACTGCGCAAAACTGTGCAGCACGAGCGCCCGGTGTGAATACACCACGCCCTTTGGCTTCCCCGTCGTGCCCGATGTAAAACACATCGCCGCCGCTTCGTTTTCATCGAGCTCCGGATACGCGAAATCATCATCCGCCGCGCTCAAAAAATCCTCATAGCCCTCATGCGCCCGCGGCACCGGCTCCCCGCAGAACGGCACCACAAACACGCGCTCGAAATTCGCCAGCCCGCGGAACGATTCATAAACGGGCAGCAGCACGTCGTCCACAATCAGGTAGCGGTCGCGCGCGTGGTTAGCGATGTAAGCAAGCTCCTGCGGATGCAGCCGCACATTCAGCGTGTGCAGCACTCCGCCCGCCACAGGGATCCCGAAGTAGCATTCGAGATGCGTCGAGTGATTCCACATCAGCGTCGCGACGCGATCGCCGCGAACGAGCCCCGCGAGTTCCAGCGCCCGCGCCAGCCGCCGTGCCCGGCGGTACACCGCGCCGTAGTTGCTGCGCACCAGCGTGTGGTCCGGCCGCCGCGACACGATTTCCACTTGCCCAAAGAGCTTTCCGGCCCGCTCCAGAATGGGAACAAGCGTCAAGGGGAAGTCCATCATCGTCCCACGCAAATTTCTTCTCCGCCCAGTCCTGGCTTTTATCTTGCCTTGGTACCGCCGGCATCCTGCCGGCTCTTTTCTCTTGGTTTTGTTCTGCGCTGTCATCCCGAGCGAAGCGCCGCGTGGTCTTGCATTTCCCGCGGCAGTCCCGCGGGCGCGGGGCGCAGTCGAGGGACCTCTCTGGCTTCGCCTCTCGCTCTTGCGCGCATCCTACCACCACTCGCCCCGGCCCAATAGCAGCGCCCCGGCACGCTCCTGCCACGGAAGCCACATTCCCCCCGCGCAATCGTTGACTCCCGGTGCCAGTTGCCGCATCATGCCCCTGAGTTGCTGGAGCCCTTGCTTCAGCCGAGTGCAGCCGGCACCTTGCCGGTCCGCCGCGGCCGAGATCTTGTCCCTTCAGCCTCGCACCCGTGCGCGACCCTGGATCGGCGCACAAGGAGAACGGCCGTGAAGAAACTCTACGTTGGGAATCTCTCGTTCAAGGCCACAGAAGAACAGGTTGCGGCTCTATTCGCGGAAATCGGCGTGCAGCCCGATTCGCTCACTCTACTTCGCGATCGTTTCACGGGGCAGCCGCGCGGTTTCGGTTTCGCTGAAATTCGCGACGACGCCGAAGCCGAAAAGGTCATCGCCGCTCTCAACGGCAAGGAGTTCCTCGGCCGCGCTCTAGTGGTCAACGAAGCCCGCCCGCAGCGTGAAGGTGGCGGAGGAGGCGGTGGTCGTGGCGGCCACGGCGGCGGTGGTGGCGGTGGCCGCGGCGGTCACGGCGGAGGAGGTGGTGGTGGCCGTGGAGGCGGCGGTGGTGGCCGCGGCGGATACGGCGGCGGCCGCGATCGCGACCGCTAACTTCCTTCTTCGGATAGAACTCTCTTCCTCGCGGGCAGTTGGCCTCGCAGCTGGATATTGAATTTTCCTGCACGCGACGCCACTTTGGACCTGTCCCAATGAGATGAAGTAGAAACGATGACCCTAACTTGCCCGAACTGCGGATCGAAATTTGCGCGTAACAAGCTACGGGTGGTTTGGGGGTCGGGGGGACACGTGGAATGTCCAGAGTGCGGTGTGGGCTTGCGCTATTCGCCTCCCTATCCCCTCATTGTTATGTGGGGATCGTTACCAATCCTCTGCTTTGTTTTGGTAACTAGAGGAATTCAGGGGGGATTACTCTTCTCTGCAAAATTGGTTGTGGCTTGGTTTGTCGGCTGCATTGTTATCAGCGGGCTGCTGGGTCAAGTTGTACATCCAAAGCTGAAGGTGGCTTCCCGCGAAGATAAGGGCGAGCCGATCGAGCTATTCGGCAAACGACGACGGTAGCTTTGGCGAGGCGGGCAAGCGAGTGGCGCACGTTTTGCGTCATGCGCGAAGGGTGCGGGTTTTGATATTGCTTTTCTCAAGCCAACGCGCCGCGCTGCCTCGCTCCCGCCACATCTTCAGAATCCTTCTTCGCGCGCCCCACCGGCTGCGGCTCGCCCGCCTCTACCTGTGCACCGCGGTAGCGGAACTTTTCGAGCGTGGTCCCGCGAATTCCTTGCGTCACCAGCTCCTCGATGTCGAGCTTCGCTTCCGCCTCCGCTAATTCCTCCGCGCTGGCAGAAAGCGCCGGAGTTCGCGGCATAAACACAGGACAGCAATCATGAAATGGCTCTGACGAAATATCGTACGTCCCAATCTTCCGCGCCGTGGCCATGATGTCCATTTTGTCCGTGCCGATCAGCGGACGAAACACCACCATGCGCGCCGCCGCATCCACCGCCACCAGATTCCGCAAAGTTTGCGACGCCACCTGCCCCAGGCTGTCGCCCGTCACCAGCGCCAGCGCGCGCGCATGCCCCGCCAGCACTTGCGCGATGCGCAGCATCATCCGCCGATAGAGCAGCACGCGATAATTTTCCGGCGCGTAGCGGACGATCTCGCGCTGGATGCCCTCAAAGGGCACGCGGTACAGCTTGGCGTGAAATTGATACGGCACCAACTGCCGCACGAGGCCAGTCGCCACGTGTAGCGACGATCCCCCCGGCTGCGCGCCCGTGCCGTAAAAATGCGCGAAGCTCAGATGCGCCCCGCGCTTCATCATTTGATACGCGGCCACCGCAGAATCGTACCCGCCCGAAAGCAGGCACATGATTCGCCCCGCCGTGTTCGCCGGCAATCCGCCCGCGCCCGGCATCCTCCGCGCATACACCAGTGCCGGCCCGGGCGTAATCTCGATGTGGCAGGTCAGCTCCGGATCATTCAATTGCACGCGGACGTCGCGCCCCTGCGCCCGCAGCTTTTCAAGCAGGTGCCGCCCCACAACCGATGCAATCTCCATGGTCGGGTGCGGGAAAGTTTTGTCGCTGCGCTTGGCCCGCACTGCAAAATTCGAAAAACGCAGCGGCTCGATTTCCTCCCACGCTGCCCGGCACAGCGCTTCCATATCGTGCTCCACCGGCCGCGCCACCGCGTAGTACGCAACCCCCAGGACCCGCTCCACGCGCGCCGTTGCCTCCGCGAGCGACGCTCCCTCGCCCAGCCGCACCACGAAGCGGTCCCCCGGCTGCTCGATTCGCTCAACGGGAATCCCCTGCAGCGACTGCCGCAGCGCCGTGAACAGCTTGCCAAGAAAGAATCTGCGGTTGCGGCCCTTGAGCCACAGCTCGTGGTAATGCACGACAATCACTGGATTACTCATGATATTTTTGCGGAATTCACACGCTACAGTAACCTCCCGAAAGTATAGCACTCGTCAGGGCACGGCTTTTCGCCCTGAGGCACGAAGGGTAGCCCTGCCGAAAATGCGCGCTCGTCCCGGGGGCTCTAGCCCCTGAGGGGACTTTGATCCCGCTATTGCCTCTTTTCAGGTGGGCGCTGCAGCGTGCGTAAATGGCGATAACTCAAAGGATACACGTCATATTCAGGCGCGACTTTCCACTACACCTGGAGTTAGAATCTGGCTCGCTCCTGTCCCGGAGCGGCCCTGGTTAAATTGACCGCCCGGCGCCGATTGCCATGCTACCCAAAGCGCCGAGCCTGCATCCAATCAACTGCAACCGGGGCGTGCGGGAGGACACCATGTGGAACCGGCGAGACTGGGACGACTTCTTCGACATCGTACGCAAGCGCTGGCACAACCATCGCCCGCTGCGCCCGGTGGACCG
>Ga0307471_100000193_pt1 | contig 30905 bp, 27 predicted proteins | sample atmos_gasesAM3C__2_FD_204566 | JGI IMG/M metagenome (GOLD analysis project Ga0307471, IMG submission 204566) | Hardwood forest soil microbial communities from Morgan-Monroe State Forest, Indiana, United States - atmos_gasesAM3C_515 | ecosystem: Environmental > Terrestrial > Soil > Temperate... | reverse complement strand
GACGAAGTCGTCCGAGAAGCTCTCGAACGGCACGCGCTCCAGGAAGCGGCGGCTGTACGCCTTCATGCCGCTGTGCATTTCGGTGAAGTGCGTCCGCAGGAGCACGTTCTCCACCGCGGTGGCGACGCGGTTGCCCCAGTAGCGATACCCGGGCATCCCCCCGGAGCGTGGATCACCGGTGCACGCGAACCGCGAGCCGAAGGTGAAGTCAGCCGTGCCCGCGAGGATGGGCGCGACCAGGGCCGGCACTGCCTTCGGGTCGTACTGGTAGTCGGGATGCAGCAGCACCACCACGGTTGCGCCCAGTTCGAGCGCCTCGCGGTAGCAGGTTTTCTGGTTCGCCCCGTAGCCGCGATTGCGTTCGTGGATGCGGACGTCGATTCCCAGACGCTCCGCGATGGCGACCGTGCCGTCAGTCGACGCGTCGTCGACGAGGAGCAGGTGATCAGCGGAGTCGAGTGGGAGGTCGCGCACGGTCTGCTCGAGCGTGAGCTCAGCGCCATAGGCAGGCATCGCGACCACGGTGAAGTGGCTGTCCACCGTCGTTGCTTCGGCTCCGCGGTGGCGGGTGGTTGTCGAGGAACTCACGGGCGTGATCTCTTCCCAGGACGGCGGTTTGTTCCTGGAGGCTGCCATAGGCCTGGCGGGCGTTCCTGATCTCGGGCCGATTAGCGACGCCTCCGCGACAGAGGTGTTGCTTCGCGCACAGAACACGAATTCAGACTGTCCTCGAGCCCAATGACGCCCCCCGATCGCACGGCAGGCCTGCTGGTCGCAGCGCCTCACCGGCCCTCTGCACTCCGGCACGGCTCGTCCACGTCCCAGCTGGTCGACGCGGCGCGGCTCGCCGCACCGGCTGCGATGGCGGCCGCGTTCGCATTCGTGTACGCCGGTTGTGCCCTGCTCCTGTCGCATCCGGCTGCCGCGTCCGGAACCGAGGGATACGGGTACGTCGGGAGCACATCGCTGCACGGGCTGCTGCGCTGGGACGGCGCCTGGTATGCGCGCATCGCCCAGGACGGCTATCAGGCGACAGCGGGTCGCTATCAGCCGTTTGCGTTCTTTCCGCTCTTTCCGGCGCTGGCGTCGGGGCTGCACTGGGCGCTGCCGTTTCTGTCCATTCCGGCGGCGGGCATCGCCGTCAACGTCATGGCCGTCGTCGCGGCCGCCGTGCTTGTCGATCGCTCACTGCCGGCGTGGCGCCTCTCACATCGACTCCTGCTCATCGCCGCGCTGCTCGCGATGCCCTCCGCATTCTTTGACGTCGCGTTCTACTCGGAAGGCCTGTTTCTCTTTGCATCGGCCCTGGTCGTGTGGTCGGTGGCCAAGCCATCGCGGCTTACCTGGGCGCCGCTGGGCGTCGTGCTTGGATCACTCGACAGGCCGCTCGGGTTCCTCCTTGTGATTCTCGTGCTCGCCGCGCTGCGGAGACGCGAGCAAACCGCCCGACAGCGCCTGACAATCGCCGCCGCGTCGCTGCTCGGCGCGATCGCCGTCCCCGTGCTGTACTGGCGTCTCGCGGGCAACCCGATCGCGTTTGTGACTGCGCAGGGAGGGTGGACGAGCCTGCACACGCTCGGTCTCGGCGACTCGCTTCGATGGCTGCTCGTTCAGCTCAATCCCTGGTCGGCGACCAACCCGGTGGTCAGCTTCGGATACTGGGAGGCGCTCGTCCTCGCGGTTCCGGTTCTCCTGTACGTGCGTCGGCATCGCCCCGACGTCGCGCTGTACGGAGCGTTCGCAGCCGCTGGCGGATTCCTCCTGGGAGGCGTCGGGACGCAGTCGCGATACCTCGCCGCGCTCGTCCCGCTCTGGATCGCAGCGCTGATCGCATTGCACCGGGGCTCGCAGCGACGGTGGATCGCGGTCGCCATGGTCGTTTCCGTCACCGGACTCGCCTGCAACCTCTGGCTCATCAGCCGCTTCGCAGCCGGGGTGTGGGCCGGCTGACTCGTAGAATCGAGTTCGATGGCACTGGAGGTTGCCGCAGGATGACATCTGGAAACGGCAAGGCAGGAATCGATCAGGCGGCTTCGGGCACGACCGGCGGCGCTCGCGTCAAGCGCGGCCTCGCAGAGATGCTCAAGGGCGGGGTGATCATGGACGTGGTCACCGCAGAGCACGCCAAGATCGCCGAGGACGCCGGTGCCGTTGCCGTGATGGCTCTGGAACGCGTGCCCGCCGACATCCGCCGCGAGGGTGGCGTGGCGCGCATGAGTGATGTGTCGCTGATCAAGCAGATCATGGACGCGGTCACGATCCCGGTCATGGCCAAGGCGCGCATCGGGCACTTCGTCGAGGCGCAGGTGCTCGAGACCCTGGGGATCGACTACATCGACGAATCCGAGGTGCTCACGCCCGCAGACGAGGAACACCACATCGACAAGTGGCAGTTCACCGTCCCGTTCGTCTGTGGAGCACGTGATCTGGGTGAAGCGCTTCGGCGAATCGGTGAAGGCGCCGCGATGATCCGCACCAAGGGGGAAGCGGGAACCGGCAACGTCGTCGAGGCCGTGCGGCACATGCGTGCTGTGCAGGGCGGAATCCGGCGCCTGCAAGCGCTGCGCCGCGACGAGCTCATGGCGGAGGCAAAGGAGCTCAGGGCGCCGTACGAGCTGGTCGTCGAGGTGCACGAGACCGGCAAGCTGCCCGTCGTCAACTTCTCGGCCGGCGGTATCGCCACGCCCGCGGACGCGGCGTTGATGATGCAGCTCGGCTGCGAAGGCAACTTCGTCGGCAGCGGCATCTTCAAGAGCGATGATCCGCTCGGCTACGCGAAGGCGATCGTCGCCGCGACGACGTACTACGACAAGCCGGACGTCATCGCCGAGGTCAGCGCAGGACTGGGCCGTGCGATGCGTGGTCTGGACGTCGCGTCGATGCCTCGCGAAGAGCTCCTGGCTGTCCGCGGCTGGTGAGGTGTCATTCGCGGGACGCGGGGTACACTGAGACTGTGATTGCGACTGTGCGCAGACTTCCGGAGGGGCCGGGAGCGTACGTCCGCAACGGGGAAGATCGGCGATCGCGAGAGTAGGAGTCCTGGCGCTCCAAGGGGATGTTCGCGAACACCTCGGCGCGCTGTCGCGCTGCGGCGCAGACGCCGTGGTAGTTCGCCTCGCCGATGAGCTGGCGCGCGTCGACGCACTCGTGATCCCGGGTGGCGAATCGACAACCATGAGCAGGCTGATCCGCGTCTTCGGCCTCGAGGCACCGCTGCGTCGCCGGATCGACTCAGGGATGCCCTGCATGGCCACGTGCGCCGGCCTGATCCTGCTCAGCAGCACAGTGCTCGACGGCCGCGGCGATCAGTTGACGTTCGGAACCTTCGACGTCACGGTGCGCCGCAACGCATATGGACGCCAGGTGGCCTCATTCGAAGCTGACGTCGATGTCGATCCCCTCGGCGCAGTCCCATTTCCCGGGGTGTTCATCCGCGCGCCCGGCATCGAACGGGTCGGCGCGGCGGCGCACGTGATCGCGACCCTGGCAGGCAAACCAGTAGCGGTCGTACAGGGTCCGCATCTCGGGCTCGGATTCCACCCCGAGATGACCGAGGATCTCCGCCTGCACGAGATGTTCGTGCGCGGCGTGACCGAGCACCTCGAGGAGAACGCCGCATGAACATCAGGTCGGCGTCGTTTCGCGACCTGGCGCGCATCGAGGAGCTGTACCGCGACACGATCAGCGAGTCGAATGGGGTTGCGCCCATGGCGCAGGACAGCCCCGTGCCGCAGGCGACGCTGCTGCGGCTCTGGTACGCGCTGACGAAGTCACTGTCATCGCTGGTGCCGTTGACCGACTCCGGCGACACCCTGCTTGTCGCAGAGGACGCCAAGGAGGGCATCGTCGGCTTCATCCAAGCGCAGACGCCTCCGGGTCGACCCAAAGCGTGGCAGATCCTCAATCTCTGCACCACCGGGACGGCGCTGGGGCACTTCGCCCGTGAGCGACTGATCGCCGAGCTCTGCAACCGGGGACTGTCGGTCGGCGTGCATCGCTTCCACGTCAGGGTGCCGCGCGACCATCCCCTCGTCTCTGTCTTCCTCGAGCACGGGTTCACGCAGTTCGCGACGGAGCAGATCCTCTATCGCGACGACACCTCAGGGGTGCACGGCGAGAGCACGCACCAAGCAGTGCTGCGTGCCGCGCGCCGCGACGACATCGGCGCGATCTACCTGCTCTACCTCCGCACGACCCCGTCGCACGTCGCTGGGTTCGAGGGACCGTCGCTGAAGTCCTGGCAAGTCGCTTACGCGCAGGGGCTCATGGCACGCATGGGCCACGACGACGTCAAGCACTTCGTCGCCGAGAACCCGGGCCTGGTCGCATGGGCGGCCATCCGCCCACCGTCGGCGACGCAGCCGGCGATTCTCACACTCATGTGCGAGGGACACGACGCCGCGCTTCGCGACAAGGTGATCGACGAAGTGGTTCGCGAACTGCCTGCAGGACCAGCGCTGTGCGTGCTCCGTCACTACGACTCAGAGCTCATCCGTGCGTTGCAGCAGCGAGGGTTCGCGATCTACGGCACCCAGCTGTTGCTGGTCTGCGACCTGGGCGCAAAGGTGCGCCTCAAGCAGGCCGCGACCCGCAAGAAGCCGGTGCTCGTGCACGCCGGGCTGGCACGCAGCGTCCCGCCCACATCGCGGTCGGCGTCGCTGCGCGTGTTGACCACGGCGCCAGAACGGAGTGAGAGCTCGCGGTCCTGATGATGCCGTACGGGTCGTCCTGGGAAGAGGAGCTCAGCCTGCTCTTCGATGCGCTGCCACCGCGCATCGCGACTGCGGCACAGCGCATCGGCAAGGATCGGGGTGACCTGCTCGAGATCGTGCTCGATCTCGGCCGTGAGCCCGAAGCGCGCTTCACGGACGGCGAAGCGATCCTCGATCACGCCAACGTCGGTCACGCCGATCTCGAGTACGTCACCCAGCACGTCGGCGACTTCGGCGACGACAATCGCGCCGGCATCGAGCGGACGCTTCATCGCATCAGCGCCATCCGCAATCGCGCGGGAGAGGTCGTCGGACTCACCTGTCGCGTGGGACGCGCCGTCACCGGCACGATCGACATCATCAAGGACATCGTCATCGGCGGCCAGTCGATCCTGCTGCTCGGCCCGCCCGGTATCGGCAAGACGACGATGCTGCGTGAATGCGCCCGCGTGCTCAGCGAGGACTGTGGCAAGCGCGTCGTCATCGTCGACACATCGAACGAGATCGCGGGTGACGGTGACATCCCCCACGCCGGCATCGGGCGGTCCCGACGAATGCAGGTGCGCACGCCCGCGCTGCAGCACGCCGTGATGATCGAGGCCGTGGAGAACCACATGCCGCAGTGCATCATCATCGACGAGATCGGCACCGAGCTCGAGGCCGCAGCGGCACGCACCATCGCGGAACGCGGCGTGCAGCTCGTCGGGACCGCGCACGGATCCAACCTCGACAACCTGCTGGTCAACCCCACGCTCAACGACCTGCTCGGCGGCATCCAGACCGTCACCCTCTCGGACGAAGAGGCACGCAGACGCGGCACGCAGAAGTCGGTGCTCGAGCGCAAGTCGCCGCCGACATTCGATGTGCTCGTCGAGATCCAGGAGCGCGATCGCGTCGCTGTGCACATGCCGGTGGCCGAGACCGTGGACGAGGCACTGCGCGGCAGGATGAAGCCGCCACAGCTGCGGCTGCGGGGCGAATCGGGCCAGATCGTGCGCCGCATCGACACCAGCGTCGAGGCGCAGCGGCCATCGCCCTTCGAGCCTGCGCCGTTCCCCGCCGGTGGTCGCGGCCAGCGGCGCAGCCGCGACCGGCGGCGGCGCTTCGACGTCGACGAGTACATCGCGGGCCAGCAGCGTCGTGATCGGGAGGGACCCGCGCCTCCGCCGCGCGCGCACCACCCGATCTCGGTGTTCCCGTATGGGGTCTCACGCAGCTATCTCGAGCAGTCGGTGCGCGAACTGCGCGTCCCGGTTCGCATCCAGCATCACGTCGACGACGCGGACGTGGTCCTCACCTTGAAGAACTACTACCGACGCCGCGACTCTCCGGTGCGGGCCGCAGAGTCGTCGGGCATCCCGATCCAGGTGCTGCGCAGCAACACCGTGGCGCAGATCAAAGGTGCGCTCGCGCGCGTCTATGGCGTCGAGTCCGCGGATCCCACCGAGGAAGCGATGCAGGAGGCGATGGAGGGCATCGCGCGCGCGCAGCAGACGCACGGTGACGTCGAGCTTGCGCCGCAGAACGCGTTCGTGCGCCGCTTGCAACACCGTCTCGTCGAAGAGCACGACATGACTGCTCGCAGCACCGGTGACGAGCCCAACCGCCGCCTCGTCATACTCCAGCCCGAGGAATGACGTCTCGGTCCGGATTTTTCATCTCATTCGAAGGACTCGACGGGGCGGGCAAGAGCACACAGGTGGCGTCGCTCGCTGCGTCGCTGCGCGGGCAGCGGCGCGATGTGCTCGCGGTCCGGCCCAACGACACCCAGCTTGGCGAATGGATCCGCGGCCAGGTGTTGCAACACCGGCCAACGCAGGCGCTCGATGCCTGGGCGGAGGCGCTGCTGTTCATCGCGGGTCGGGCGCAGCTGGTGCGCGAGGTGATCCTCGCAGCGCTCGACACCGGCGCCGTGGTGATCGCGGATCGATTCGTCGACTCCACGCTCGCCTACCAGGGGGCCGGCCGGGGTCTTCCCGTCGACGAGCTGCTGCGCCTTCACGCCAAGGCGTGCGGCGACCTCTGGCCGGATCTGACGATCTACCTGGACGTGCCCCTGACCACCGCCATCGCCCGGCAGCGCGACCAGCAGCTGCCGCTCGACCGCATCGAGGTGGCTCCCGAAACCTTCCATTCGGCGGTCCGGGCAGGCTTCGACCGCCTCGCGAGCGCTTACCCGGAGCGCATCGTTCGGGTCGACGCGACGCACCCGGCCGTCACGGTCGCTCGGGAGATCGCCGACATCGTTCGCGAGCGGCTTCCGAACGCAGCGCCTGTGCCGCCCGCGCGAACGGCCGCCCCTGCGTGAGCTGACGCCGTACAAGCCTAGGCCGGCGCGTTGGTGTCGAGCACGACGTCGTCGACGCCGACGACGCGCTCGACTCGGCTCCCCGCGAGGTGGATTCGCACGCCCGGCACGCCGGGCGCTCCGGGATCCCAGCCGCGCGCGTGCAGCTCGCGCGCTTCACCCCAGGTGCGCGCCTGCTGCTGCTGCCGTCCGTCGGTGAAGCCGATGGTCCCGGGCCGGGTCGCGAACCCGAATCCGATCTCGCCGCCGGTGCCGAGAAACGCGCGAAGCGCTTGCAGTGGCGCGTCCAGCGCAAAGGGCGTGTCCGGCGCGGCGAGCGCGTCGCCGAGGCCCGGCATGCCCCCGGACTTGGCCAGCTCACGCACGGTGGCACGCCGCGCGACGTGCTCGGCGCGCTCGCGCCTGCGTTGCTCGGTGGCGATCTCGGCGCCACGCGCCCGAATCTCACGCAGCTGCCGGTCGTACGGTGCCATCGCCTCCAGCGTGGCGCGCTCCGCTGACTGGAGCGCGTGCACGGTCGCCTCGAGGTCCTCGTCGCTCAGCCGGCTGAGGCTCGCCGGTTCGATTCGCTCCGGCAGTGCAGGCAGATCCACGCGTGCCAAGGATAGGTTCCGGCGCAACGCGCCGGCGTCCGTTTGCGGTACACACGGGGGGACACCCCGTCAGTTCAAGGAGGCACAGCCAGTGGCCCAGGTACTCCACGACGTGATCAGGGTCGAGCGCGACGGCGCCACAGCCGTCTTCACCATCGACCACCCGCCGGCCAACGCCATCAACGGCGCGGTCGTATCGGGTATCGACGAGGCGCTCAGCCAGGCCGAGGATGACGCGTCGTGCCGCGCGGTGATCATCACCGGCGCCGGGCCGAAATTCTTCTCCGCTGGCGCCGACATCACCCAGTTCGGCGGGGGTTCGGAGGGGCTGGGGGGCGCGCTGGCGCTGACGCTGCGCATCGAGAGCTCGAGGCTGCCCGTCATCGCCGCTGTCAACGGCATTGCGTTCGGAGGCGGATGTGAGCTCTCACTCGCCTGTGATGTGCGCATCGCCTCGCGCACCGCTCGCTTCGGCCAGCCCGAGATCAAGCTGGGCATCATCCCGGGCTGGGGCGGCACCCAGCGCCTGCCGCGCCTCGTCGGCCGCTCCGCGGCGATGGAGCTGCTGCTCACCGGCGACCCGATCGACGCGGAGCGGGCGCTGCAGATCGGACTGATCTCCGAGATCGCCGACCCCGAGGACCTCCGCGCCGCAGCCCGGCGGTGGGCCGAGCGCCTCGGCGGCCAGGCGCCGCTTGCCCTCGCCGCCACCAAGCGCGCGGTCAACGCCGGTGCCCACCTGCCGATCGCGGACGCTTTGGGGGTCGAGCAGCAGGAGTTCGTCAAGCTCTTCAGCACCGAGGATGCCGCCGAGGGCATCGGCGCGTTCCTCCAGAAGCGCAAGCCGGAGTTCAAGGGGCGGTAGTGTCGACGGCGATCCTCAGCCCGATCGGGCTGATCGTGCTGGCCGGGGCGTCGGTCACCGCGACCGGACTTCGCTGGCGCCGATTGCTCGGGCTGATGCAGAACACGCGGCGGCCCGATCCGCGGACGGACCACCTGGCGGATCGCATCCGCGCCTTCGTCGTGTACGTGCTCGCCCAGGCCCGGTTGCTGCGCTGGCCCTTTGCGGGAATCCTGCACGCGCTGATCTTCTGGGGGTTCGTGGTGCTGCTCACCGCGATCGCTCAGGGAATCGTCGAGGCCGCCTGGCAGGGATTCCACTTCAACGAGCTACCGGGCGCCGGCGCCATAGCGTTCCTGCAGGACCTCTTCTTCTTCGCGGTGATCACGGGTGTCGTGATGGCGCTGTTCAACCGGCTGGTCGTGAACCCGACTCGGTTCCGAGGCAGCCATCGCAGCGATGCGATTCTCATCCTCGTCTGGATCGGCGGGCTGGTGACCTGCATGGAGTTCAACTACGCGACGCGCGTCGCGCAGGGCGCACCGGAGGCGGTTGCCCAGTGGCGTCCCATCGCCTCGGCGCTCGCCAGCATCTTCCGCCCGCTCGGGGCCTCCAGCGAAGCGCTGACAGTGATCCACGGCCTTTTCTTCTGGGCCCACCTGACGCTCATCTTCGGGTTCCTCGTCTACCTCGGCTACAGCAAGCACCTGCACATCGTCACCGCGGTGTTCAACGTGTTCTTCAAGAACGAGCGACCGAAGGGGGCGCTGCGCACGCTCGACATCGACGCCGTGATGAACGCGGAGAACGAAGCCGACCAGCACTTCGGAGTGGCCGAGATCAATGACATGTCCTGGAAGGACATGCTCGACCTCTACACCTGCACCGAATGCGGGCGCTGCCAGACGCACTGCCCCGCCTACAACACCGGCAAGGATCTCTCGCCGAAGACGCTGATCACCGATCTTCGCGACCACGCGTACGAACAGCTCGCCGGCGGGTACGCGAACACTCGGCACGACGCGCACATCGTGCAGGGCGGCGAGGCGAACCCCGAGGAGGCCACGATGTGGGTCACGGGTGACCACAACCCCGGGGCACAGCACGACCTCCCCGGACATTTTCAGCCGTCGTGGATCGGCCCCGACGACGTCGCCAAAGCGGTCGAGGCAGGCGGCGGCGAGCGCCCGCTGTTCGGCGGAACGATCCTCGACGACACGCTCTGGGCATGCACCACGTGCGGGGCGTGCATGGATCAGTGCCCGGTGCTCATCGAGCACGTGCCGAAGATCATGGACATGCGCCGTCATCTCGTTCTTGACGAATCGCGGTTGCCGCGCCAGGCGGAGACCGCACTGCGCAACATCGAGAACGTCGCCAATCCCTACGGGCTCGCGCACCAGACGCGCGCCGACTGGGCGAAGGAGCTGAACGTTCGGTTCGTCTCGGACAAGCCGGACGCCGAATATCTGTACTGGGTCGGCTGCGCAGCGTCGTTCGATGATCGCGCCAAGACCATCGCCACCGCGCTGGTGAGGATCCTCCAGGCTGCCGGTGTCGACTTCGCCATCCTGGGCACCGAGGAGAAGTGCACCGGTGATCCCGCGCGCCGCATCGGCAACGAGTACCTCTTCCAGGAGCGCGCAAAGGAGAACGTCGAAGTGCTCAGGCGGCACAACGTCCGCAAGATCATCGCCTCGTGTCCTCACTGCTTCAACACGTTCGCCAACGAGTACAGCGACTTCGGCGGCAGCTACGAGGTCATCCACCACACTCAGATGATCGACCGGCTTCTCGAGCAGAAGCGCATCACGCTCGATGAGAGCAAGGCGCAGCGCGAGACGATCACCTACCACGACTCGTGCTATCTAGGACGGTGGAACGACATTTTCGCCCCGCCGCGCCAGATCCTCGAGCGGATCCCCGGGCTGCGCGTCGTTGAGATGGCACGATCGCGCAGCGAGGGCATGTGCTGCGGTGCCGGCGGCGGCCGCATGTGGATGGAGGAGGGACAGCCTCGCGTGAATCACCGGCGCGTCCAGCAGGCAGTGGACACCGAGGCGAGCAAGGTGGCGACCGCGTGCCCCTTCTGCCTGGCGATGTTCGACGAAGGCATCGCAGCCAAGCAGCTCGCTCAGCAGATCGCCGTCGACGACGTCGCGGTGTACGTGGCTCGTTCCCTGGCAGACACAACCGCTCCCGCGGCAAACTCGAACGCGCCGGCAACGCCTGCCGGCGCATAACCAGGAGGCTTGGCAGTGGCAGAGACCGTCGTGTACGACGCTTACAGCCCCGAGTGGGCGCAGGCATTCAAAGACGAGATCAACAGATCACCCGTCTACAAGCAGGCAGCGGCGGGCTGGGAAGGAAGTGTCGGGCTCGTCGTGCTCGCCGAGCCTGACAAGAACGTCCCCGAGGACCAGGGCATCTTTCTCGACCTCTGGCATGGCGAGGCGCGCGACGTGCGTATCACGAGCCGCCCCGAGGCGGAGAAGGCTGACTTCGTCATCACCGGATCGTTCTCGCGGTGGAAGAAGGTGGCGCAGAAGGAGCTCGACGCGACCAAGGGCATCATGCTCGGACAGCTAAAGCTTCGCGGCGACTTTCCGACCATTGTCCGCTACACCAAGGCGTCGCAGGAGCTCACGGAATGCACGACCCGGGTCGCAGTCAAGTGGCCCGACGAATGAGCGCCGCGTGATCTCGGAGGGCCGGCTCCTCGTCCTCGGCGCCGGCACCATGGGAGCGCAGATCGCACAGCAGGCTGCGCTGCACGGTGTCGACACGTGGCTCGTCGACGTCGACGCTGCACAGCTGCAGCGCGCCGTGGCCGCCAACCGCGGTCTTCTGCAACGGCGGGTCGACCGAGGCAAGCTCGGCGCGGCCGATCTCGAGGCCGCGCTCGATCGCGTGCACACGACGACGGAGCTCGAGCCCGCGGTCGACGGCTGCACGTGGGCCATCGAGGCGATCGTCGAAAACGTGGACGCCAAGCGCGACGCGTTCGCGCTGCTCGATCGCCACCTCGCGCCGGTCGCCGGCATCGCCACGAACTCGAGCAACATCGTGATCTCCCGGATCGCGTCCGCGACGAAGCGACCAGAGCTGTGCTGCAACATGCACTTCTTCCATCCGGTGCTCGTGATGGACCTCTGCGAGGTCGTGCGCGGCCCGCTAACGTCAGACGAGACGATCAGTCGGGCGGTCGCCTGGTGCGACCGCATCGGGCGCAAGGCCATCGTGATCGAGCGCGAGATCGACGGGTTCGTGGTCAACCGCATCCTGGGAGCGCTGTCGCGGGAGGCGTTCGCGATGCTCGCCGACGGCGTGGCCTCCGTCTCCGACATCGACACCGCGGCTCGGGCCGGGCTCAACTGGCCGATGGGACCGTTCCAGCTCGCAGATTTCTCCGGACTGGACACCGTCCTCGGCGTCCGGCGCGACCGGATGATGCGCGAGCATCAAGCAGGCGATGAGGCGACCGTCCTGATCCTCGAGCGGCTGGTCTCAGCCGGGCGCCTCGGTCGCAAGAGCGGCCGCGGCTTCTACGACTACTCGACCGACCCGCCGTCGCCGCTGCCGCTCCCGGCCTGAAGCGCCAGGGGGAGGCGAACCCGCGCCGGTCCGGCGCGCTGAGCGCCCCGCAGGGCGTAGGCGCCGATGGCGGCCAGCGCCCACGGCGTGACCCGACCCGGAGGCGCCGCCGACGACGTGCCCGTGTCGAGAAGGACGCAGAGGTTGAGGAGCCCCCATCCACCGAGCAGCCGGCCACCCACCCGCCCCGGCCACGGCTTGCCGGCGTCGCGAGCGGCGGCGCACGCCATCGCCCAGGCGAAAGCCGGGGCGAGGAGCACGAGATCATGTGGGAGCGTGTGTGGAGACGCCAGGAGGGAGAGCGCGGTCGCCGCGCCGAGGCTGATCTCGATGCTTGACCCGGGCGCTCGCGAGCGGTCGCCGAGCACGGCGCACGCGGCCAGCGCGGCCGCCGACAGCGCCAGGGTGATCGGCGTGGCGGCCCACCCCGACCCGAGCCACGACGCAACCAGCCCGGCGGCGCCGAGGGTGCTCGCCGCGGGGGTCTGGCCAAGGTCGGTGCCGAGCGCGCTCACAAATCCGGCGACGCCGCCGAAGCCGGTGACGGCGATCGAGACCACCAGCGCAGCACCGAGACCCGATGCGGCCCCGACCATCTCCTCGCGCCGGCGCCGTGCCGCGATCCAGACGGCGAGCCCCAACGCGAGGTGCGGTTTGGCGATGGCGCCGAGCAGGGCCAGCCAAAAGGCGGCCCGCGTGCGGTGGCCGCCGCGCCACGAGGCGTAAGCCGCTGCCAGCCCCAGCGCGCTGAACCCGTCGAGCTGTCCGAGCAGGACGAAGCTGAGGCTGCCGACCCCCGCCATCGCGGCGAGCGCCACCGCCGCCTTCGGCCAGCGGGGAAGCTGCGAAGGCCACGGCCCGGCGCGGATGGCGATGAACACGGCCAGCGTCAGCAGCGCCATCTGCAGGACCGACCACAGCCGGTACGCCGTCTGCGGGTCGGCGAACGAGAACGGGAGCGCGAGGATGGCGGTGGTCGGCGGGGTTGCGAAGGGCAGGTGCTGCAGGGTCACATCGGGCGGGAGCAGCGTGCGGTGGACCTGGCTTTCGAGGCGCTGGTCGTAGAGGTGCGATGCCTGGCCGTCGCGGATCACCAGCGCGCCGACGTAGAAGACCGAGAAATCGGAGCCGCGCTGGTCCACAGGGCTGACCGCGATCCAGGTGACGAGGTAGTAGACGATCAGCGAGACCGCTCCTGCCGCCACGAGCGCAGGGACGATCCGCGTCTTCATGACGCCGGCAAGCTAGCACCGGGCCCCGTTTGGCGGCGCCCCTGTTGCCATATCGCTTCCTATAGTTCAAGAGATGACTCCGCTGTTCGGCAAGATCGACCACGTCGGTATCGCCGTGCCGGACCTCGACAGCGCTGTCGCCGCGTACGAACGGTTGACCGGTGAGCGACCGGCGCACCGCCAGCGGGTCGAAAGCGACGGCATCGAGGCGGTGATGTTCGAGGTCGGCGAGTCGCGCATCGAGCTCCTGGGCTCCACGCGCGACGACTCGAAGATCGCGAATTTCATCGCGAAGCGCGGCGGCGGCCTGCACCACGTCGCATACGGCGTCGATGACGTGCAGCAGTCGCTCGACCACCTCGCCTCGCTCGGGCTGCGGCTTCTGGACACCTGTCCCCGCCGCGGCGCAGCGGGCAGGCTGGTCGCGTTCCTCCACCCGTCGGCGGCCGCCGGCGTGCTCACCGAGCTCTGCCAACCCGACCCGGAGGCGAGCACGCACGGATGACGGAGACGGAGTCGGGGCTGCCACTCGAGCCGTACTACGAGGACGGGCGGCTGGCCGACAGGCCAGCTCCCGGTGCGTATCCCTTCACGCGCGGCCTGCGCGAGGATGGGTACCGGTCGCGGCTCTGGACGATGCGGCAGTACGCGGGGTTCGGCAGCGCCGAGCAGACCAACGAACGCTTCCACTACCTGATGAGCGCGGGGCAGACCGGATTGTCGGTCGCCTTCGACCTGCCCACGCAGATGGGATACGACAGCGACGCCCCAGCAGCGCGCGGCGAGGTGGGCAAGGTCGGGGTCGCCATCGACTCGCTCGACGACATGGAGCTGCTGATGCGGGGAATCCCGCAGGGCGAGGTCACCACGTCGATGACGATCAACGCGCCCGCGTCGCTCCTGCTGCTGCTCTACGAGCTCGCCGCCGAGCGGAAGGGGATCGCGGCGGACTCTCTCGGCGGCACCATCCAGAACGACATCCTCAAGGAGTACGCAGCGCGCGGCACCTACATCTTTCCGCCGCGGCCGTCGATGCGCCTGGTCACCGACACGTTCGCGTACTGCGCCGAGCGACTGCCCCGATGGAACACGATCAGCATCAGCGGCTACCACATGCGCGAGGCTGGGGCCACCGCGCCGCAGGAGATCGCGTTCACGCTGAGCAACGGGATCGCGTACGTGCAAGCCGCCGTGGACGTGGGCCTCGCGGTCGACGACTTCGCGCCGCGTCTGAGCTTTTTCTTCAACGTGAGCAACGATTTCTTCGAGGAGGTCGCCAAGTTCCGCGCGGCGCGGACGATCTGGGCCGAGGTGATGCGCTCGCAGTTCCGCGCCGGCGACCCGCGCAGCCTCTCACTACGCTTCCACGCCCAGACCAGTGGGGCAACGCTCACCGCGCAGCAGCCGCTCAACAACGTGGTGCGTGTGGCGCTGCAGGCGCTCGCCGCCGTCTGCGGCGGCACGCAGTCCCTGCACACCAACAGCTACGACGAGGCGCTGGCGCTCCCGTCGGCGCAGGCGGCCGAGATCGCGCTGCGAACGCAGCAGGTCATCGCGCACGAATCCGGCGCAAGTTCCGTCGCCGACCCGATGGGCGGGTCGTACCTCGTCGAGACGCTCACCGATCGTTTGATCGAGGAGGCGCGCGCCCTGATGCGGCAGGTCGATGACGCGGGCGGCGCCGTGCAGGCGATCGAGGACGGCGTCTACCAGCGCGAGATTCAGGAGTCCGCGTACCGGCATCAGCAGCTGGTCGAGTCCGGGGGGCGCGTCATCGTCGGCGTGAACCGCTACGAGGAGACGCTGCAGCAAGAGGTCGAGATCCTCCGAATCGGCGCTGAGCTCGAGCAGGAACAGGTCGCACGGGTGCAGCGAATCCGCGCTGAACGAGACGCGGCTGCCGTCGCGCGATGCCTCGACGCGCTGCATCGCGGCGCGGCCGGTGACGCGAACCTCCTGCCGTTGATGCGCGACGCGCTGGCGGTACAGGGGACGATCGGCGAGGTGTGCGACACCCTGCGCGACGTCTTCGGCGTCTACCACCCCGCGTCCGCCATCTGAGTCCCTGTTAGCCTTGAGGTAATGGCCAAGACGAGCCCAAAGGGCATTCCCCCCGTCGATGCGAGCGATCGAGCGCCGCGAACGGAGTCATCGCTGCGCCCCGTCGCTGCCGACGGTGACGGCGTCGCGGCGGGCGTGCCGGACAGTGCAACCGAGCGCAAGGTCAATGTGCTGCGCAAACGGCGCTACGACGCCGTCCATCGCGGTGGCGCTGCACAGCGTTCGCAACACGCCAAAGGCAAGCTGACGGCCCGCGAACGGATCGACCGCCTGCTGGATCCCGGATCGTTCACCGAACTCGATCTCTTCGCGGTCCACCGCACCTCAACCTTCGGCATGGAAGATCGCAAGATTCGCGGCGACGGCGTGGTCACCGGATGGGGGACGATCGACGGGCGTCAGGTGTTCGTGTTCAGTCACGACGCCTCCGTGTTCGGAGGGTCCCTCGGCGAGGTGTTCGCAGAGAAGGTCACCAAGATCATGGACCTCGCGATGCGCACGGGCTGCCCATGCATCGGCATCAACGACAGTGGTGGCGCGCGCATCCAGGAGGGAGTCGTCTCGCTCGCCGGCTACGCGGAGATCTTCTATCGCAACGTCGAGGCAAGTGGTGTGATCCCGCAGCTCTCGCTGGTCGTCGGTCCGTGCACCGGCGGCGCCGTGTACTCGCCGGCGATGACCGACTTCATCTTCATGGTGCGCAACATCGGCTACATGTTCATCACCGGGCCTGACGTGATCCGCGTCACCACCGGCGAGCGCGTCACGTTCGAGGAGCTGGGTGGCTCCGATGTGCACAACCAGCGCAGCGGCGTCGCGCACTTCATCGCCGACAGCGAGGACGAGTCCTTTCAGCAGATCCGCGACCTGCTCTCCTATCTGCCCGCGAACAACCGGGAACGCCCGCTCTACCGGCCCACACTCGACGACCCGGGCCGGGCCGATCCGGAGCTGCAGTCGGTCATCCCCGCCAACCCGAACCAGCCCTACGACATGCGCGCCGTGGTGACGCGGATCGTGGACGAGGGCAAGTTTCTCGAGGTGATGCCGTATCACGCCCAGAACATCATCTGCGGGTTCGGGCGGCTCGACGGCAACTCGGTCGGCATCGTCGGCAACCAGCCGCGCGTCCTCGCCGGCGCGCTCGACATCGACGCGTCGATCAAGGCGGCGCGGTTTGTGCGCTTCTGCGACTCGTTCAACATCCCGCTGGTCACGTTCGTCGACGTGCCTGGCTTCCTCCCCGGCACCGAGCAGGAGTACCGCGGCATCATCCGCCACGGCGCCAAGCTGCTCTACGCGTACTGCGAGGCAACGGTGCCGAAGCTGACGGTCATCACGCGCAAGGCGTACGGCGGCGCGTATGACGTCATGTGCTCGAAGCACATCCGCGCCGACTACAACGTGGCGTGGCCGACCGCGGAGATCGCCGTCATGGGCCCGCAGGGCGCGGTCAACGTGATCTTCAAGCGCGAGATCGCACAGGCCGCCGATCCCAAGGCGCGCACCCAGGAGCTCATCGAGGACTATCGCGAGCAGTTCGCCAACCCTTACTACGCCGCCGAGCGCGGCTACATCGACGACGTCATCGAGCCGCGCCAAACTCGTGCGATGCTGGTCAATGCGCTACGCATGGCGCAGAACAAGGACGTACCGCGGCCGCAACGCAAGCACGGCAACATCCCGCTGTAGCGAGCGGTCTGAGACGGGGACATAGCAACCTCTCTCGGGGGCACGCGGTCGCGCCGCCCACCCTCGGCCTCCGCGCGAGGGCTCATCGTCAAGGGGGCGGCGCGCCGCTGACAACTCGACGAGCCTTGTGCACCGAGGGCAGTCTGGCTCGTCTCCGTTGATCACCCCCTGCCGAGAGGCCGCTACGTCCCCGTCCCGCTCCTCGCTCCGGCAGTCTTCAGCGCTGGCGTCAGGGTGCGGTACGCCGCGGCGTGCGCCTCGTCGTAGCGTCCTTGGCTCGCGTAGATCACGGGTACGAGGATGCGCTGGATCAGGACCTGTATCGCTGCCGCGACCGGCACGGCGAGGAGCGATCCGATCAAGCCCTGCAACGTTCCGCCGATCAGGAGCGCGAGCACCACGCCCAGCGCGGGCAATGACAGCGCTCGGTTCATGACGATGGGCACCACGGTGTTCGCGTCAATGATCTGGATCACACCCATCACCACGCCTGTCAGGAGCGCCCAGCCCGGGCCGATGGTGAACGCGAGCAGCACGGGGGCCGCGACGCCGACGGTGGCGCCGACGATCGGAATGGCGCCGGCGAGTCCGGCGAAGATGCCGAGCAGGATCGGGCTCGGCAGGTGGAGGACCGCGGAAGCGACACCGGTCGCGACGCCGACTGCGAGGCTGTTGATCGCCGTGGCTCGCACGAAGCCGCCCATGCGAAATCCGATCTCACGAAGGATGTCGGTGGCCAGGTCCTGGCGGCGGATCGGCACCAGGTCGACAGTGAAGTGCTTGAGGCGCTCGCTGCTGACCAGCCAGAGAAAACCGAGGACGAGGACCAGGAAGAAATTCACGACGATGCTGAAGATCGTCGCGCCGATCGTGAAAAGGATCTGCTGCGCGGCTCCCAGCGCGCCGGTCACCTGTTTGGTGATGTCGACGTTGAAGTGAAACTGCGTCTCCAGGTTGTGGAAGAACTTGAGGAAGTTGCTCTGATAGGCGGGGAAGTTCGCGGCGAGCTGCTGCGCCTCGCTGACGATCGGTTGCACAAGGAGTGTGATCAACACGGCGAGGAAGGCGAGGAGTCCGACGTACACCGCGAAGATCGCCAGCGGCTGTGGCCAGCGCCTGCGCATCAGTCGCAGCACGAGCGGGCGGATGCCCTCCGCAAACACGATCGCGATGAGCACGATCAGGACGATGCTGAGAATCTGAGCGAGCAGGAACACGAGGCCGACGACCCCGAGCACGATGAGCGCTGCGGTGACCAGCGTCCGCACGCTCACCCCTGATGAGTGCCGGATGTGCTCCGCCGATGGCGCGGGTGAGGCGGTCGTGGGAGCGGATGCAGCCGCAGTCGCCACAGGCTGCTCGGGATGCCGCCGCCGCATCAGGGCAGCCTACCTGCTCTCGTAATCTGTGTGGGTATGAACGCGCCGGCAGTCACGTTGCGCCCGGTCGGCAGCTCCGGCCTGTCGGCCTCGGTCGTCGGCCTCGGGTGCAACAACTTCGGTCGCAGGATCGACGCCGATGCCGCTGCACGAGTGGTGCACGCGTCCCTCGACGCCGGGATCACCTTCTTCGACACCGCCGACATCTATGGGGGCGGTCGCAGCGAGGAATATCTGGGGAGCGCGCTGCGCGGACGGCGCGACGGCTGCGTGATCGCCACCAAGTTCGGTGGAGCGATGGGCGACTCGCCGTATCAGCGGGGCGGCTCGCGTCGTTGGATTCGCCTGGCCCTCGAGGGAAGCCTGCGCCGTCTCGGCGTCGACTGGATCGACCTGTACTACCTGCATTTCCCCGATCCGGCGGTGCCGATCGAGGAGACGCTCGGAACACTCGATGACCTTGTGGCTGAGGGCAAGGTGCGCTACGCCGGCGCGTCCAATCTCGCCGGCTGGCAGATCGCCGACGCCGACTGGGCCGCGCGCAGTCACGAGCTCGCTCCCTTCGTCTGCGCGCAGAACGAGTACAACCTGCTCGTGCGCGACGTCGAGCGGGAGGAGATGCCCGCGTGCATCCGCTTCCAGCTCGGCCTCATTCCATACTTCCCGCTCGCCATGGGAGCGCTCACCGGCAAGTACCACCGCGGTGAGGTACCGCCGCCGGGAACACGGCTGGCCGTCAGCCCTCAGAGCGCGCGCCACGTCCTCACCGACTCGAACTTCGACATCATCGAGGCGCTGCACGATTTTGCCAACGACCGCGACCGGAGCCTCGTCGACATCGCAATCGGCTGGCTGGCCGCGCAGCCACAGGTGGCGTCGGTGATCGCAGGCGCCAGCACGCCGGAGCAGGTGCAGGCCAACGTCCGTGCCGCGACCTGGGTTCCCACTGCGGCAGATCTTGCCGAAATCGACCGTATCACGACACGGGACCCTCGGCCTGCGGCTTGACGCGCTGAACTGCGCCAGGGGGATCGCGAGCACTACACTCGCCCGCCGATGAAGCTTCTCGAATACCAGGCGAAGCAGCGCTTCGCTCAAGCCGGCATTCGCATCCCACCGGGACGCCTCGCCCGCACACCGGATGAAGCGGCCGCCGCCGCCGCGGAGCTCGGACGCGTCGCGATCAAAGCGCAGGTGCCCATCGGCGGGCGTGGCAAGGCCGGCGGGATCGCGGTGGTCGATTCTCCGGACGAGGCGAGGCGCGAGGCCGCGCGCATCCTCGGCATGGACATCCGCGGCTACCCGGTGCGCAGCGTCTGGTGTGAGGCCGCTCTCGACATCGCCGCGGAGCTCTACCTCGGCATCACGCTCGACCGCGACCGTCAGCGACTCGTCGTGATCTTCTCGGCTGCCGGCGGCATGGACATCGAGCAGGTCGCGTCCGAGGCCCCGGAGAAGATCGCGAAGCTCTGGCCGGACCCGTTCGCAGGTCCCCAGGGGTTCGAGGTCCGGAGCCTGGCGTTCCACGCGCTGAAGCACTCGCCGGACATGCGCGAGAGAGCGGGCAGGCTGTCGGGGTCGCTTGCACACGTGGCGACAACGCTCTACCGGCTGTCGACGTCGGTCGACGCCATCACCTGCGAGATCAATCCCCTCGTGCTCACGCCAGACGGCGAGCTGATTGCCGGGGATGCGAAGCTGGAGATCGACGAGAACGCCGAGTTTCGCCATGCCGACATCGCCACCGAGCTGGCGGTGGATCGAGCGGGCGAGGACGGCAGCGCCGGCGACGACCCGTTCGAGGTCGAGGCCCGGCGTCGCGGGCTCACCTATGTGCACCTCGACGGAGAGGTGGGCTGCATCGGCAACGGCGCCGGCCTGACGATGAACACGCTCGACCTCGTCAAGCAGCAGGGCGGCGAGCCGGCGGACTTTCTCGATGTGGGCGGCGGCGCGAGCGCAGAGAAGGTGCGCAACGCGCTGGAGATGGTGCTGCTCGATCCCAGGGTTCGCGGCGTTTTCATCAACATCTTCGGCGGCATCACGCGTGGTGACGAGGTGGCGAAGGGCATCATCGCGGCACGGGACGCCCTGCACATCACGAAGCCGCTGGTGGTGCGCATGACGGGAACGCGCGAAGCAGAGGGGCGAGCGTTGCTCGAGCAGGCGGGCATCACGCCGGCGACGAGCGCACTCGAGGCCGCGCGAGCGATCGTCGCACTCACCCGGGATGCGACGCCGTGAGCGTCCTCGTCGATCGCTCGAGCCGCGTGCTCATTCAAGGGATGACCGGCCGTGAGGGGAGCTTTCACACCGGCCAGATGCGCGCGTTCGGCACCAACATCGTCGCCGGCGTGTCGCCGGGCAAAGGCGGCAGCGCGATCGACGGCGTCCCGGTGTTCGACACCCTCCGCGACGCCGTGACCGCAACCGGCGCCGATGTCGCAGGGGTCTTCGTGCCGCCCGCATTCGCTGCCGACGCCATCATGGAGGCGGCGGACGCACGCATCGCGCTGACCGTCTGCATCACCGAGGGGATTCCGATCCAGGACACGGTGCGCGCCCGTGAGTTCGTGTCACGTGCCGGCGTGCTGCTCCTCGGCCCGAACTGTCCCGGCATCGTCACACCGGAGCAGTGCAAGGTCGGCATCATCCCCAACCACATCAACGTACCCGGCCCCGTCGGCATCGTCGGGCGCAGCGGCACGCTGACCTACGAGGTCATCCAGGGGCTCGGGCAGGCGGGGATGGGGCAGACGACATCGGTCGGCATCGGCGGTGACCCGGTGCTCGGTCTCGGATTCACCGACGTGCTCACGCTCTTCGCCGGCGATCCTGAGACGCGTGCCGTCGTGATGATCGGCGAGATCGGCGGCTCCGACGAGGAGAACGCCGCAGAGTGGATCCGCGAGTCGGGATTTGACAAACCGGTGGTCGCATTCATCTCCGGACGGACGGCGCCGCCGGGTAAGCGAATGGGTCATGCAGGCGCGATCATCAGCGGAAACCGCGGCACCGCGCAGAGCAAGATCGACGCGCTCAGCGGCGCCGGTGCGGCGATCGCCGACACGATCGAGGACGTCGTCCGCCTGACCGCCGATCGTCTGGAATCGCGCGTTCGTTAGGAGACGCGCAGCGCCAGCATCACGCCGTCACGCAGGGGCGCGATGCTCGAGACGTAGCGCGTGTCCGCGCACACGAGCCGGTTGTGCTCGCGAATCGCGACGGTGTCGTCCGACGAGTCGCCGGGGTCGGCGACGCGACCGCTCCACAGCACGTTGTCGCAGAGGTACATGCCACCGACGCGGATGCGCTCCGATGCGGCCTGCCAGCATTCTGGGTACCCCCTCTTTTCGACGTCGCAGTACACGACGTCGAAGTCACCCGGCTCCGCCGCGAGGCCGGCGAGCGCGTCTCCCACCCGGTACCGCACGCGGTCCCAGAGCCCGGCGCGTCGCAGATAGGCCTCCGCGTCGCGCGCGTTGGACGCGTTGCCGTCGGTGCACACCACCGACCCGCTGGGGCCGACCGCTCGCGCGAACCAGTACGCCGAATACCCGTATCCCGAGCCGAGCTCCATCACTCGCCTGGTCCCGATGCCGCGGGCGGCCACCTCGAGCAGGCGGCCGACTGCGGGACCGATGATGGGAAACCCCTGCTGGCGAGCACGCTCCTCCATCTCCTCGAGGACGGGGTCGTGGTGCTGCGACTTCGCCAGGTCGAGGAGGTACGCGTCGAGGGCGGGCGCGACGAGGGGTTCCATGCCCGGACAGTCTCGCGCATTGGCCGCGCGCTACCGTACGCCCGTGGACTTCGAGCTCAACGACGAGCAGCGCCACGTCCGCGATGCCGTGCGCGACTTCGCACGCGGTGAGATCGAGCCGCGGGCGGCGCACTACGACGAGACGGGCGAGTTCCCGTACGACCTGGTCGCGGGCATGGGGCGCCTCGGCCTGTTCGCGCTGCCTTTCCCGGAGTCGGTCGGCGGCGCCGGTGGGGACTTCCTCTCGTACGCTCTTGCGCTCGAGGAGATCGCTCACGCGGACGCCAGCTGCGCGATCACCCTCGAAGCGGCGGTGTCGCTGGGGATCTCGCCCCTGGTGTATTTCGGCACCCCGGCGCAGCAGCAGCGCTGGCTGCCGCCGCTGCTCGCCGGTGAGCGGCTCTGGGCGTTCGGCCTGACAGAGCCGGAGGCGGGGTCCGACGCAGGTGGAACACAGACCCGCGCCAGGCGGGAGGGCGACCAGTGGGTGATCGACGGCCGCAAAACGTTCATCACCAACGCGGGAACGGACATCAGCGCCGGGGTGACCCTGACCGCGGTGACGGGTACCTCGAACGGGAGCAAGGCGATCAGCGCGATCGCCGTGGAGAACGGCACACCGGGCTACTCGCAGGCGCCCAAGTACCGCAAGCTCGGCTGGCACGCGTCCGACACGCGCGAGCTCATCTTCGACGGCGTGCACGTGCCGCTCGACAACCTCGTCGGCGAGGAAGGCAAAGGTTATGGCCAGTTCCTGCGCATACTCGAGGGCGGCCGGGTCGCCATCGCTGCGCTCGCGGTGGGCGTCGCGCAAGCGTGCCTCGACGCCTCGCTGTCATTCGCTTCGGCACGCAAGCAGTTCGGGCAGCCGATCGCGCGGTTCCAGGCGACCCAGTTCAAGCTCTCGGACATGGCGACGCAGATCGAGCTGGCGCGGTTGATGACCTGGCGCGCGGCCACGGCCATCGACGCCGGCAAAAGCTCCGCGCCGTATGCGTCGATGGCGAAACTGCATGCCTCTGAGGTGGCCACCGCGTGCGCCAACCAGGCCGTCCAGATCCATGGCGGGTACGGATTCATGGAGGAGTCGCCGGTCGCCCGCTACTACCGTGACGTCAAGGTCAACGAGATCGGCGAAGGCACGAGCGAGGTGCAGCGCATCCTGATCGCGCGGCACCTCCTTCGCCCCTACGAGGTCGACGTCGATTGATGCCAGTGTCGTACGGGTAGGATCCGGGCGTGACGCGCGAAGCTGTCGTAGTCGCCGCGGCCCGTACGCCGTTCGGCAAGCTCGGTGGGGAACTCGCAGCGGTGCCCGCGGTGTCGCTCGGCGCGCACGTGATCCGCGAGGTGCTGGCGCGCTCGCATATGTCCCCCGAGACCGTCGACCAGGTGATCATGGGCACGGTCCTCGCAGCGGGCCAGGGCCAGGTCCCTGCCCGGCAGGCTGCGTTGCAGGCCGGTGTACCGGCGACGGTCTCGTCATTCACTGTCAACAAGGTCTGCGCCAGCTCACTCAAGGCGGTGAACCTGGGCGCTCTGCTGATCCGCAGCGGCGAAGCGGACGTGGTGGTGGCCGGTGGCATGGAGTCCATGTCCAGAGCGCCGTACCTGCTCGAGGATCAGCGGTTCGGCAGCAAGCTGGGCGACCGCGTGGCGGTCGACAGCATGCTTCGGGACGGGCTCTGCTGCCCGGTGGACGGCGTGTTGATGGGCGTCCATGGCAGCGAGGTGGCGGCCGAGCTGTCGGTGTCCCGTGAGCACCAGGATGCGTGGGCCTATCGCTCGCAGATGCGCTATCGCGACGCCCTGGCAGACGGGAAGTTCAGCGACGAGATCATCGCGATGCCGGTCAACGGGCACGCCGTCGAGCGCGACGAGCAGCCGCGCGGCGACACCACCCTGGAGCGGCTCGCCGCGCTGCGACCCGCGTTCGGTGAGGGGAGCACGGTCACAGCCGGCAACGCTCCCGGCATGAACGACGGCGCGACCGCCGTGATGCTCATGAGCGACGAGCGGGCCAGAGCCGAGGGATTGCAGCCGCTGGGGCGGTGGATCGCCTTTGGCGAGTCCGCCGCCGAGCACCCATATCTCGCAACAGTCCCGGCGCTGGCCATCGAAGCGGCGCTGCGGAAGACCGGCGGCCAGGTGGACGTCGGCGGGCTGTCGCTCGTCGAGATCAACGAGGCATTCGCCGCGGTCGCCATCACCAGCACGCGGATGCTCGAGGTCGATCCTGAGATCGTGAACGTCAACGGTGGTGCGATCGCAGTCGGGCATCCCATCGGTGCGAGCGGCGCCCGCATCCTGATGACACTGCTCTACGAGCTTCGCCGCCGCGGCGGAGGGTACGGCGCGGCCGGCATCTGCAGCGGCATCGCGCAGGGCGAGGCCACTCTCGTCCGTGTTGACTGAAACAGCTCTCGAGGAACGCACCGAGGCATTCGCTTGCGAGGTGATCCGTCCCATCGCGCCGGCGATGGCGCGCGGTGCGGGCCCGCATCCCAAGCACATCGTCTCGGCTGCGGGCGAGGCCGGCCTGGCCGGAATCCTCACGCCGGCACGTTTCGGTGGAGCGGGAGGAAGCCACCGCGGCTTCGCGGCATTCATCGAGGCGGTCGCACGCGAGTGCGCCAGCAGCGCGGTGATCCTCGACGTGCATCTCTCGGTCGGCACCGAACCGATCATCGTTTTTGGCGATGATGACCAGAAGTCGCGGTACCTGCCGCGCCTCGCCAGCGGTGAGTGGCTCGCCGGCTTCGCGCTCACCGAGGCGAGCGGCGGCAGCGATGCGGCCGCGCTGCAGATGCGGGCCGAGCGCGACTCCGACGGGTACCGTCTCACAGGTGCCAAGGCATTCATCACCGGCGCCGGAGCGGCGGACCTCTATCTGGTGATGGCGCGCACCGGCGGTGGGACGCGTGGGATCACCGCCTTCCTGGTGGAGTCCGCGTGGGAGGGTGTACGCAGCGGCGCGCCGCTGCGCAAGATGGGCTTGCACGGCTCGTGGACCGGCGAGCTGATCCTCGACTCGGTGCACGTCCCCGAGGCCAACCGGCTGGGGGCAGAGGGGACGGGCTTCAAGGTGGCGCTGGCAGCGCTCGACAGCGGCCGAGTCGGCATCTCGGCGCAGGCGGTGGGGATCGCGCAGGGGGCGCTCGACGCGGCGGTGGCGCGCGCCCGCCGCGACGGCGGCCGCGGTGCCGACATCGATGAGATGTCGCTCGCCGACATGGAAGCGCACACCGTGGCGGCGCGGATCATGACCCGCCACGTCGCGGCGATGGTGGACGCCGGCGAGCGGGTGACCCGTGATGCGGCCGTCGCGAAGCTCTACGCGACCGACACCTGCGTCGAGGTTGCGCAGAAGGCGGTCGAGCTGTGCGCCCCGGAATCCGGCGTGGCGGACCATCCGGCCGCCGTGCGTCTCTGCGACGCCAAGGCGTGCCAGATCTACGAGGGCACGAACCAGATCCAGCGGGTCGTCATCGCCCGCGACCTGCTGAAATAGAATGGCGCGCGGTACGACCGGGATGACTCGCAGAGGTGCGTGCGGACGGTGACTGCGGTTGCATCGACGATATCGGTGAAGCGAGCACGTGCGGCGCGGTGGCTCCATGGCAAAGGCGCCGAGATCGGCGCGCTGCACAACCCGCTGGCTGTCGGGCCGGATGCGCACGTCACGTACGTCGACCGCCTCCCGGTGGAGGCCCTGAAAGAGCATTATCCGGAGCTCTCCGACGTCGATCTCGTGCGTGTCGACGTGATGGGAGACGCCCAGGACCTTTCCGAGTTCGCCTCCAACTCTCTCGATTTCGTGATTGCGAATCATCTCCTCGAACACCTGGAGGATCCGATTCGCGGGCTTGCCGAGATGATGCGGGTGCTCAAACGGGGCGGAATGCTTTACCTGGCCCTGCCCGACGCTCGGGCGACGTTCGATGCCACACGAGCGCTGACCACTGTCGATCACGTCATCGACGAGTACCGCAATGGAACCCACGCGAACCGTGAGGCGCATTTTCTGGACTGGGTCGAACATGCCGAGAAGTACCGCGAAACTGCGGACAAGTCTCGTCTCGCCCGTGCTCGCGAGCTCATGGCGCAGGACTACAGCATTCACTATCACGTCTGGCGCCCGGACACTTTTCTCGAGGTGCTGATCGCCGCCAAGCATGAGGCGGGGCTCGAGTTCGAGGTGGCGGACTTTCTTCCGTGCTACGGGAACGACGACATCGAGTTCATCTACGTGCTTGCCAAAGGGATCGCTGAGCGGCCCGCACTGGCGCCGCCTGTATCGGACAACGGCGACGGCGTGAACGTCGCGGTCGAGCGCGAGCTCGCGAGAGTGCTCAACTCCCGAAGCTGGCAGGTCACGAGGCCGTTGCGTTGGGCATCGCGCCAGGGGCGCAGGGTCCGAGGAAAGCTCTCGAAGCACTAGCATCAGCACGCCATGGACGTGAGGCTCAACGAAGAGCAGCTGATGATCCGTCAGACGGTGCGCGATCTTGCGCGTGACAAGATCGCACCGCGCGCTGCCGAGATCGATCGCACCGGCGAATTCCCGTGGGACGTCGTCGACGTCTTCAGGCGGCACGACCTCTTCGCGCTCCCATTTCCGCCCGAATACGGCGGACTGAGCGGCAGCGCGCTGACCCTCAACATCGCGATCGAGGAGGTGGCCAAGGCAGACGCGACCAGCGCCCTCATCCTCGCAGTGCAGGCGCTCGGCGGCTATCCGATCATGATGGCGGGCAGCGACGAGCAGAAGAGCCGGCTGCTGCCAGATCTCGCGAACGGTCGCAAGCTCTGCGCATACGCGCTGAGCGAGTCCGGCGCGGGCAGTGATCCGGCCGGCATGCAGACGATCGCCGAACGCCACGGCGACGAATACGTGCTGACGGGAAGCAAGCTGTGGATCACCGACGGTGGCATCGCCGACACCATCACGGTGTTCGCGAAGACGGACAGAAACGAACGCTCTCGCGGGGTCAGCGCATTCGTCCTCGAGGATGCGCAGCATCTGCGAGGCTTCAAGGCGAACACCATTCACGGCAAGCTGGGAATCCGCGGCAGCAACACCGCGGAGATTCAGCTCGACGAGGCGGTCGTCCCAGCGGCCAACCGTCTGGGCGAGGAAGGCGACGGCTTCAAGATCGCCATGCAGGTGCTGGATCGCTCTCGTCCGGGCGTGGCGGCTCAGGCGCTGGGCATCGCGCAGGGCGCGCTCGACTACGCGGTGGGGTATGCGAAGGAGCGCAAGCAGTTCGGCAAGACCATCGCGGAGCTGCAGGCGATCCAGTTCATGATCGCCGACATGGAGACACAGACCGCGGCGGCGCGGGCGGTCGTGTACTGGGCGTCGCAGCTGATCGACGACAAAAGCCCCGAGGTGAACCATTTCGCCGCGATCGCCAAGCTGCTCGCGTCGGACGCCGCGATGAAGGTGACCACGGACGCAGTGCAGATCCTGGGCGGATACGGGTACGTGAACGAGTACCCGGTCGAGCGCATGATGCGCGACGCGAAGATCACTCAGATCTACGAGGGCACGAACCAGATCCAACGCGTGGTCATCGCGCGAGACCTGCTCCGCAACTGAACACTACGTCGTCAGCACCACCTTGCCGGTTGCCAGGCGATCGTCCAGCAGGCGGAGCGCGTCTGCTGCCTGCTCCAGCGGATATGCGGCGCCGACGATGGGGGCGACCGTGCCCTCCTCGATCATTGCGTCCAGCGCGCGCTGAGTTGTCTCGAACAGCTGCGGCTCGACACTGAGGAACGCGCCCCATGCGGCGCCCATGATGGTGATGTTGCGGAACAGCAGACGGTTCACCTGCACCGTTGGGATGCGTCCTTCGGCGAACCCGACAACCACCAGGCGGCCCTCGGGCGCGAGGCAACGCAGGCTCTCGTCGAAACGATTCCCGCCGACCGGGTCGAGGATGACGTCAGCGCCACGCCCGTCCGCCGCGGTCCGCAGCTTGTCGGGCCACTGCTCGTCGAGCTCGATGGCGGTGTCGGCGCCGGCGCGCAGCGCGATCGCGGCCTTGTCGGCGCTGCTCGCGAGCGCGATCACCCGCGCGCCCAATCCCTTTGCCACCTGGATCGCGGCGGTCCCCACACCACCAGCTGCGCCCTGCACGGCAACGATCTCGCCCGGCTGCACCCGCGCTCTGCGGGCGAGTGCGAAGTGCACCGTGTAGTAATTCATGATGAAGCCGCCTGCCGCGTCGGTGGACATGCGTTGTGGCACGCGCACGGTCAGCGCCGGGTCGGCGGCGGCGACGTCCGCGAAGCCACCGAGAACGGTGAAGGCCATCACGCGGTCGCCCGCGCTGAACCGCGACTGCGGCGGCGCGGCGCGCACGGTGCCGGCCACCTCCACGCCGGGGACGAAGGGCAGCGGGGGCTTCATCTGATAGAGGCCGCGGCTGAGCAGCAGATCCGGAAAGCTCACGCCGGCGGCGGCGACGTCGATGATCACGCGGTCGGGGTCGTTCGGCTCAGCGATGTCGACGAGCCGCAGTCCGTCGGGGCCGTCGAGGCTTTCGATCTGCAGTGCGCGCATGGTGTTCGGGGAGTTATCGCAGGAACGGCCACCGGATTGCCAGCCGTTGCACCCCATTGCGCCGATCGGTGCGCTACGCTACCGCCCGGCCTCGGTCGGTAACCCATCGCTGCACCACACGTTCCACATCGGGAAGCCGTTTTCACCACCGGGGTGGAAGGGCGGAGGTGGGCGTACGGTTGTTCGCCTCCCGCAGTCTCACGGCGACCACTCACCTCACCCATGGCAACCATGACGCGCCGCAGGCGCTCCAGCTACAACCTGCTGCCGCAGCGGCTCACCGGCAAGCGGATCGTGCTTGCGGCGGCCGCCGCCGTGCTGCTCATCGTCGGCACGTACGGCGTCCGCCTGGCCTTCGCGCTCGGTCACGCGTTCCATCAGGATCCGGTCTCCGCAGTCGTCGGCGCCTTGCAGGGGGGTGGGGGATCGTCGATCGACGTTGCCCGGCAACACATGCGCCGGATCAACATCGCGCTGTACGGCTACGGTGGCGGCGGCCACGACGGTGCCTTTCTGACGGACTCCATCATGGTCGTGTCGATCCAGCCCGAACCGTCCGGCCCGCCGCAGATTGCTGAGATCTCGATCCCGCGCGACTGGTACGTGCCCATCGACCTCGGCAGCGGTAAGAGCAAGTACGGGCGCATCAACGAGGCGTACTCGGACGGGATATCCGGCGACGGCCCTGCCAGCGGGTCGGCACCCGAAGCAGGGGCGTCGGTCGCCAACCCCACCCTGCAGGATCTGCTCGGCATCCACATCGACCACTGGATCGGCGTGGATTTCCAGGCGTTTCAGGCGGCAGTCGACGCCGTCGGCGGCGTGGACGTCGACGTGCAGAACAGCTTCAGCGACTCGCAGTACCCACACGGCGAGTGCGACCAGGGAGACTGCTCGATCGAGACCGTCCACTTCACGGCCGGCATGCAGCACATGAACGGCGCGCGCGCGCTGATCTTTTCGCGCTCGCGTCACGGCGACAACGGTGAGGGTTCGGACTTTGCGCGCAGCAAGCGCCAGCAGATGGTCATCGCCGCCCTCAAGCAGAAGGTCGTCAGCGTGGGCGGCATCGGCAACCTGCCGGACCTCCTGAACGCGCTCGGTGACCACGTGCGAACCGATCTCGCGATCGGTGACGTCGAAGCACTCTACGGATGGGTGAAGGACGTCAGCTCGGCGAGCATCGAGCACGTCAGCCTCGACAACACGAACTTTCTCGTCGACTGCGGGTACCCGTACAGCTGCGGCGCCTACTACCTCTACGCGCACGACCGCTCATATCACTCGATCGCGCACTTCATGCAGAGTGTCTTCCTATCGCAGCCCGCGGTCGCCGAGAAGGCCCCGGTGACGCTGTACGACGCCAGCGGCGGGCGCAACGACGCATCGGGGCGGTGGGCCACCGTGATGGGCATGGTCGGGCTGCACACGACGGACGGTGGCAGCGTCGCCCGTCAGGTCGACACGCAGGTCATCGACCAGAGTGGGGGCAGGGACGCGCAGACCGCGACGTGGCTCGCCAACTATTTCGGCGTGCAGGTGACGACGCCCCCCAAGACCACCGCAACTCCCACCACCACTGCCACCGGCGGCGGCGGCGTGGTTGTCGTGCTCGGATCACTCGAAGAGGAGGCGTTCCTCGCCGACCCCGGCGTCGGACATTTGTAGTACCCGACCCCCACGGTGGCTCGGCGCCCACAAGCGCGTTCGCGCAGGAGTACGATGCCGGTCGCCGCTGCGTCGCGACCTAGCGTCGACGGCAGGGAGGATTGCCGGTGATCGCAGGAAAGTACCTGACGTTCGCGCTGTCGCTGGCGACCGTCGTTGCCGCCGGCTACGGCTCGCACGCCGAGGGTATGAACAAGCCGAGCCCGGCGTCGATTCCGCCCAATCCGGAATACAACATGACGGACTGCAACGGCTGGAGCTCGACGTACAAGCCGGTGCGGCCGGCGATGCGGATGGACTGCGTCGATCCGACCAACGTTTTCGCGCGTTCCGGAGAGTACGGCGGCGGCAGGTTCCTCGACAACGGGCACTACGTCGGCCACGACGAGCCCGCGGTGCGCTATCTCTCGTCGGCTCCGGGTAGCGGCAACACCATGACGTACTTCATGCAGCTGCCCACCGATCCGCCCGGCGCCCCGACCACCACC
>Ga0307471_100000192_pt1 | contig 30914 bp, 19 predicted proteins | sample atmos_gasesAM3C__2_FD_204566 | JGI IMG/M metagenome (GOLD analysis project Ga0307471, IMG submission 204566) | Hardwood forest soil microbial communities from Morgan-Monroe State Forest, Indiana, United States - atmos_gasesAM3C_515 | ecosystem: Environmental > Terrestrial > Soil > Temperate... | reverse complement strand
TCTTAGCCACTCAAGGGATAGACCCAGCCTTTGCTACCAGTGTTGAAAATATCAGGAGTGCTGATATGAGACTGGTATGGTCTGTGGCGCCGCTCCGCGGTTAGCAAAGGATGCAATTTGCTCACTGCCTAGAAGACTCATGTCTCTGGACGATGCAACCATGTCCCACGCCACTCCGGAAGCCTTCGATACTTCTCTCCTGGAGGCCGTCCGCAGCACGTCTCATGAAGTGCTGGCTGATGCAGCATCTGATCCCGCGCTCACCGAAGACCTTGCCCTGGTTCTTTTGAAGCAAAGCGATTTGCCCACCCATGTGCTTGATCGCTTGAGCCGGAACAGCGGCGTCATGAAGAGCCGCAGGGTAAAATTGGCACTGGTCGGGCATCCCCGGACGCCACGACACCTCTCCATCCCCCTGGTCAGGCACCTGTTCACTTTCGACCTCATGCAAGTGGCGCTTACTCCTGTGATTCCTGCCGACATCAAAATGGCGGCCGAGGAATCTCTCATTAACCGGCTGGAAAGACTCTCGCAAGGGGAACGGCTCTCGCTGGCGCATCGAGCATCGGGAAGGGTTGCCGCCGTTCTTCTCCTCGATCCGGAATCGCGCGTGATCCAGGCCGCGCTGGAAAATCCCCGTCTGACCGGATCAGCGGTCATCAAGGCGCTGATCCGGCGGGATGCGCCCGAGGCATTTGTCCGGGCCGTCTGCCATCATTCCAAGTGGTCGCCGCGCCGGGAGATCCGTGTTGCCCTGCTACGCAACGGAAAGACGCCATTGAGCCGGGCGCTCGAATTCTCGCGATCTTTGCCGCCCGCCGCGGTGCGCGAGATCCTGCACGGCTCACACCTGCCGGCCGCGACGAAAAAAAGTCTGTTGGAGGATGTAGCGGAAAGAAGCGGTGGTTCGGAGAAATCCGGCTCCTAGCGCGCAGCCTGGGCATTCGCGACCGCTGCCGGATCGCCCTGCCGCCCGTGCAGCAACTCCACCAGCGCCTGGTACAAGCGGGTTTTCATCGCATGCCGTTCGCCTGCCCGCGTGATGTATCGCACATGCACTTCGATTCCGGCACTGGTCGGACGCAGACTGACGGCCGGGGCTGCCGATACTGGCTGTGCCCGGTAGCGACTGGCGGCACGCTGCCACTCCTGCTCGGCGGCGGTCACATTCGCCTTGGTCTGCTCGGTCACCATTTTCTGGATGGCATCAATAATCGGATAGGGATTCTGGCTTGCCGGCACAAGAATTTCGACTTCGTCCCAGAGCCACTGTCCGGTCGTCGAGAAGTTAAAGAAGTGACCCTCGATCGCGAAGCTGTTTACGAACGCGACTTTGCGGCCGGTCGGATGCCCGCTATCCGTCCAGTTTCCGGTTTCGAGTAAAACCGTGCGTAGCAGCCCGATTTCGACCACCTCGCCCACGACTCCATCGATTTCCACCCAGTCGCCCACGCGGAGGCCATTGCGGCCCATCAGCAGGAACCAGCCGATAAATCCCATGATGAAGTCTTTGCACGCTACCGTAAGCCCGGCGCCGGCGAGCCCCAGAATCGTAGACATCTGGTTGGGCAGACCAAACAGTATGAACAGGATCAAAGCCAGGCCCAGCGCCTGCACCGCGAAGCGAATCACTCCACGCAAGGTATGCAGACGGGTGCGCTCCACTGCCAGTCCAATGAAGAAATGATCCACCAGGCGATTGGCGAGATACACGCCGAATACCACCAGCAAAATCAGCATCGCCGACTGGAGAATTTCGTGATCAATCGCACGCTGGCGAACTTTGACGACATCGATCCAGCTGCTGTACGCGGTTGCCAGATCGTCCTGGTCCTGGACGCGCTTGGCGAGATCGCTCAAATCTTTCTGGTCGACTGAAATCTGGTGCAGTGAAATGATCGCCGAGGCCGTGCTGCTCGCGGAACTGCTGCCGTTGCCCGACGTCGCGTCGAGCTGGCTCTTCGCCTTCTGTGCAATCGCCTCCTTGTTGGAGACCTCCATGGCCACCTGGGACTGGAGCGTTTCATGGCCTTGCTTGAGGGCATTGCTGGTCTGCTTGGCTTCTTCCAATGCCTGCTGCAATTGAGTCGTTTTGCCGCGCAAGCTGTTCCACGCGGAAAACTGGACGATCGCAGCCGACGAACCAGTTTGAGGGTTGGAGTTGCCGGTACCGGACTGGGGGTTATTGGTCTCGTACTCCTTCTGTGTAGCCTCATGCCGGTTGAACTGGCGTTGAATTCTGCTGAGGCGGTCTACTCCGGAGCGAATCAGGTTTCCTTTTACATCTTCCAATTCATCCTGGTCGAGTTCCAGTTGCGCCTTGGTCAAGTCGATCTGCTGCTGCAGGCTGTCTCGGGTGTGGTCGTCCTTCGCACTCGCGACGTCCTTCTGAAGCTGCGAGATCCTGTCCTGGTCGACTTTGACGGCCACGTCGGCCTGATTGGACTTCGCATACAGTTTCTTGCTCTCGGGCGTCGGTGGAGCGGGATGTTCGGTGGCCTGGCGCATCTCGTAACTGAAGGCGACATCTACCGTGTGGTCAGCCAGTTTGAGTGCCTGCCGCGCATACCGCTGTTCTTCCCAGTCGGAGGCGAGGGCCGCCATGGCGCGGGCAGTGGTCAGCGGTTGTTCATCGACGATCGGAGGCCGGCGTGTCCGTGAGGCGGCAGAGTTCGACTGCGCCGATTGACGAGTCAAAATTAGGCCCACGGCAGCCGCCAACACCAGGGCCAGCAGCCCCAGCGTCACGATCCATTGATGAGCTTTCATCCACATGTTTGAAACCAATCGCCTGCCGTGATTATACGTCTCGAGTGTCTGTGTCGAGTCTAATCAGTAGTGCACTTACAGCGCTCCGACGCAGGAGCACCGCCGTAACCTGTCTTGCGGAGTGCGATCCCGCTACAATTCGGCGGATGGGCGAATACTTGCAGAGTGTCTTTGCCCAGTACTGGCACGCACAGGACTGGCGGCCCACCTCGCGCTACAGCCTAGCGGCCTGGCTCGTGTTCTATGTAGGATTTCTGGTCTACGCCTTCAGCAAGCACGGCGCTTTTCTCTTCATCGATCTGGCCAATCTGGTGGTCCACGAAGGCGGGCATCTGTTATTCGGCTGGTTTGGCCCCACTCTCGGACTGTGGGGAGGCACCATTCTGCAATGGCTGGTGCCGCTGCTCCTGGCGGCATACTTCTTCAGCCAAAAACAGACGACGGCCTTCGCCTTCGGCTCATTCTTCTTCTTTGAAAACTGGCTCTACACAGCGACCTATATGGCGGACGCGCGCGTCATGCTTCTGCCGCTGGTCACCGCCGGTGATTCTGATTACATCGAGCACGATTGGCACACCATCTTTTCCAGCCTGGGCGTACTGCAGTACGACACCAAGATCGCCGCCGTCGTGAGTTTCCTGGGCTGGCTCGGAATGCTGGGAACGGTGGCTTGGCTGGTGCAGAGAAGCCTCAAAGATGTTCCCGCCGAGCACCCCTAGCAGAAACACGAATGTTTCACCACGAACCACGTAGGGCAGCTGTCCTCAGCTGTCCAGTCGAGCAAAGCTCGACCCGGATTTTGCAAAAACCAAAGACACAAGGAGCGTTGCTCCACCGGACAACCGGGGGCGCCAGTCCCTACGTGGTTTGTGGCAGCAGCGATCGGATAGCGCCAGGATCGCGACCTTGACCGCCCATAGCGCGGATGTTAGTTTCGGTTTCAACCGGAATGTCTAACGGGCGCCAGTCTGAATCGGGCAGGGAAGAGGCGGCGTCTGATCAGTCTTCTCGTTGTTGTGATCCGGCGGACTCCACCCGCCGCGATTTTCTGATCCGGTGCTGCCAGGGAGCTTCGGCGGCATTCATCCCCCCGAGTTTGCGTGGCCTGGCATTTCCCTTCGCCTACGCTTCCAATTCCCCGAACCTGCCGTCGCACGGTAGCGACTTCCATTTCCACCCACACTATCGCGCCCAGTTGCCGCTCGAGGCAACCCTGCTTAAAACGCAATCGGGTCTGGACGACTTCGTCACCGAGAAGTATCAAGACCAGATTGCAGCCGTTCTATCGCGGTGGAGTGCTGGGTTCTTGAGGTCTCCACAGGATGTGCAGGCGGTGGAAAAAACTCTCGCTCCGGATTTTTTGGGAGCGTCATTTCACCCGGTTGAGTCGCGTTTGGCACATCCCAGCTCGGCTCTCGAAATCCGCCAAAACAAATTCGCTGGTGAGCCTGCTCTCGCGAGGGAGGCGTTTCTTCGGGACATGCGCTCCGCAATGGATTCCTTTTCGGCGGTCACTATTGCCGAGTTTCAGGTGACCAATATTGATGCCGGGGCCCAGGCTGTTTTGGCATCGAAAGTTCCCAGCCGGTTGCACACGCGCGTGCGATATGAACTCGTGGGTTCCGGCAGGAACTTCTACCGTGAGCAACGCGTGGGATATTGGGAACTGGACTGGGAGTCGTCGGCCGCGGGTGAGTTTCTTTTGCGCAGCTGGCGCCTGTCTGAAGAAATCCAGAGCCGCTCTGCCGCGCCTGTCTTTGCCGACATCACGGCGGGGGCTTTTGCCGGCAATGTGTCCTATTCGTCCCAATTGCTGCGAGGAGTCGACTACTGGCGAACCGTTCTCGATGTCGCGTGCGGCATTGATATCTACGGGCACCATGGGGTCTCAGTCGGCGATATCGACGACGACGGATTTGACGACCTTTACGTTTGTCAGCCTGCCGGCCTCCCTAACCGGCTTTATCGCAACCGGGGCGATGGAACGTTCGACGACATCACGGAAGCGTCCGGCGTAGGCCTCCTCGAGAATACTGCATGCGCGCTTTTTGCCGATTTCGGCAACGATGGCCGGCAGGATCTGGTCGTGGTGCGCACCAGCGGGCCGCTGTTGTTTATGAATCAGGGGGGCGGCAAGTTTCGCCAGATGCCTGACGCTTTTCGTTTCGCCCATCCTCCCCAGGGGACGTTCACGGGCGCCGCCGTGGCCGACTATGACCGCGACGGCTGGCTGGACATCTATTTCTGCCTCTATCTTTATTACCAGGGCACCGACCAATACAAGTATCCCTCTCCTTACTACGGCGCGGAAAACGGCCCGCCCAACTTCATGATGCGCAACCAGAGGGACGGAACTTTCCGCGACGTCACCGCTGAGACCGGTCTCGACAAGAACAATACCCGCTACAGTTTTTGTTGCGGGTGGAGCGATTACAACCGCGACGGCTGGCCCGATCTCTATGTGGTGAACGATTTTGGCCGAAAGAACCTTTACCGCAACAATGGCGACGGGAACTTTACCGACGTCGCGCCACAAGCGGGAGTGGAAGACGTTGGCGCAGGCATGGGAGTGTGCTGGCTCGACTATGACAATGACGGGGCTGAGGACCTCTACGTCGCGAACATGTGGACGGCCGCTGGCATGCGTGTCTCAACCCAGGGAATCTTTCAGAAAAATGCGCCTGAACCGGTGCGAGCGTTCTATCGGAAACATGCCATGGGGAACTCGTTGTTTCGGGACACTGGCGGCGACTCTTTTCAGGACAATGGTGCGTCCGCCGGCGTTGAAATGGGGCGCTGGGCGTGGTCGAGCGACGCTTGGGATTTTGACCACGATGGTTTTCCCGACCTGTACGTGGCCAACGGAATGGTATCGGGTCCTTCACACGATGACTTGAACAGCTTTTTCTGGCGGCAGGTGGTGGCTAATTCTCCGGTAGAGGCCAAATCTTCGCTCGCTTACGAACAAGGTTGGAATGCGCTTAACGAACTCATCCGCTCGGATGGCACATGGAGCGGATACGAGAGGAATGTCTTCTACGCCAACAATCGGGATAGAACGTTTTCCGACATTTCGGGCGTGGTAGGCATGGATTTTGTCGAGGATGGCAGGGCATTCGCGCTCGCTGACTTCGACCACGATGGCCGGCTGGAAGTGTTTCTGAAGAACCGCAATGGTCCCCAATTGCGGCTCTTGCAGAATGTGATGAAAGAACTTCCGCCGTCGATTGCTTTCCGTCTGCGCGGCAGCAAAAGCAATCGGGATGCGATCGGTGCCGCGATCACTGTGGAGACCGGGAGGCGGCAGACCCGCATGCTTCAATCTGGATCGGGGTTTCTTTCCCAGCACAGCAAGGAATTATTTTTCGGATTAGGTGAGGTCAAAGGTCCGGTGCGAGCGTCTATCCGCTGGCCAAGCGGGCTGGTCCAGGAACTACGTGACCTTCCGCTGAACCACCGGGTGTGGGTGGAAGAAGGCTTGCCGCCATCGCGCATGGAACCATTCAAGGAGCCGAAGCCCGCATCTTTTCCGGCTCGGGGCGGCACGGCTGAATCCGTGCCCTCCCGTAAGCCTGCGTCGGATGAATCTGAACAGCTCCCTGACGTGGTCGAAACCTGGCTGCTCACTCCCGCCGCCGCACCGGATTTTGCTCTTCCGGACTTCAGCGGGAAGACCCGAACTCTTGCCTCATTTCAGGGCAAGCCTGTGCTGCTCAATTTGTGGGCCGTAGTGTCCACGACCTGTCAGGAGGATCTGCAGCTTTTCAATCGGCTGCACACGCGTTGGGCTGCCCAGGGTCTTCAGCTTGTGACGGTGAACCTGGACAATTCAACTGAGGCCGAAAAAGTTCGTGAATTGGCCCGCGATAGACATCTTTCATTTCCCATCCTGCGGGGAACGGATGATCTGGCCGGCATCTACAATATTCTCTACCGATATCTTTTTGACCGCCATCGCGACCTGAGTCTTCCAACCTCATTTCTCCTTGACGCCGGCGGAGAAATCGTCAAGGTCTATAAGGGGCCGGTGAAGGCGGAGCACGTCGAGCACGACTTCCAGCACATTCCCCAAACGGCAGCCCAGAGATTGGCCAAAGCGCTGCCCTTCCCGGGTGTGATCGACACGTTGGAGTTCCCGCGCAACTATCTCAACTACGGTTCGGTTTACTTTCAGAGGGGATATCTGGAGCAAGCCGAGGCGTCCTTTCAACGGGCCCAGCGCGATGATCCGAGCGCCGAGGCGCTGTACGGGCTGGGAAGCGTCTATTTGAAGCAAGAGAAGACCCGCGAGGCGCGCGCAAGCTTCGAGCGCGCGACCAAAATTCAAGCCAGCTATCCCGACACCCTGGCCAACGCATGGAACAATCTCGGTCTTCTGGCTACGCACGAAGGGCGTACCGCTGAAGCGATTCCACTCTTTCAGCAGGCGATCAAACTCAATCCCAATCACTTGATCGCGCTCGAGAATCTGGGCAATGCGTATCGCCAGCAGAAAAATTGGGACGAAGCCCGCAAAACGCTGGAACGGGCGCTGGCGGTCGGTCCTCAAGACCCGGAGGCGAATTACAGCCTGGGGATGGTCTTTGCGCAGCTCAACGACAATGACCGCGCATATGAATATTTGCAGCGAGCGTTGAAGTCGCGTCCGGGCTATCCCGAAGCGCTGAATAACCTGGGCATACTGTACTTGCGCACTGGACGGCGGGATGACGGAGTGGCCAGCTTCGAGGAGTGCATCCGGGTTGCTCCCGGTTTCGATCAGTCGTACTTGAATCTGGCTCGGGTCTACGCTCTGGAGGGTTCGCCCGACAAGGCGACGAGCGTGTTGCTTGATCTGCTTAAGCAGCATCCGGGTCATGCACAAGCGCAGCAGGCGCTCCAGCAATTGGCGCAGTGATGGAGGACGGGCGTCTCGCCCGTCCAGCCGGGCGGGGACGCTCGGCCTCCATTGTGCCTAGGTTTTCGGGGGAGTGGGTGCGGTCAGCAGGTCGACGAACATTTTGTAAAACTTTTCCGTGTTGAGATCGACCTGTATTTCCACAGGCTGGAGATCGATTTTCGGTTTGTCCTGATTGCTCCAGCTGAGGATGGTGCCATAGCCGGCGCCGCGGCCCAGGTCCACATCCAGGAAGCGGGTTTCAGTCTTGGTGATCAGACTGGGATCGAGCCAGGCGACCGACGCCAGTTCATCCCAAAGATAGTTGTATTCGCCAAACAGACGGGAATATTTGCCGACATACAGCGCTGCCGGCGAGGTGCCGGCTTTGATGCGGTTGATCAGGTCAGTCGTTATCCTCGTTTTCACTGAGATGTCCACCGTAGTACAGATCATCTTTTTCCACGGCGCGCGCAGGACAATGTGGGCTGCTTCGGGATCGAACCAGATGTTGAATTCGCGGCGCGGAGTGTTGATGAACTCGGGGTCAGTGGTCTCCGGATTCAAACTGGCGCCCATGAAAACTAGTTCTTTGGCCAACTGCGAAAATTCGGGATCGATGGAGATGGCCAGCGCCAGGTTGGTCATGGGTCCGCCGGCGTAGATCGTGACCTCGTGGGGATATTTGTGGACCATGCGCACCAGAAAATGCGCTGCGTCTTCGTCAAGCGGTTTGGCGGTAGGCTTGCCTTCCGGCATCTCCCCCAGTTGGTCCGGCGGATGATAAAGCCGGGGAGTCCAGGCGCCCAGCCAGGTGTAGTAGCCGTAGCGCTGCTCCCAGAGTTCAGTCTCTTCTTTTCTGCGGACCAGCGGATACTCCGCTCCCGCCACTACTGGAATATCAGTTCGACCGATGAGTTCGAGCATGCGCAGAGTGTGGGCCACCTCGGACTTGAGCCACGCGTCGCCGGTTACGACAGTGATGCCGAGGACATCCGTTTGTGGAGACTGGATCAACAGTAGCATCGACTGCTGGTCCGTTCCGGCGGGTCCGGCAGCGTCCTGATCGATGATGATCTTGCGTTTGTCCTGGGCCCAACACGTGAGGCATGTCATCAGTACTGTTGCTATAACCCATACTCGGCCGAATTTCATTTTTCACCTCGGAGTTTGGAGCGCTTCTTTGCTTACTCAACCGTGTTTACTCTCAACCGTCATCGCGTCGATTATCGGACGATGCCGCCGGGCGGCTTAGGATACGTGTCGCTCGGCGGACGCCGACAAACGGCCAATCAGTAAATTGAAAAACTTGGCAGAATCAACGTCTACAGCCACCTTTGCGTTGGGTACCCATCGATCGCGCAGTACCGGAGATGTTCTAGTGCTCGCAAGAGTTGGGGCCGACCCACGAATTGACATGTTCATGGTTGCCTGCTTTTCCATTTCCGGCTTCCGCCGCAAATCGCCGGCGCTCGGACTGTAGCCCAAAGTCTCGCCCGCAGTCAGTTCGCCGTAGATTTCTACATCGACGTAATACTCTTTGAACGTCAGGATGGACGGGTCGAGAAATGCGGCGACCGCGAGCGAATCGTGCATGTTCGGCCCTACTAGAAAGCCTTGTTTGCGGTTACGGTTGATGGCATTGCGGCCAATCTTCGCCGCGGCCTGACTGACGGAATTCTGGGCCGCTTCGAGGGTGCGCACATGCTCTTCGGTGAGTGAGGTCTTGCGGGTCGCATCCAGACCGACCATGGTGATGGGAACGCCGGATTGAAACACAATTCGCGCTGCTTCCGGATCGACGTAAATATTGAACTCCGCCGCGGGCGTTATGTTTCCGCCGGAGAGCGATCCTCCCATCAGTACGATGCCTCTTACCATGCCCGCAAGTTCTGGGTCGAGCTTGAGTGCGGTTGCGATATTGGTCAGAGGGCCGATCGGGATCAGGGTTACTTCCCCCGGATATTTGCGGACGACGCGGCGGATAAATTCGGCCGCAGGCTCGTCGACGGGGAGTGTCTTTGGCTCGGGAAAAACAGCCCCTCCCAGCCCGTTCTCGCCGTGTACATACGTGGCCGTGACCAGACGCCGCAGCAGAGGTGCCTTGGCGCCGGGAGCAACAGGAATGTCCGTGCGACCCGCAATTTCCACCATACGCAAGGCGTTGGGGAGGCCCAGTTCGAGCGGGACATTTCCGGCGACGGGAGTGATGCCTTCAATTTTCAGCTCCGGCGACCGCATGGCGAGCAGCAAGGCCAGGGCATCGTCTACGCCTGGATCGGTGTCAATGATCACGCGGAAAGGTCCGCGATCGCCAGGTTCACCTGACAGTCCTTCCGGTGCTCGGACGGCCTCGGCAACGGGAGCGAAACTGGCTGTGACGCCACCCGCGGCCATAGCTGCGGCCGAGGCGGTTACGAACTGGCGCCGCGTCACACGAAACGGTGGCTTCAAATCCATGTCGTTGGCTCCGGTAGCTGTGGTTATTGCGCGGCGGCCGCGTCGTCAACTTAATGCAGAGCTCGCGCAGCTTTGCGCTGTCCACATCGAACTGTACGGCCTTGAAGAAGTTGCATTGTAACGCCTCTCGGAGGGACTGTGCCAACTGCCCGGATATTCGCTGCATTCTGAACAAGTGTTGGCGAGCGATTGACCACCGTGCCGATTGCAGATGACCATTCTGACGGCTAAAATGATCGTCTTGGAACGATCAGCGCGTCTCATAGCTTTGTGACCTTTCACTGCCGTTCTTTTTCTATGCGTTGTCGCCATTTGACCGCAGAGCGATCCGGAGTTCTTGCAACTCATATTGTGACCTGTCTTCTGACGGCGCTTGCGCTTTGCGCGCCGTGCATGATCCATAGCCAATCTCAGGCCTTCGCCGATTCGGCTGCGTTACAAGGATCAGTGAGAGATTCAGAGGGTCGTCCGGTTGCCGGGGCGACGGTATATCTCCAGGTGAAGGACGGCACACAGACTCTGCTGGCGCATGCAGACGAGACGGGGAGCTATCGCTTTTCAGGGCTGCGTCAAGGCATCTACATGTTACGGGTGGAAGTGGCCGGATACGGCCCGGCCACGGTCGGACCCTGCATAGTTGGACCGAAGGAATCAAAGAGAATTGACCTAACGGTTGAATCTCAAAAAATGTCCCAGGCGCAAAGCGCAGCGGCGGCCAAATCGGGTCAAGGACCGCCGGAGTTTTTCGATGAACCGCAATTCACCGTGGCTGGGGTCACCGACGGTACCAATCTCGGCGGGCACGGCTCGAATACGATCGTCAGAACAAAGGAATCGCTAGCGAAGGACGTCGCGACTCTGAGCGCTTCGGCTGGGAAGCCGCCAATCACCGACCCGCCGCCAGCGCCTAGTTCTTCCGGCGATCCCGCCCAGCAGGGTCCTGCTCTTCAAGATCAAGCCGGGCAGCATCACTTGCGGGGCGATATCGCAGAAAAAACCGGCGATTCTCTCGAAGCCGTGCGCGAGTATCAGAGAGCGGTGGAACTGGACCCCAGCGAAGCCAATTTCTTCGATTGGGGCGCCGAACTTCTGCTGCATCGTGCGGCTGAACCGGCGATCGAAGTTTTCAGTAAGGGCAATCGTCTTTTCCCACACTCTGCCCGGATGCTGGTCGCGCTGGGAGTGGCCTGGTACAGCAACGGCTCGTACGATCAAGCCGCACAGCGGCTGTGCGAAGCTTCCGACCTGAATCCCGATGACCTCGAGCCCTACCTTTTTCTAGGCAAGATCCAGACTGTCGAAACCAACCAGTCAGTGTGCTCGGTCGAAAGGCTGAAGCGATTTGTGAAGTTGCAGCCTGAGAATGCGCTGGCCAACTATTACTACGGGGTCAACCTCTGGAAGCGTCGGAAAGGACCGGACGACGCCGAAACCGTGGCGCAGGCGGAGTCTCATCTGACGCGTTCTGTCCAACTCGATCCAAAGCTTGGGGTTGGATATCTCCATCTGGGGGTTCTTTACTCGGAGCGAAGAGATTTTTCCCGCGCGATCTCTAGCTATCAGAGTGCGACCCAGGCCAGTCCTCAGCTGGAAGAGGCGCACTACCGTCTGGCCCAGGCTTACAAGCGGACGGGAGAAAAGGAAAAGGCCGAACAGGAACTTCGGGTTTACAACCGGATATCGAAAAGCAAAGACGAGGAAGTGGAGCGCGAGCGGCGGGAGAGCCGGCAGTTTGTTTACACGCTGCGGGGTGCGGGGGCGCAGTCTCGTTAAAGATTTTAACCGCAAAGTGCGCAAAGGGGTTCGTTTGCGATCTTGGCGGTTCACTTTGCGTCCTCTGCGGTTAAGATTTTTGCGGTTCAGTGAGCTGCCGTAGGAGCGCTCATTAAGCCAATAAACATCCGATAAAACTTTTCCTTGTCCAGATCAAACTGGATTTCCACCGGCTGCACGGAGATTTTCGGCTTGTCCTTCTCTACCCAGGTCAGTGTATTGCCATAACCGGCGCCCCGCTCAAGATCAACGGCCATGTAGCGAGTTTCGTGCCGAGTGATCAGGGAAGGGTCGATCCAGGCGGCGGCTGCAAGTTCGTCCCACATATACTCGCCGCCCTGGCCGGTCTGGTAGAAACGGGCAATGTAGTGGGCTAACGGCGTCCCGCTGGCGTCGATCTGCTTGATCATCGCGGGCGTCAGGCGGGTCTTGACCGAAATATCGGTTGGGGTGCAGGTAATCTTCTTCCACGGCGCGCGCAACACGATCTGCGCCGCTTCCGGATCAAACCAGAAATTGAACTCGTGGCGAGGATTGCTGACGAATTCAGGATCGTCGGTCTGGGGGGCGAGGCTCCCTCCCATGAAGACCAGTTGCTGCGCCAGTTCGGCGAACTGCGGGTCGATGGAGACGGCGAGCGCCAGATTGGTCATCGGTCCGCCTTCGTAGATCGTTACTTCGTGAGGAAACTGGCGCACCTTGCGAAGCAGGAAGTGAACCGCCTCTTCGTCGGCGGGTTTGGTCGTGGGCTGACCCTCGGGCAGCGGCGGAACCACGAAGGGCCCGTGCCACCACCTTTCGTCCCACGCGCCCGCGAAAGCTACTTTGCCGAAACGCTGCTGCCAGATTTGGGTTTCTTCACGACGGCGCACCAGGGGGAAAACCGCCCCGGGCACCACCGGGATATCCGTGCGGCCCATGATCTCGAGCAGCCGCAGGGTGTGCGCCACTTCTTCGTCGCGCCATTGGTTTCCGCTGACCACGGTGATTCCGAGGACTTCAACCTGCGGTGACTGGATCAGCAGCGCCAGAGTCTGCATATTGCTGCCGCCAGGCCCGGAGCCGTCCTGGTTGATGATGACCTTGTGCCGCTGTTGACCCTGGGCGAACGCTCCCGCCAGAAGAAGGAAGACAAGTAGAAAAAGAAATCTGTTTGGTTTCATTAATCTTCTGGGTCAGCTGGAATGGTCGAACGCAGAGTGGCCAATATGATCCAGGCACAAGCCTGCGCAACCCTAAGCCCGTCCTTCCCCCGATTGTTTGCTGAAAAATGCTAGGGCAGACTGAATTCAGTCTGCCCTAAAGAGGTTAACAGTCCCCAGCTGAATTAGCCCGTCCTTAGAACCTGAGCTTAACTGCGAACTGAATGACCCGGGGATCGTGCACCGTCTGATTTATCCTCGCGAAACTGGAAGGTGTGTCTAAGTTCTGCATCCCGGTGGATGAATCTCCGGTCATCCCGAATTGTGGATGATTAAACAGATTGAAGAACTCAGCACGGAAATCCAACTGCATTCTCTCGCTGATCGGAAAATGCTTGATGGCTGAAAAATCTGTGTTCACAAACCCTGGTCCATATACCGGGGCCCGTGCAGCCGTCCCCAGTTCTCCGGTTGGAGGATCTACGAAGGCGCACGGATTGAACCAGAACGTGTTGGTATGCACCTGGGCCGGCGCGGCGCAAGTCGGGTTACCGGCGACGGTACCACCTTTGTTGGGATCACCCACCTGGTCAGCCCGGTTCAGGCTGAATGCCCCGTTAAATAAGAAGTTTGATCCCGACGCGTTGTTGCCCACCACGTAAAGTGGGAAGCCAGACGTGGCCTTCACGATTACATTGGCCTCCCAATTTCCCAGGATGGCGTTTACCGGCCCGCTCCAGTTGGCACCCATCGCCTTACCCTTGCCGAAGGGCAACTCGTAGAGAACGCTGGCGACGAAACTGTTGTTCAGGTTGAGTTGCGACAACGCCCAATCCGCCTTTTGGCTTCCGGGCAAGGGCCAGAAGGTTGCGCCTGGCAGGGTGCCCAGACCGTCCGGGAAACCGGAGTCAAAAGTGCGCGAATAGGTATAGCCGAACAAGGCATACAGGCCGTGGCGTGTGCTCTTGGTCTCCGCTTTGACTTGCAGGGAGTTGTACCGGGCGCGGCCTACGTCAGTGGCGGCGTTGATAACGTTGCCGTTAGGAGCTGTAGGCGCCGTATAGCCGCAGCCAAGAGTGTATCCGGGAACCGGAGCGCTGCCGCCGGGGCACGCATTGGGATTGGTGATATTCAAGTTCATTCCAGACACGAGGATATGCGTGCTGTAGGAACCCGCATACCCAACTGTCAGAACAACGTTTGCAGGCAGCTGGTGCTCGACATTCAAGTTGTATTGCTGAATCATGCCTTGCTTGAAATCGAGATTCTGAGCAACGACGGTCCCCGCGAATGTGTCAATCGGGGGCGGCGCCAGGATGGGTGTAAGGGCGGACGTCAGGAACACCCGCTGAATACCGCAGTTGATCGTCGTGTTCTGGAATGGACAAGTAGCAAAGTTATTGAAGTTGGCCGATTCAGCCAAATATGGCGGATTCTGCCACAATCCCTGGGCGCCTTGATTCCAGGAAGAGTCGTGATAAATGGAATATCCGCCGCGCAACGCTGTGGTCTGTTTCCCGAACACTTTCCACGCGAATCCAATGCGCGGCTCGAGAGCGGTCTTGTCCAACTCAACACCGGCTCGCCCGTCACTCTTGACGCAGATGGCACAGCCGGCCGTGGGGCCTGATCCGGCAACAAAAAGCCTGCCCGTGGCCGCGTCGAAGTTTGCTTGCCGATTTTGCGACTCAACCGTCGGTGTGAGCAGAGCCCAGGCTACGCCGAGGTTAAGGGTGAGATTGCTGGTCACCCGCCATTCATCCTGTACGAATGGCCGGAACAGCTTCCAGCGCCGACCTGTAGTGGCTCCAAAAAATGTCTGATCGTGAATTCCGAGACCGATCTGACCCAGGAGAAGATCGGCGGAGGCATCACCGGTGATTCCGAAGGGAATTGCGAATCCATCCTGGAGGGCGTTGGTGCGCACGTTCAACTGGTTCAGGCGAATCTGACCGCCGACTCGGATATCGTGCTTGCCCCGGATCATATCGAGCGAGTCGGAGACGGAGAATACGTTCGTTCCTCCCTGAAAGGGAGTGAAGCCGCGGTCGCCCAACGACCAGTACCCCGCGACCTGCGTCGAAGTCAAGCCGCAGCTTACACAGTCTTTGTCCGACTGGTTCAAGCTGGCGGGGTAGCCGGTTATGCTGTCGCAGGCGCTGGCAAGATTAGCGCCCTGGATACCAAGCTTTGCCGATAGGCAGGAACCGCCGGCGAGCGACGCAATGTGATTGAAAATCCGGTTGAAGCCGGCGTTGAATTGATTAATGGTTCGCTCGGAAAATACGTGGGTCTCAGAGAGCGCCACGTTGCGTCCGTGGTTCAGGAAGGTTACGGAACTGGCAAAAGCACCCTGCTCTGCGAACCCGGGCGCGCCGCCCGGCTGAAATGTTTCCGCCTGATCATAGCTGAAGCGGGCAAACGCTGAATCCTTGCTCGAAAAACTATGGTCCAGACGACCATCGAATTTGTCGTCACTAAATCTCCGCACCGGAACGTTGGTGAAGTTGAAGCCGGACGCCGTGTTGCTGGCATTGGTCGCGGGGTACAAATTCATCATGGCCTGCCCGGTCGGATCGATCATGTTGGCCGGAATCTTGTTGCAGGGAGTGCCGGCCGGCTGAGTACCGCCTGGTCCGGCAGGAAGCGCATTTAATGTCGCCGGGTCGCACTGGAAGGGAGTGGCGGTGGCGGCGTAGGGATTGCTCAGATCGTGAAAACCGTTGGGGTTGTTGGGTCCGCGGGGGGCGCCAAAAGGATCCAGCGAATAGTCGCCGGTCTTCATCGCCGCCGTGGGAACCAGTCCGACGAAGGCGATCCCATGACGCTGCCGATCACCCTGGTAGTCGACAAAGAAATATGTCTTGTCTTTCTGGATGGGGCCGCCGAAGGTACCGCCAAACTGGTTCAGATTGAATTGTTCTTTGCTGGAGGCAAAAAAGCTGCTCGCATCCAGCTTGGTGTTTCGGAAGAACTCGAAAACCGAGCCGTGAAATTGGTTTGATCCCGACTTCGTAGTCAACAGCACGGTCGGACCCGCGCGCGTCCCGTATTCTGCCGAATAGTTATAGGTCAGTACTTTGAACTCTTGGATGGCATCGATCGAAGGCATGATCGAGATGCCACCGGCGGTCAGTTCGTTGTTGTCGTTGCCGTCCAGCAGCCAATCCGTGCTCTGGGCGCGCGATCCGCCCACCGACAGCGAATAGGTCCCGCGTGCCGCGACCTCGCTGCTGGGACCGCCGTTGAAAAAGCTCTGCGGACTGGTTTCCTGGGTTACACCCGGCGTAAGCGTCGCCAGTTGTACAAAGTCGCGGCCGTTCAGGGGAAGATCGGCGACTTGCTGGGAGGTGATGACCTGGCCCAGGGTAGGATTCGAGGTCTCGACCGCTACTTCGCTGGCGCTCACTTCGATCGCCTGTGAGACCGAGGCGGGCGCGAGCGTGAAATTCAGCTCCAGGCGCTCGTCGACTTGCAGCCGGACGTCTTTCTGTTCCACAGGACCAAAGCCCCGGGAGTCCACTCGGATGGTGTAGTTCCCGATCGGCAGTAAAGCCATCACATAGTGCCCGGTGTCGTCAGTGGTCGACACGCGAGAAAAACCGGTGGTTTGCGCGGTAGCCTTCACACTCGCGCCCGAAACCACGGATCCGGTTTTGTCGGTAACCGTGCCGGAAAAACTTCCCGTGGCTTGGCCGTAGAGAAGCGGGCAGATGGGAAATACAAGCGAACAGAAAACTACGAGTGCTGCCTTCTTGGTTAGCATCAAAAATCTCCCCGTGCGGTCCCTCGTCGAGTGGCGATCGGGACGCGGTCTTGCCCCACGCAATCCATATTTCTGGTTACGCGACCATACCCGGACACCGAGTCCACATTCAAGACTTTTCGTGTCCGTTCTTCACAAACTTCGCGGTTGGTTTGTTGTCATCACGGACAACGGATAGTGAGATCGCAGACTTCTGAAAATCTAGTGCGCAAAACGATACTGCCATTCGACGGCAAGTGTCAACCGCAAGACCTCAAATCCCCCTTGACCGTACCGAAGCCGGGTGTCATTTTGCGATGTTAAGCCGTGTGAGCGCCTGGTCTGTGGTGATGAGAGTGGCCCCGAGTGCCTGAAGTTCCCCTACGGTCCGGTTCCCATCCTCGGAATTCAGGGTCTCGATGGCATCCCGAACCACGGAGACGCGCCGCCCGCGAGCGAGCAACCCCTTGGCCGCGAACCCAACGCAATACTCCGTCACTACGCCGAACACAACGTATTCGACATCCGGCCCAAGGCGCTCCACCAGTTCCTCGGCGTGAGCGCTCTTGAAGATGTCGAGTGTCTGCTTTTCCAGCAGAATCTGTTGATAGCCCGAAAGGTCGCCCGGCAAAGCAGCTGTTGGTTCATTCGGGACAGTCACGACCCGCTCGGTCAGCGCTTCGGGAACCAACCTGGCGCCCGCCGTTCCCTTCACACAGTGCGGGGGAAAGGTGGTGAACTCGGGGTCATCCGGAGTGTGATAGCAGCCGTGCGACACCAGAAAAACATGGCCCTGCCGCGCGGCGTCGGTGAGGCGGCGAATGTTGGGCAACAATTTCTCGGCGCCCGGCACATACAGCTTTCCCCCGGGCAGCACGAAATCGGCCTGGACGTCTACTTCCCAGAAAACTAGATTGCGAGATAACATACGCGTTCCGCCTGGTCTCCGTGATGCAAGCCAGCTTATAACATTGCCAGCGGACAGCGGAATCCCCTCCAACTCTCGGCATAGCGAGGTATGCGCCATGGCCCACGATGAGCCAGCCAAGAAGACGCCAGCCCGACTAGTGATCCGGAATATCGGCCTGCTGCTGAGCGGCAGTCTGGAGCAGCCGATTCTTGACGCCGATACCGTCGTAGCAGTTGACGGCAAGATCACGACGGTGGGCAAGGAAAGAGACGTCGATGGCGAAGGCGCGACGCTGGTCATCGATGCCAAGGGAACAACCTTGGCCCCGGGATTGATCGACAGCCACGTGCATCCCGTGGCCGGAGACTGGACGCCGCGCCAGAACCAGATCGGTTGGATTGACAGCTACCTGCATGGCGGAGTTACGAGCATGATCTCCGCGGGCGAAGTGCACACCCCCGGCCGTCCGAAAGACGTAGTCGGGCTGAAGGCGATGGCGATTTTCGCCCAGCGCGCGTTCTCGGCATTTCGGCCCGGTGGCGTAAGGATCCACGCCGGGGCTCCCGTGATCGAGCACGGGATGGTGGAGCAGGATTTCAAAGATCTGGCCGCGGCCGGCGTCACCATGCTCGGGGAAGTCGGACTGGGCAGCGTGAAGGACGGCGCCACGGCCCGGCAGATGGTGGCGTGGGCGCGCCAGTTCGGGATCCAGAGCACCATCCACACCGGCGGACCTTCGATTCCTGGCTCCAGTCTGATTGACAAAGATATTGTGCTGGCCGCGGACGCCGACGTCATCGGTCATATCAACGGCGGCCATACGGCGTTGCCCGACGATCAGATCGTAGCTCTATGCGAGAAATCCTCACGGGCGTTAGAGGTTGTCCACAATGGCAATGAGCGGGCCGCGCTGCTGACGCTGCGGACGGCGAGAGAGCTGAACCAGTTGGATCGCGTGATTCTGGGTACGGACTCGCCCGCAGGTTCAGGGGTACAACCGTTGGGCATTCTGCGCATGATTTCGATGCTGGCGTCGCTCGGAGAGATATCCGCCGAGAATGCTTTCTGTTTTGCCACCGGCAACACGGCCAAGATCCGGAAGCTCGCTTGCGGACGGATTGCTCCGGGTTGTGACGCTACCTTTGTGATGATCGACAAAGCCCAGCACTCAGCCGGGAAGACCGTGCTGGAGAGCATTCAGCGGGGAGACTTGCCGGGTATCGGTATGGTGATCGTCGACGGCGTTGTCAGCGTTCAGCGCAGCCGTAACACGCCTCCAGCGACCACATCACCGGAGATCGCTCGATAGCGTCCCGAACTGGTCACCCCACCGTGGTTACCTAAGTGTTCCAAGGTGACCCTCAGATAAATTTAATCTCCGAAAAGTCTCATAAACTGGGAAGCATGGGGAAGCATTTGCGCAAGTAGAGATCTCCACCAGCTGGTGATGCCGCAGAGGATCGACGGCTCTGGCGAGGACTATCGGGCACTGGGATTTGATTCATGCATAAGGGCCGCCTGATCATTCGCCACCTAATTCTTTCCATCGCCTTCGTACTGCTGTATCTCGCTCTGAACCAGCCTCCAGTCATTCTCATCTCGCAGCTGGGCTCTGTGGCGTGGTATCCGGCCACGGGCCTGGTTCTGGCCGTCCTGTTGGGTATCAGCCCCTGGTACGCCATCCTCGTCTGTTTTGTTGATGCTCTTGCGGGCGCGCTGATCTATCACCAGCCTCTTTTATCTTTTGGTGAGACGGTCGGGTCTGTCGGCGTTGCCTTCTGTTACTGCACGGCGGCCTATATTCTGCGGGGCCCGCTGCAAATTGATTTGGGGCTGCGACGCCGTCAGGATGTGGTGCGTTACGTCTTTGTGACCATGTCAGCCGCAATAGTGGCGACCGTGTTCGGCGTATCCTGCCTGGCCGCCGACGGGTCAATCGCCTGGAGCGAATTTTGGAATGCCTCCTGGATCTGGTTTGCCGGTGATGGGATTGGGCTGCTGGGGGTCGCTCCATTTCTGCTGGTTTACGTATGCCCGTGGGTCAGGAAGCAGCTCTCGCCAACGACGGTTGAAGTGAGCCATGGCAGTGAGCCTGCCCCGAACCAGGCACTCCGTACAGATCTCGCCGTTTTGGCCGAAGGAGTGGGCCAGGCGGCCGCGCTGCTGGTGACTCTCTGGGTCATGTTCGGGCCTCGCCTGGGTCCTCGCCAGCAGTTTTTCTTGAGCTTTGTTCCCATCATATGGATTGCCATGCGACAGGGAATTCGCCGGGTGGTCGCGGGAGCGTTGGCCCTCAATTTCGGCATCGTGGTTGCCCTGCACATTTTCCCGCCGCAGGCCGGTGTTCCTGCCAAAATCGGCCTTCTTATGCTGGTGGTTTCTGCAGTCGGATTGATCGTCGGATCTGCAGTAAGCGAGCGGCACCGCATCGCGCTTGACTTGCAGGAACAGAGCATTCATTTGAATTCGTTGATCGAAAACAGTCCGTTCGGAATCGTCGTCCTGGATCCACAGGGCCACGTCGAGTTGACGAATCCAGCCTTCGATAAGTTGTTTCGCTTTTCTCAGGGAGAGCTTGTCGGCGGCGATCTCGGATGCATATTCGTAGCCGCTGATGCCGGGACCGGGTCCACGCTTTCAATTGAGAAAGTGATTGCCGGAGAAACTCTGCATACGACAGCCCGGCGACGGCGCAAGGATGGAGAGATCGTCGATGTGGAAGTGCATGCCGTCCCGCTGGTGGTGGCGGGCCGGGTGCACGGCTCCTACATGATCTACAAGGACATTTCAGAGGAGATCCGGGCGTCCGAGGCCGAACGCAAGCACGCGGAAGTCCTGAATCAGCTTGTCGCAGAGCTACAACTGCGTACCAAACAGATGACGCTATTGAGCGAAATGGGCGATCTGCTCGAGTGCTGTGGGACAACTCAGGAGGCCTGCGCGGTGGTGGCCCAGTCGGTCCAGAAACTTCTGCCGGAGGCGCTTTCCGGGACGTTGTATCTGTTCCGGTCGTCGCGGAACCTGGTGGAGGCGGCCGTGCGTTGGGGCGATGACGGCGTCTCCGAGCCGCTGTTCGCTCCTGAGGCGTGCTGGGGTCTGCGCCGAGGACAGCCGCAGTGGAGCGAGCGCGCGGGAGGCATCAACTGCTCGCATCTTGCCGAGGGTTCAACCAACAAATGTTTATGTGTGCCGATGGTTGGGCAGGGAGATACGCTGGGCGTGCTGCATCTCGAGTTCGCAGCGGATGCAGAAACGGAAATCAAGACAGGGATAAAAACCGATCCCGGTTCCGGGAGTCTGCAGGATTCTCAACAGCGTTTAGCGTCCACTATGTCGGGACAAATCGCTCTGTCACTAGCCAGCCTGAGGCTTCGCGAAACCCTGCGTGACCAATCCATCCGCGATCCGCTGACTGGGCTCTTCAATCGCCGCTTCATGGAGGAATCGCTCGAGCGGGAAATGCAGCGCGCCATCCGCAAGAACCATCCGGTATCGGTCCTGTTCATCGACCTCGATCATTTCAAGCGTTTCAATGATACTTTCGGCCATGACGCTGGCGATCTGGTCTTGCGATCTATTGCAGATCTGTTTCGCAGGCTCTTCCGGGTGGATGATGTCGTCTGCCGCTATGGGGGCGAAGAGTTCGGCATTATCCTGCCCGAATCGTCAGCCGAGAATGCCGCCATACGCGCCAACGCACTGCGCGAAGAGACAAAGAAACTGCAAGTACAGTACAAGAACCACGCACTGGGGAGGATCACTCTGTCCATTGGTGTGGCTGCGTTTCCTGATCATGGACAAACGTCTGACGAATTGCTGAAAGCGGCAGACCAATGTCTTTATAAGTCCAAGGCAGCGGGACGGGACAAGGTGACCGTAGCGACTCGTCGGAGCGGCGATCGCGACATGGCTGACAAGGCAGGGGATTGATCGGGACCGCTACTTCATCCCGAGCGACGCGGCGATGGACTCTTTGTACTGGCGTGCCCTGGCCATCGCTTCCTCTTCATTCACGGTGAGCAGCTTGCGATCGCGCAGCACGATACGCCCTCCGATCACCACCGTCTCCACATCGCTGGCCTTGAGCGCGTAGGCAATCTGGGCGTAGATGTCGTACATGGGCACGGCGTTGGGTTCGTCCAGGCTGATCACAATAAGGTCGGCTTTCTTGCCTGCCTCGAGTGAACCGATCTCTTTCTCCATGTGCAGTGCCCGCGCGCCGTCGATGGTGGCCATTTCCACCACTGCCTTCGCATTGAGGGCCAGGGGATCCATCTTCGTGATCTTCGCCAGCTTCGCTGCCAGATCGATTTCTTCCATCAGATCAAGATCGTTGTTGCTGCCGGCCGGACCGTCGGTCCCCAGCCCGACCGGAATGCCTGCGGCGCGCATCTCGGCAACGGGAGAAACGCCGCTGGCGATCATCATGTTGCTCGACGGGTTGTGCACGCAGCCCACCTGCTTTTGTGCCAGCGTCTTCCGGTCGGCCTCATCTACGAAGATGCAGTGCGCAGATACGACGTCCGGGCCAAGCACGCCAATCTTGTCCAGATATTGCACCGGTGACATTCCGTTTTGTTCCTGGCTGTCTTCCCACTCTTTCTTCATCTCTGCGGTGTGAATCAGGATGGGCGCGTGATATTTCCGCGCCAGGGCTGAGGCGTCTTGAAGGGTCTTCCGGGAGCAGGTGTAAATCGAATGCGGAGCTACTGCGGCCTGGATCAGAGGATCACCCTGCCACTTCTTCAGGAACCTCTCGGTGTAGGCGAGCATTTCGGCTTCGTTCTTATTGTCGGGCACAGGAAAATCGACAAAGGTTTCGCCCAACACGCCGCGCATGCCAGCCGCCTTGGTCTCTTCGGCCACTGCATCCTCGAAGTAATACATGTCGGCGAAAGTCGTGACCCCGCCGCGAATCTGCTCTGCCGCCGCGAGCCGTGTTCCCCAGCGGACGAACTCCTCGTTCACGTTCTTCGCTTCCGCCGGGAAAATGTATTTATAGAGCCAGTCATTGAGGGTCACGTCATCGTGCAGGCCGCGAAACAGGGTCATGGGGACGTGGGTGTGGCCGTTGATGAATCCGGGCAGGACCAATTTGCCCGTGGCGTCGATCGTCTGTGAGGCGGCGTACTTGGCTTCGAGTTCAATGCGTGGGCCGACAGCGATGATCGTGTCTCCGGTTACAGCCATGGCGCCGTCGTCGAGGATGGCGCGGGAGGCGTTCATGGTAACGACGGTGCCGCCAGTGATGAGCAGGTCGGCCTTTTCTCTGTGGGTCTGAGACTCCAGGAATAGTGGACAGAAACATTGGAATGTAAAAAGGAAAATGGCGCAGTGGCGAAAAGTCATTCGTGACCCCGGCGGCGAACGCCGCGACTATTGTACGCGGGGGCGTCAGACTGTGTTGCTGAGGTGGTCGCGCAGAACTAGAATGGCCCGAAGCAACAAAACCCTGTACTGTGCTCGGGAAACAGGAGGCAACATGAAAGCAAGAACTATCTTACTGACTCTGGCGCTGTGCCTTGTCGGAATCTCGGTGGCTGTCGCGGAAGATGCGAATATGGGTACTTGGAAACTCAACGAGGCCAAATCCAAGTTCCCCGCGGGAGCCACGAAGAACTCCACGGTTATTTATGAGGCTGCGGGTGATGACGTTAAAGTCACCGTGGATGGAACCGACAAAGACGGCAAAGCCGTTCACAACGAGTGGACGGGCAAGTTTGACGGGAAGGATTATCCAGTGACGGGCGATTCGAACATGAACGCGCGGTCGTACGAGAGAATTGACGCACGCGCGTTGAAGTTGACCGGCAAGAAGGATGGCAAAGTCATCTCCGAAGGTCGAATTGCCGTATCGGCTGATGGTAAAACCCGCACGGTCAAGCTGACCGCAAGCGATTCGACAGGCAAGAAGGTCAAAAGCACTGCGGTGTACGACAAGCAGTAAAGCGAAATCTCCGCAGACCATACTCACGAAGGTGCCCTTCCGCTCGGTTCTGAGCGGGAGGGCTTTTTTGTAAGTAGCCGAACACGCGAACCGACAGAAAACGAGCGGGAGTTGGCGCCCCAACATAGTTCGCGACTACCGCAAGCCGTCTTCACCCTTGATCTCGGCCTTGGTCAAACCTCCGACGCGCGGCAGCGGGCGGCCGCTGTCTGTCACTGCGACTGCAACCATGATTTCATTCGCGCGGGGCGCGTCGTTGATCCTTACTTCCATGCCGTCGAAATGACTACGGACGAAAGCAGCATCCTTGTGGCCGAGGGGAATGTCGAGAACCACTCCCAATCCGCCTCGCTTCTTCGATGACGGTATCAGAGCGGCGCCTTTGCCAAGGACCCTCCGCACCGGAGCCCCTAGCTTGGGGTGAAGAATCGCCGCGGCGTGTTCGATCTCGCCGTTTTCTCCCACGGCAGCCGCCTTGCCATAACTCTCTACCGTGGTGGCGGGAATACCAAGGGCTGCTACGGCGCGCAGCGTGAGCAATTCTCCCAGTTCCTCGCCGATCATCATCAGTTCAGATAAGTCCTGAACATACTTTCCCGCATAGGGATTCTCAACAACGGCGACGGCGGCGGCGCGTCGGGTGGGTGGATTGACGGCGTGTCCCATCTCAGTGCGCGTTTCTTCGACGAATGTCGCAATTTTGCGGATGCTGGCTTTCATTTTTTCGGCCATCAGCGCAGTCCATCCTCTCCCTTGATCTCCGAGGCCTTGAGGCCGCCGACGCGGGCGTGGACGCGCGGGCCAGTGGTCATCACCAGGGCCAGCAAAATCTCGTCGGCGCGCGGGGAATCGGCCAAGCCGACTTCCATGGCGTCGAAATGACTTCTTACATAGGAAGCATTGATGTGCGTGATGGGCACATCAAGCCGTGTGCCGGGGCCGCCAACCTTCTTAGTGGACGCCACGATGGCTTTCGCGTCGCCCAGAATTTCGCGCATAGCGTAGCCGCCGGGTACGTGCCATAAGGCGCCGTGCTCGAGTTCGCCGGCGGAGCCGATGATAGCGCCCTTGCCATAGCCTTCCACAACCTTGGGATCTCCGCCCAGCGCGCCCACCAGGGAGCGGGCCATCTCGAGGCCCAGCGGTTTGAGGTCATCCATGAAGCCGGAAATCTCTTTCACGTATGCGCCTGCAAATGGATTGCGGATGACTGCCAGAACTGCCGCACGGCGCAGCGGCGTGGAGGTGACCGGGCCGCCTTCGTGAAAGATCTCTTCCACCGCCGTGTATCTCTTGCGAACCTGAACCTCAGGCATGAATCGGACTCCTGAACTTCGCATTTTACAAGCGGGTGAAAGACTCTGGTTTGGGTGGAGCAGAGCCTTGGCCCTGCAGTACATACCCCAACAGTTTCGGCGCTTCAGCCCCTGCGGTACCTGGACTGAACGGCCTACCGAAATTGCAGTGTAAAGTACCGCAGCGGCTGAAGCCGCCGTCAACAGCGATCTCTAATGCAGCGCTGAAGCGCCGCTCCACCCTAATTCCAAGTTCTCCGGCTTACTAACCGCCGAGAACCGTTCCAGACCAACGATCTTGGCCTCACCCCGCAAATGCAACGCTGCGGCGTGGATCAGTCCTTTGGCAATAAGGAAGCGAGCCAGGGCATCGCCAGCATTGAGCGCAGTCGCAGTCTCGAAGTCGGAGATCTCGCCAACTGCCTGGGTCACAAGCCGGTCGCCGAGGTCGCTATCGGGAGACAGACTGCGGGCGGGTACGCGGACGATACTGGGGTGTCCTGGCAAGTCCACGGCGTTCGCGATGATAGTCGCCGCGGCGTCAGCCACCGCTGCCCGGTCCGCCAGAACCGTAACTGCGTCGGCGATCCCGAGTGAAAAACTGCGACCGCGACAGCCGCTGGTCGCGATGCCCCGCACGGACTGGGCTGAGTCCACCGTGGCGGTTCCGAAGAGCGATGGACGATCCGGCCGATCTACCATGCCTACGACAAAATGCTCTCCGGGTGCCAGATGCAACGCAATGTCTCCGCCATTATTCACGTAAGCCCGCGAGAGCCTGGCCGCCGCAGTCATGGTGGTGAGAATCTCCTCGGCGACTGCCCCGGCCACAGCCGCCATCGGGGTGATGAAAGTCCGCTCGCAGTACGGCGCAACTGCCGCTACCATGCGTCTTGCGACAACACCGGACGGGAGCGGCCCGTCTACTCGCGTAGCTTGTCGCAGAAACGTTAGCTCGCCGCAGAGTTCATCGAGCACGTTGCGGAAGCGCTCGACCGCAGCCCTGAAAGCGGTGTTGACCTCATTTGTTTCCCCGAAGGCTTCGACGATCAGATCGATGGGTCCATCGTTGAGGTGAATCCGTTTGCCATCTTCGAGCAATCGGACTTGAGCGCGAGGGTTCATTGATTCGACCTCGGCCTCGGCGATTTTCCCGGTGCCAACGGCCAGGGGTTATCCGGATTGGCAGAGAGTCGGCGCGGCGCCTTTCCTTCCATGATGGAATCAAGCGAGCGCACGTGGTCCATGTAGCCACCCAGGGCAGCGTAGTCCTTAACCTTCAAGGTGAACTCTATCGGCGCAACCAGCGCAGGCGTTGGCACATAGCCAAAGGCGTGCTCGGGCATCCGGCTGACGTCTACCATGAACGTGATACCGCCCCCGGGCCAGACAAAAACCGGCGCGCCGCCACAGGTGACTCGGGTCAACGCGTCTCGAACCGAGTGGGTAAGCCTTACGGGATTTTCGGTGACACCCGCCCGCAGCGACCCTCCGGCACCTCCCATAAAGAGGACCATACAGAGCGCAGGTTCGCAATTTTCCTTGATGCGAGCAACGGATTCGCTGAGCACGGCTGGTAATTCCCTTTCCACCGGCCGCAGAGCTTCATCCAGTTCGAAATAGGCGTGGTGCTCGCCCGTAGTGCTGACCATGAGCAACCGTAGCTTCGGCCAGGCAAACTTGGGATTGAAATCCTGGAGAATAGCAAGAGGATCTGCAATATTGGTGCCGCCCCAAGCCGTGCCTGGTTCCGCCACTCGGAAATAGCGACCCGGGGTGGAGCGGTGCCCCTTCATCTTGATGCCGGTTTCGCGCACGCCCAACAACTTTCCCGCCTGATGCTCAGACAGAACGCCGGTGATGTGGTCATCGACCACCACCACTTCATCAACCTTGCCAAACCATTGCTTGGCAAACATCCCGATGGTGGCCGATCCGCAGCCGACGCGCATACGCTCTTCCTGAGTGCCGTCTACGACCGGTGGCTTGCCGGCCTGGACAATCACCCTGGCCCCTTCGTCGATCGTCAGTTCTACGGGCTTTCGGTCGCACAGGTTCAAAAGCGTCTCGCAGGTTACGGTGCCTTCCTTGCGGCTGCCGCCGGTGAGGTGGCGGACACCTCCGAGCGAAAGCATCTGCGAACCATATTCACTGGTGGTGACGTGTCCGACGGGCTCTCCCTGAGCCCGGACGAGATTCGTCTCCGGGCCGAGATGGCGGTCGGTATCGATCTTCACCTTGACCCCGCAGTAGCTGAAGATCCCTTCGGTGACCACTGTGACCATGTCCACGCCCTGCACGGTAGAGGAGATGATGAATGGTGCGGGCTTGTAGTCGGGATACGTAGTGCCGGCGCCGATGGCAGTGACGAAATTCTCCGGGCCGGTAACGAGGCTGCCATCCCATTCGCGATCGCGATCCAGAAAAGGAACCACGGAATCGCCGCGTGATACGGCGCGATCAAGAACGACGTGAGGATCGATACGGATCAGTTGCCCGCTGTCGTTGGCGTAGCGATCGCAGGCACCTGTTCTTCCCGGCTTGATGTAGCAGAGCACCGGGCAGGCATCGCAGCGGATGGCGTCGTCTTCAGGCATGTTTCTCTTCTGGTCGGATAGGAGCGCCGGCGTCCCCCCGGCTGTCCGGCGGGCATCCTTCTCGCCCATCGGGCCGGCGGGACACGGGTGCTACAAGTGCGGCGCGGATGCGGTCGGGCGTCGCAGGCACGCGACGGATGCGTACGCCAATCGCATCGTGAATTGCGTTGAGAATTGCAGGAGCGGTTGGGATTACCGCCTGCTCGCCGATCCCTTTGGCACCGAATGGGCCAATGGGCGAAGGATCTTCGATGAGAATCGACTCGACCAGCGGCATGTCGCCCGCGGACGGAATCAGATAATCGTGAAGGTTCTCGCCTTTGCCGGGAAAGAACTCCTCCATCAGCGCCATCCCCAGGCCTTGGGCGGCGCCGCCTTCGATCTGTCCTTCAATGAGTGTTGGATTGATGGCCCGGCCGACGTCGTGCGCGGCAGTGATCTTCAGCACGCGCACGGTGCCCAGTTCGGTGTCTACCGCAATCTCGGCCAGGTGAGCGCCGAACCCATAAACCGCATAGGGCTTGCCTTGGCCGTTGTCGTCCAGGACGCTGGTGGGCGGATCGAAAGTCGCCTCTCCAGTGAATACGTAACCGTTCTTGTCCAAGGGCAGCTCGCGCAGGCTGATGGTTCGCTGCTTGCTGTCTTCTTTAATTGTGACCGCACCATTCTTGAAGTCGTCATTCTGGAAATCAATGACCGCGCATTCACACGCATCCACGAGACGTAGGATGGCGCGGCGCAGTTCGACGCCTGCCATATATGCGGCTTTGCCCGTCACAAAGGTCTGGCGGGACGCCGAAGTCTTGCCACAATCGGGCGTGATCGAGGTGTCGCCCGAGACCAGATCAAAGCGATCAATCGGCGCGCCGAGAGCGTCGGCACAAATCTGGGTGACGATGGTGTTGGAGCCCTGTCCGATGTCCACCGCGCCCTGGTGCAGCGCGATGCGGCCGTCGGCTTTCAATCCCACGCGAATGGTGGAAGGGTTGGGTAAGGAGGTGTTGCCGCATCCGTACCACATTCCCGCAACGCCAACGCCTCGCCGGACCGGGCCGCTGGCTTGTGTGTTGAAGGCCGCAGCTTCGGCGCGTGCAGCTGTCCACCGCGGCCGTAGCACTTCGAAGCAGGCGCGGATTCCCACGCCTTCGCCGAGAACCTGGCCAGTGACCGTGGGAGTCTGATCGTCCAAAGCGTTCATAATTCGAAATTCCAGGCGGTCGATTCCCAGCCGGTCGGCGAGATCGTCGTAAAGCTGTTCCTGCGCGATGGCTGTTTGCGGCACACCAAAACCGCGAAAGGCCCCGGCCGGCACCAGATGAGTGTGCACCGCCCTGGTCAGCGCGCGATAGTGCGGGATGTAGTAGGGCCCCGAGGCGTGGACAGGAACCCGCGCCGCCACCGTGGGTCCCCAGGAAGAGTAGGCTCCGGTGTTGAAGTCGGCGGTGAAGTCCATTGCGGCCAGTTTGCCGTCACGAGTCGCGCCCACGCGAACCCGAATATGCGAAGGGTGGCGCTTGGTGGTCGAGACGATCGATTCCGACCGCGAATAAACCATCCGCACCGGTTGGCGCAGATGCCAGGCAGCCAAGGCAACGAAGGGCTGGACAGAAAGGTCAAGTTTGGCGCCGAAGCCGCCGCCGACGGCGGTTGGAATAATGCGCACTGCCTCGGCAGGGATGCCGAGAATCTGCGCGATATCGGCGCGATCCATATATGGGGCCTGGGTGCAGGCCTGAATCTCAATCTGGTCGTTGACCCGCCGGGCAAAGCCCGCTTCCGGCTCGATGTAGGCGTGCTCGATGAAGCCGCTTTCGTATTCGTCTTCGACAACCACGTCAGCTTCCGCCAGGGCTTTTTCCACGTCGCCGCAGACCACCCGGCCTCGGACCAGCACATTATTCTCGCGGCTGGGATGAATGCGCTCGGCGTCAGGTGCGAGCGCGGCGGCAATCGTGGTCAGCGCCGGCAGTTCTTGCCACGCAACCGGAAAACTTGCATAGTCCAGAGCGTCGATCGCCTCGGCCTCACCCACCACAGCGGCAACGGCCTCGCCTCGGAACCGGGCTTCGACCTCGGCAAACACTGGCTGATCCGCGAAACGAGGTATCACCCCATAACGATTCTCTCCGGGGATGTCCTTCACGGTCAGAACGCGGTGGATTCCAGGGTGCGCGGCAACGAAAGCGTCGAGATCGCCAAAACTGAACCGCGCCCGCTGGTACGGGCTGCGGATGGCGCGGACTACTAACGCTGCGGCAGGAATTTCGTCTGCTCCGAAAATCTCGGTGCCATCGACCTTGCTCTGGCCGTCGAGACGGACCAGCCTCGAGCCCACCGCCTTGCCGGCGAGGGGCGATGGCCCGACAACTGTCCCCGAACATGCGTCCTGAATGGCTGTAATGATCTTGCGATAACCAGTGCAGCGGCAGAGCACGCCGCCGATCGCATCCATGACGGCGTCTTCCGTCGGCGCGACGCAACGCTCAAGAAGAGCGGTGGCCGAGACGAGCATGCCCGGAGTGCAAGCGCCACACTGCGCAGCCCCGTGGCGCAGGAAGGATTTCTGCAGCTGGTCGTAGATCGGTGCGCGCGAGGCGAGCCCTTCCACGGTCGTGATTTCATGTCCTTCGATCTGACCGGCTGCGACCAGGCACGAGCAGACCACCTCACCGTCAAGCAGGACAGTGCAGGCGCCACAGTCTCCAGCGTCACAGCCCACTTTCGTTCCTGTGAGCCCTAGGCGATCGCGAAGCAATTTCGAGAGGCGTTCTACCGGCGAGACCGCAGCGGTTACGCTCTTTCCGTTTACGGAGAATGCGATGGAAGTCTGGGAGCCGGAGAGAGGGTGAGTCGTCGCGACCATCAGCAACTCCCCACGCAGGCTTCGAGAACGCGGCCTACGAGCGTGAGAGCGGCATCGTTCCGGTAAGTCGCGGTCGCTCGCACGTCATTGATGGGCGAGAGCTGCGCGAGATGTTCCGCCAAAGTAGTTGCGCCCAATCCGTTGCACGCCGGGACTCCGACCAGAGCGCGTTCGAGCAATGTGAGCCTGCGCGCCACAGCCGAGCACGACCCGACCGCGATACGGGCGTCGGTGACGCGGCCTGCGTTGTCCGTTTTTACCACCGCCGCTACCATCACAATCGAAATCACCAGGTAACGCCGGGCTCCGAGCTTTAGAAACGCCGATGCGGCGTCGTCGACCGTGCGGGGAACAATCACGTTGGCCAGGATCTCATCGGGGCGGCGTACCGTCTTCCGATTTCCCACGATGAAGTCGGCCAGGGACACGCGGCGCGTTCCCACTGCGGAGACAAGTTCTACTTCCGCATCGAGCGCCAGCAAGGGAGGCACACTGTCAGCTGCGGGGGAGGCATTACAGAGATTACCGGCTACCGTA